>OBLW0100003594.1_pt1 | contig 12050 bp, 13 predicted proteins | sample 1520161 | NCBI WGS metagenome assembly OBLW01 (sample SAMEA3539309, study PRJEB22396) | soil metagenome | biome: tundra; feature: field; material: soil | place: USA | collected 2010-05 | depth 0.15 m
TGTTTAATTGGAAGTGCTGTTCGCATTCCCCCGACGCGACTTACACCACGGGCTGCTAGGTCCTTCTGCAGTTCTTCCCACCGCGTACACCACAGCAGTTACTCCCCAAGCGCCGCCGTAGCGGAGCGAAGCCCCTACACAGTGCAGCGCAGCGGAGGCGGCGCACATCACAGCCGCGACCCTCTGAAGCGGGGCGCTCTTTTATAATGCATTGACTCGGACGGGGTTGTCGGGCGATTCTCGGTGAGTGTAACGCCTGGTTTCGCCAACTATAATGGGGAGATGAGAATAGGGACCCTATTAGTTGCTCTTGCCGTAGTCTCATTCGGATCCAGCCGGATCGAGGGTCAGGTTAGACAAGATTCGCCTCTTGAACGCGCTCGTAACGGAGACGACACGGCCCTATCTGAAATGGAGAGAAAGGGTGATGTGCAGGATCTTCAGATTCTGTTACACGACCCGAGCTACGCCGGAAAATTCGCTGCGCGATTGGCCCTTGCGCGAATGGGGGATGTCGAAGTCTTGCAGTATTACGCCTGCAGGAGCCTGACTGTCGACGTTTCGCAGGTCGAAGACTTAATGCGACAAGATTTGGATTACATAGGCGGAGGCTTCACCATCGAAATCTACCGGGGCTTATTGGATTCTGATCCAAAGTTCATCCCCCAGATCGAAGGCGCCATGGAAGAAACAAGGAAGCACGGAGGCGACTCATGGCCTCAACTGCCAAGCAGGTTGGCACTTCTCAGGCTTCATAAACTCGTTTCCGATTCCCCAATTCCAGACGTGTCGCCACTGCAGCTTCAAGCCAACCCACAGGCAACCGAGGAGGCAAAAGCAAGATGGAGATCATGGATTGATACCCACCAAAGTGAACTCAAGAAGCTCAAGCCCACGGCGAGAGGTGTAATCTTCGACTCAGGCCATTGTTCTGGTATAAGCGAGGCAAGCGCCCATTTCGGGCCTTGAACGGGGTGATCCGCCATCGTGTTACTTTGAAACCATTGAACGCCAGAGTACGCCCTTGAAATCTTGAAATCGCACTAGCCAATCGATGAGTGGTGAAACATCGCCATTGCGCTCATTAACCGGCCAATCTTTGTCACGCGCGGGGAAGATCTCAAGCTGCGTCAATTGGTTAAGCGCGCGTGAAAACATTGGACCGGTTAATGAGCCGTTAACCAGCCAATCGACTTGTCTTTTCAATCGCTTCGCTCCTCTTTTTGGTGAAGTAACGATTGGCCGGTTAACGGAACAAAACCCCAATAAGCGTTCCACTCCCTGAACGGAGTGGTTTTACGGCCCAAGAAGATAAGTTGGGGGCAGTTCATCGCCATAGAATCCCGTCTTTAGCAGAAAGGGCTACGAAGCCTTCTTGACAACATGCAGACGGGAGCGGTGCTCTGCTTTCCGCTGTTCCATCGAGAGAACTCGTCGGCTAAGGTCAGCGAGTTGGGCGAGTTCCTGTTGGATTGCTTGAAGTCGTTCATGCCGATGGCCGTGAGCGACTTGAGCTTCTGCTTCGTGGTGGCGTTGACCCCGATACTGATCGTTCAATCCTTGAAGCTCTGCGATCTCGGCGCGGAGGCGCCCAATTTTTTCACGAAGGACTGCTAGATGATCCATAACTCAAGAATAGCGCATTCAGAGCGATTGAGCGTCGGTGCCAATCCCGTCCGCAAAGTTGGGGCATCCGAGGCCAAATTCCCTCCGTGCCTTCGGGATCACAGGTCGGAGTAGGTCATCAGCGCCATTCACATCAGATACCTGTTCCCGTAAAAATGGTCGCTTCTGACCATACATTCATGCGGCAGCGAGACTAAGCTGAAAATCTGCGGCCTTCGTTCGTACTCATTGCGAAAGCCCGTTTGTCAGGAGTCCCATGACACATGAAGAATCTACTGGTTGTGTGGCCGAGCGGATTGAGATTGTACCCATCGAGAAATCGAAGGATCAAGACCGAGGCAAGGGCGCGGTCGAGCAGAGTCAGAAGAATGAAGGCGGCAACACGAGTATGAACGGCCAATTGGGACACCGGGACGAAGATATAGAGTTGAAAAACGCTGATTCGGATTTGTCTGGGTGAGACTACCTCCCCGCTAGTAGGCCGACCGCAAGCCGAACATCGGTCGCCAATCCCGTCCGCAAAGTTGCGTTCATCCGCTTTGGAGTTCTTTCTCTTCATGACCGCGATTCCTTGCAAAGCGAACACTGAATCTCTACGCAAGAGGCATGCCGGGCCAGAAGTGTGCAGTTTGAAACCATTATAAGGGGCTAGCAATCGTCTACGGCCTGTGGGAAACTGTCGGCATGGCGAAATCACTGATGAAAACGGGTCAGGTCGTGGTTCTCGACGGTATGGTCGGGGTTTACAGGGTTGTGAGAGTTTCCCCAGAGGGGCAAACGGCAGATATAGAGAAGTTCGATGTATCGAGTCAGAAGTCAGTAGGCGACCCTATTCGCTCGGTTGCGACCAACAAGTTAGCCGCGTACAAGGAGGACGCCAGCGAAGCTGCCGCTAGGATCGTGAGGGAAGCAATTACTGAAGATTAGATTTGTCTTTCCCGAAACGCCACTGACCGGATCGTAAGAGAAGCTACCGAGGACTAGCCGTTTGTGTACTTACCGCCGGATAAGCCTGAAATTAACCTCTCACAAAAGACGCGGCTTCCTCCTGGCGCATCGGCCCTAGAATCCCGTACTGTAATTCACTTCGTAGCGACACTAATGGGGAATTTGGCCGCAATAAGACTATTCGTCAGGGCTTCTGAATGATTGATATAGGTAGGCTCGACCGTCTCTGGCTGTCGAATGCCGTCCGCATCGGACGAGTCCCTGAGAATGCTGGAGATTAGCGCACTCAGTGTTTCCCCATTCGAAAACAAGTCGGACAATGTTTTCAAACTGTGACTTGTCAGGCACGCCAAATCAATAACTTACTGGAGGAATGTGTACTCTCAGTTGAACAAGAGGATCGGAAATCGCAGGGTTTCGCGACCTCGACGATTAGCCGTCGATTAGACTCACAGGCCGATTGTCGCAAGCACCCAGATTAGCTCCGGCTGGCTGGGCAATCGTCATTCGCCCCTCAACAACCACAAGAGCGCTTCTCGTTCCGAAGTTCGTGCCGGCTTCGATCCATAGGTAGTTGGGCAGGCCGGGATGATTGTTGGAGGGTTGAAGTGCTGCTCCGCACGAGACGCCATGGTCAAGAGCGTCTGGTTCATGTAAGGAGCAGATTTGTTGCCTTTGATGGATGACCAATTTTGGTTCTCCATTACGATCACCCACACGGTTTTGATGGGATGCTCAAAAGACACAGGCCCATGATCTGCCGCTAGCGCACTGGTTACAAATGCGGCCGCGCAAGGATTTTCGCGATTTGCCGAGGCATCTTCTATTGTGCTCCGAGACAAACCACCCTGGGGCACGCATTTTTATTCTGATGTCACCGCTTTCAGGAATCGGTAGTAGAAATCAACGCCTTTGTAATAGGAGTCGACGCCGAGCCTCTCGTCGCGCCCGTGGGCGCGGATATCATCGCGATCAATCGCAATTCCTGAGATCTGATAGGTTGGCAGTCCCGCCGCCATTGTGTAGACGCCATCGGATGCGCCAGTCGCCATATCCGGAACGACGGGAGTGCCCGGCCACATTGCTTCCGTGACTTTCTCCAGAGGGCCAAACACATCGCGACGCAAGGGCGGAGGCGGAAAGCTTTTGCGACCGGGAGGGGTGTCGGAGATATTGCCAAAACTGTCGACGAAACGCACGGCAATTACAGGATCCGCGAAAACCTTAATCAATTCCTGCCTGACCTCTTCTGCCGAGTGCCCGGGCAGAATGCGACAGTTCACATTCGCTTCGGCCCGCTGCGGTAGAGCGTTGTTGGCATGTCCGGCATTGAGGCGCGTGGCAACGCAGGTGGTATGCACAGTTGAGTTGTCAATCGGATCGCGCGAAAGCCTTGCAATGGCTGCGGCATCCGGCGGAGTCTTCAATATCGCCCTCATGTCCGCGGCGCGGTCTGGCGTTTCCACCTTTGCCATTCGCTCGTAATAGACCCGAGTGACTTCGTTCAGTTCGAAAGGAAATTGGTGGTGTTCCAACCGGTTGAGCGCGTTCGCAAGCGAATAGATGGCATTATCCGGCCTGGGCAATGAGCTATGGCCCCCGGGATTCGTTACCGCAAGCTGAAAATCCGCATACAGTTTTTCCGTGGCGTCCACGGTCATCATCACCGGCCTGCCGTGATCGCTGAGAATCCCGCCGCCATCGTGATTGAAGACCATTTCGGCATCAATGAGTTCGCGATGGTTCTTTACCAGCCAGTCGACACCGTTCGACTTGCCGCCCTCCTCGTCGGCAGTCAGAGCAAGAATGATGTCGCGATCCGGCGTGAATCCCTCTTTCTTGAAGCGAATCAGCGTGGTCGTCATAATGGCATCGCCGCTCTTCATGTCCTGCGTGCCGCGGCCGTAATAGAAGCCGTCCTTCTCAATGAAGCTGAAGGGATCGGTAGTCCAGTCTTCGCGATGGGCTTCCACTACATCGAGGTGGCCGATGAGCAGCAACGGTTTATGTTTGCCTGTTCCGCGCAGCCGAATGACGAGATTCTTCTTGCGGTCGTTCGGGCCAAGAACCTGCATATCGGACTCGGCGAAACCGGTATCGCGAAAGCGTTGTGCCATGGCTTCGGATACCGTAGTCACGTTCCCCACCGAATCCGTGGTATTGATTTCGATCAGTTGTTTGAAAATATCGTGAGCGAGTTTCCTGGTGGCGTCATCGATTTGCCCCTGCGACCCTGGCGTGAAAAATATGAAAACAAGGAGAGATGAGAAAAGGACTACACATTTGCTAGAGTTCAAACGGTGGTCTCCAGGGTTCCAAGATTCACTGATTTCGTTTGCAAAGATTGTACACACCTCATCTTAGCGGCATAGCGGCATAGGTTCGGTTCGGTCATCGGAGGAGAAATGACTGTGCTTGAAGGCTGGCGAAAATATCGTCTTGTTTTGCTGTTTGTTGCCATTCTGTGCGTGCACGGGCATGCGCAGAATCCCGCGCCGGTTCTCGAATCCGCGCACGGACCGAACGCCCCCGGCCAGGAAAAGAAACCGTACGTCGTGCTCGTTTCTCTCGACGGTTTCCGCTACGACTATACCGAACGCTATGGCGCAAAGAATCTGCACGCTCTCGCAACTCAGGGAGCCAGCGCTCCGGAGGGAATGATTCGGGTCTATCCGTCGCTCTCACTTTTCCCAATCATTATTCGATCGTAACTGGGCTTTATCTTGAGCATCACGGAATCATCGCTATGAGTTTTTACGATTCGAAACGCCAACAGCGATACGCCTTCGTCGCGTGGCTGCACTTGCCTTCTGCTCAACGGCCACACTTCATCACGCTTTACTAGTCCAACGTGGATCACGCAGGCCACGAGTTCGGCTCTGACAGCCCGCACAACCGCAGAGGCCGTGTATCACGTCGATGATCTGGTCGGAATGCTAGAGGCAAAGCTCAAAGAGTTGGCCTTACCGATCGATTTGTTTGTGGTTTCCGATCACGGTATGGAAAACATTGCTGGGAATTGGATCGATCTGGATCTCTTTGCCGACCTCTCAGCTTTTCAGACGGAAGGCATGCTCCCCTACTCTTCTAGCGAAAGCGACGCGGAGAAAGCTTACGAACATCTCACAGGCGCGAGCGATAAGTTTGTTGTCTATCGGCGGCGAGATGTTCGGAAGAGTCTGCACTACGACGAGAACGAGCGCGAAGCCGATCCGGTGGTGGTTGCAAGCGGGCCTTATGCGATTCACGCTCATTCGACGAATCCTGCGGACACCGTGCCGAAGAACAAGGGCGGTCACGGCGACGATCCGCAACAATTCAAAACCATGCGCGCCATTTTCTACGCCAGCGGCCCCAACGTACGGCCGAACACGGCCGTCCCTCCGTTTTAAAACGTGAACCTCTATCCTCTGATAGCAAAGATTCTCGGCCTCGACACAACACCAACGGACAGAGATCTAAAGGTTTTGGCGCCCATTCTACGCAAATCGTTAAGAAAATAATGGATCTGGAAATCGGCATTAATTCGCAGCATCTCACATGGGCTTCGATTGATTTAAAGTGTGCCATCCCGAGCAAAATGAGGTTCAAATGACCCAATCTCGACGGCTACTTATTTTGTTGACCCTGATTTTCGCTTCGCTGGTTTCGAACGGACAGTCCGCGCCCAATAGTCGGCTACTCATTCCGCAGGAACCAACGCCCAATCTCAGCAAGCTGAAAACGCGGCTCATCGCCTACCACAACTGCACCGCGAACCATGGTTGCTATACCGCTGACCTCGATCGGCAGAGCGACCTGGCCATTTCTATTTTGCGGCGACGCGCCGCCGGAGCCAAACCGGGAGAAAAACCGGCATTGGTGCTCGATATTGATGAAGCGGCTCTTTCCAATTGGGATGAGGAGATGCAAGACGACTTCGGTTACATCGCGAAGGACTGGAACGATTGGGTCGATAGAAAGCAGGCATCCGCGATCGCCGGGACGTTACGGCTCTACAAAGAGGCCGTTGCGCACGGAGTGTCCGTATTTTTCATCTCCGGACGCGGCGAGGCGCAACGAGACGCGACCGCAGACAACCTGAAATCGGCAGGTTACGATAGCTGGGCGGGGCTAGTATTGCGCGGAGCACACCCTAAAGAACAGTCGACTACCGAATATAAATCGGGCGAGCGGAAGAAAATTGTCGATGCTGGGTACTGCATCATCCTCAATGTGGGTGACCAATTGAGCGATCTGAATGGAAACCCGCAGGCGGAGCGCTCGGTTGAGCTTCCGAATCCGTTTTATTACATTCCGTAGTTCACTTTGTAGTCGGCTCTTGTGGAATCGCTTCGCCATCGGAACGGGGATCTGCGCCGGCGAAGTTCACTTTTCGCTTTGTGTCTCTCACCACCGCTTCCCCTTGCCCCACCGTGAAAGAAAATGGCTCAAGCAGTTCAATCTGGTGCCCGCGCTTCGACAATTCGTCTCTTACGGATGCCGGAATGGTATTTTCCATCTGCACGTCGCAGCCTTCAAAAGTTCCTTTCGTAAACCTTGGTTGCTCCAGCGCCGCCTGCACGTTCATTCCGTAATCCACCACGTTTGCGACAAACTGCGCGTGCGCCTGAGCCTGGTTCCAGCCTCCCATGATGCCGAACCCGATGTGGATGTCGTCCTTTTCCATGAAGGCCGGAATGATCGTATGCAGCGGCCGCTTGTGCCCGGCCAGCGAATTCGGCAGCCCAGGCGTCAACTGAAATCCCGCGCCTCGATTGTGAAAGGAAAAACCGAGGCCGGGAGCGACCATTCCCGTGCCATAACCCCCAAAGTTACTCTGGATCAGCGAAACGATATTTCCATCTTTATCGATCGCCGAAAGGTAGATCGTCGAATTGCCGTGCGCATCGAGCATCTTCTCGATGTCGGAAGGAACAACTTCGCACGCGGCCTTATCCATCTTGATGAGTGCCGCCCGCTTCTTCGCCAGCTCCTTCGAGAGCATCTCCTTCACCGGAACCGGTGTGAATCGCGGATCGCCGACATATTTATACATATCCGCGTAGGCCAGTTTTTTCGCCTCGATCATGATTTGCAGAGCATCCGCGGAGTTGTGCGCATACTGTCCAAGCGGAAACTGCTCCATGATGTTCAACATCGTTAATGCGGCAATTCCTTGCTCATTTGGTGGAAGTTCGTAGACGGTCCATCCGCGATATGTCGTCGAGATCGGCTCGACCCACTCTGGTTGAAAGTCGTGAAAATCTTCGAGTGTGTGCGTACCGCCCTGTGCCTGCAGGAATTTCACCATCGTTTCGGTCATCGGGCCGTTGTAGAAAGCGTCACGGCCATGCTCGGCCACTTGCCCAAGCGAATTGGCAAGCGCCGGATTCTTGAATTCATCACCCACCTTCGGCGCGACGCCGTTGGGCACGTACGTCTCTTTGTAGCCCGGCTGCTGCATCAAACTCTTCGCGACCCAATAGCGCGCGTTCCTCTCAGCCAAGGGAAACCCGTTCTGTGCGTAGTAGATCGCAGGCGCGAGGATCTCGGAGAAAGGCAACGTGCCGAACCGGGCACGCAACGCATCCCATCCCGCGACGGTACCAGGAATGTCGATGGTTTCCACGCCGATGGGATTGATGTGATCGACGCCGTGCGATTTCAAATATTCGATGGTGAGCCCTTTCGGCGTCCAACCGCTGGAGTTCAATCCATAGAGCTTCCCGGTCTTCGCGTCATAGTAAATTGCGAACAGGTCTCCGCCCATGCCGTTCACATACGGTTGCACTACACCCATAACGGCGTTTGCGGCAATTGCCGCGTCCACGGCGTTGCCGCCCTGTTCCAGAATGTGTGCACCGGCTTGGGAGGCCAGAAATTGCGGCGCGGCCACAATTCCCAGCTTCGTCACAACCATAGATCTTCCTTGGCCAGGGACGGAGGAAAACTGTTGAGCTGCAACCGTCGAACAAAGCGAAATCGTGAGGACAGCCACAAGAGTCTTCATAAGAAGGTCCTTTCAGGATCCTTTGCGCTTCATGCAATCTCGATTAAGAATCGGCAATGGCCACCTCGCACGCTGAGTAGATCCGTCATTTTCTCAACAACAGCTCCGAGAACTGGAAAACGCGATCAACCACTACTGCAGCCACGCCCATCGCGACTACGGTGAACACTTCGACGCTCAATCTTCGCACTACCGCCTTGCTCTTGGCTGCACGCCACACAATCGGCAGATTGACCGCGGCGCTCGACAAAGAAGCAAGAACCGTCGTGCTTCCCGCCAAAGCCGGACTGATACTTCCGTGCATTGCCATCGTGGCTGCCGCGGCCGTCGTGCTTGCACTGCTGACGAGTCCTCCGAATACTCCAGTCGCAAGCATGCCGTAACTGCCAAAGCGTCGGGTGAGGAGAGTTCCGGCAATTTGAATTGCGATAAACAGCGTCCCAAACCACAACACTTTTGTAAGCGAGATGGGAGATGCAAGCTTCAAGGTTCCTGGGACGGTCTGTTCGATTACGCGATCACGCCACATCCACAATCCCGCAACCAGACTCATCGCCAAAAGGGGCACCAGCGTCGCACTGAGCGACTTGGGCGAAAAGAGAGTCGCCAGAACAAGGTTCCGTGCGAACATGGCGATCGTTGTCAGTAGACAAAGGGTCGTAGTCCGCGCAATCATGCCAGTTTCGACCGCGCGACCGGCTAACTCGGCGACCGTAGCACTGCTATTGACCAGTCCACCGAAGAGCGCACTCAGGTAGAGACCGCGTGTGCTGTAGATCCTCAGGAACACATAATTCACGAATCCAATCCCCGCGATTGCGATAACGCTGATCCATGCATCGCTGGGATTGAACAACTGCCAGGGATCGATGTAACGCTTCGGTAATACCGGGTAAATCACGAATCCGATCAGGCCGAGAAGCACGGCGCTTCTGATCTCAGAAGGAAGCAGACCCCCAGCAAAACGGCTCAGCTCCGTTTTCCAGGCTAGAAGCATTGTCATGACGATGGCACCGGCGACGGGAGTGAAGATGTGGCCGAGTCCCACCAAAACGCCCAGCAGGTAATTAACGAGCAGAGCCGCGGACGTTGTGATCTCCAGAGAATGATCACTCAGGATACTCCGCGTGTTCATGGCCGCAATTAGGAGCAGTACGCCAACGAGAGAAGCTATGACGACACTGTTACTGATGACCGATGCCAGCATCCCTAATAGCGCAACAATCGCGAAACTCCGCACCCCGACGTCTTTGTTCGACCATTCACGCTCCATCCCCACAAGCATCCCGATACCGATGGCAACCCCCATCTTTAGTGCAATTGGGGTAGCCGGGAAATGTGTGGAGTCCATTTGCATTACAAACCTCACATCAGAACACGAAGCGCCAGTCACCAACAGCGGGGGCACTCCATCGCAACGGCGATCCCCACGATGAAATGTCCAAGTAAACTCTTATTTCATGCGAGACGAAACTTCGCAAGAATGGGGGCAGCTTCGGAGGTTGCAGCGACGACTCAGTATTGCTGGTTTAGCAGTGGTAGCTGTGCTATTTTTCGTATTTCTGAGCACGCTGGCACCTCGGAACATCTCCAGACCGCTCGTGTTTGCTCTGCTTATTGTCTGGATCTGGGTCCTGATCCGGCTCTTGAAGGTGTACTCAGAATTTACGTACTGGCTGTGCCCGAAATGCGGACAGCCTTTTCACTACATGGTAGGCTGGCTTGGAAGGGTAAATAACCCTTTCGCTCGTCGTTGCGTCCACTGCGGCCTGCGCAAATGGTCAACGATTCTGGATTCCCGGCGTATCGATTAACCACGCATTGCAGTTCCTGGCCATCATAGGGAGCCAAAGTGTTGCGCCCCGCACGCACGATGCGTTTGTGCCAATAGCGCGAGATCCGGTACATTCTCGCGGCTAGTGTGAAGATGGTCTCGTTAATCTCGCTTTCTTTGGCCCCAGGCCGAATCAGGCTCTGCGCTTGGATCTCTGCGAATAGTGCCTCGGCCTTTCTTTGAGCATCCAACAGCACAGCGACGAGCCCCTCTTCCGATTGCTCCATAGGAAATTAGATTTCCGTATTGGGTCCCTTAACGCCCGTAGTGCGCGATGAAGACCGCCTTCCCCAACAAATGGTCCTTCGCGGTCGATACCACCATCGCGCCGCTGGAGTCGGCGGGCACGTCCAGTTTCTCGACGCTCAACGCATAGACGGTGAAGGTATAGCGATGTGGAGGCTCGCCCTTGTCCGGACAGGGTCCGTGATAAGCGTCGTTGCCGAGATCGGTGCGGCCCTGCATCGTCCCAGGCGGCAGAACGGAGCTATGCTCGGCGCCAGCGCCCTTGGGAAGTTTGTCAGCGCTTGCGGGCAGGTTATAAACGATCCAGTGCCACCATCCCGAAGGATCGCCGTGCTCGTCAGGATCGAATAATGTTAGGACGAAACTCTTCGTGCCAGCCGGGGCGCCGGTCCACTGCAGCGGGGGCGACATATTTCCCCCGGTGCATCCGAAAAGGTTCGCGGTGTAGACCTCGGGAACTTTCGCCGCGAGCTGCGCGTCTGGACTGGAGAGTACAAACTTAGATTTAGGCGCGGATTTCTCTTGCGCTGTGGTCACGCAAACAAGCGACGCCACGATGATCATGAGCAGCGGTAGGCCCAAGATTGTGGATGTCTGGGTTCGCAACATGTCAACCTTTCCCTTATCGAGATTCAACTCTGCATCAAATTGCGGCAAACGTGACGCAACATCAGCGGGCTCGGCGCTCCAAGTCTCGCCAATGTCGTTTGCTTTGCCAACTTGCGCACTATTTCGACGCCGGATGGCTGAGACCCCACACATAGGCAGCCAGCGCGGACGCCTGGGTATCGGAGAGTTGGGCCCCGCCCATCGGCGGCATCGGGCTGCGATATTGCTTGGGTTGCGGCACGCCGTCGGTTATCACTTTCAATATCCCGGCGAAACTGCCGTCGCTCCACAGCCACTTTTTCTTCGTCAGATCAGGGGCCAATGGTGAACCCGTGCCATTTGCGCCGTGGCAGCCGGTGCAACTCGCTCCTCCCACCTGACCGTGGTAAATACGAGCACCGAGCGCAACCATATCTGCCGTCGACCCTTCGGGTACGGGAAGGTTTTCAGTGTCACTCTCCGGCGGCTGTGCGGACGATTGAACCACCTTGCCAGCAGGGGCAGAAATGCTCGGACATGGAGTGCCCTTGGGTGCTGGGCCAGCGGAATCACCGGTGTAGACAATTCGATAAATTCGTCCGTGAATGTCCTCAGAAACGTAGAGTGCCCCGTCCGGTCCGACCGCCAGTCCTGTCGGACGATAGGTGGCGCCTTCAGGAGTCTTCTTTGCTCCCGCAAAACCGTCGGCGAATATCTCGCAAGTGCCCGACGCGTGGTCGCCTTCGAGTGGCTGAAAAACCACGTTGTAGCCACCTTGCGCGTAGGGCGCCCGATTCCATGAACCGTGAAAGGCAA
>OBLW0100003595.1_pt1 | contig 12048 bp, 8 predicted proteins | sample 1520161 | NCBI WGS metagenome assembly OBLW01 (sample SAMEA3539309, study PRJEB22396) | soil metagenome | biome: tundra; feature: field; material: soil | place: USA | collected 2010-05 | depth 0.15 m
TGACGCGCGCGCTCGGCGGCGCCGCGCACGTTTCCGTCGACCTCATCGAGGTTCCAGTGCGTTCGGGCGACCGCTTCCTCCTGTGCTCCGACGGCCTGACGGGCATGGTCCCGGACGAGGATCTTTTCGCCCGGTTCAAGTCCGAAGACGGTCTCGAAAAGACGGTGCGTCAGTTGATCGACGTGGCGAACGATCGCGGCGGGGTGGACAACATAACCGCGATCCTCGTCGAGGTCGCAGACGCGGCGGGCAAGGACGGAGGCCACGCCGGCAGCGAGGCGGTCCGGCGGCCGGTCGTGACGTCGGGCGAGAGCACGGCAGTCAACGTCGAGGCTCCGGGGGCCCCCTCGCCCGATTCCGACTCCGAACCCCAGAGCTAGCCCGCGGACCGCTGCGCGGTCTCCGGGGATAGGCGGGCTAGCAGCTTTGAACGATGGGGGAAACACGGTCGTGTTTCCCACCCTGCCCCCTTCACCGCTCGAGAAACGCCGGTTCGCTGGCGAGGACTACTAGGAAAGGCTCCTAGCCGCCGGCGTCGCCGGCCGTCACGGGCAGCTCGCCCGTCCTCACGCGCGCGAAGAACTCCTCGGTCGCCCGGCCTATCTCGATGCACGCGAGCTCGCCGGGGTCGTCGAGGTACCAGTCGGCGGGCAGGTACCGGCTGTATGGAGCCTGCAGGAAGCGCCTGCAGGCGAGGACGACGACGCCCGTGTCCGTGCCCGAGCGAATGAGGCGCCCCGCGCTCTGCACGACGCGTGTCATGCCGGGGATGACGTACGCGTATTCGAAGCCGCGCTCGAAGCGCTCCTCGAAGTAGCGGCGCATGCGCTCCTGCTCGAAGCGGACCATGGGCAGCGCGGGCGAGACGACGACGACGGCCTGGAGCATCTCGCCCGGATAGTCCACTCCTTCGGCGAACGCGCCTCCGGAGACGGCGAAAAGGACGACTGGCGCGCCGCCGTCCTTCATCGCCGAGAGGACGGAGTTCCGCTCCAGCTCGGTCGAGCGGTCGGAGGGGCGCAGGACGCGGCGCCCGGTCAGCGCGGGCAGGTGGGCACGCACCTCGTCGAGAAAGCGGTACGACGGAAACAGTGCCAGCATGTTGCCCGGGCACGCGCGCGCCACGTCCGCGACGAGGGCCGCAAGGCGCGGGGCGGCGCGCCCGCGAGCCGCGTACGTCGTATCCACGTCCGGCGCGACGAACACGGAGCGGTTCTCCCGCGGAAAGGGCGAGGGAAGGCGGAGCACCGACGTGCGGTCGGGGTCGAGTCCGAGGAGATCGCGGTAGAACTCGGACGGGGAAAGCGTGGCGGACATCGAGACCGTGGCCGCCGCCGCGTTCAGGGTCTTGCCGAGAAGCTTCGACGGGTCCTTGCAGAGGATCGCGAGCCGCGCGCCGCCCCTGCCGCGCGCCGCGAGGACGTCGAAGGGCCCCTCGGACATGGAACGGCCTGGCGGGGGCACAAGTTTCGACACGTCGTGAAAACGCGCAAACGAGAAGTAAAGGTCGAGGACGGGATCGTCGGGCACGCGTTCGCCCCCGGCGCGCAGGTCCGCGAGGTGGCGCACGAGAAGCGACTCGAAGTCGAGGCGCAGGTCGTCGAGGCGCGCCTCGTCCAGGGCCACGAGGTCGACGGGCTCGAGCTCGTCCTCGGGAAGGCCGGCGGCCGCGTCCGCGACGAGCTTGCGCAGGCGCCGCGCGGCCTCGCCTGCGTCCCAGGCGGTCTTTGCGTTCGAGACGCCGATCCGCTGTTCGAGCGACGCCAGGGAAGCGTCGGAGAGCTCGGGCGAGTAGTACCCGCGTCCGCGGTCCACGAGGTTGTGCGCCTCGTCGACGAGGAGGATCGAGTTGGAGAGCGCGGAGGGGTCGCGCGCCGCCGCGAGCGCGACCACCGGATCGAAGACGTAGTTGTAGTCGCCGAGGACGACGTCGGCCTGTTCGGCGAGCTCGAGGGAAACCTCGAATGGGCAGACGGTCTCGTTGCGGGCCGCCTCGAAGACCGTGTCCGGGTCGAGGTGGCGGTGGCTCTCGAGGAGCCGGTCGAGGAGGCCCGAGGCCTCCATCTTGGCGCCGTAGTCCTTCGCGTACGGACAGTGGTTCTCGTGGCACAGCACGACGTCGTTCGCGCACATGCGCTCTTTCGCGCGGAGCCTCACGGACCGAAAGGACTCGCCGTCGATGGCGGCCAGGGTCTTTTCGTAGATCTCCTGCTGCGTCGTCTTCGCCGTGAGGACGAAAAGCCGGCGGTGCGACTCGAGCGCGCCGACGAGAAGGGGATGCAGGGCGGCGGCCGTCTTCCCGATGCCGGTCGGGGCCTCGACGAGGAGATGCTCGCCTTGTGCGGCGGCGCGCGCGACGGCGGAAGCCATCTCGCGCTGGCCGCGCCGGAAGCGCGCGTGCGGGAAGACGAGCGTCGCGGCCTCGGCGGCTTTCGCTTCGGCGAGGGCCCGCTCCTCGAGGAACGCCTGAAGGAGCATTCGCGTGCGGCGCACGAGGTCCTCGAGGGTCTTCTCGGGCTCGTGCGGCACGTCGAGAAGCTTCGTCGCGCCCGTCTCGATGTCCGCGAGGACGAGGCGCCCGTGAACGGGCCGCCCTTCGGCAACGGCCACTGCTTGCAGGTACCAGCGAAGCTGGAGCTGGAAGCGCTCGAGGCGGGGGGATCCCGGGAGCTTCGCGAGGTCCTCGGCGAAATGCAGGGACTTGACCTCATCCACGACGACGCGGCTGCCGTCTTCGAAGCGGCCGTCGAGGCGCCCTTCGAGCACCGCGGTGAAGTCATCCACGGCGTAGGCGAGGCGAATCGCCTTCTCGACCGCATAGCCGGGCACGCTCGCGAGGTTCTCGCCGAGCACGCGCCGGTGCACCGCCTGGCCGATCCAGAGCCGCTCGAAGCCTTCGCCCCGGTCGAATCCGGCCCGGCGCGAGACGCCGCCGAGGAGCGTTCCGGGGGAGAGCGTGATCGTCTTCGCCGCGAGGTCGACCGTGAGCGCCACGGCCGATTGTAGGGCTGCTCGCTCTATCCATGAAGGCGTTGTTCAGGTAAAATGCATACGATGTCACGAGTTCTTCGGCTCTTCGGCGGCGCGGCCGTCGCCGTTCTTCTTGCATGGGCTTCCGGCGCGCAGGCGGCAAAAAAGCCCGCGGTGCCGGCAACACTCGAGCAGCGCCTGAACGCGCTACTCCGGAGGGGCCCCGTCCGGCGTTCCGAGATGGGCGTCGTCGTCAGGAGGCTTGGCGACTCTGCGTCCCTCGTCTCGCTCAACGCCGAGAGGCCGTTCATCCTCGCGTCCACGACGAAGCTCTTCACGACCGCCGCCGCGCTCGACCGACTCGGCCCCGAGTACAAGTTCCGGACGCGCCTGTACCGCGATGCCGAGGTCGGCGAGGACGGCGTCCTCCCCGGCCACCTCGTGGTGAAAGGTGGGGGCGATCCGGGGCTCTCCGGCCGTTGGTACGAGGACGACCCGCTCGCGGTGTTTCGGCCCTGGGCGGCGTCGCTCACGAACAAGGGAATCCGCTCCGTTCGAGACGGCCTTCTCCTGGACGTGTCGTTCTTCGATGACGTTAAGTCGCATCCCGACTGGCCGAGCGAGCAGGAGCAGCGGTGGTATCAGGCACCCGTGTCGGCCCTGTCGTACAACGACAACGTCGTCTTCGTGCGGGCCTCGGGAGGCCTTCGGCCGGGCAGCCCGGCGCTGCTGGGCTTCGACCCGCTCGGGCCGCCGCTTCTGAACCTCATCTCGAAAGTCGTCACCGCCGCGCGCCGCACGTGGGTTGGCGTCAGCCGCGAAGCCGGCAGCCACAACGTCGTGGCCGCGGGGCGTGTCGGGAGGAATCGCACGTGGGTCGGCGACGTGACGGTGCCCGACCCGCCGCTCTATTTCGCGGCCGCGCTCTCGCAGGTCCTCCGCGAAGGCGGCATCCGCGTCGACGCCCCGCCCACCGTACGTACCGAGCCCCCGGGCGTGCCTCCGCCCTTCTCGGGCCGCGTCCTCCTTCACACGCACGAGACGCCCCTCGTGCCCGCCATCGCCGTCTGCAACAAACGCTCGCAGTCGCTTTTCGCCGAGCAGATCCTGAAGACGCTCGGCGCCGAGAAGCGCGGCCGGGGCACGTGGGAGAACGGGAGGGCAGAGGTTGCCGCGTTCCTCGGCTCGCTCGGGCTCGACGCCTCGCGCTATCAGCTCGCCGATGGATCGGGGCGCGCGCACTCGAACCGCGCCTCTGCAGGGGCGTACGTCGACTTCCTGACGGCGCTCGCGACGCGTTGGGAGCGTTTCGAAACCTGGAAGACCACGCTCGCCATCGCCGGCGAGCCGGACGGAACGCTTCGCCACCGGCTCCTGGGCCCGGCGACGGCCGGGAAGGTGTGGGCGAAGACGGGCTACGTCGACGGCGTCGTGACCCTGTGCGGGTACGTGCAGGCGCTGAGCGGGCAGACGTACGCCTTCAGCATCCTGCTGAACGGAGGATGCGGCGACGCGCGCGGGCACGCGTATCAGGACCGTCTCCTGAACGAGCTGGCTATCTTTGGATAGCGCGCGCCGTACAAGCGCGTGACGTTCGGTTAGCACGCGCCGTGGACTACCGCCTGCTCCTGAAGAACGTCGAGAAGACTCTCGAAGCCATCGAAGGCGGCGAGGACGTGCTCGCGACGATCGTGCGCGTGGGCGAGGCGATCGTCCGGAACTTCCGGAATGAACTGGGCATCCTCGGCGGACGCCTTTACATGCGGCGCGAGAACCAGTACGTCCTCGAGCGGGGTTTCGGCCGTTCGCGTCGCGTCCCCTCGGGCATCACGGTCTCGGCCGACTACGGGCCCATCCGCCGGGCGGAGGAGGACGGGCTGGCGCTTGCCGACCTCGACGACCCGTCCGTGGATCGCGAGCTCGAGAAGCGCCTCGGCGTATCGCGCTTTGCGGCGGTCTCCTTCGGCGAGGAGCGCTATCTCCTCTCTTTCGACGTCCATCCGAGAGCGCGTGAGGAGGATCTCCTCCTCGCGCTCGGGATCATCCGGACCGTCGTCGACTCGAAGGTGCGCACGGAGCGGCTCGAGGGTCTCATGCAGGACGCCCGGCGAATTCAGCAGTCGATCCTTCCGCGCGCGGTGCCGCAAGTGGGGGACTTCGAGCTCTACGGGCTTTCCCTTCCCGCCGAGGCCGTCGGCGGCGACTTCTACGATTTTCTCCCGCTCGGCGATCTGAGCTTCGGCGCGGCGATCGCGGACGCCTCGGGCCACGGCCTTCTCGCGGCGCTTCTCGTGCGCGACATCTACGTCGGCCTGCGCATGGGCATCGGAAGCGACTTCAAGATCGCCCGCACGATCGAGCGGCTGAACCGCATCCTGAACAAGAGCCGTCTCACGACGAAGTTCGTGTCGCTGTTCTACGGCGAGTTCGAGACGAACGGCGACGTCGTCTACGTGAACGCGGGCCATCCGTCGCCCCTGCATCTGCATGCCGCGAGCGGCACGTTCAGCGAGCTCGAGTCGACGGGGATGGTCCTCGGGCCCGCGCCCGATGCGGTTTACAGCCGCCGGGCGATTCACATGGAGCCCGGCGACCTGGTTCTCCTCTACACGGACGGCGTCCTCGAGGCGCACGATTCGAAGGGCCGTGAGTTCGGCGCCCTCCGCCTGAAGCGCCTTCTCGTGCAGGCGCGACGCGAGTCGGCGCGCGAAGTCGTCCAGCGCGTCGTCAACGCGGTGCGCTCGTGGTCGCACGGCGCCCCCGCCGAGGACGATATGACCGCGGTCGCGATCCGGCGGGCTGCGCAGCGCGCCGGCGACAATCCGCGCCAGTCGGGCGAGCATCCGCGCGTCAGGCCGGAGATGGTGCCCGACGGAACCAGGCAGCCGTCCGGCTGAGGCCGTTCGGCAGCGCCACCAGGGTGGTCAGGCCGAGAGCCGTCCGGCTCTTCGTCACGTCTAGAACGCTGCGCATCTGCTCGCCGCTCTTCGCCGGCCCGCGCCGCGCGGGACGCGGCGTCCCGCACGCGGCGGCGACGAGGTCGTAGAGCCGGTTCACCGACGTCTCGACGCCCGTGCCTACATTGATCACGCCGGCTTTCCTTCGCGCGGCGGCCGCGAGGTTGGCCTTGACGACGTCTCCCACGAAAACGAAGTCGCGGGACTGGTCGCCGCCGCCGTTGATGAGGCACTCCCCGTCTTCGAGAAGTGTTTTCATCCAGATGCCGATGACGCCGGCCTCGCCACGGCCGTCCTGGCGCGGCCCGTAGACGTTCGCGAACCGCAGGGCGGTCACGACGAGAGAGGTTCCGTGCGCCAGGCCGAAGAGGTATTTCTCGCCGGCCAGCTTCGCGACGCCGTAGGGAGAGACAGGATTCGTGGGGTGATTTTCGTCCGCCGCGAAGCCCTCCGGGTCGCCGTAGATCGCGCCCCCGCTGGACGCGAAGACGATCTGGGCGACACCGGCCGCGAGCGCCGCCTGCGCGATGCGGATCGTGCCGAGGACGTTGACCTCCGCGTCGAAGACGGGATCCTCGACGGACTTTCTCACGTCGATCTGCGCCGCGTAATGGAGGATCGTGTCCACGTTTGCGTCCTTGAGGAGGCCCTCGAGGTCGAAGCGCCGGATGTCACCTTCGACGAAGTTGGCCCCTTTCGGGACGCGGGACCGATGGCCCGTCGAGAGATCGTCGAGGACGACGACTTTCTTGCCGTCGGCGAGAAAGGCCTCCGCGAGATGGGAACCGATGAAACCGGCGCCGCCGGTAACGAGGACGGAGCGCGTCTCGGGCATCATGCGGCCGAGGATAGCAATGGGCGAGCCGAAGTCTCTGCCGGAGAGCTTCTACCTGAGGAGAACCGCGGAGGTCGCGCGGGCGCTCCTAGGCTGCCGGCTCACGCGGCGGTTCCCGGACGGGACGTCGCGCTGCGTGGTCCTCGTCGAGACGGAGGCCTACCTCGGCGTCGAGGACCGTGCCGCGCACACCTGGAACGGCCGCCGGACGCCCCGCGTCGCGCCCATGTGGGGGCCGGGCGGCCACGCGTACGTCTACTTCGTCTACGGCATGCACCATTGCCTCAATGTCGTGACGCGGCGAGAGGGCGTGCCGGAAGCCGTACTGCTGAGAGCGGGTGTTTCAGAGGAGCTCTTCCCGCATTCACCTTCTAAGAAGATCCCCGGTCTTCTCCTCGCGTCCGGTCCCGCGAAGCTTTGCGCGTACCTTCAAGTCACCGCGGCGTTGTCCGGAGTTTCTCTTTCCGGCCCGGAACTCCTGATTTCCCGCGGCCCGCGCGCCCGGTTCGACGTCCTCGTCGGGCCACGCGTCGGCGTGCAATACGCGGCAGAGGCCGCCGCATGGCCGCTGCGCTTCGCGGTCGCCGGATGCCCAGCCGTGACGCGGCGCGGGCTCCTCGTCAGGTCATGACAGCTAGAGCGTTTTGAGGTCGGCGAGCGAGGAGGCCGTCACCAGGCAGTTTTTGCCGCTGCGTTTGGCCTGGTACAGGGCCTGGTCGGCGCGTTCGATGAGCGAGCGCTTCGTGCCGGCGTCCTCCGGGAAGCAGGAGAGCCCGAGCGAGATCGTCACGGCGAGCGGGTGATCGATCTGAGGGGTGACGAAGAGACGCCCGGCCACCAGGTTTCGCAGCCGGTCGGCTACGACCCAGGCCTTCGCGGGCGTCGTCTCCGGAAAGACGAGCGCGAACTCCTCGCCGCCGTAGCGCGCCACCGTGTCCATCTCCCGGACGCCCTTGGTCAGCTCTTCCACGATCCCGTGCAGCACGAGATCGCCCACCGGATGCCCCCAGCGGTCGTTGATCTTCTTGAAGTCGTCGATATCGAGCATGACGAGCGCGAGCGGCTGCCCGCTGCGCTCATGGCGGGCGAGCTCGCGGGAGAGCGTCTCCTGGAAGTACCGGTGGTTGAACGCTTCGGTGAGCGAGTCGCGCACCGACATCTGCCGCGTCGCCTCGTACGCGCGCGCCGATTGAATGGCCGTGACGGCCTGGTTCGCGAAAATCTCGAGGGCCTGGACGTCCTCGAGGCGCGGGACGAGCCCGCCCCTCGGCTGGTCGACCTGCAGGGCCCCGACGACCTGATCGCCAGCCGTGAGCGGGACGAAGAGCAGGTCGTTCGGGTGCCATGCGCCCGGCGCCGTGTTGCGCCGGCGGCGGTCGATCTTGCCGGAATCCTCAACGGGCTCCTTGCGGTCGAGATGGCTCACGAAGTAGGACTTCGAGATCCGGAAGTGCTCGCCGAACCAGCGCGCGATCTCCTCGCGCGGTACCTTTCGCGGCGGGGCGCTCGGCGACGTGTCGTCGAATCCGACCTGCGCGCGGCGCTCGAAGACATTCTCGGCGGGATCGAACAGGGAAAGCACGACCACGCGGTAGCCGAGGCTGTGGTGGACGGCCTGCACGATGCTCTGCACGAGGTGCTCGAGGGTCAGATGCGTCTTCAGCTCGTTGGAAACCTCGAGAATGCGCTGCAGCATCTGGGCGCGTTCCTGCAGCCGCTCGTTCACGGCCTGCATCTGCCGTCTGAGGTTGCGGTCCTGAAGGGCCAGCGCCACGTGGTCGGACACGACGGAGAGCTCCTGGAGCGTCTGTGGCGTGACGAGGGACGGGTCGTCGGATTCGGCGATGAGGATGCCCGCGATGAGCGCGGGAGTCTGGAGCGGCAGGAACACCTGATGCTGGAAGCGGGGATTCAGGACGAGGTCGCGGTCCGGGCCGCTCGCCACGCGGGGCGTGGGTGAGGCCGGCAGGAAGGGAGATTCGAGGTCCTTCTGGGTGGCGAGCCAGTCGAGAAAGGACCGCCGTTCGAGCGTCACGTCGCCGCCGAAGGAGACGAGCGCCTGCCCGTCCGGATCCTCCTCGTACGACACGGCCGCCAGGGCGCGGATCGGCAGCGCCTGGCGAAGGGTGTCGAACAGCCGCGCGAGAATCTCCTCTCCTGGAGCGACGCTCGACACGATCGAGGTGAGTTCGCGGAGCGTCGCGAGCTCGCGGTTCTTGCGCGACAGCTCGGCGGCGCCGGAGCGAGCCCGCGCGAGCTTTCGCGTGACGACGATGACGGCCACGAGAAGTCCCAAGGCGATTGCCGTGAACAGGACGGGCCGGAAGTCGAGAAGCGGCATCACTTGAAGGAAACGATGCCGTTCTTCGTGAGCTTGTGGAACACGCGCATCACCTCGGGCTCGGGGAACGGCGAGATGCGGGCGATCGAGCGGACGTCCCACATGCCGTTGATGCGCGACACGATGAACGCCTCGGTTGGCGTGAACGGGAAAGACATGAGCTCTTCCATCGGCTTCGTGAGAATGGGGACGGCCCCGGGGGGGAGCTTCGGAAGAGCCTCGGAGATGGACGAAGCGTCCGCGGGAGGCGGCCCGACCCTGGCCGCTGCACCGGAACCGGCGGAGGCCGCACCGGGCGGGGCGGCCGCCGTCGGCCGCGTAGCGGAGCCGGACGAAACGGCTTCGGCTGGTGGCGCCGGCGCCGAAACCGGAGCCCTAACCGGTGTCGGGGGCGGGGTGGCGGTCCTCACGCGGGGCGAGGTCGTGTCCGAGCTGTCGCCGGACGCACGCCGTGCGGCTGTTTCGCCAGACTCGGGCCGGCGTTTGAGGAACTGGTTGAACGTGGTCGGCACGGGCGTCCGCGGAGCGGGCGGAGCGAGCATGAACTCGTCGATTCTCGGCGCCGGCGGCACCTCCTCGGGAATCGTATGCAGATCGCCGGACATCAGCGGATCGAACGACGACGACTCTTCCTCCACGGGCTCGGTCTCCTCGAACACGGGCTCCGCGGCCGTCTCCTCCCTTTCGCCCACGAGCCTCACGTGGCCCGTGAGCATCAGGTCGTACATCAGCTTGGCGACGTGGAATTCGGGGTTGTGGGTCTCGAGGGCGATCTGGTCGATCGCGCGGTGGCCGTTCACCGCGCCGAGGATCATCCTGTCGCGCTCGCCGAGATCTGCCTCGACGGGCAGGACCACCGAGGGTATGGCGCGCATCGTGGGGACGCGCGTCTTGATGCGCTGCCATTCGTCGTAGCGGCGCAGGCCCTCCATGACGATGCCCGTGACGTCCGACGAGATCGGGACCATCGGAAGGCTCGGAATCTCCCCGTCGATGAACGCGAAAGAACCTTCGGTCCACAGGAAGATGTCGTAGATCGTCTCGGCGGCTTTCAGCCGCACGAGGTCCGCGAGCTCCTCCTCCTTGATGGCCCCGATCATGACGAGGATCTTGCCGAGGAGGATCCGGGATTCCTGCTGGACCTCCAGCGCGCGGATGAGCTCCTCCTCGGTGATGAAGCCGAAGCCCACGAGAAAGCGCCCCAGATGCTCGCGCTCGAGCGTGGACGAAGAGGACGTGACGCGCCCATTGTTGAAGTAGATGCGCTTCTCGCCGGGCGTCCCGCGCACGACGAGCGTCCCCGTCTTCAAGCCGGCCGAGAGCCACTGAAGCAGCTCCGACAACTGCATCGTGCGCAGATTTCCTGCGATGGCCATCCGTTGCGATTGTAGCGCGTAAGAGGCTGACTCGAGCGGCTTTACTCCATCGGTGGGTTGTACGACGGAATCCCCGTCACGGCCTGCCCGAGAACGAGTGTGTGGATGTCGTGCGTGCCCTCGTACGTGAAGACCGACTCGATGTTCGCGAGATGCCGGAAGACCGGGTATTCGCCGACAATCCCGTTCGCCCCGAGGATCTCGCGCGCGAGCTTCGCGCACTCGCGCGCGACCCAGACATTGTTACGTTTGACCATCGAGACGTGCTCGGGTTTCATCGTGCCGGCGTCTCTCATCCTGCCCAGCCGCAGAGCCAGTAACTGTCCCTTCGTGATCTCCGTGATCATGAAGGCGAACTTCGCCTGGACCAGCTGGTGCGACGCGATCGGCCGGTCCTTGAACTGCTTGCGGCTCTTCGCGTAGTCGAGGGCGCAGGTGTACGTGGCCATCGCCGAGCCGAGGCCGCCCCACGAGATGCCGTACCGCGCCTGGGTGAGGCAGGAGAGCGGGCCCTTGAGCCCTTCGACGCCCGGCAGAACGCTCGCGGCGGGCACGCGCACGTCCTCGAAGACGAGCTGTGACGTGACGGAGGCGCGGAGGGACATCTTCATGCGGTGCTCCGGCGCCGTGAAGCCCTTCATGCCCCGTTCCACCAGGAAGCCGCGAACCGGGCCGTTCACATCGCCGACCTTCGCCCACACGACCGCCACGTCGGCGATCGAGCCATTCGTGATCCAGGACTTGGCGCCGTTCAGGATCCAATCGTTCCCGTCCCTTCTCGCGACCGTGCGCATACCTGCCGGGTTCGAGCCGAAGTCGGGCTCGGTCAGGCCGAAGCAGCCGATGCTCTCGCCCCTGGCGAGAGCCGGGATCCAGCGGTCCTTCTGCTCCTTCGAGCCGTACGTGTAGATCGGATACATGACGAGCGCGGACTGGACGGAGACGAACGAGCGCAGCCCGGAGTCGCCGCGCTCCAGCTCCTGCGTCATGAGTCCGTAGGCCACGCTGTTCAGCCCCGGCAGGCCGTACTCGGTGATGGTGGATCCGAAGAGGTTCATCGCCGCCATCTTCGGGACGAGCTCCTTCGGGAAACGGCCCTCGTACGCGCACTCCTCGATGATCGGGAGGACGTCTTCGTCCACGAAGGCGCGGACGAGATCGCGCACGGCTCGCTCGTCCTCGGAAAACATGTCTTCGATCCCCAGGAAATCGACTCCGGAAAAGCTCACACGTCCTCCACGTCCGAAGAGTACCGAAGAATTTCTTAGAAGGGTGAATACAAGCCGGGGGCAGCCGGCACCGATGGGCTGGCGCCCGCCGCCGGAGCCTCTTTCGACCATTTGAAAGAATCTTCCGGTGCTAATGTTCCTGTATGGCGACCCCTGCGTGGAAAATGGCGGCTGACCTCTCCGAGGGCTACGTCACCCTCAACCCCGTCAGTCTCAAGAAGTACGAGAGACACGAAGTCGACGCTCTCGCGAAGGAGCTCGAGAAGCTCGTTCGCGATCTTCGCGCCCAGACCGTGCCGCAGGACGACGCCGAGGCGAGCCAGACCAAGAACCGCAAGCT
>OBLW0100003596.1_pt1 | contig 12043 bp, 14 predicted proteins | sample 1520161 | NCBI WGS metagenome assembly OBLW01 (sample SAMEA3539309, study PRJEB22396) | soil metagenome | biome: tundra; feature: field; material: soil | place: USA | collected 2010-05 | depth 0.15 m
CAGGCTGCGGAAAAACGGTGGTTCGAGTTAAGGTGCTGTCCAGGTTTCGCGATTGTTGTGACTAAGGGGAGAGTTTGGGTGGCCATTGCTGTGGCCTGTAGATCCTGATCCAGACTAGCCGGAACAGCTTGGCATTGCTTACGTCGCTTGCATCGTCAGATTTCGCAAGCGGACTAGGTTATAGGCAGCCGCGGCAAAGGTGAAGACCCATCCCACCTTCAAGACCCCACGATGCCGAACCTTCCGCAACAGCGCGATCGTCTTCAGCCAGCCGAAGCACTCTTCCACGCGTTTCCTTTTCCTCTGACTGATGGCATATCCGGCGTGGTGCGTCGTACGAGCATCAATCGCGCTCCCACCGGGCCGCTCCAGGTTCTGGGCCACGTGCGGCGTGACCTTTAAGTTTCTGCACTCGGCCACGAAATCCGCCGTGTCATATCCCTTGTCGCCGCCCACCGTGACTTGTTTCGTGCCCGGAATCTGTTCCAGCATCACCAGCGCCGCATCGCGCTCCGCCGTTCCGTTGGCCTCGAACACCTCGGTGTTCACGATCAACCCGTGGCGGTTCTCCACCAGCAGATTCCCGTTGTAACTCAGCTTCGCTTCTTTGCCCTTGCCTTTGCGTGCCATCTTCGCATCCGGGTCCGTCTTCGATGCGTGCGTCTGGTTCGACCGCTTCTCCCCGTGGAAGTCCACCGTCGCATTGCCAGGATCGTCCGGCGGAACGTCGTTCTTCGCATCCTTGCGTTGATAACTCTTCACACTCGCCCACGCTTCCAGCAGCGTTCCATCCACCGTGAAGTGTTCGTCCGAGAGCAGGCTCCGCTCGCGCGCCTGCTGCAGCACGGCTTGGAAGAAGGCTTCGGCAATGTCCCCATCGAGCAGGCGCTCGCGGTTTTTCGTGAACACGGTCACATCCCAGATGGCGTCATCCATGTTCAAGCCCACGAACCAACGGAACAGCAGGTTATAGTCGAGCTGTTCCATCAACAGCCGTTCGCTGCGCACCGAGTACAGCGCTTGCAGCAGGAGCGCCCGCAACAACTTCTCCGGCGCGATCGACGGCCGCCCGGTTTTCGCGTACAGCTTGTGGAATCGTGGTTGCAGTTCTCTTAATGCCTCATCGGTCATGACACGTAGCGGACGCAAGGGGTGCTGTTGGGGTACTGGGTGTTCCGCGCTTACATAGCTGAAAACGTCCAACTGCTGCTCATCTTTTCCGCGCATGCTTTCTTCTTATCAGGTTATGCTGTGGAAACAAGATAGTTTTCTGGTACGAGGTTCATCAAGGAGTGCTATTTGCCTTAGCCAAGACGATCGGTTGGTAAAAGCCGCTCTCGGCTGTCAAAATCCAGCGGCAGCCGCCGAATCCCGCCGCTTGGAGAATGCGACTGAATTCCTCCCGCAGAACGGCACGATAGTTCGAGACGTAATGCTGAGTCTCCCAAGCGCCTTGGACTTCCCTTGTTATATAAAGATGGAAGGCATAACGACGCTCATCGCTCCAATCCCACACTTGATGAACGATGCGTCGACTCCCTTGGTCTGAATAGAAAGCGGGTCCCTGCACGACTGGCCTTTCCTGAACCAAACTGTCGTAATCTCTGATGCTGCCCATAAAGGTCGCACCAGCCCGCAGTTTTCGCCGAATCTGCGTGGCGGCTTGAAACAACTCTTCGTCACTCTCAAGGTGCGGAAGGGCGTTGTCCATGCACATGACAGCGTCGAAATCCCCGTCCGGAATTTCAGTCAAATCCAACATGTCCGCGACGAATAGCTGAACATCCAAACGCCTCTTTGCAGCTTCCACACGGGTCCGTTCAACTGACGCAGGACTAAGGTCACAGGCGGTAACTGTGAATCCAAGACTGGCCAAGCCTAGCGTTTGTGTTCCAATTCCGCAGGCACAATCTAGAATCCGTAGGGCACTTGGCGCGCCGCACTCGCGCTCAAGGATTGCCCCGAGAGCCGCCGCTTGGCGTTTCATGGAAGCGTCCCAATCTTCGAAGATGAGATGGTAGTTGCTGGCGAGTCGGTCGTAGAAATGTTTCACCCCTTCGGCCATGCAACATTGTAGCGATTTCTGGAAACTGCAGGTGAGCGTGGGGGTCTCCTTGCGCAAACTCTTCGAGCCGGGTTTGTCCGCAACCTGCTAGAGCGCAATACCAGGTTCGGCAATACCAGTGCAGCAACTAAGATGTTCGGCGATACATGGTTCCGAGTCTTATTCAGTTATGGGCAACGACACTGCGGACGAAATAATTCGCGACTACACAGTGGCTGACGAAGCCTCCCGGCTGCGTACCGGATGGTTTCAGCTGGAATACGCCCGGACGCAGGAGATCATTCTTCGTCGTCTTCCGCCCGCGCCCGCCAAAGTGCTCGACGTCGGCGGCGCCGCCGGAGCATATGCATGCTGGCTGGCCTCGCGCGGCTAGCCTCTCTGTAGCTCTCTGCCGTCTCTCCTTTCCTGGATACGCGGGTCTGCTTGAGCGGAAACAGTGCTATTCCCGCGTTCGCTCCTGAGCTAAAGTCCAAGAAGACACACACTGGTACCACAGCCAGAAGTGTTCCACGCGCTTCGGAGGTTTCCTCTGAGGAGCAGCGGTCCGCGCGTTTAGATCCAATGGCTCCGCAACTGGGCCAGTTTCCACCAGAAACAGCCTGCCTTCGCGTTATGGCAGAATTGGTTTTGAACACTGAGAATTTGCGCAGTGGCTATGCATCCGCAGGCTCCTTCCGTTCCAGTCCCTTTCACCTGCAACGGCATCCGCCGCCGCAACCTAGTTCCATAGGAGGTGCATGCGGCCTGCCAATCACTTTTGTGCCGTTCTCAGCGATTTGGCCGCCTCGGACGGCGCTTGTGCCGATCTATCGGCACCATGACGAAGGTTCGTCCTCTGTGCCTTGTCTCCGCACTTTTTCCCCGCTACTATCTCCAGAAATGCCAATGCAGGTTCTACTCTGTCCGCCCACCCATTTCGACGTTATCGATCAAAAGAATGCCTACATGGCGGGCGGGTCTCCGATTGACCGCGCGAAAGCTCAGGAGCAATGGCAGTCACTTTGTTCTGCTTTGGAAGATGCCGGTTACCAAGTGGAAACCATAGCTCCTGTGCCGGGCCATGAAGATATGGTTTTTGCGGCCAATCCGGTGTTCGTAGGTTTTCACAAAGACATCGGAAAGTTCATTGTGCCCAGCCGGATGGTGCACCCGTCACGGCAGCGCGAGGTTCCGTTCTATGTGGACTGGTATCGCCAGCGAGGCTTCAAGATTGTCAAGGTCGATCTAGGCGCCGATTACCTGGAAGGTAACGGTGACCTTCTCTGGCACCCCGGGTGGTCGCGCGTCTACGCCGGCTACGGTTTTCGGTCGACTAAGTCTGGTGTCGAAAAATTTGGCAAAGCCATTTCCAAGCTGGAAATCCCGGTGGTGCCCCTCCATCTGGTCGATCCGTACTGCTACCACCTCGATACCTGTTTCTGTCCCCTGAACAACGAAGCTGTTCTCATCTATCCCGGGGCGTATGCTGCCGAATCCCTCGCCGCCTTGCGTCCACTCTGGAAGCGGGTACACGAACTCACTGCCGACGAAGCTCACAAATTCATGGGCAACGGCATCGTTGCCAACGGACGCTATTTCACTTCCCACATTACGCCGCACCTCGAGTCCATTCTCTGCGAGGAAGGTCTGGCCCCCGTGATCGTCGAAAGCTCGGAGTTCGAAAAATCCGGTGGCAGTCTGTTCTGTATGAAAGCTTTCCTACCCTGAAGAACATCTGATCCAGCGGATTGACTTCAGTGAACCAACGCCCCTGTGACCGCCACGACCACTCCGACCACGCCCAGCACGATTCCCAAATGCCAGAAGATTCGTTTTCCCGAGAGCAAAGTGATGGATGTAATCACCAGCCCGATCTCCAGGAAAACTTCCGCCAAGTCATAGCGGTCGGCGCGTTTTCGCTCCATGGCGACCTCGTTCTCCAGTTTCCGTGCCTCATCCTGAATCTCCCCCTTTTCATGTTTATACCGGTCTCCTTCCTGCGCGGATTTGTCATGGAATTTCGCCATTCCTGCGGCGTCATTGTTGGCTACGGCCGCACTGAGATCGGCGAACAATTCGTCTTCGTGCTCACGAATATTCTTGGCCTGGTAGTACGACCACTGGTCAGAGGCCTTGGCCTGCAGCACAACCTCCTCGGTGTGCGCCCTGTGGCCCAGTAACGTGACAACGGCGACCATTACCGCCAGTACGGCCATGGTCAAAGATACGGGCGCCAAGTTGGGATGATGCTGGGCATGTTCGGCATGCTCTTGCAGTTCTTGAAGCTCGTCACTCATTCGATCCTCCGGGCGCGACTTTGCAAGCTGACGGTCGCAGTCCTCGATACTACGGATTCATTCTTCTCCGGGCAAGCAGCGAGGCGACTTTAAAATACTCTTGTAGCGCTGACAATGCGGACTGGCAACTGACAACTGCTTCTTATTCGCCCATCACTTTCACGATCACTCGCTTGTCGCGCTGCCCGTCAAACTCAGCGTAAAAGATTCGCTGCCACGTTCCAAGGTCGAGTTTGCCAGCAGTGATGGGCACGATTACCTCGTGGTGAATCAATAAAGCCTTCAGGTGCGAGTCGCCATTATCCTCCCCGGTTTCGTGATGCTTATAGTTCTTGCGAAAAGGAGCCAAATGCTCCAGCCACTGATCGATGTCCTCAATCAATCCGCTCTCGTTGTCATTCACGTAGACTCCCGCCGTGATGTGCATGGCGGAAACCAGCACCATCCCCTCCTTCACTCCGCCCCGGCGCACGATCTCTTCCACCTGAGGCGTGATATGGACATAGGCGCGGTGGGTTTTAGTATGAAACTTCAAGTATTCCGTAAGGACTTTCATGCTTCAACTCCTGTCTCTGCAGATTTTATCCAAGACAGTCAATCTTTAGGACGCTTACTTCCGTTACCCCGCTGGGCGGAGAATCATGGGAAATTTCCCCGCTTCTGCGTCATACTCGATTGTGTTCAATGAGGAGTTTGTTTGTGTTACGGCTTGATTACTTGTCGTGCGTACTGACCATCGTTTCCACGATTCTGGTGGGACGGCGTTGCTGGGAGGGTTGGATTCTGGCGGGCGTCAATAGCGTAGTCATTTGTCTGATCGGCTTCCGCACATCACAATTCGGCTTCATCCCGGCGAATCTGTTTTGCATTGCCCTGTACGCCATCAATCTTCGCTCCTGGCGCAAGCCTGAGATTCAATGAGACTCGTTTCAGGGCGTACCGATCTTATCGGTGTTCCTTTTGACGGCTCTGAACAGATTTGCAGGCAACACGTGCTCGGCTAAACGCTCCGCGAAATTGGGACGTCCACGCCGCGCGAGCGCTATCACCGTTAGAACGTTCTGCCTATAGCGATATTCGGTATCGGCTACCTCTTCTTGCCGATGTACACAATTTATTAGTGCTTAAGCGACAAGCCCTCCGTTACCGCCTGGTGCACGGCGCGAGCGTTCTTACAGGAATTCCCCCACGGATAACTTTAGCCGGTCGGCAGCGGAACTGAATGCTCTCGAATCCTAGAAGCCGGATCCAAGACTTATGTTCCAAGGCTCTGACCGTGACTGATGCGCGGCAGATAGAACCTATTCTCTCCGAACTAAAAAGCAGCACTGCAGGAGAAGGTACAAAGCGGAGAGAGATGGATCGAACTGTGCGAACGGGCTGCGGTCGAACAAGACCCGAAAAAACTTCTGGAATTAGTCAGCGAGATTAAACGTCTCTTCGAGGCTAGGGAAAAACGTCTTGCCGGCAAATCTGAAATTAAATTGCCCGGACAATAAACGAGTGAGTCTGGCGACAACTGCGAGTTTGCACCGGGCTTGGAGTCCCACTCTGATTTGAGGCGCCGGCATCCCGTCCACGAGGTTGCGGACGGGATGCTCGGGATCAGGCTAGTGTCTGTCTTGATGATCGCGATCGTCGGGATGGGCGTGGCGCCAGTTCCAGTATTGCGATTGCTCCCGCTTATTGGACTTTGAATATTCGTGAGCGTCTCTGTGGTTTTCGGTGAGGTATTGACCCCAGGCGCGATTTTCGTTGTCGTCCCAGTTGTGATAATCCTTGTGCTGTTTATCGTAGACGCGGACCTGGACGCCGGCTTCCTGCGGTCGGGGAGCGGCCATGAGGGACAGCGGGGCGGCAAGAGCAGCGGTGAGAAATAGCGAAGCGATGTAATGACGTGAACCGTGCATGTGATCTCCAAGGTTAGAGTGTCCGCTTTTCGGAGGGCGGCAGGCACGAGTGTGCGCCGGGAGCGGGGGTAATGATGTCTCATAGTGCACACTATGCGAGGGGTGATGGTTAGCCGTTGGTAATTGGAATTGAAGAGGCGATGACAGTGGAGGCTGTCTGTATGAGCAAGCGGAGGCTTAGAGCATTCGTTTGCCGGGGATCAGGCAGCGATGATGACTTGATCTGGTTCAACAGTGTAGATAATCCGGTAGCTGTGGGCGATCAATTCGCGGGTGTTTTCGTCGTCGAACTCCGGCACCTTGCGACCGGATCTGGGGAAGCGAGCGAGGGTTTTGGTCAGGGTAACAATCGTTCTGACCACGGCCTTTGCATGGTCGAGGAATCGGCAGCGATATAAGCGGCAACCGCTTCGAGATCGGCTCGGGCCCGCGGCGACCAGGCTACTCGCTAAGCCACTGGCTCAGTCGCTTCTCTACGTCATCCTGCGAGAGCGTCCCTTGCTCCTTCGCGTCCTCGAGGCCGTGGCGCACTTTGTCGAGGACGTGGCGGTGGTATTGGATATCCTCAAGAGAGCAGTTTTCAGCTGCAGCCTTTCGCACGCGGAGTGATAAATCGTCCCCACTAGCGCGGCACAACGACCGCCTTCTCCTTGGGGATCGCGTCGTACATCGTTTTGTCGATATTGAGGTGGGCCATCACCAGCTCAGGTGGCGTATGAGACAGCCACTCGGAAAGGGACATGTCTTCGTAGCGACTGGCCTTGAACATCTCCAGGAACCGCAGATCTTCATCTCCGGTGTTCTCGATGTAGTGGGGAATCGTTTGCTGCACGTAACCCACATCGCCCGCTTCGAAGTCCATCGTTCGAGCACGAGCGCCCGTCTCGACAACGGTCATCCTGCCTTTGCCGCTGATGTAGTACTGCCACTCATCCGCATTTTGATGCCAATGAAGCTCCCTCATCCCGCCGGGATGTACGGTGACGATTGCGGCCGCGACGGTCGTCGAGGCTTTAAACGTGCTCGAGTCCACAATCAAAACCTCTCCGCCGGCCGTTTTGAACGTCGGCCTCTGTTCCTTAGGTTCGAAACGAGAAGTCATAGGGAGACGGAGGGAGTGACCCCGCCGCTACCTTCTGATCTGCAGCCAACGGACCGGGCACCGGAGCCTGAAATATAAAAAGCTGTTCTTTCTGCAGGGTTTGTAGAGAAGGCTGGCTCACGCCGAAATTCTTTGCCAGTACCTCGCGCGGCGTGTGCGCGGCTATGTCCGACAGCAGAACGGTGTCAAACTCCGAGAATCTGCCATCATCGAACACCAGAAGGAACTCGCCTCCGTCAGGGCCAAGCCCTTGGATGGAGTGCGGTATGCCGGTCGGAAAGTACCAGAGATCGCCTTCGTGGGTGTCGCGCACAAAGCTTCTGCCATCGGCATCGACGGCGGTGATGCGTGTGCTGCCGGTGAGCATAATCGCCCATTCGCCGGCAGTGTGCCAGTGCAGCTCACGGACACCGCCCGCCTCCAGCCTCATGTTCACTCCCGCAAGCGTTGTCGATACCTGGAGCTCTCGAATCGTGACTTCACGGGACCATCCACCCTCGTAAATCCGCTTGTTCGAAAGTGAGAAAGGATACTTAAAGGTCGGTACGCCACCTGCGTCAGTCGGCGGTGGGATGTTCGAGTCCCGATTGGCGGCATCAAGCGCCTTATCGGTGGGACCAGGATCAGTGAGGGTTGTGGTTCTCCCGATCTTTACCCCAGGTGTTGACGACTGACCGCTGGCGGCGCCGGCCAATAGTATTCCGGCCGTGGTGACTGCGGCGGCCGAACCAATTTCCAGGAATCCGCGCCGGGAAATCTCGTTATCGGAACTTTTATCGTTGCGATTATTGTTTGTGTCCACCGTTGTAACACCTCGCTTTGATTTATTTGTCTAGAGCCATGCTTTGGGCCTCGAGTCCAAGATCCACGGTCACGGGTATGTGCAGGTACGCAACCAAATTCCGGTGACAAACTGTAAGAGACCCATAAGGCTGTGACCGAAATTCCGGGAGAACCAGCGCGTAGAAACTTCGATCGCATAAAGCGAACTCAAACCGATGGCGATGATCATCCCGGGAGTGTCGCCCGCACGCGGGAGAACGTCCACTCCCAGTATGCTGAGGAACAGGAAAGCGATCGCCATCCAGCCAGACGGCTAAGCACTTGAATCGATATAGCGGTGATGGGCCATTGCAAACTAATGAATGCCGTAAGCCGTGAAGGCCAGAGCAGCCACGTACAAAGGAACCGCATTTCCGAAAACGTTGAACCAAGCCGGTCCCACAAGAAGATAATCGCTGGATATGACCGACGGCTGTCAGCACGAACCCTGATGCCGCGAAGCTGAAGGCTTGCATCTCCATCGTTCTTCAACTTTCTCCACGTAAGCCACAGCAACTTACGTTCCACTGGTCCGGGAGTTCGGATCGACGACGGCGGAAAACATTCATCGTTATGGTCTGACAGATCTCACGATCGGTGCTCCATGCTGTGAGACCAGCCATTGCGTGTCAACAGACGAGATCGAATTCGACATTCAGTGTCGATGGCTTGACACGCAAGAGAATGTGGGGGTTCCTGATAGCCGCGAATCCAACCGCTTGCCAATGCTGTATCTGGAACTGAAAGTGCACTGCAGATGAAAGCACCAAAAGCCCACTCTCCGACGGAAAAGGTTGCAATGCGAAGGTGTATCGTCCTAGTTCTCTTGTTTAGTTCGTGCATGGCTCGACAGCTGATCAATGCTCAAGCAGTTCCTGACTCGAACCCGGATTCTGGATCAAGCGCTAATTCGAGCTCCGCGCACGCACCTGACCCCGCCGGCAACGATGATTCCTTGGATTGGCTGTTCCCCGTCATCAAGCTTAACCGGTCTTTGCCTAGCTGGATCCGCATCGGTGGGGAATTTCGAGGTCGTCTCGAGGGTCCGACGGGGATCGGGTTCAATAGCACAGACGATTTCTATTTCCTGGATCGCCTGCGCGTGAAGCTGGGCATTAAGCCGAAGGAGTGGCTGCTTTTTTTTGGCGAAGTGCAGGATTCTCGCATTTTCTTCAATCACCACATCGCCAATGCCAATCCCTACGAAGACAAGTGGACCCTTTGGCAGGCCTATCCTCAGGTAGGCAGTTCAGAGACAGGTTGGGTGGATGCCTTAGCGGGACGTCAGGTTCTCCGTTTCGGTGATGAACGCGTAATCGGCCCATCCGAATGGCTTAATGTCGGTCGCACTTTCAACGTCGCGCGGGTTGACCTTCATCATCCAGGCTTCGAAGTCAGCGTGTTCGCCTCTTCAGTAGTGCCCGGCGAGAACAGTGACTTACATAATGCACTTCCGGGCAACAACATGTACGGAGTCTACGGAAGCTTTCAGAACATCGTCCCCAAGGCTGACTTCGAGCCCTACGTTCTCTGGCGTGTCGCACCCTCGAACGCTGAACTTCCGGAGACGCTGAACCGTGGCCACCTCGATGAAGTCACAATTGGTCTCCACTGGAAGGGCGATCTCCCCTCCGATTTCAATTACGACACCGAGTTCGACGGACAGACAGGATCGCTCGGCGCATCTTCCATTTCCGCGTGGGCGGGCTATGCCAGCGTGGGCAAGACTTTTCGCAAGGTCGCCGCCGCGCCTCACATTTTTCTCGAGGGCAATTATGCCTCTGGAACGAAAACTCCCAACGGCCACGAGTGGAATACCTTTGATGAGCTCTATCCTTCGAATCACGACAAGTTGGGCTTTGCCGATCTGGTCGGCCGCAGGAACCTCGTGCATTTCCGGACCGGTGTCGAAGAAGAGCCCACGAAAAAGTGGAAACTCAAACAGCAATTTGAAGGCTACTGGTTGGCCACTTCCAATGACAACTACTACGCCAGCAGTGGAGCAATTGCAGTTGCGGCCCACCCCGGCGCGAGCCGGCACATCGGCAACGAATTCGATGCGGTTGCCGAATACGCGGTGAATAAAGGACTGAGCTTCGGCTTTGGTTATGGCCGCATTTTCGCCGGACAATTTCTCGAGACCACTACGCGGGGTCAGAATTACAGCTATCCGTATGCGTACTTCGAATACAACTTTTCGAAAACCGGCTTTCACTTCCCCGTCACCCCGAATAAGACGAACTAGTCTGAACCTCGACGCGCTTCTCCTGATCTTGTCGAGCACTCCAACACTCTGCTTCACAACCCAGGAAAGAACAACGCTATCCCATTACACCATGGGTTGAGTGTCGTCCTGCGAGACAGCAATTTATCCTGAAAGCAATTTCAACGTGGTCGAGCCAACGATCAGAACCTCTCTCTAGTTCGCTCCCGGTTGTTGTTCCCTTGCGTTGATCGTCGAAACGACGTTCCCGGCAGAGCATGGAGTATTGTGGCGCCTCGATCCAATCGCGGAACACCGGCCTTTCGCCACCGGACCAGAAGCAGGGTGAACATGAGGGCTGAAATCGCGATCACAATTGGCGAAGGCAGCGGAGAGTCACTAAGCCGTCTGCCTGTGGGTCCGCACGAACTTATTCTCGCGGATGCCGGCTACTGCTCAGTCGCTGGGATTGAGTATGTTCGGCAACATGGTGCTGATGTGTTGGTTTGTGCTGGTTCAGCCGGAAATGGAGAAGCAGCGTTCTCCGTTAGTGTAAGATTCCGCCCCTTCGGGGCGGGGATTTTCAAGGCATTGGAGTCTATCAATCCGATGGATTAAGAGGCGTGCGAGAAAGAGTGTTACTCGCGCCCCCGATCATCGTCTTGATGAGCCCACCAGGTTATCCCTCAGCGTGGTTGCATCCCTGCAGAGCCTGCCTCTGTTTCACCTGGCCGAGTCATTGTAGCTCAGCTGCTCAGCTTCGTAGCCTACTGAAGCGTAAGCGTCATCGACCTAAAATCGACGGTCGTTCTTTGCGCCTGGGTGAGAAGGTCCATGCCCAAGTTGCCATCGAACAATTTGCTTCCGGCAGTTGTTTGCGCTAACAGGACTTGCGCTGGCCGAAGAATCGTTGTGAACCCACCAATGTCCAGTTGCAATTTGGGCAGAGTACTGGATTCCACCTGCGTGCTACTGCTCACCCCAGTCACTTTCTGGGATTCCTTCTTTCCTTGGTCTTTCACAAGGTCCGGAAACGCGGCTGCAAAGGGCGGATAGAGATAGGTCACCTCAGCTCCTGTATCCAACGAAAAACTGAGGCTGCTATTCTCAAACTGAACTTCCGCTACAGGAATCTGCCCATCGAAACAAAGGTCCGAGTGAGCGAGTCTCCGAGCTGGGGGCGAGATTTCAAAACTCCCATCTGATCCCCAACTAAACCTTTGAAACGCCAAAAGCACTGGGATCCCAATAATTCCGCGCTCTCCCAACGGCAAGTCGTTAAACGGAGGCTGGTCGTCTGGAAACACCAGAAATGCCACATGCTTCAAGCGAAAAGCGCCGACTGCAAGCTCGCTGGCAACGGCAATGCGGAGGGACACCCGAGCTCCGGTCATGACCTCCATGCTCGATTCCACATCCCGGACGGCAAGCCCCAACCGCTTCGCTTCCGACTCACTCAACAGCGACAAGTTTGCCCCTGTATCAAACGTGTATGTCGCGGGCGTCCCATTTATGGAGACGGGTACTCCCAAATCGGCCCCCTCATGATGCAAACTCAACCGGGAGGAGTGCCGTCTGCCGATAGACTGATCAGGAGAGCTGCTGAGGGCGGCCAGCAATGGACGGACGCTCTTCGCGTCGGAATAGATCGGAAGAGCACACGTC
>OBLW0100003597.1_pt1 | contig 12042 bp, 11 predicted proteins | sample 1520161 | NCBI WGS metagenome assembly OBLW01 (sample SAMEA3539309, study PRJEB22396) | soil metagenome | biome: tundra; feature: field; material: soil | place: USA | collected 2010-05 | depth 0.15 m
AACCCGCTCTTCGAGCCCGCGTACCCCAGCTGCCTCACCATCACCCAGAGGGGACGCCAGTCAGATCAGCGGCTCGCGCGACAGCTTGTCGGCAAGGGACCCTCGGATGCGGATCGAGTCGAGGTGACGGCTCGCGTCGTGAGGCGCCCGTGAAGGCTGACCTGTGGCATCGAGGCACCGACGTGAGCGTCGCGGCACCCTATTGCGTAGGCAACCTGCACGGGTTTATGCACATGCCGCCCTGTCCGATGAACATGCAGTACGAATTTGGCAACAAGGTGCAGTCGCTCTCGTGTGCGCAGCCCCAGAAGGACGCATCGACCATCGCGCACGACGGGGTACCCTGGACTGACATGCACGTGTAACCGGAAGGGCAACCGATGGCAGCGTCCCCCCCGCCGTCTCCAAGCAGATCGCATAGCGGCGTGGAAGGCGAACAGCTTGAGGGGGGCACGAAGTCAGCTGGCCCTTCGAGGCATCGCGGAACCGCGGTGTTCACGACGGCAACGAGAAGCCCGCTGATCATGTCGTAGTACTCGTCCGCGAGGCCATCGGTACCCTTCCATGAGAGGACGTCATATCCGCCGCAAACGCTGACGCTCAGGCCCCTCGCCCGGCCGCGCGTAGGGTAGTGATCAAAGTACGCGCCGTGCGCCTCAGGGCCGGCGGGCCCACCGCCGCCGTTCCGCACCTGCCTTCGGGGACCGAGGTCGGGCTGGCGCTCGACAAGCCGCCCAAGGTCCTGCACGGCCTCGGTATCGCGCCCGGCCACCCTCGCAGGGACGCCAAGCTCGGGGCGCTTGAACGGTAGGCGGTAGGAGAGGAGATGGCGGCTCGCACCCGCCCGCAGTTCCTTGCAGCGATCCTCGGACTGCCTAGGCGGCCGGGTGAAGGGCGGGTCGGATGGCGGTGCCCGACGCCATGGTCACCGACGGAGCGCGCTTTCTCGGGGGGGTGTAAGCGACAACTGATTTCCGGGGGATCCGCGTGGTCACGTTCCCCGGACCGCCGCGACCAACTCGGATCTCCGGGGGCCGTCTACCATCGCCCGGGCGCGGGGTTCACACACGGTCGGCGCTTCGTCGACAACGTGCCCGTACGGCCCTTGGGCGACGCGGACGAGCGGGCGTAGTGCCGGGCCGCGGGCCCCGCGGAGCCCGAGCGCACACGCGCGCAGGGCGATCGGCCGTCGCGCCTGCTTCAGCGGCGCGCCAGCGTTGCATGCAGCGCCCCGGGCGCGTCTCGGCGTGTCCACGGTCACCTCATCGGTCGTCCGTGACGTCCTCGCCGAGGATGGGCCGATGGCGCTCTTGCACGCCGTGGGGCTGGCCGACCGAGCGCGTTCTCGGGTCTCGCTCCCCGCCCTTCCTGATGAGCGGACGGGGCGCAGTGAAGGACCGGCCAGGCCTGCCACGTGCTAACTTGAAGGGATGGCTGCGGTGACCGTCGCGGAGGCCCTGACCCGGCTCGCTGATCTGATCAGCGAGGCCGCCCACCACACCGTTGTGATCGTCGCGGGCGACCGCGCCGTCCGCCTTGTACCGGTCCCGCCGCCCCAGCGCCGCGTGCCCCGCTTCGGCAGCGCAGCGGGTCGCGTGCACATGGCCAAGGACTTCGACGAGCCTCTCGCGGATTTCGCCGAGTACTCGTGAGACTGCTGCTCGACACGCACGCCTTCCTCTGGTTTGTCGCGGGTGACGCGTCGCTCTCGGCCGCCGCTCGGACCGCGATCGCGGACCCGGGCAATCAGGCCTTCCTGAGCATCGCGTCGGCGTGGGAGGTTGCCATCAAGGTAAGCCTCGGGAAGCTCAGCGTGGACGCGCCCACCCTGCGTGAGTTCTTCGACGAGCAGATGGAGGCGAACGGCTTCGCCTACCTCCCGATCGATCCGCCGCACGTCTTCCGGGTCGCCGGCCTGCCCTTTCACCACCGGGATCCCTTCGACCGCCTACTCATCGCTCAGGCGCTCGAGGAAAGCATGATGCTGGTGACCCGGGAGGGCGCGGCGTTTGGCCCCTACGGGGTCGCGCTCCTCTGGTGAGGCATGTTCCTCGCATTCGACGCCGCTGGCCAGCGCGTGCCTCCGACCAAGGGAGCCGACGGAACGTGTCCCCGATGCCTGCGCGTCGTGCACGCCAAGTGCGGCAAGCAGAAGATTCGTCACTGGGCGCACGAGAAAGGGATGAACGACTGCGATCCCTGGGCAGAGAGCGAAACCCAGTGGCATCGAGACTGGCAGGCGCGCGCCGGCCTGGAGTGGTGCGAGGTCGTCATGGGCGAGTTGCGAGAGCATCGCGCGGACATCCGCCGCCCGGATGACGGGTTGGTCATCGAGCTACAGCACTCGTACATCAAGCACGAGGAGGTCCGCGAACGCGAGGCTTTCTACGGGAACCTGTGGTGGGTGTTCAACACAGAGCCGTGGAGGTTCCGCGCGGAGATCGCGGCAGACGGAAGGGCGAGGTTCCGCTGGATGTCGCGTCGTCGTACGCTCGATGCTGCGACGCGACCCGTCTACCTCGATCTCGGTGGCCCCTTGCTTCGCGTCACCGGTTACGGGCCGCAGGGTTGCGTCAGCGGCTTTGGGGAGTTGCTCTCTCGGACAGAGTTCATCAGCCGCGTTGGTCTCCGCCCGCTCTCCGACGAAGAGTTGAAGCAGACGAGTCACTACAGCGTGTTGCAGAGGGACGGCGACATCCTGCTCGCGCGCTCACTCGAAGACCTACGAACCTGGGACTCCCAAGACGCAATGGCAACGCACCACGACCTTGCGGGTCGAACGAGCGTTGTGAAGATCCCGGTGATCCCCCTGGGGCCGTTCGAGCGTGACCCAGCGGTCCGTGAGCACTGAGGCAGCGCCTTTGAACCGCGCCCGAACGCTGGAATGGCAGTGTTACGGTTGAGCGCGCGATGAGGGAGAACGAGGCTGCTGCTCACGCACTTGCCGGGGACCTGAGCGCCGCTGGGATCGACGCACGGGTCGCCGGTGGTGGCGTGCAGTGGCAAGTGGACGTCCGCTCGGCAACATCGAGATCGCTGGTAGTGCACTGCTTCTGGTACGACCGACACATCGCCGGGCTCCTGCTCGGGATGAACCCGGCGAACGCTCGGAGCCGGTTGGGGTCCACTCCCGCCCTGGCGGCCGTCGGCGCAGAGTATTTGACCATCCTGCGTGACGACAGCGCTCGCGTGGCCGACGGGCGCACTCGGGACCCTGCTGACGTGGTTCGTTGCGCACACGCCTGGCTCGCCGGCGTCGACCTCCAGGGCCTTGTGGGCGTTGCGCCGTTCATCGACACGAAGCGGCGCGAGATGCGCGCCGTCGCCGAACGCCTGGACGCTGGCCTCCGGTGGGAGATCATGGGAGACCCGGCGTACGAGCTTTGGGTCTACGGCAGCGATCGATCGTGCAAATTTGTTGGGGTCGACGGCCGCGTCACGTGCATCTTCCTGCTCGGACAGGCGCAGGTTGGACACGCGGCTGCACTCGATGACGCGCCCGCAGCTGCGGCGGCGTGGCTTCTTCCTGGCGTCTCGGTGCGCCACCTCGTCACGCTGGTTCCTGGCGTCGAGATTGAACGTCACGCCGACGTGTTGGAGGTTGATCCGGCACGCTGGCACTGGCTGCACCTTCGCGATCGTGTATGCGAGCCGACCGACGTGCTGTCACCCCTAAGGGCGCTGACGGATGCGCTCGCGACCAGCCCCGTCGCCCGGAGGTTCTTCACGTACTCGAGCCTGAACCGACTGTGCTTCTCTGCGAGCTCGCACTATCCGTGGGTCGACCAGGGCCTGCCGGTTGTGACGCCCACGGGCGACGGCGCCTACGTGGTGGGCTCCACCCGTTGCGATCTCCTGCACGCCGTGAAGTCGGTCGAGGTAGTCCTCGCCGCGTGTGCTACCCGGCCCTTCTTTGGGTGCGCGCAACACCACGAGCTCCCTCTCCTCGCAGAATGTCTCGCGCGACAGGGCAGCACCCTTCGTCCACAGCTCGTCCAGCGCGGAGCATGGTACGAGCTTCTGGTCGCCGAGGGATCGCGGCGATGCGAGGTGCGTGACCGTCACGTCGCATTCACGGAAGGAGGACGGCGATTGGATGCCGTGTATCGCTCCCGCGAGGCAGGCGCCGCCGCGATCCGATGCTACCTCGAAGGCGCTACCTCCTTTGGCGAAGTGGCCGCCGATCCGCTCGCACAGGTCATAGGTGCGCGTGAGGGGTAGAACGCGGCGTCAGGCTCCGCAGTCAACGACGCGCGTCCGACCGAGCCGCCCGCCTAGCGTCCTGATCGCGCGCAAAACCATCCGCCCTCTGCGCCCTCTGCGCCCTCTGCGGCAAATTTCTCCTCTCGTCAGGGCGTCGTCGAGGCGTCGTCGACGATCTTGGCGGCGGCGGCGGCGCGGGTGCCTTTTTGCTGCAGCGCGGCGTGATCGACGATCGCGTAGCCCTCGAGCAGATCGAGCCATTCGAGGTCGAGGGCGCCGCCGCTCGGCAGGATGAACACCGCGAACAGGTGGGCCTGGCGGCGAACCTCTTGCACGAGGTGCCTCGGCACGTGGAGTGCGGCGTGCGTGATGAGGTGGATCACCGGATCTCGTGCGTCGCGCTCGCGCAAGAGGGCCATCTCGGTCGCGAGCTGGGCGAAGACCCTGGCCGGGTTTCGCCCGCGCTCGCCTTTGAACCCCAGCAGCCACGCGGCCGGCAGGCTCGCTCGACCCCGCGGGCGCTGCACATCGTAGAGCCTCGAGTCGAAGAAGCGCATCCAGACGTCTTCACCGCCCAGCTGCAGCTTCTTTCCGAGCGCGATCGCGAGGCCGCGCGCGAAGATCTCGCGTTCGCCGCGCATCGACGCCGACGCATCGACCACGATGTGGTGCAGGCGCCGCGACTCCTTGGGCGCCTGCTCTCGCGAATAGAAGAGCAGCTCGCCGTCGAGCATGCGCCTCGCGAGCTCTTCGTCTTCCCAAGCGAGCTCCGTCAACACCATCGAGTCCACGGAGCCCTCGCGCCCCACTCCGCCATAGCCATGGGCCGCGTGCAGGCCCTGCGAGTGGGCGCGGCGGGTCTCGAGGACGCTGGGCAAGAGCTCGAGCGAGAAGCCGACGATGTCGTTCGCTGCGGGGCTCGAGAGCGCCGCGAGGAGATCGACGTGCGCGAGCGCGCCTGCCGTCGCGGCGTCGCCGCCGACCATTCCTAGCAGCCGGAGCGTGTCGAGGTCGGTCGCGTCCGCCAGGGTGAGCACGCGCAGATGGCTCCGCGCGAACGCCGCCAGGAACCGCTGTTCGTAGCTGCGCGGCGCGGCGGCGAAGAGGCTCGGCAGCTGCGCGTCGAGATCCCGAACGAGCTCGAGATCGAGGGGCAGCGTGGTCGGCCAGGGCGAGCGCACCGCGGCGTCCTTCGCGATCGTCGAGAGCAGGCGCGCCAGCACGACGACGACGAGGTCGTCGCCCAGCCTCATTCCGCGCGCGGTCGACGCGGCGTGGCCCTCGGCGACCTCCGCGATCAAGGTCCGGTAGCTGGCGACGAGCGGCGCGAGCCCGGGCAGTCGCTGCGCGGCCGCCTCGGAGCCGGGTCGCGCCCCCATCTCGACCCGCTCGCGCGGCGCCGCGTAAAGCAGCCCGAGATCGTGCACCGCGAAGAGCGGCAAGTGAACGCCGAGCCGGGCGAGATCCCGCCACCATCGCACGGCCCGCAGGGCCAGCATCGGCGAGCCGGCCCGAACGAACGACAGGAGCAGCCCGCCGAGCGGGCCTACGATCGCCGGGTCAGCCTCGAGCTCGGGCGCGACGGGCATCGCGCGACGCGCCGATCACTTCCACTGGTCGCCCGCGGCGGGCGCCTCGGAGGGGTTGTCACCGCTGATCGAGTTGAGGTCGGGCTTCACGTTGAGCTGCTTGACGCAGTGCCACTGCCCGACGCTGCCCGAGTCGTCGAGCGAATATTGCCCGTCGAGCTCGGGAGCGCTCTCGCCCTTCTTGTAGACGAAGACGCCCGTGCCCTTGATGTCCGCGCTCGGACCGACGGCCCCGTACTGATGCTCTTTCCACGTGAAATGCATCACGTTGCCCTCGGCCGTGCCGCTGAGCTCTCCCCAGTGGCTCGCGTCGGTGCGCTTCCACCGGCCGACGGTGTTCCCGTCTTGCTCGACCACGTGCAGATACCCGTAGACCGGATTGTAATAGACCCCGACCCACGACTCGCCGGACGGGAGCTCGCCCGCCTTGATGTTCGCGAACTTGGCGGGCGCTCCGCCGCCGCACGCCGAGAGCGCGCCGCCCATGGACACGAACGCCACTGCCATTCCCACGCCGCAGAGCCAAGCCGGTACCTTCATGCCGACGAACGTTACCCCCAACGACGGCGCCAAACCTAGAAGTTACGCGCGGTCCTACGGTGCCGCGTCATCGGGCTCGTCGTCGAGGGCGGACCCGTGGCACTTCTTGAATTTTTGACCGCTGCCGCAAGGGCACAGGTCGTTCCGGCCGATCTTCGGGCCTTCGCGCCGCGCGGGAGGGGCGCTGACGCGCTGCGGCTGCGGGCGAGCCGCGGTTCGCGGCGCGGGGGCCTCTTCGTCGCCTGTCGCGAGCTCGGACCCGTGCCGCATCTGCATCGCTCGAAGCTGGGCCGCGTGCTTCTCGGCGTCTTCGCGCTCGATACGCTCGATCTCTTTCTCGCGCTTCACCTGAACCTTGAAGAGCTTCGAGCAGACGTTGCTGCTCGACGCCGCGATCATGTTCATGAAGACGTCGTAGCCCTCTTTCTTGTACTCCTGCTTCGGGTCGCGCTGGCCGTACCCGCGAAGGCCGATGCCGTCGCGCAGGTGCTCCATGTCGGTCAAGTGTTCGACCCACTGGCGGTCGATCTCTTCGAGGTAGAAGTGGCGGAAGACGCGGAGGAAGAGCTCCGTGCCCGTGTCCTTCTCCTTCTCGCCGAGCTGGGCCTGCGCCGCTTCGAAGAGCTCCTTGGCGATCAGCTCGGCGTCGTGGAGGTGCTCGACCTCGGGGGGCTTGCCGCCGAAGTGCTCGATGAAGCCCGTCTTGATCCCCTTCCAGTCCCAGTCTTCCGGCGGCTTGTTGGCGGGGCAGCACTCCTCGACGATCGCGCCCACGATGCTGTCGACGAGATCGAGCAGCTGCTCGCGCTGCTCGGTTAGGCTCTGCGGGATCTCGGCGAGCAAGCGCTCGTAGACCGCCTTCGGCTCCTGACCGTCGCCGTCTTTGAAATCGAAGCGGTAACCCCAGAACTGGTAGACGTCCTGCTGGAGCGACGCCATCGAGTAGATCTCGGTGACTTCGTCGACCGTCTTCGGCGGGGCTTTGCCGTCGGTGGGGGTGCCGTGGTGCAAGACCATGTCGAGCACAGCTTGCTTCACTTCGTCGGCGATGCGCGGGTCGGCCTTGATCTCGCGCATGCGCCCCGAGGGCTTGCCGTCGTCGTCGAGCTTCTCGGGCTTGTAGATGCCGAGCAAGAGCTGCTGCCGCAGCTTGTAGACGGTCTTCCGCTGCTCGTTCATCACGTCGTCGTATTCGAGCAGGTGCTTGCGGACGTCGAAGTTGCGCTCCTCGACCTTGCGCTGCGCGTCCTGGATGCTCTTGCTCACCCAAGGGTGCACGATGGGCTCGTTGTCGGGCATGCCCATGCGCTCCATGAGGGCCTTGACCCGATCGCCGGCGAAGATGCGCATCAGGTCGTCTTCGAGCGAGAGGTAGAACCGGCTCGACCCGGGGTCGCCCTGCCGCCCCGCGCGGCCGCGGAGCTGGTTGTCGATGCGCCGCGACTCGTGGCGCTCGGTCCCGAGGATGTGCAGCCCCCCGAGCCTCCGCACTTCTTCGCCTTCGGCCTTGCAGGCCTTGTCGTGCTGCTCGACCAGCTCGGCGAACGCCTCGGGCTCCTTGTCGGGGTCGCGGCCGTTTTCGCGGAACTCGAGGCGCGCGATCATCTCCGGGTTGCCGCCGAGCACGATGTCGGTCCCGCGACCGGCCATGTTCGTGCTGACCGTGATCGCGCCCTTGCGTCCGGCCTGGGCCACGACGAACGCCTCGCGCTCGTGGTGCTTGGCGTTCAAGACGGCGTGCGGGATCTTCTTCTTCTTGAGAAGGTTCGCGATCGCGTTGCTCTTCTCGACGCTCGTCGTCCCGACCAGAACCGGCTGACCCTTCTCGTTGCACTCGAGGATCTCGGCGATCGCCGCCGTGAACTTCTCGCGCTCGGTCTTGTAGACGACGTCTTGATGGTCCTCACGGACCATCGGCTTGTTCGTCGGCGTCGAGACGACGCTGAGCTTGTACGTCTCGTGGAACTCGGTCGCCTCGGTGTCGGCGGTGCCGGTCATTCCCGAGAGCTTCTTGTAGAGGCGGAAGAGGTTCTGGAAGGTGATCGTCGCCATCGTGCGCGTCTCTTCCTGGATGCGCACGTTCTCCTTCGCCTCGACGGCCTGGTGCAGCCCGTCGCTCCAGCGGCGGCCCGCGAGCACGCGGCCGGTGAACTCGTCGATGATGAGGACCTTGCCGTCTTCCGCGACGAGGTAGTTCACGTCGCGCTTGTAGAGCGAGTGCGCCCGCAGGCACTGGTTGAGGATGTGCAGGCTCTCGAGGTTGATGGGGTCGTAGAGGTTGCCGATCCCCATGAGCTTCTGCGCCAGCTCGACCCCATCGTCGGTCAAGGTGACCGAGTGCGCCTTCTCGTCGACGACGTAGTGCTCGTCCTTGCGGAGCCGGGGGATGACGTCGTTGATCTGGCGGTACTTGTGGCTCGACGGCTCGCCCTGGCCACTGATGATGAGCGGCGTCCGCGCCTCGTCGATGAGGATCGAATCGACCTCGTCGACGATGGCGTAGTGGAGCTCGCGCTGCACGTAGTCGAGCGCGCTGAACTTCATGTTGTCGCGCAGGTAGTCGAAGCCGAACTCATTGTTCTGGCCGTAGGTGATGTCGGAGCGATATGCCCGCTTCTTGTCGTGCTCGCCCTGCGAGTTGACGACGACGCCGACGCTCATCCCGAGGAAATTGTAGAGCCGCCCCATCCACTCGGAGTCGCGCTTGGCGAGGTAGTCGTTGACGGTGACGACGTGCACCCCCTTGCCCTCGAGCGCGTTGAGGTAGCAGGGCAAGGTCGCGACGAGCGTCTTGCCTTCGCCCGTGCGCATCTCGGCAATCGACCCGCGGTTGAGGATCATGCCTCCGATGAGCTGCACGTCGTAGTGGCGCATCTTGAGGACACGCTTGCTCGCCTCGCGGCAGACGGCGAACGACTCATGGAGGAGGTCGTCGACGGTGGCGCCGTTCTCGAGCTTCTGCTTGAACTCCGCCGTCTTGCCAACGAGCTCGGCGTCGGACAGCTTCTCGAGCGCGGGCCCGAGCGCGTTGATGGCCTCGACGCGTGGCCGGAGGCGGCGGATCTCGCGGTCGTGGGAAGTACCAAAGACTTTCTTGAGAGCCCAGGCAAACATGGGGTATTTGGCTGCGGTCCTTTCCCGCGGAGACGAGGCAAACTAGTGCCGCGCTGGGCGATGCGCCAGCGTGGCCGTGTGGTTTCAGGTCGGATGGGCGTCGAGAGCCTTCGCGACACGACGGGCCGGCGGCCGAGGTCGATCGCGCGCGATGGCCGGGCTCACGGACATGAAGCAAGTGCTCGCGGTTTGCTGCCGCTGACCCGTGGCCCTTCAGTCTGTGGCCGGCGCCGTTTCCGTCAGCTTCTGAACGGCCGCCAGGAGCATCTCCGAGCGGAACGGCTTGATGATCCAGCCTTTGGCCCCGAGCGCCTTCGCCTGCTGCATCAGCTTGGGATCTCCCTCGGTCGTGAGCATCACGACCGGAGGCATCGCGAAGCCTGGACCGCGTCCGCGCAAGCTTTGCAAGAACTCGATGCCGCCCATCTTGGGCATGTTCACGTCGAGGACGATGAGCGCCGGCGCCGGGATCACGCTCGAAAGCTGGACGAGCGCGTCGGCGCCGTCCTGAGCTTCGACCACGACGAACCCCGCCGCGAGGAGCGTTCGCGCCACTTGCTTCCTCACCATCTGGGAGTCGTCGACGATCATCACGGTACCGGGCATGTCTGCTCCTCAGAATAGAACGGTCTCGCCTTCGACCGGCAAGTCCGGGGCGCCTGACTCCCCTTCCGGGAGCGCGAAATCGAGGTCGAACGTCGCGTCGAGGCGAACGTGAATGTCGCCTGCGGAGCTCGAGAAGCGCTGCCATGCCGACATACCGCTCGTGGGCACGGGGAGCTTGAGGTCGTCGCCGAAGATCGTGGTGGGTGTCGAGAGAAGCGGCGCGATGCCGCGCGCGACCAGGCGGTTTTTCATGCGGCCGACGAGCATGTTGCAGAACTCACCGAGGACGTCGCGTAGCGCGGCCTCCGTGGGCGGCTCGTCGCGGAGCTCGGCCGGCTGCAGGGCGGCGACCACCGCGCGCGACGTGAGGAGCAGGAGCGATCCCCGGACCGTCGTCGCGGCGTATCCGATGACCGCCATGACCGACGGGCCCCCGATGTGCAGGGAAGGCGCTCCGATCGCGTGTTCGACGGGCAGGCCGTAGCTCTTGAAGAGATCGAGCGACCCCTTGACGAGATATTCCTGAATTTCGGCGAAATACTGGCCTTGTTCCACGAGAGTGCGCATGGCTGGTCTGGCTCCTCGGACCCGTTCTGGGCGACTACGCCGCTCCCGCACGTCGCAAACGCGGAGTCTCGAACGCGGCCCTCGAATGGCTCATGCGACGCTCGCCGCCGGGCTCTCCGGCGAGGTATTTCCGTGAAGAGTGACTCGATTTCGGCCCGACGTCTTCGACGCGTACATGGACTCGTCGGCCCGGCTGATGAGGCTCTCGAGGGCCTCGCCCGGCTTCCACACGGCGACCCCTATCGAGGCCGTTATGGGGATCCGCTCGCCGGCATCGTCCAGGACCGTTACGGCCTCGATGACCGCGCGCAAGCGCTCCGCGGCGGTGTGAGCGCCGTCGAGGCCGGTGCTCGTAAACGCCACCACGAACTCTTCGCCGCCCCAGCGAGCGGCGAGATCGGAGGCACGCAGATGCTGGCCGAGCAGCTCGCCCATCGCGCACAGCACGCGATCGCCCACGCCGTGGCCGTATTTGTCGTTCACGCTCTTGAAGTGGTCGACGTCGAGGAGGGCGAACGCGATCGGATAGTTGTGGCGCGCGCAGCGCGAGAGCTCGCCCCTCATCGCCGAAGTGAACGCGCGCCGGTTCATGAGGCCCGTCAGGCCGTCGGTGGCCGCCAGCTTCTGCGATTCGTCGACGAGCGTGGCGATCTTGATGGCGCCCCCGAGCTCGCGCGCGACGACCGACGTGAGCATGACCGCGTCGTTCGTGTTGTCGGCGCATGGCGCGAGAGCGAAGCGGGCGACCGGCACGCCCGCGAAGAGCACCGGTCGTACGATCGGCTCCTGGGGCTCCTCGTCGGCCGCCGCGTCCTCGTCTTCGACGACCAGGACTTGCGAGGCGGACAGGATACGGAAGGCCTCGCGCGCCTCGCGCTCGGCGATGTTGCGGAGCGCGGGGTGATGGTGGATGGCGAGCCGCTCGGGTGTCCCCGACGCGAGCGCGATCCAGCGGTACCGGGTGATCTGCGACAGGAGCTGGGCCAGGAGGTCGAAGAGGCGCTCGAAATTCCCGGCGTGCGCGAGGGCGCGGAGCTCCGCCGCGATGACGGAGTCGAAGAGCGCCTCGTCGAGATGGCGGGCCAGGCGGTCACGGATGTCGATGCTTCCGCCGCTGAGTTGCACGAAGAAGCCGCCGTCGTGCGGAGCCGTGTCGACCGCCTTGGCGAGGGCGCGAACGAGCTCGCCGGTCCGCCCCTTCAGCACACAGGCCGCTGCGCCTGCGCGGTCCGCCCAGAAGCGGCTCCGCGGCTCGTCGCGTTCGACGCAGAGAACGACCGGGACGTCGGCCGTGGCGGGCTCGGAGCCAAGCAGGCGGCAAAGCTGCACCCCCGAGACGCCAGGCATCCAGAGATCCGCGATGACCGCGGCGGGAGGCGCGGAGAGCGCCATGTGCGCACCTGCCGCGGCGTCGGCTGTCTCG
>OBLW0100003598.1_pt1 | contig 12038 bp, 6 predicted proteins | sample 1520161 | NCBI WGS metagenome assembly OBLW01 (sample SAMEA3539309, study PRJEB22396) | soil metagenome | biome: tundra; feature: field; material: soil | place: USA | collected 2010-05 | depth 0.15 m
CTCAGCCGATCCCGACGCTGCTCGGCAACGACGGCGGCGTGGCCGGCGACTATCTGAACGATCACCCGGTGGGCCCGATGGCGAACCTGGGCAAAGTTGCCTCGGCCGCTCTGAAAAACGGATTGGTGATCACGTTCGGTGCGAACGGCGACAACACCACGTACACCCCCACCGCCACTGCTAACACAACGTATGCCAATTTCGTCGCTTCTTACGGCATGCCGGCGATCGCCAACCTGGGAAATCCTGGCACGGGCGTTGCAGGCAGCCTGTATGTGGTTTGCACCACCTGCCACAACCAGCACGTGCAGAACGTCTACTCGTCCGCCGGACACGGCACAGTGCCGATCTTCGGCGGCACGGTGACGTCTGCTGCGTCAATCTTCTACGTGCAGGGTCCGTACAACCCGGGCGCTCCTTATGACCCGACGCACGTTCCCTCCACCAACCGGTTCTGCCTGCAGTGCCACTTCAGCCATTCGAGTGAGTACTTCGGCGCGACCAACGTAGGAACCGCGTTCTAACTGAACCAGGTTTCAGGTCACAGGTCTCAGGTGTCAGGAAGGGCTTCGGCTCTCACCCTGACACCTGGGACCGTTTCTGCTTCTGCCACTACTTTTTATAAACATCCTGTGTGGAGCTTCGCTCGCTTTGGACTGCCGAGGGCGGCCGTCTCTCCACAAAAATTCTGCTTTGGGTCATTTCACTAGATTAGGTGCGGGAGAAGGCTCATTTTCTCTGAAAATGCCCGGTTTTTCGCTTCATACACAGTCATCCATTACCGCAGAGATCATTTGTTTTTAATACGTTACTAGCAATGTTGAAAATTACCACGATTTCCGGGACTAAGGTGAGCCTCGTGCAATATGCATGGGTAGATGTGGTCCTAATTTTGGGGGCAATTATGAGGTTTGTTTTCTTAACTGCGTTACTGGGCGCGGCGCTGGCTTCGGCGCAGGTCGCATCGCACGCTCCGACCATGCCGGTCACTACGGCGCCGGTAACGACGCCGGTGTCGACGGGGGCTCATGGTGGCGCGGCGAGCCCGGTCTCGACTGCGAGCATGCAAGTCAGCGGCAAGCCGGTGGCCCGAGTGAACGGCTCTGTGCTCACCGACCGCGACCTGTTGCGCGAGATGTTTGCGATGTTCCCTTACGCTCGGGTACACAACGGATTTCCCAAGGGGCAGGAGGCGGATATCCGGCGCGGCGCGCTGGCGATGATCGAGTATGAAGAGCTGGTGTATCAGGAAGCGGAACGCCGCAAGATGACCATCCCGGCGGCGCGCCTGAAGAAGGCCGAGACCGACTACCGCAACAAGTTTCAGAGCGATGACGACTTTGAGCAATACCTGAAAACCGAATTGAACGGGGACCGGAAGCTGTTCCGGCAGCAGATTCGCCGCTCCATGCTGATTGAGGCGCTGCTGAAGGCCGAGGTGGGCGACAAATCCAAAGTTTCGCTAGCCGAAGCCCGGGCCTACTACGACAAGAATCCCAAGCTTTTTCATCACGCGGAACTATTCGCATTCCAGACGATTTCCATCATGCCGGCGGAAAATTCCAGCGCCGACGTAAAGCAAAAGGCGCGGGTGCGGGCGGAAGACGCGCTGAAGCAGGCCAAAGCGACCAAGACCTCCCAGGATTTCGGGCTGCTGGCGGAGAAGCTTTCGGAAGACGACTACCGCGTGAACATGGGCGACCACAAGCTGGTGGAGCGGGAGAAGCTGCCGCCGGAGATGCTGAAACAGGCAGTGGCCATGCAGCCTGGGCAGATAAGCAATCTGATTCAGGTGGGCAGCTTTTACTTCTTCTTTCGTTTGAATGCCCACGTGGCGGCGGGCAAGGTGGCGTTTGTGGAAGTGAAGGATCGGCTGCTGACGGATCTGCAGAAAACCAAGTATGACCAGTTGCGCGGCGATCTGGATAAGCGGCTGCGCCAGCATGCAAAGGTGGAAGAGGTATAAGTCAGAGGTCAGAGGTCAGAGGTTAGAGATACGCGTTCAACCAGGTGTCGGGCGGCGGAGTAGATTGATTAGTCGAAAACAAATCTCGGCTTGGACGTTGTTGGTGCCGATCTTCTTCAGCATCATTCTCATGTTTGCAGCTGCGCTGCCGGCGGCGGCGCAGGTGAAGTATGGTGACTTGCAAATGGCTATGTCGGGCGACCTCGAGACGGGGTACGACGGCTCCATCAGCAGCCCGGGAGGATCGAGCCACGGATTGGGTCTGGGCGGCAATGGCAATCTGCAGGGTTCTTTCTACAACCCCAACTTCCTTTCCTTCAGCGCGCAGCCCTACTACAGCCGGTCGCAAGCCAATGCCGACTCGGCGTCGGTGTTCGACACCGGTGGCTACAACGGGAATGTCAACCTTTTCTCGGGGAGCCATTTTCCGGGCAGCATCAGCTTCAACCAGGTGTGGGACGCCACGGGAATTTTTGGGATTCCCGGCGAGGCCGGATTGACGACGAGGGATAGCAGCCGCAACTTCGGTGTCGGATGGAGCGAACTGGTGCCTGGTCTTCCCACCCTTTCGATTTCCTATGCGCACGGTTCCGCCTCGAGTTCCCTGCCGGGCAGCGATGCGAGCAATGAGGTCAAGACCAATAGCTTTTCGGCCCACAGCGGCTATCGGCTCGCAGGCTGGAACCTGGGTGCAGGCTTCGCTCACCTGACCTCGGACAGCAACTCCACCGGGATACTGGGAGGCGCAGATACGGAAGTTACCAACACCTCCACCAATACTTATTCGGTTAGTGCGGGGCATAGCCTTCCGCTGAGTGGTGGCTTTGGCGTCGGTTTCAGCAGAACCGATTACAGCTCCAGCTATTCCGGCGAGACAAGCGGAACGAGTAATGGCACGACGGACACTGCTTATGGAGATGCCAGCATCAAGCTCTGGAGGTTGCCCATAACTGGAACCGCCGCCTATACCGACAACCTTTACGGCAGTTTCGAACAGCAGGTACTGAGCAGCGGCGGAACACTGGAGTTCAACAGTTTAAGTCCTGAATCACGCTCGCTGCTGATGAACGTGAGTACCGGGTATCGGGTGCTGCCGCATGTGTTTGTCAACGGTTACGTGAACCGTCAGGAACTATGGCTTGGGGGAACGGCCTACGGTCTGACGCAACTCGGCGCCAATGTCAATATGAACCTTGGCAAATTCTTCAAGGGCTTGACCGTGACTGTCGGGATGAACGACACCGCCAACAAGCAGGGTAATGCGGGGGCGGGATTGGTAGCGAACGCGAATTACACCCGGAATGTTGGCCATTGGGAACTCGGAGCGAATTACAACTACAACCAGAACGTGGAAACGCTGCTCGCGATCTACCAGACATCCAGCATGAGCTATGGCGGTCAGATCCATCGCCGGTTCGCCGACGGCTTTTCCTGGAGCCTTTCCGGCGGCGGCGGCCGAACGGCCTTTGAACAGACGGCGGGGAATGAAAGTCATTCGGAGAATATCAACAGCGGTGTGTCGTGGCACCGGACGACGGTGTCGGGCAATTATTCGCAGTCTTACGGAACTTCCATCCTCACGCCGAACGGCCTGGTTCCGGTGCCGGTACCAATCATTACCAACAATCTGGTGGTCTTCAACGGCAAGAGCCACGGTATCAACTTCGCCACAAGTCCGGTGCGGCGTCTTACGATTGCCCTGACCTACTCGAAGGCGAACAGCAATACGCTGACCCCAGGCGCGTCAATCAGTTCGGCCTCCAACAATGAAACTCAGTTGTATACTGGTACCTTGACGTACCGTCTCAGGAAACTGAATTTCGACGCCTCGGCTGTCCAGTTCCGGCAAAGTATCAGCGCAGGGGGCATTCCCCCGAGTAACGTAACGACATATTTTTTCGGGATTTCCAGGTGGTTCAAAGCGTTTTAGGCCGGCGGCGGAACGGAGATCCTAGCATGTACGGAAAAGCCGCCTGCATCGTCTTGCTGCTGCTCGCCCCCTTTCTAACGGCCGCGGGAAAGACGAAAGATAATCCCAAGGTACTCCTGCCACCCGACCTGCTGCTGCCCGAGGGGCGAAAACTTACCTACGAGCGAAGCTTCCGCGCCGAGAAGGATGTGCGGAAGGAGCCCGGGTTCTGGGGCAAGGTGCTGAACGTGGTGGCCGGGGAGCCGGAATACCGGGAGCTGATCCGTCCTTACGGGATTGCCGTGGATTCGCACGGGCGGGCGATCATCACGGACCCGGGGGCGCGTGGCATTCACATCTTTGACTTCGAGCAGCGCAAATATAAATTCATCGAGCGGGCGGATAAAAATCGCGATCCGATGGTGGCGCCGCAGTGCGTGGCGGTCGATGCCGAGGACAATTTTTATGTCACGGATTCGCAGTCGGGGAAGATTTTTGTCTTCGAAGCGAGTGGGAAGTTCAAGCATGTGCTGGGCAGTCTGAAGGGCGGAGAAGGGTACTTCAAGCGGCCGACGGGGATTGCCGTGGATTCGGCGGCGCAGAGAATCTACGTCACCGACACGTTGCGGGACAAGATTTTCGTGCTGGATATGCAAGGCTCGGTGATGCAGACCATCGGGAAACACGGCACCGGCAAGGACGAATTTTACTATCCTACCGAGCTGCGGCTGGATGAGCAGAATACGGACGGGCATGGCGGGGAAAAGCACGACCTGATGGTGGTCGACGCCATGAACTTCCGGGTGCAGCGGGTCGGCCGGGACGGCGCGTTTGAGGGAGCCATCGGGCAAGTTGGAGATTCGGTGGGCAGCCTGTTTCGTCCGAAAGGAATTGGAATCGACTCGGAAGGGCATTTGTACGTTGTGGATGGGCTGTCGGGCGTGGTGCAGGTGTACGATCGCGAGGGCCGCTTACTGTACTCCTTCGGCGGACGCGGGCAAGGGCTGGGAGAGTTTCAGTTGCCGATGGGATTGTTCATCGATCGTCACGACCGGATCTTTGTGGTGGATTCTTTTAACCGGCGGGTCCAGGTGTATCGCTATTACGGGCTGTCGAAACAGGCGAGAGGAGCGACACCTTGAGCCGGGTTGCGATTTTCAGCGCGGTGTTGATTGCGACGGTGGTGGCGGCGACGCTGGCCGGAGCGCAGGTTCCCACAACCGACGTAATCGGCGTTCATGATATGGGGGCATTTGGCCAGTCGCCAACCAGGGGGGGCCTGACCACGTGCATGTACTGTCATGCGCCGCACTCCGCGCACCCCGACCAGACGCCTTTGTGGAGCCAGAAACTTTCGATCGTAACCAATTACTCGCTGTATACAGATCCGAGTATGGTGAACCAGCCGCAGGAGCCGGCAATCGGATCGGCCAGTAATCTCTGCCTGAGCTGCCATGATGGCACGGTTGCACCCGGGTCGACCTCGCCCTACGGCAACATTCAAATGAGCGGGTCGATGAGCAGCCAGGATGTGTTTGGCACGGACTTGCAAGGGGTGCATCCTTTTAATTTCAAGCTGCCATTGCAGAGCTCGCCCAACCTGCTCCCCAGCCTGGTTTCTGGCGGTGTGACCGGCAACCCTGCCGTGAAGCTGATTAATGGCAACGTGGAGTGCACGAGTTGCCACGATCCGCACGTGCAGTCGATCGATCCGGTTGCCCAGAACTTCCTGGTGATGAACAACGCGAATTCAGGGTTGTGTCTGGCCTGCCATGTGTCGGATCCGGGTCAGGTACTCAATGCGACGCGGCGTCCCATTCGAACCGAGAGCGGAATCATAGGAAGTTTGTCGCGCGCGCCGACCAATAAGTTCAACCCGCTCACCCACTGGGCCAAGAGTGCACATGAGGGGCTAACCTACAAAGTGTCCAAGACAGCAAGGCTTGGACCTTACGGCAACACGAAGCAGAATGGATGTCTTTCCTGCCACGCGCCCCACAATGCTCCGGGCGCGGAGTCGATACTTACGGGACCGGCTCAATCGGTCCCGAATATGGACAAGACGACGCAGAACTGCATGAGTTGCCACAATGGCGGCTCAACCATATCGCCTGCGATTCCCAATGTGTTTGCCGAGTTTGCCAAAACAACCGGGCATCCTTTTCCGGTAGGACACAATCAGCATTCAGTGAATGAGGGTGAAGTGCTGAACAAGAACCGGCACGCGACCTGCGTGGATTGCCATGACCCGCACGCCGCAAACCAGACTCCTACCTTTGCACTGACCACAATTCGTGGTTCCCAGTACGGCGCGATCGGGGTCAGCGCCGCGGACGGCACCACGGTTAAAAGTCCCGCGGAAAATCAATTCGAAACCTGCCTCCGTTGTCACGGAACAAGTGCCGGGAAGCAAATTCTAGCCGTCTACGGATACCTGCCAACGCGAATTGTCAGCGCTGGAGACCCGCTGAACATAATCACGCAGTTCAGCGCCACGGCGAGGTCGAGTCATCCGGTGATGCATGACAGCAACAGTCCGTTCCCCCAACCCAGCCTGCTGAAATTCATGTGGAATCTGGATGGGCATACTCAAGGACGCTCCATCAACACGCGCATTCTTTGTACCGACTGCCACAACAGCGACGACAATCGGGAATTCGGCGGCAGTGGACCGAATGGACCACACGGTTCGCTCTTCTCGCATATCCTGGAGCGGCGTTACGAATTCAGTCAGGTGGCTCCGGGTTTCCCCCCGGCCGCCGGACCGGGGACGACTATCCAAAACCTCTTTCCTCCGATCGTCGACCCCTCGGCAGGCGGCCCCTACTCGCTCTGCGCCAAGTGTCACAATCTCTCCAGCATCATGGCGAATGCCAGCTTCAGTAAGCACGCTCTGCACATCAACGCCGGGTTCTCCTGCTCCGTCTGTCACACCGCGCATGGAATCGGTTCCTCCTCTGCCAGTGTCACCGGGGAACGCCTGGTGAATTTCGACATGGCGGTGGTCGCCCCGAATGATAAGGCGAGAGTCCCCATCTCTTACATCCGCAGCACGGGTACCTGCGCTCTCAAGTGCCACAATGTCAATCACAACGCCGACGGTACAATTGCATCTCCGGTCAACCCGAAGGGAGGACCGGGGAAGAGCATACGTTAGAGTATTCATGGCGACGTCATCGCAGGCCTGAAGTCGCCTGCGCTATCCGAAGTTCGGCGTATTGGGACAGCCCGGAGACCGTGAAAAAATGCCGAACGAGACCATTCGGGAAAATCCTGCCGTGCGCACGTGGGGCAGCATCTTCGACACTACGCCTGTACGCATATTTGCCTTGCTGATATTGCTGACCGCCGCACCTGTCTACGCGGCTCTTTCTATTACCCCTCTGTTGAATGGCGACATCTGGTGGCATCTGAGTTCGGGACTCTGGATTCTTCAGAACCACGCCTTTCCCCGCAGCGGTCTGTTTTCGCAGTATGCCAATAGGCCCTGGGCGGACTCCAGTTGGGGCTTCGATGTCTTAACGGCTGGCGCCTACAAGTTGCTGGGGTTGAGAGCCTTCGCCGTGCTCCTCATGGGTTTCAAGTTAGCCCTGGCCGCGGTGACCTTTCTGCTGGTGCGCGGCCGGCGCGGAAATTTCTGGTGCGCCATCCTGCTTTCCGCGATCGCGCAGTATGTCATTGTCGATTTGCTGCCGCTCCCCATACTTTTTTCGATTGTGTTCTTTGCCCTTGAGCTGTTCCTGTTACTGGAAAGCCGCCGCAGCGGTGATGTGCGGGCGCTCTACTGGCTGCCCGTGCTTTTTTTCTTTTGGGCGAACGTGCACGGACAGTTTCTGAACGGACTGCTCTTGCTAGGTTTGTTTCTGGTGGCGGAGGTTACGGAATTTCTCTTGCATTCCTCTGGCGTACGCTCGTTCCCGGCGCCTACCCACTCTTTGGCGAAGGTCTCCGCGATCGCCGGGTTGTCGGTAATCGCAACACTGGTTACACCCTACCCTTTTGAGATTTTCCAGAGTGCGTACCAGACTGCCTACAGCAAAGTGTTGTTCGAGAATTTTCAGGAGATGCAGGCCATGGCGTTCCGCCGGCCGCAGCATTTTGTACTGATGTTGCTGGTCATGGCGGCATTTCTTGCGCTCGGGCGGCAACGCTCACGCGATTTGTTCAAACTCGGCGTCCTGGCGATCTTTCTGATGCTTGCCTTCCGGTTCCAACGGGATGGGTGGTGCGTGGTCCTCCCGGCAACTGCTGTAATCGCGGACGCTCTGGCGGATTGGCAGCGCGAACCCGAGCCGCGCCATAGCAGCACCCGATGGAAATTCGAAAGGCCATTGCTCGCGGCCCTCGTTCTGGTGGTCCTACTCGCGGCGATCATCCGCATGCCCAGTAGCGCCACGTCGATGAAACTGGTCAGTCGAGCTTTCCCCGTGAAAGCTTGCGATTTGATCCGCACCAATCAGCTTCCCGGCCCCCTCTTCAACACATATTATTGGGGTGGTTTCCTGACGTGGTATCTGCCCGAATATCCAGTCTCGATTGATGGCCGTGTGAATCTGTACGGCGATGAAATCACCGGCAGATATTTCATGGTGAGCGACGGCACCGAGCGGCTTGAAACCGATCCGAGCTTCGTTGGCGCCCGCACGATTCTGCTGGAGCGGAATTCCGGCATGCTGAAAGCGCTGACCACGCTCCCGGTTTTGCGCGACCAATTCCGGGTGGCCTATCAGGACGATGTGGCTACCGTCCTTGTGCGGCAATAATGAAGAGCAGGTCTAAGCTTCCACTCGGAAACCGCCCTGCGTAACGTCCGCGGCGGTATTTCGAACACCTTCCTAATTGCGCGCAAACACCATGGCAATCGGATCCTGATACACCAGGCGGAATCGTGAATCAATGGTCAGGAGTTTTGCCAGGGGAAGTTTTTTCGGCAGCAATACCAGTCCAGCCTCATTCAGATAGGGATCCGAAGTATACCCTTCACCTTCCGAGCTGTTATAGGTCAGCTGATCGAGTTCATCCCCGTAGAGATCGTTTCGGCCGTCGACGGCCACCGGGTACTGTGGCATGTACCAGATCAGGAAGCCGCCCCAGTCGAGATTGTTGTAGAGCGGTCCTGGAAAAGAGTTCTGCCGCACAAAGTTGATGGCATTCACCGGATACTCCCGGCTGATGGCGCGGTCCAGGTCGCGAGTATTAAAGCCGGTGTTGCCCGCCACCAGGTACAGCATGATCGCCAGAAAGACTCCCACGGCAGCGAATTCCGGAAGCTTCAGTGCCGGCGCCGGCGCGCTTTCCTCCGCGCCCGCGCTTTCCCCGGTGCCCAGGTCGGCGATGAAGGCCGCGGCGGTAATGCCCAGGAACCACGCATCGCGCTGGGTGCGAAAGGCAATGACGCTGGTGACGATGAGCAGGGCAAGCTTGAACGGGTCCAGTTTCTTCCGCCATCCTACGGCGAAATACGCGGCTGGAGCTAATAACAGCAGCACGTAGTGAGTGAAGGTCTTGAAGTTGAAGGAGGACAATTCCTGAATCGTGGAATAGGGTACATGCGAGCCGGAATAAGCCGCGACCACGTGATAGAGGTGATACGTGTAGGGCCCGAAGAAGGTCGCCGCGAAACAGGCGAACAAGACACCGATCAGGCCGGAAAGAGGAAGAGTGGGCGCCTGCACAAATTCAGGCTCGATTCCTATCCGGCTGGCCACGCGCTGAACCAGGTTGATCCCCATGAACAGTCCCAACACGGCCAGTCCGTAGATGAACTGGATGTGGATGTTCGCCCAGAGGACAAAAACCAATGGCAACCACCAGAGCAACCGCATTCTGCCGATGCGCTGGGCTTCCAGCAGAAAGGTGAGCACGACCGCGAACAGGATCATCGTCACAAACACAGGCCTGGGCATCAGGCTGAACAAAAACGCGAAGCTGCCGACCAGCGCAAGAAGCCATGCCAACCAGAAGCTTCGGGAAAGGCGGTGGAGCATCCAGAAGAGTGCGAACGTGACCGCCATGGTCAGCAGGATTCCGAACATCGCGAATCCAATCAGCCCGAACCACGAATACGCGAAGGACATCAGGACTTCATAGCCCCAGCTATAGGCGATCCAGGGGCGGGATGCGGCCGTGCGCGAGAAGATGCCGACGTAAGGAACCGCATGGTGTTGCACGATCCAGTCGCCGGTTTTGAGATGCCACCAGATATCCGGGTCGCGGACGGTTGTCCTGGCGGCGAAGGCAATGGCCGCCACCAGAATCAACAAAAACGAAAGGGCAAACAGCTGGACCCCGCGCAGCCGCAAGAGGCCGCGCAACTCCTGGAGCGTACTCATTTCTTTCAGACCACCTCGATCTTCAAACTCATAAACCCGGTTCTTAGCTCTCAGTTCTCAGTTCTCAGTCAAAGCAAAAGCCTTTGCTGATGGCTGGTAATTGAGCTTACAGACCTCTTCTAACGGTGATCGCCAGTCGCAGACCTGCCGCAGCGAAATGCCCGGACATAATCGTTGGCGACTGCCGGAGTCCGGTTCCAAATCCAGGATGCCGACTGCTTCCACACGGGATCTGCGTTCTCGACCACCACCGCGTCGATACCATACTGGCGGCAGATCGCGTCTAAGTTGCTTCCATCGGGAAACTCGAATAATTCCAGAAGCTTCTGCACGCGCATAACACAGAGGACAGGGTCTCCACCAAAGGCTGTCCCGCACGGGGGATCGCCTTTGGGGGTAGCGGCGGCGGAGTCATGACCGGAATATAGCATGTGCAGAACGGAATGCAGTGTAGCGGGATTGCTCTGCAGGACTGCGGAAGAAGGCAGTTGCGCATCGAGAACGTCATAGGCCGATCGTAGCGCGTAAGCCCGTTTGCCGAATTGCCGATCTTGATCCACCCAGCTTACTCCCCTAAGCACGCCGCGATCTGTAAGGATCGGAAACATGCGCAGCACGAACACCTGATATGCGGTTCCGACCATGCCTGGAATCAGAAGTGTGGCCAACGCCCCTCGAATCCACAAATGTCTCGACGGCGGTGGCGCGACAGAGGGAGTGGAGCTCTGAAACCAACAATCATGAACCAGAGTTGCTCCCCATAGCAGAAGGATCAGTTGCGCCGGAAGAAAGCATCTCCATCCCAAGTCATTCGTGCCGGTGGTACTTGAACGCAGGAACGTGCCGATCAGGAAACTGGTCATGACCAGCGTCCAGGCTGCAAGTTCATTGGCACTCGCCTCGATCCGGCCACGCACAAGCTGCCGCAAGCGCAGAATGCCGACGACGAGGAAGAATCCGAGCTCAAGAGCGTAGTTAATGGGCAGGAAGATCGCGTTGGCGGCGGTTTGAGCGAATCCCGCCTGGAAGTGAATGCCAATCAGGTTGGCGAAGTAAAGCCCAAACGAAAACGGGCGCACCGCAAGTTCCACAAAAGCCGCGCCGCCGGCGGGGCCGCGCAGGCTGAGAAGAAACGGCAGCGCCCACAGCAACGCTACCGCGCCCGCGCCAACAAACATCGCCGCCTCCAGCCAGGCCTTCCGCGTGACTAGCGCCAGCAGCCAGAGGGCGACCGCGACTGCAAACGTAAACGTAACGTAAACGGACATGCCCGCCGCGCTCGCGAAGGCCATCCCGGCCACGACGACGGGACCAATGGCCCAGCGATTGGTGTCGGCCTGGTGACGCATCAACAAAAATCCGACGAAACATGCGATCAACGCCGCGACGTGGTGCGGCACCCAGAGCACGGAGTCAGCCCAGGAGGTGATCTGGGCTTCGTTCCAGAACTCCATATCATCCACCCATAAATGTTTCGCCAGTCCAAAATAGAGGGTCGGTAGGATGTCCAGTCCGGTGACGCACAGCAGGCCAATCCCGAGCAAAGTTTCTTGCTGGATGCGAGTCCTAGCTCCCACCAGGAACTTGAGACCGAGCGCCACCGTGCACATCAGGCCCACTCCGCACCACACGACGCCGGCATAGACCACGTACCGCGGCGACAGATGGAACACCTTCATGGGCAGGCTGCAAAGCAGCAGCCACAAATAGTGATAGCGCAAAGGCGCTCCGGCATTGGCAAGGAAAGGATTGCTCGGCGGAACATGCCGCGCAAGCGCGGACATCATCACGGTGCGGACGGCATGGTCATACGCGACAATCGGCGGATAGA
>OBLW0100003601.1_pt1 | contig 12029 bp, 8 predicted proteins | sample 1520161 | NCBI WGS metagenome assembly OBLW01 (sample SAMEA3539309, study PRJEB22396) | soil metagenome | biome: tundra; feature: field; material: soil | place: USA | collected 2010-05 | depth 0.15 m
TTATTTTGGTGGGCCCGGAGGGATTCGAACCCCCAACCAAGGGATTATGAGTCCCGAATGATTGCCGAGTTGCTTTCCATTAAGTATCTCATAATAAAACGGTTGCATAACAAGCCCCGCACGGCACAGCGTGACCAAAGTAGCTGGAAGTTGTTGGTTGTAGATGGATGTATTTTGGTGTTGGTCACATTTTGGTCACATTTTGAATTGGACGGCTCAGAAGACGGCGAGATCCTTCCAGTTCCGAGAAACCGTGAGAACGTCTATTCACCGGAGAACTCATTAAGTTATCTGAGCGGCGGATGGGTCGAGTACCCCTATATGAAGACATGTTCACCGAGTCTAGAAAGTGTGACCTCCGGCACCCTTTTCAACCCATGGGAAGACTAGCAAGGTGGCAAAGTTCCGCCTCTACGACCTACGCCACACCTGGGCAACGCGGGCGGCAGAGTCGGGGATTGACCTTGTAACGCTTGCTTCGCTATTAGGCCACTCCAAGATTCAGATGGTGCTTCGGTATGCCCATCCTACCCAAGAGCATCAGGCGCGGTCTGTGGAGCGGCTGGAGCGGTTCATAGCCGAACAAACAATCGAAATGGCAGCGCGGGATACTCGCAAATTGACTCGCGCCATCCAATGAGCTGGTGGAGCAAGAACCTGTTGATTCCATGAGAGTTGATCTGGCAGATACGTAATGTGCGCATTTTCTTGGCTCGGCATCGTCTTTTCGTGTAATCTTGGTCGCAACCGTACGCTTCTTCAATTGTTGAAGCGAAGAGATTGAAATAGTGTCTAATCCTACAGGGGCGGCTAGGATTGCCGATCGGTGACCATATGAACGGAATCCAGATCGAACGTGTGCTGGACCTCATTGACTGCAACATCCATACAAACATGGATAGCTTGCACTCAGAGATTCTCACGTACCTCTTGGAACATAAAGATGAGCTTGCGCGTCAGATTTCAGAGAAGGGATACGGCGAAATCCAGACTCATGTAGGTCCTGTGAGGATTTCGAAAGAGGATGTAGACGCCGTAGCCGCGTAAGTGATAGCCCTTGTTGCCTCACTGCTAATTGCTGTTTACGTCCTTGGACCGGTCCTGATAGCCCGCTGGATTCTTGGCTTCGTGGTCCCTCGCAAAAATCTAGTTCTCTCAAAAAGTGAAGAGATTACCCGCGGGATTGTGTGGTCAATCGTCCCGTTTCTATTGGCCTGGCTCCTTCGACACTCGGGGCCATTTGCACTGCCCGCGAATGCGAAATTTGATCTTCAACTCTTCTTCAGCGGCCTTTACAGCGATTCCTTTTTCGTTCAGCACCGCGATGAATTCTTCTCGGCGGCTGACTCTTTCTATCAATTAAACCGCTGCTTGGTCCTTCGGCTATATACCATTGTCTTTATTGGCTCTCTTTGCATCAACCTCCTGATAATCAATCATGGCAGAATGCGGGCGTGGCTCGCTCAGAGAAGTGGGTTATGGTCGCTTGTTCGCTGGGCGCTGGCTATCTTTGTCCTACCGAGAATTTCCGAATGGCATGTAGTTCTGTCTCCGGTACTCCTTCCGGCAAAGAGAATGAGCATTGAGGTCGATGTCCTGACAAAGACCGGTACCTTGTATTCGGGCCGATTGGCAGACAAGGTGATAGCCCCGGATGGTGATCTCCAAAGCCTCACCTTAGAGGGACCACGCCGATTTCGACGCGAACAATATCTGGAGGCGCAGAAATCCGACCCAAGAGTAAAAGCTGAGTCGTTCTGGAAGGCTATACCGGGAAATATGTTCGTCGTTGCGGCATCGGATATCTCAACTCTTAACATCCGCCACATTCCCCCGGTTCGACGCTTCGGCGAAAGGTTTGAAGACATTGCAGCAGCGCTCAAGGAATTGCAGCAAAAACTGCGTGAGGTCGAAGGCAGCAAGAAGAACGCAGATACTTCGAACTAGAGTTAAGAGAATTCGAAGCACACCCGCTACAATTTCCGCTACAGAGTCGATTAGGTCCCAAGGAGAATCCATTCTAAGTTGTTGAAAAATTTGGAGGCGCGGGCCGGGATCGAACCGGCGCATAAAGGTTTTGCAGACCTAGCTCAATGTCACATTAAGTATTTATTTATCCGTGACTTGATTCAGGAAGCTTCGCCGCTGGTCCGATATTGGTCCGACTTGGCCTTGAATAGCCGATCCCGTGTCCAGGCATGTGCCTGGCCTTTTGCCCATACTAAGGTCTTTTGGTCGTGTTCATATATGCATGAAAGCATGCAAGCATAAGGTCACTGACCGTCGGAAAGTCGAGCTGAATGGTCGCCAGCTTGGCGGCCCTAAACGTTTCGAATCCGCTGAGCCTCGACTGATCGACGACTTTCGTCCTTCGGAGTATCTAGCCGTATCGAGCCAACTAATTGGCAACCCTGATCCAGCCATTATTCCGGCCGTTCCACAACATATACCTTCGTGAACACAACCCAATCTCGGTCTCGGCCTTGGCCTACCGGGTAGGTCCCAGACTGCTACTGGGACAACCGATACGCTCCTCGATATAGTCGAGCGAGGCTGGCAGCTCGCCGGTGCGCAGCAGCTTGGAAAGGTCCATGACCTCTTCTTGGGTGAACGCGCCCTCGATCTCGCCGCAGCAGCGGATGGCGCTCTTGATGACGGTAACTTCGCGTGCGCGGCCGCCCATGACAACGGCCATGCTCTTGCCGATGTTGGCGCTGGTGAAATCGTAAAAGCGGTCGCCGGATTCGTCGGTCAGCGTGAAGTTGACCATGGGGTGGCCCGTGGTCTGGTTGCCGCCGGGTTCGGCCGAGCGGAAGTCGCTGCTGGCAATGATGGCAACGCGCTGGAGGATGAAGACGCGGTCGCTTTCCGAGACGGTCCCCGCACCCGGGCCGTGAAGCAATTCCTCGTCGGGCGGCAGCAATCCGCCGATGGCAGCCAGCGCGGATTGCTCGTCAGGATAACCGGAGGGGTCGCCCTTGATTGCGTGAATCGCAAGCCGGGCCCTCGATTGGATGATCCTCTTGACGTGATCGAGATCAGTGATGCCCTGCATCTCGAGGAGGATCTGGTTGGCGCCCAGGTTGTACTCCTGAATGAGTGGCTCATTGACGCCGAGGACATCCAGGCGGCGGCGAATGGCCTCGATGGCCTGCTGGAGAGTCTTTTCGTTCAGGGCCTTTTCGACCAGAGGCCTCATGGTCAGCTTGAAGGTTCCCTGGCCTGTGCTGTTGATGTCGTATTGCGTGGAGTACTTCTGGTTAAGGACGGCACGGACGAAGCTCAGGTTGTTTGGCGCAATGCCGTCTACCTCCACCAACTCGGGTCGGCTGGACCAGTCGGGTTTGAATACCTGGGAGAAGCTGATGTTGGCGGTCTTCAGGTCCCGCTGCAGGCGCACGATCGTGTTGTCGGACTCGGCGTTGACGGTTTCTTTTACTTCCACCTGGAGAATCAGGCGTACACAGTGCTGGAGACCGCTGGCTTGCCTCGAGCCGCCCGATGGCGATGATCCGTTTGCATTTCTTAAGGTGCCCAAACTACCAGGTATGGGAGCGCCGTTGACAGGAGCCATAGCTTGGATTGCTGCCAGCGTTTGTGGTCCTGCTCCTTTACGTTGCAGCGCATCAAGGACAGCCGACGTGACCGCGAATGCCACTCCGCGCCGCTGGATTTGGTCAGCCATCGTCGAATCGGGCACGCCGTGCGAAACCAAGCCCTCGATCTGGCTGAGACTCAGCTTCTGTGGGGCCGATTGCTGGCTCAGGACGATTACCGGCGAAAAAGAGACCACATGCGCGAAGATAAGCAACAAGCAAAACGTACGGATGCGTGCTGACCATCGTCTTGAGGAGAGCAATAGGTAAATCATCATAAAGTAGCTCCAGCACCACGACTTGGTTACGGCGTTACTACGATTCAGCTCCAGCAAACCCGCGTTGCTCATCTCCGGGGGGAACGCCTAAAACCGCCGAAATCGCGTAAGTCCAGGCTGTTCGTGGATCGATATCGAAGGCCCGCCCCCTTTCCGAACAAGGCGCTAATCTTGATCGCTAACGGAGCGATCATCTGTCTCAACCACACCGGAAAGGCAGCCCATTAATCTCAGCGTTTCGCTCTGACCATGAGCCTAAGGATTCCGTCAAGAGTCTGCCCTGCACTTGCTGGCTCCTGAATACTTGAGGCACCACTACCAAAGACCTGCCCTGCCTGGCGCGTTGCAGCAACCTGAGAACCTTCTGGCACGAAATCGAGATCATGCAATATTGCGCCATGGGGCTTTGTTGCGTACTGAATATGGAGTTCAATGAAGCCACGCTGCGGATCTCGGACGATACTTGCGCTCTGGATCAAATCAAAGCCTACAGATGTGGGAACCTTACACCGACTATCAGGCGGATTCGCTGCGAGAGAAATGCCGGACTCAGAAATCGTGAAATCCATCGGGTGAATCCACATTGCCCAAATTGTGTGCGCATGCATCGTCCGCACTGTTACCGGTTTCCCATTTCGGATTGCTTTTGAACCAGTATCAACAAAGCGGTTCATGTCTCCTTGCTGGAACGCGGCGCCGGCCAGAACCACCTCAGCATCCGCATTGTCTGGCTGTAACTTTAGAACGGCTTCTGCGAGACTTACTGCGACGGCGGGATCGCCGGTGTCAAGCTTTTTCTTCGCGTCGGTCAGCTCTCTTGCGAGCGCGGCAGGATCAACCCCAAGTTGGAACGTCTCGCTATGGTGCTCTTCTGCGGCAATTTGAAAGCTGCGAGTCTGAGGTGTGTAGCCGTCCAGCGAAACGGTCACTGTATAGCTGCCTGGCGGGCATTTGACCTCGGTCGGACCGACACTAAGTGTCTTCGGGCCGGAGACGGTTACGGCGGCACCGCCCGGCTGAACAGATACGGCAAGGTACCCTCCCAGCCATACGAGCGGTATGCTTACTTGCTTGTCTTCGCTGCTGGCGACCACGAATTCGAGGTGCGAATCCTGGAAGCCGTCATTTTTCGTAGATAGTTCGTGGTTCCCAGCCGGTACGTTCGAGAGGGTTAAGAGTCCTTCGGAGTTGGCACTTCCAGCCTGCTTGCCATCGAGGAAGACCGTGCTGCCAGGTTCGGTTTGCAGCTCAACATTGCCGGGAAGGTTGGCTACGCGGGCAGTCTTTGATTTTGGCGACGGACCGCGGCTTTCGGAGGGCGGCCGTGCGGGGCCGGGTGTGGCAGAAGACGAGGGCCCTCTGGTTGAGGCAATCGCCGCTAGTGTGAGCGGGCCTGCTCCCTTGGTGCGGAGTCCGTCCAGAATGGCGGGGGTGGCGGCGAAGGACAGGCCATGGAGGCGAATCTGATTACTCAGAGTGGCATCGGGCACGTTGTGCACAATGAGGCCTGCGATCTGGGCGAGAGTAAGCTTTTGGACAGCCGATTGTTGGCATTGGACAAGTGCTGGCGAAAGAACAAGCGCTATGAGCGTTGCAATCAAAAGGCGGAACGTAACGGTGAGTACGGGACGTGAGAGTGATTGCGGTCGCTCCGCACGCTTACCGGCTCGTGTTTGGGTTGCGAATCTCTGGAACGATTCGCACGACAGAAGGCCAGACATGTTCGATCGATCCTCTCATTGATTCAGGCTGAAGACGACGTTGACGGTGGTGTCGACCTCGACGGGTGCGTTGTTCAGCAAATAAGGACGATAGTGCCATTGCCTCACGGCATTCAGAGCGGATTGCTGCAGCATCGCTGGCCCACTTACTACGCGAAGGTTCTCGATTGCTCCCGCCCTAGAAACTGTTGCCTGCAGGACGACCGTCCCGCTGACCCGGGCAGCCTTGGCAATTGGCGGGTACACCGCTCCTACCTTGGACAAGAGCAGCTTCTGTGATTCGTCCGGGGAAAGTGTGAGTCTTTCGGCTGGAGCTGTTGGCGTTTGAGGTGCTTGTGTGGTGCCGAAAGCTTTGGATTGCTCTTCCGTTTGCGAGGAAATCTCATCTCCAGACGCCAATCCAAACCGGGCCAGCGTCCGCCGCTCCAATCCGGGAGCCTGCACCTGAGCAAAGAAGTTCTTGTCCAGACCCCGGCAAGCCGCTGGCGCACGGCGCGGATCACTTACGATAAATGCCGGATTTTGCATCAGCGTCATCGCAACGATCTTGTATCCGCTGCCTACGCGATCAATCCAGAAATCCGAACGGACTTCGGAATACATCCAGATTGCGGTATCGATACTCACGACAGCCGTCGCATGAATCTTGAGACCATGAAATTGCTCAAGCGGGGTAATCACCTTGTCAACTCCCTTGATACGGGCCAGTGCCTCCCGCCAGCAAGGATCCGCCGTGTAGTGCGATACATCGATCCCGGAGTCCACCAACGCGGGTAGCACGCTGCCCTCCTGGGCCTTGGCTGCATAGATGAATTTGCGCACCATCTGCGCAGCAGTCTCCTCCGACGGACCGAACCACTCGTCAAGCCATTCGCTCGATTCCACCAGTTGGAACACTCCGCTGGCAAATCGGAACTTGAGCACCAGGCCCCGCTCATCGAATGGCTTATAGAGCACACGCACGCGGGCTTCGAACATTCCGTTGGGTCTTTCAATGATGGCCTCGATCGAATGCGCCCTGTAGGTGAACGGACGGCAGATTGAGTCCAGCCGTTGGTTGCTGCCGGCAACATCTGGCGTCAGATAACGACTTGCACTTTGCGGGTTCCCATCGTTCAGAGCTTGAAAAATCGTGGTCAGTTCCACCGGGATTACGCGCCTTGCCTCGACCAGCGTTGTCGATATGCCACCTCCGCCGCCTGAGGCTGTTATTTCTGGTGGCGGAACTGCTCCGCCTGGTATCCGTTCCCCAATATCTGACAAGACTAGCGGACCCGCACCCTTGGCCCGCAAAACTTCCAAGATTGCCCCCGTCGGAGTAAAAGCTAGGCCACGTGTCATGATCGCTGCATGCAAGGTTGAATCAGGCACGCCGTGTGAGACCAGTCCTTCAATCTGCACGAGGGAGAGCTTTTGCACTACCGGTTGTTGCGCGGCCGCGCCCAGAGACCAAAGAGCGATCAACACCGACAAAAAGGCCAACAACCACCCGGCGTGAAAACGCCGGGCCATGCCGAAGCGGAGATTTGCGTGAACAACTTTCATAAAAGTGCCTCGTTGAAGGCCCTGGCCTGGAACGGAGAACAGGCCAACCTGAGACCCCGCTGTTCGCGGGGGCCGCAGTTCAAAGCGCCGGTGATGTGGTACTGCATGTCTCTCCGGGCATTGCGTACCGGACGGTGCCGGAAGAGTCAACACAGAAGGTGCGCCCCACGTGTCCGGACTGAGGCTTGGCGGTCAGCTGGTAGTTGAAATTCGTTCCGCCTGTGGAAGTCCCTTCGGGAATGGTGATCGAGAATTGGTAGTTCGACTTGACTCCCGAGGGAATGTCAAAATCGATCAGTCCCGCGTGGTTTTCATCAGGAGTTGAGCCGGGCGATGCCTCAAGCTGGTCCAGCGTGGACGCAAACCCCTTAGCCGGATAGGCGGCCGAATACCCTGCCTCCGCGTTGACTACCGCGTGCATCACCTGGATCGCGTCACTTTCATTTTGTATGTCCTGCGCCAGCGAATTGAGCATTGCGCCCCGGTAAGGACCTGTCAGTATTTTCCCCTGCATCGAGATGGGCACAAGTAGGCCATTAATTGTGCCGTAAAACACCTTGCCGATGACTGCACTTATTCCGGTAAGCGCCTTCGAGGGTCCAACAATCCACTTCCCATCTCTGGTCAGGAGGCCGAACCCGTCGTCGGATCTGACAACCTCGAGACTGGATTCACCCGGAAGGATATTGTATTGCCCAGGATTTATAACGAACTTGCCCTGCTGGTCAATGCTGCCCACATGCCCCGAGACAGACACAACGGCAAAACCACCTGAAAACGCTGAGGCCAGGTCAAATTGTGGATTAATGACGATTTTGCCGGAGATATTGATGTAGCCCCATTTGTTATTTATCTGGATTGCTGCCAAACCTTGAGAGAACGGTCCCTCACTGTCGAACTGAGGCTTGATAGCAAAAATGCCGCTTTTATTAATAAACCCACATTTCCCGTCACACGCCATTGCAAGGCCGTCCCAGAATCCATTGGGGTCAAGCCCCTGGAATTGCGGCTTTATCACAAACTCTCCGGACTTGTTTATGAACCCCCACGAGCCGGAAGAGCGAACAACAGCAAGTCCGTTGTGAAACCAATAGGCTTCATCGAACTGCGGGTTGATGGCGTAGTGACCCGTCTTGTCGATGAAACCCACTTGATTTCCAAGTTTGACTGTCGTCATCCCTTCCATGAATGGTCCCGCAGCGTCAAACTGGATGGGGATGACAAGATTTCCCCCGGCGTCGATGTATCCCCATTTGCCGTTTTGGGAAATGCCGCACAGACCTTCATTGAAGGCACCTGATTGGCCCATGGTGGACCACCACCCAACGGCGTCCCATGTCGGCTGAATCACCACTTTACCGTCTGCATCAATGAAACCCCATTTTTGAGTCTTTCCATCTGCGCTCAGTCCTTGAAACGGATAAACCCCGGGATCCTGCACTTGATATGGCGGGACTGGCCGGTGCGACCACCACCAGTACGTTCCACCAGCAGCGGCTAAGAGGAAGAACAACGAGCTAACGACGATCTTTCTCGCTGTGGACCATGGTGCGCTCAACTTAGCCGTCTCGGCTGCTGTCGTCACTCTCGCTCGCGTTTTCGGTAGCGTCGGCCCTGAAGCCTCGCCTGCAGCATGCAAAACTGCGCCGCAACCTCCACAAAACCGCCGCCCCTCTGCAATCTGCGTTCCGCAACTTCCGCAAAACATGGTCGTCGATCTCCTTTCGTAAGCTGTCGCTACCGAAGCTGTTTCGCAAGTTGAGCCACCGCGATGAGTCCCCCAGCGGCAACCGCGCAATAGCCAAGACCGGTCATCCAATAACCGATTCCCGCAACTGACTGAATGAGGGGTATGAACAGAAGCTGCACAATCAGCAAAGGCCCAAACAGAGAGCCAATCATGACTTGGAAACCATTCATAAGGAGCTTTGTGGCGAGAATGGCCGACCGGGAAAAGTAAAACAACACGGCCGATCCAATTGCGGCAAGCAGAATGAAGTAGACTGCCCCCAAGAGTTTCGCCAGATCGAGTAGCGAATAGCTGACGTGGTTCAGCGCGGAGCCGCCTCCGAGTTGGCCGAGCATCCCAGAGAGACTGCCAAGATCCGGTGACGAGACGAACGGGAGGAAGAAGCCGATAATTGCCGCCGCGGCTCCGATAGCGGAAAACTTTTCTCCCAAAGTAAGAGACTTGAACAACGACTTGCTTGCCTGAGCTAGCACTGCGGCCGCAGCCGCTGCGTCAGGGGCTGAAGGTACTCCAGCGGGAATAGGCGCTCCCGTAGGAACAGTCTTGCGGAGGTCGACCCCGCAGAATTCGCAAAATGAAACGCTGGCGGCATTCTCTTGACCGCACGATGAACAATTCATTTGATTTCTCCTCTCTTTACGTTGCGATTACTGTTCTGGCAATCCACCAACAACAAGAGCTTTCTTTCATGGCTCAGTTCACCGTCAGCACCACGGTCATCGTCTGCGCGAGGCTTGCGGAACGTTCCTGTGGAGAGATTTCTGGTTATCAGCATGCTGTGGGAAGACCGACAGATCTCCGGGCATGCTTTGGGCGATTCCAGGGCGAAAGCGCGAGCGGTTACGGCAGGCGCAATGGATGAAACGCAAATTCTCATTGGCCGATGACCTTTCGCACGATGTTGTTATGCGCATCGGCAAAGTAGAGGTTTCCAGCTGCATCGGTCGTTAAACCAGTAGGGAAATTGACTTCGGCATTCGTGGCTGGTCCACCGTCGCCGAAATATCCCGCTTGGCCGTTACCGACCACCGTCTGGATTTGGCCCGGCTGGATCGTGGTTCCTAGCACCGTAATCGGATTGGCCGTCGTATTAACAGCGCGAATGCGCTCATTATTTACGTCAGCGATGTAGACGATACCGGACGAGTCGAAAGCTACGCTCAGCGGACCATTCAATTCGGCGCTTGTCGCTGTGCCGCCGTCCCCCGCAAACCCGGCGACACCAGTGCCTGCGATGGTGGTGATGAGTCCGGTTGAAGCATTCACTTTTCTGACGCGATTGTTCTGATAGTCCGCGATGTAGATGTTACCCGTTGCATCAACGAATGGCCGAGAGGGGAAATCCAGTTCAGCGTTGGTGGCAAGGTTCCCGTCACCTGAGTACCCGGGCACACCATTTCCGGCTACTGTCGTGATAGTGCCGCCAGGAATGGCTACTTCCCGGATGCGATTATTTCGAGCGTCTCCAATGTAGAGGTTCCCATTCGTATCAAGAGCGACGCCATCTGGATAGTTCAACTCGGCACTCGGTGCAGGGCCGCCATCGCCCGCAAATCCTGCGGTGCCGTTGCCGGCCACGGTTGTGATTTCATCAGTGAGAGCATCTACCTTTCGGATTCGCTCATTGTTCGCGTCAGTGATATAGAGGTTGACGCTGCGATCGAAAACAACATGGGTCGGCTGATTCAGTTCAGCCGCCGTTCCTGATCCTCCATCGCCGGAGAAGCCAGCGGCGCCTGTCCCTGCAATCGTGGTAATGATTTGCGTAAGTGCATCCACTCTGCGAACTACATTGTTGCCTCCATCCGCGATAAACATGTTCCCGCCGCCATCGAAAGCTATCCCTGATGGGCTGGACAACTTCGCGGCGACGGCGGCGTTGCCGTCTCCTGAGAATCCCGCGATACGGTCGCCTGCGACCGTTGTGATAGTTCCTGGCTTGGCAAGCACAACATGCACATTGGTACCAGCTGTTGCGGACAAGTCTGCAGCACTTGAAGCAGTTAGGGAAATATATGCCGGAGTAGGAAGAGATTGAGGGGCCGTATAAAGCCCGTTTGCGGTGATCGTTCCATACGCTCCAGATGTCCCTTCAACTCCATTAATTGACCAGTTCACGGCGGTGTCCTGATTGCCCGTTACGCTCGCAGAGAACTGGATGGCACCTCCAATTGGTAGCACTGGGTTCTGCGGGCTAACCGTGATTTTGGTCCCAGACATGCCTGTTCCTGGATCTAGAAGAACAAGATCGTCGCACACAAGTCCGAGTGCGGCGCCTCCTGGATTAGCAGGATCGAATTGAAGCCCGAAGGCCAACAGATCCAAGCCGGTCTTGAAGATAGGATTTTGAGTGTACTGACTTGGTATCAGGGGGATCACATAGGCCGCGCATCCGGGCGCAGACTCTAAGAGCCCTCCCGCACAAACAACGGCGCCTACACCACTGAGGCAAGCGCCAAGTGATAGGACAGTTTCTGCACAAGAGACCGCGCCAGATATTGCGCCTGTGGCTGTGCATGCCGCCTTAGCGATATTCGAACCCTTTGAAAAAATGCCTTGAGTGTCATAGGTGTTTTGACAACTCGTTGGTGGCGTGGATGCAAGGGCGACATTGCTGAAGCAACTGTTCGCGACGGCAAAAGGATTTGTCGACCCAGGCTGCCCACTGACGCCATAAACAAAAGGCTGGATCGTTGGCGTTGTAGAACTCGCGGATTGTATCGTTTGAGAATTTGGTTGTTCAGTTGACTGATACCGACTCTGCAACCGCTGAATGGCCGGATTAAAGACTGATGGAACAAAGACGATGTTGATCGCTGCGGTCTGATTGCCGAGCACCGCGCTGACCGCAATTGGCTCTCCTGCATAAGAGGCGGGCGGTGTGATTGAGGAGGTCAACAACCCGTTACTGTCCGTTGTGCCCGCGCTCACGCTCAACGAACCTTCGGTGGGTGTCAACGTGACCGTCTGTCCTGATGCTGCATGACCGGTGCTATCGGAAGCCGCGACAATGATCTGCCACGGACCATTCCCGGGCCCTGAATTTGCAGGAGTGGCCACGATGACCAGCGAGCCGTTTGACCCAGCCGAGGGCGCAATTGCGATTGTCGCAGATCGGAAGAGCACACGTCTGAACTCC
>OBLW0100003602.1_pt1 | contig 12028 bp, 9 predicted proteins | sample 1520161 | NCBI WGS metagenome assembly OBLW01 (sample SAMEA3539309, study PRJEB22396) | soil metagenome | biome: tundra; feature: field; material: soil | place: USA | collected 2010-05 | depth 0.15 m
CCTCGGCGGTCCGCTCGCCCAGCATGAGGGAGTACTCCTTCTTGCCGAAGGTGATGATCGCCTGGTCCATCTCGTCCCCGCCGATGCGGATCGACTGGGAGGTCACGATGCCGCCCAGCGAGATCACGGCCACCTCGGTGGTGCCGCCGCCGATGTCGACCACCATGTTCCCGGTCGGCTCGTTGACGGGCAGGCCCGCCCCGATCGCCGCGGCCATGGGTTCCTCGATGATGTACACCCGCCGGGCGCCGGCCTGGTGCCCGGCCTCCTTGACCGCGCTCTGCTCCACCCCGGTGATCCCGCTCGGCACCGCGACGACGACCCGCGGCTTGGCCAGGTGCCTGCGGCGGTGCACCTTCTGGATGAAGTAGCGGAGCATCCGCTCGGTCACGTCGAAGTCGGCGATAACCCCGTCCTTGAGCGGGCGGACCGCCACGATGTTGCCCGGGGTCCGGCCGATCATCCGTTTAGCCTCGACCCCCACCGCGACTATCTGGCCGTTGTTCGTATTCAGCGCCACCACGGACGGCTCGTTCAGTACGATCCCGCGACCCCGGACGTAGACCAGGGTGTTCGCGGTACCGAGATCGACAGCCATGTCACGGCCCAGAAACGCCAACGCGTTGCTCATGAGGAACGAGACCTTCCAAGATGGGTCCTGCTGGGTGTTCTGTGTCAAAACCGCAGTTCAGGCCCTCCCCCCGGAGAAACCGAACGCGGCCTATGTGATTCATCGGCCAGCGCCCGCCTGCCTAAACGAGGTCAGGAAAGAAGATCTTGATTTCCCGCTCCGCAGTATCCGGGCCGTCGGATCCGTGCACAATGTTCGACTGCGTTATCAACGAGTAGTCGCCCCGGATCGTGCCCGGCAATGCGCGGACCGGATCGGTGGCGCCGGCCAGCGCGCGGAAGGCCTCGATCGCCCGCGGGCCCTCCACGGCGAGGGCGACCAATGGCCCCGAGGTGATGAAGTCAACGAGCGGGCCGAAGAACGGCTTTCCGATGTGCTCCTGGTAGTGCGTCGTCGCCGTCGCCACGTCGAGGGTCCGCAGGTCCATGGCAATGATCCGGAGGCCTTTGCGCTCAATCCGGGACAGGACCTCCCCGATCAGCCCGCGGCGCACGCCGTCGGGCTTCACCAGGATCAGGGTTCGCTCAGACAAGAAAAGCTCCTCTTCGGGCGGCAGCGGCGTGCCATAACACAATGATCATGGATGGACTCGCTGCGTGAGAATTCTATCGGTGACGGGCCGGGCGCACTAAATCCCCCGCGCGGCCGCGCAGGGCTAGACCATACACAGCCCCGCGGCACGTTGTGCGCACATAGAGGGCACTATGCACCGCGTTCATGCCCTCGACGGCCGTGCGTCAGGGGGATTCCCAGCGGCGTCCCATCCAGATGGCCAGCACCCAGAACCCGGCGAAGATGACGCCGAGCGCGTACATGACCGGGACGAGCGCGCCCGCCGCGATCACGCACAACTGGAGCGCGCTGCCGGCCATCAGAGCCCAGCGCAAGCCAGGGCGGCCGGCCACCGCGGCGAGCAGCACGGCCACGACCGCGAGCACGCCACCGGCGACGCCCGCCACGCGGGGCGCGGTGTGCCCGATGGTGATGGCCACCGGGATGGCCAGGCCGATCACGATTGCTTCCATGATCAGCACGGTGCCGCACAGCTGCCTCATGCCTGTTCCCTCATGCCTGCCCCGGTGCGCCCCGGGCCGGCGCGGTGAGCAGCAGCCGCGCGTCGCCCGCGGTGATCACCGATCCGGTGACGAGCACCCCGGGCTGTCCCAGGCCGTCCGCGCCGGCCGCATCGTCGGCGAGCTCCACGGCGATCTCCAGCGCGTCATCCAGCCGCTCGGCCGACCTGACCCGGTCCGGTCCGAACACCTCCGAGGCCAGCTCGGCGAGGGTCTCGGGGTCCATGGACCGGCTGGAGGAGTTCCGGGTGACCACCAGTTCAGAGATCACCGGCTCCATCTCGTCGAGGATCCCGGCCACGTCCTTGTCCGTGCTGACCGCCAGCACGCCGACCAGGCCGCTGAATGTGAACGCCTCGGTCAGGGCGGCCGCCGCCGCCGCCATGCCGGCCGGGTTGTGCGCGGCGTCCACCAGTACCACGGGGCTGCGCCTGACCACCTCCAGCCGCCCTGGTGAGGTCATCGAGGCAAACGCCTGCTGGACCAGCGCGAGGTCAAGCTGGTCCGTGCTGAAGGCGTTGCCCACGTCTTTCATCTCGGCCGACGCCACGGCCTCGCCGTTGACCGGGACGGGGCCCATGGCGGCGGCCCCGGCGAACGCCTCCACCGCGGCCAGCGCGCAGGCCGCGTTGCCGGCCTGATACTCGCCGAACAGCGGCAGCAGCAGGTCGTCATAGTCACCGCGCAAGCCGTGGATGCTCAGCCGCTGGCCGCCGACCGCCAGTTCGCGGCTGGTCACCCCGAATTCCAGGCCCTCCCTGGCCACGCTGGCGCCGACCTCTGCCGCCCGGCGCAGCAGCACCTCGGCCGCCTCGACCGGCTGCTGCGCGAGGACGGCCACCGCACCCTTCTTGATAATGCCGGCCTTCTCCGCCGCGATCGCGTCGACCGTGTCGCCGAGGTAGCGGGTGTGGTCGATGGCGACCGGGGTCACCATCGCCACGGCGCCGTCGGCGACGTTGGTCGCATCCCAGGAGCCGCCGAGGCCGACCTCGATCACCGCCACGTCTACCGGCGCGTCCGCGAACGCCGCGAACGCCATGGCGGTGAGCACCTCGAAGAATGACAGGCGCACCGGCTGGCGCTCATCCACCATGGCGAGATACGGCGCCACTTCGTCGTAGACGGCGACGAACGCCTCGGCCGACAGCGGCTCACCGTCGACCGCGATCCGCTCCCGGATCGATGACAGGTGCGGGCTGGTGAACAGCCCGGTGCGCAGCCCGCGGGTACGCAGCAGGGTCTCGGCCATCCGGGCGGTCGAGGTCTTGCCGTTGGTGCCGGTGACATGGATCACCGGGTAGGCCCGCTGCGGGTCGCCGAGCAGCAAGGCAAGCTCGGCCATCCGGTTCAGGGTCGGCTCGATGGCGTGCTCAGGGCTGCGCGCGAGGATCTCCTGTTCCACCTCGCGGAGTCGCTGCACGGGGGTCAACTGTCCTCCCGCCCAGGCCCGTGCTGCCCAGACCCGTGCTGGGCGGGCAGGGCGGCGAGGCGCCCGGAAATCCGGGTGATGTCGTCGCGGGCGGCTTCGAGCCGGCCGCGGGTCTTGTCCACCACGTCGGCGGGCGCCTTGGCCAGGAACGAGTCGTTGGCCAGTTTCCGCTCGGCCTGATCTGCCTCTTTGCGGGCCGCCGCGAGATCCTTCTCCATCCGGCGGCGCTCGGCCGCCACGTCGATGCCGGCGGCCGTGTCCAGGTTCACGGTGACCCCCTCGGCGACCACGGTCGCCGTGGGCGCGAATCCGTCACCGGCCGGGGTGAGGCGCAGCAGCGACCGGATGCTGGCCTCGTGGGCGCCCAGCGGCGTCGACCCGATGCCGGCCAGCACCGCGGGCACCGGCTGGCCCGGGCGGAGACCTTGATCAGAACGGAACCTGCGCACCTCGGTGACCAGCCGCATCAGCGCGGAGATCTCCCGTTCCGCCGCATGGTCGCGGCCGGCCGCGGTGACGCCTGCTGCCGGGGCGCCTGGGCGCTCCCCGGGCCAGGGCGCGGTCATCACCGTGTCCCCGCCGGCCAGCGCGGTCCAGAGTTCATCGGTGACAAACGGGATCACCGGGTGGAGCAGCTTCAGCAACCGGTCGAGCACATAACCGAGCACGTCGCGGGTCGCGCCCGCGGCGGCGGCGTCGCCGGAGGACAGCGGCAGCTTGGCTAGCTCCAGGTACCAGTCGCAGACCTCGTCCCAGGCGAAGTGGTACAGCGTCTCGCACACCTTGCCGAACTCGAACTGCTCGAACAGCGCGTCGGCCTGCTGCGTGACGGTGGCCAGCCGGGACAGGATCCACCGGTCCGCGACAGACAGGGACTCGCGCGGCGGCGCCGCGCCGGGGGCCGCCGCGACAACGCCGTTCAGCAGCGCGAAGCGGGTCGCGTTCCAGAGCTTGTTGCAGAAGTTCCTGGAGCCGGTGACCCATTCCTCGCTGACCGCCACGTCGCTGCCGGGGCTGGCCCCGCGGGCCAGGGTGAACCGGGTGGCGTCGGCGCCGAACCGGTCGATCCAGTCCAGCGGGTCCACGGTGTTGCCGAGCGACTTGGACATCTTCTTGCCGTAGGCGTCACGGACCAGGCCGTGCAGGGCGACGTCACGGAACGGCACGGCCTGCCCGGGCTCGCGATGCGCCATCGCGTACAGGCCGAACATCATCATCCTGGCCACCCAGAAGAACAGGATGTCGTACCCGGTGACCAGGACGCTGGTCGGGTAGAAGGCGCGCAGATCAGCTGTATCGTCCGGCCAGCCCAGCGTGGAGAAGGGCCACAGCGCCGAGGAGAACCAGGTGTCGAGCACGTCAGGGTCCTGGTGCCAGCCATCGCCGGCCGGTGGCTCCTCGCCGGGGCCGACGCACCGGACTTCGCCATCGGCGCGGTACCAGACCGGGATCCGGTGCCCCCACCAGAGCTGGCGGCTGATGCACCAGTCGTGCATGTCGTCGACCCAGTCGAAGTACCGGGCCGCCATGTCCGCCGGGTGGATGCCCACCCGGCCGTCGCGGACCGCATCGCCTGCCGCCTTGGCCAGCGGGCCCACCTTCACGAACCACTGCAGCGACAGCCTTGGCTCGACGACCGTGCCGCACCGGCCGCAATGGCCGACCGCGTGCACGTAGGGGCGGACCTCGGCGACGATGCGGCCCTCCTCGCGGAGGGCAGCCACCACCGCGGGCCGCGCCTCGAACCGGTCCAGGCCCTCGAACGGGCCCTTGGCGGTCACGTTTCCCCGCTCGTCCAGGATGATGCGGCTGGGCAGGTCGTGACGGCGGCCGATCTCGAAGTCGTCCGGGTCGTGCGCCGGGGTCACCTTGACCGCCCCCGTACCGAACTCCGGGTCCACGTGCGGATCGGCCACCACCGGGATGCGCCGGCCGGACAGCGGCAACTCGATCTCCCGGCCGACCAGGTGGGCGTACCGGGCGTCGTCGGGATGGACGGCGACCGCCGTGTCGCCGAGCATGGTCTCGGCGCGGGTGGTGGCGACGACGATCGAATCCTCGCCGTCCCCGTACCGGATCGAGACGAGTTCCCCATCCTCGTCGCCGTGATCGACCTCGATGTCGGACAGCGCGGTCAGGCAGCGCGGGCACCAGTTGATGATCCGCTGCGCGCGGTAGATCAGCCCGTCGTCGAAGAGCCGCTTGAATACCGTCTGCACCGCGCGGGACAGGCCCTCGTCCATGGTGAAGCGCTCGCGGGACCAGTCCACGCTGTCGCCCAGCCGGCGCATCTGGCCAAGAATCTTGCCGCCAGACTCAGCCTTCCACTGCCAGACCCGCTCCACGAACCTCTCCCGGCCCAGGTCGTGCCGGCTGAGGCCCTCTTTGGCCAGCTCCCGCTCCACCACGTTCTGCGTCGCGATGCCCGCGTGATCCATCCCCGGCACCCACAGCGCCGTGTAGCCCTGCATCCTGCGCCGCCGCACCAGGGCGTCAATCAGCGTGTGATCCAGCGCGTGCCCGATATGCAGCGACCCCGTCACATTGGGCGGCGGGATGACAATGCAGAACGCCGGCGCCTCAGCACTCACGTTCTTGGCATCAGCCCCGAACAGCCCCGCGGCTTCCCAGCCGGCATAACGCCGCCCCTCAACTTCCGCAGGCGCGTACTGCGGGGGCAGCAAGTTCTGGTCGTCATTCACGTCAGCCGAGTCTAGTGGGCGTCCGTACGGTGATCCGCCGGCTGGCACAGCCGGGCAACACATCCCGCCCGTAGTGCCCGAGACGCCCACAGCGACGGTTCCGCTTGGCAACGGGTACGCCAGCGGCCCACCGCACGGACGCCTCGCACATACCCCGGGATGCCGCCCGCCATCCGAGCGACGCAGCTTTGGTGCTAGACGTCCGCCTGGTGCCCCGACGGCGTAACCGTTGCCCAGGGAACCGTCGCCAAGGGCGCCTCGGACACTAAAGACCGAGGGCCTCGCCAGCCTGTGTCAGCCGACGGGGCAGTGGGCGGATGTCACGCCGACTTTTCCCGTGGGGTGCGGCGGGCGCTGTCGCGGGGGACGAGGGTCGGGTTCACGTGTTCCAGGACGACGGGGCCGGTGATGACTACTCGCTCGACGTCCTTGCGGCTGGGGACCTCGTACATGACCGACAGCAGGACTTCTTCCAGGATGGCGCGCAGGCCGCGGGCGCCGGTGCCACGCAGGATCGCCTGGTCGGCCACGGCCTCGAGCGCGTCCTCGGTGAACTCCAGGTCCACCCCGTCCAGCTCGAACAGCCGTTGGTACTGCTTGACCAGGGCGTTGCGTGGCTCGGTCAGGATGAGGATGAGGGCCTCACGGTCGAGGTTGTGCACGCTGGTGATGACCGGCAGGCGGCCGACGAACTCAGGGATCATGCCGAACTTGAGCAGATCCTCGGGCATTACCTCTTTGAACGCGTCCGCGGTGAGATGGTCGTTCTTCACCCGCAGGACCGCGCCGAAGCCCATCCCATTCTTGCCCACCCGCTGCTCGATGATCTTTTCCAGGCCGGAGAATGACCCACCGCAGATGAACAGCACGTTGGTGGTGTCGATCTGGATGAACTCCTGGTGCGGGTGCTTGCGGCCGCCCTGCGGCGGGACTGAGGCGGTGGTCCCTTCCAGGATCTTCAGCAGGGCCTGCTGCACGCCCTCGCCGGACACGTCACGGGTGATCGACGGGTTCTCGCTCTTCCGGGCGATCTTGTCGATCTCATCGATGTAGATGATGCCCGTCTCGGCCTTCTTGACGTCGTACTCGGCCGCCTGGATCAGCTTGAGCAGGATGTTCTCGACATCCTCGCCTACGTAGCCGGCCTCGGTCAGCGCGGTCGCGTCAGCGATCGCGAACGGGACGTTGAGCAACCGGGCCAGGGTCTGGGCGAGCAGCGTCTTGCCGGAGCCCGTGGGACCGAGCAGCAGGATGTTGGACTTGGCGAGTTCGACGCCGTCTTCACCGGACCGGCTCTCGCCGCCCGACTGGACCCTCTTGTAGTGGTTGTACACCGCGACAGACAGGGCCTTCTTGGCCTTTTCCTGGCCGATCACATACGCGTCGAGGAACTCATAGATCTCGCGGGGCTTCGGCAGGCTGTCCCATTTGAGTTCGGAGGGCTCGGCCAGCTCCTCCTCGATGATCTCGTTGCACAGATCGATGCACTCGTCGCAGATGTACACGCCAGGACCAGCGATGAGCTTCTTGACCTGCTTTTGGCTCTTACCACAGAAAGAGCACTTCAGCAGGTCACCACCGTCGCCGATGCGTGCCACCCGGCCACTCCTTTACCTGTGCCCGTATTTCCTGGTCCCCGCCGATCCGGCCGTGAGGCCGGAATCCGGCGGGCATATCCTGCCGCGCTGCCAGGTACTCAACCGACGGTACCGCCTCGGACACCTTTGCCGCGAGGCCCAGCTCATGACTAGCGAGCCGGGGCGAGCGAATCCTCCTGGTTAGTTAGGACGACCCTACCTCGGCTCGGCGCTTCAGGCTCGTCAGAACCTCATCGATCAGTCCGTACTCCTTGGCCTCCTGCGCGGTGAAGAACTTATCCCGCTCCACATCGCGCCGGACCTGCTCCTCGTCCTTGCCGCTGTGCGTGGCGATGATGGCCTCCATCGCCGCGCGCATCCGCAGGATCTCGCGGGCCTGGATCTCCAGGTCGCTCGACTGGCCGTAGCCGCCCTCGGTGGCTGGCTGATGCAGCAGGATGCGGGCGTTGGGCAGCGCGAGCCGCTTGCCGTGGGTTCCGGCCGCGAGCAGCACTGCGGCGCCCGAGGCGGCCTGGCCGACGCAAGCTGTCTGGATCTCCGGCTGGACGAACTGCATCGTGTCGTAGATCGCCATCATCGATGTGACGGAGCCGCCCGGCGAGTTGATGTACATGGTGATGTCGCGGTCCGGGTCGATCGACTCCAGGGCGATCAGCTGGGCGATCACGTCGTTGGCCGACGCGTCGTCGATCTGCACGCCGAGGAAGATGATCCGCTCCTCGAAGAGCTTGTTGTACGGGTTCATCTCCTTGATGCCGTACGAGGTCCGCTCCACGAAGGACGGCAGGACGTACCTGGCCTGCGGGCCGCTGGCTTCCGCCAGCCGCCGATTCCCTGTGCTCAGATTCCCTGTGCTCAGATTCCCAGTGCTCACGCCGCTCTCCTCCGCTGCCAATTCGCGATTCATGAGACCGGTCCGGCCGACGGGACCTCGACGGCGCTGCTGATCACGCGGTCCACGAAGCCGTACTCCCTGGCCTGCTCCGCCGTGAACCAGCGGTCCCGGTCCGCGTCGGTCTCGATCTGCTCGACGGTCTGCCCGGTGTGGAAGGCGGTCCGCTGGGCCAGTGTGCGCTTGATGTACAGCATCTGCTCAGCCTGGATCCGGATGTCGGAGGCCGAACCGCCGATACCGCCGGAGGGCTGGTGCATGAGGATCTGCGCGTGCGGCAGGGCGAACCGCTTGCCCTCGGTGCCGGCGCAGAGCAGGAACTGGCCCATGGAGGCGGCCATGCCCATCGCGTACGTGGCGATGTCGTTCGGCACGTACTGCATGACGTCGTAGATGGCCAGCCCCGCGTATACCGAACCGCCCGGGGAGTTGATGTAGATGCTGATGTCTGCCTTGGCGTCCTCGGCGGCCAGCAGCACCAGCTCCGCGCAGATCCGGTTGGCGCTGTCCTCGTCGACCTGCTGGCCGAGGAGGATGATCCGGTGCCGGAGCAGCCGCTGGGACAGCTGGTCGCCCATAAGCATGGCCGGTGCTTCGGTACGCGCCAATATCTGCGTCGGCTCATAGAAGGCCGGAGGCGTGCTCACAGTATTCTCCTTGCTCGCTTCTGGGCGCGAGGCCCACTCGCTCCCCGCAGCATCAGCGTCCACTGGCTTTCCCCACCCGTTCCGATCACGTCCTGCGTGGTTATCAGCGACCATAACGCTCGGCCCGAGCCGGAACGTCCACCCCCGCGGCCTGTTCGCTGACGGCGCAGGCCGTGCCCGCCGCCCTGGCCCGCTCGGCTGGCCTGTGAGCTGGCCAGATCAGCTCGGCTGCTCGCCGGCGGCGGCCTCGGCGCCCGGGCCTTCGGCGGCCTCGGCGTTGGCCTCAGCGGCCGCCTCAGCCTCTTCCCCGGCCTCCTCCGCCAGTTCCTCGGCCACCTCGACCTCCTCGGCGGCGACGAGGGCCGCTTCGGCCGCGGCCTCCAGAGCGCCTTCCGCCTCGTCCTCGTCCTGCTTCGCCTGCTCCCGGGCGAGCGCCTCGAGGTCGACCGGCCGGCCCGCGTCGTCGGTGACCGCGGCCCGCTCGGCGATCAGGCTGAGCGCCTTGGCCCGCAGCACCTCGCTGATCACCGAGCCGATCTGCCCGTGGTCGGCCAGCTCCTTGGCCAGCCGATCCGGCTGCACACCCATCCGGTAGGCCTGCTCGATCACGAAGTTGTTCAGATCCGACTGCTCCACGCCCAGTTCCTCCGAGGCGGCCAGCTTGTCCAGGACGAAGCTCGCCTTCACGGAACGCTTCGCCGTGTTCTCCATGTCGGCGGCCAGCTGCTCGGCCGTCATCCCCGACGCTTCCAGGTAAGCATCGCGGGTGGCGCCCGCCCGCTCCAGCTGCTCGTCGAGCGACTGCCCGCGCATCTCCACCTCGCTGGCGACCATGCTGCCGGGGAGCGGCACATCGATCCTGGCCAGCAGCGCGTCCAGCGCGCGCTCCCGGGCCTGCGCGGCCTGCTGCAGGCGCTTGACCCGCTCCAGCTGGGAACGAGTCCCGGCGCGCAGTTCGCCCAGCGTGTCGAACTCACTCGCGGACTGGGCGAAGTCGTCATCGACCTCCGGCAGCTCCTTGACCTTGACACTGTGCACGGTCACGGTCACCTCGGCCTGCTGGCCGGCCCGCTCGCCACCGGCCAGCTCAGCGGTGAACGCCTTGGTGTCACCGGCCGACACCCCGGCTAGCGCCTCATCGAGCCCGTCGAGCAGCGACCCGGTTCCGACCTCATAGGACAGGCCGCTCGCCTGCGCATCCTCGACCGGCTTGCCGTCGACCGAGGCGGACAGGTCGATGGACACGTAGTCACCGTCGCCGACCGGGCGGTCCACGCCCTTCAGGGACGCGAACCGCTCCCGCAGCCCGCCGATGTACTCCTCGACGTCGTCGGGGCTGACCTCGGCGTTCTCGACCGTCACCGGCATCCCCGCGATGTCGGGAATGTCGAACTTCGGCCGGACATCGACCTCGGCGGTGAAGGCGAGTTCCTTGCCGTCATCCAGCTTGGTGATCTCCAGGTCGGGCTGGCCGAGGGCGAGCACGTCATTCTCCTGCAGCGCCTGGCCGTACAGCAGCGGCACGGCGTCGTTGACCGCCTGCTCCAGCACCGCGCCACGGCCGAACCGCTGGTCGATGATGCGGGGCGGCACATGCCCCGGCCGGAACCCCGGCACCCGCACCTGCCTGGCGACCTCGCGGTAGGCCTTGTCGAGGCTGGACTTCAGCTCCTCGAACGGAACTTCGATGGTCAGCTTGACCCGAGTCGGGCTTAGCTCCTCGACGTCGGTCTTCACGTCGCCGTCACTCCCTGATCGCCTGCGCTCTGCCCGCGACGGCCACGCTGTGCCCGCGGCGTCGCGCGACCCAGCGCAGCCTGGCGGCTACGGCGGCAAGTCTAGGGCAGGCCGGCGGCGTCACCGGCCATGACGCGGGCACCCGGAACCGCCGGAGCCGGCTCACCCGGAAGCCGCAGCCTGGCGGCTGGGCTGAGCGTGCTGTTCTGGCCGGCCATCTCGATGGCCGTCCTGCTGGCGGTGATCGGGACCTGGCTGATGTTCTACGGGCTGATGCTGGCCATGATGGCGTTCCAGTTCCGCCATCTCGCTGGGACCGGCCCCGTCCCGGCCTGAGGCGAGCCAGCGGGATCCCGGCTCACAGCAGGCCTATCCGGCGGCCGCGGGCGATCGCCTCCCGGCGGGAGCCGACGCCCAGCTTGCGGTACGCCGAGCGCAGGTGGGTCTTCACGGTGTTGATGGACAGGAAAAGTGCCTGTGAGATCTCCTCGTTGGTCATCTGCGAGGGCAGGAAGCAGAGCACGGCCCGCTCGCTATCGGTCAACGGCACGCTCGCCTGCTCCGGCGCCCCCCCGGGCCGCGGCGCCTGCGCGTCGAACCGCTCCAGGATCCGGCCGGCGAACCGCGCGTGCCGGCTGGTCGGCGGGACCAGCACGGTCAGGGCCGAACGGACAGCGGTGCCCCCGTCGAGGAACACCCGGTACGCGCTATCCGGCTCGGCCAGCGCGAGCGCCCGCTCAACGAGCCTGGCCGCCTCACCCACCGAGCCGAGGCGGCGGTGGGCCAGCGCGGCCAGCAGCAGGCCAGAGATCCGCTCGTGCCGCGTCACCCCGCCGGCCGCCGGGCCGACCGTGTCGTCCAGGCAGGGCTGCACCGCGGCGAGGGCCGCCGTGAAGTCGCCCGCCGTGAGCAGCAGCCCGCCACGCAGCAGCCGCCCGCTGGCGCGGTCGCCGTGCGCGCCCTCCTCGACGATCAGCAGGATCGCCCGGGCCCGGCCGGCATGGCCGGCCCGCAGCGCGACATCACCCTCAGCCACAGTGATCATGTCGGACAGCGCCGGATAGGCCGGTCCCCAGGACTCACGGAGCCGGGACAGCGCCGTGCGGGCGGCGGCGCCATCGCCGTCGGCGAGCAAGACCCGGGCGCGGATCAGCGCCGCCATCACGCTCACCGACGGCTCCCCCGGGAACTGCCCGGCAGGCACCTGGTCCACGCCGTCCAGTAGCCGCTGCGCCGTCGCCAGGTCATCGCGGCTGAGGCTGACCTGCGCGCAGGCAAGTTCGGCGGGCAGCCAAGCCCCGCCCGCACTCATCCCG
>OBLW0100003603.1_pt1 | contig 12028 bp, 11 predicted proteins | sample 1520161 | NCBI WGS metagenome assembly OBLW01 (sample SAMEA3539309, study PRJEB22396) | soil metagenome | biome: tundra; feature: field; material: soil | place: USA | collected 2010-05 | depth 0.15 m
TCCAGTTCAAATAAATCTGCTTGTAATTCTCCGGAGTAATCGTGATCTCGCCCGATTCCACCGCCGCGATCGCCTTCTTCGCCAGCGGAGCAATCTTCACGAACCACTGCTCCGACAGCCGCGGCTCCACCACCGCCGAGCACCGCTCACACTTCCCCAGCGGAACCGTGTAATCCTTCTCCGCCACCAGAAATCCCTGCTCGCGCAAATCGCCGAGCACCGCCTCCCTTGCCGCGTACCGGTCCAGTCCTTTATATGGGCCCGCATTCTCATTCATGCGCGCATGCAAATCCATCACATCGATCTGCGCCAGCCCATGCCGCTTCCCCGCCTCAAAATCATTGGGATCATGCGCCGGAGTAATCTTCACCGCCCCCGTCCCAAACTCCGGCTTCGCAATCTCATCGAGAATGATCGGAATCTCCCGATTCATCAGCGGCAGCATCACCGACTTTCCATGCAAATGCGTGTACCGCTCGTCCGCCGCATTCACCGCCACCGCCGTATCGCCCAACATCGTCTCCGGCCGCGTAGTCGCCACCACAATAAATTCGTCACTCCCCACCACCGGATACCGAATCTCCCACAGCTTCCCCGCCACCTCTTCGTGCTTCACCTCAAGATCCGAAATCGCCGTCTCGCATCGCGGACACCAATTCACAATGTACTTCCCGCGATAAATCAACCCCTCTTCATGGAGCCTTACGAACACCTCGCGCACCGCGCGCGAAAGATTTTCGTCCATCGTGAAATACTCGCGCCCCCAATCGACGGACGCGCCCAGCCGCTTCATCTGATCGAGAATCGCGCCGCCATACTCGCGCTTCCACTCCCACACGCGCTCCACAAACGCCTCGCGCCCCATGTCGCGCCGCTTCTTGCCCTCTTTCGCCAGCTGCCGCTCCACCATCATCTGCGTAGCGATCCCCGCATGATCCGTGCCCGGCAGCCACAACGTTATAAACCCGCGCATGCGATGCCACCGGACGAGCATATCCATCTGCGTCTGGTTCAGCATGTGCCCCATATGCAACCGCCCCGTCACATTCGGAGGCGGCAACAACAAAGTAAATACCGGCCGCGCATGGCTAGTGTAGGGCGGGCGCCCCCGCCCGCCGCCTTGAGAGTCGAGTGCAACCGAATCGTCAGTCACCGAACTTTCAGCAACCGAACTTTCAGTCAACGACGAGGTCTGACGCGCCGGAGTCTCCACATGAAACAACTTCTCCCGCACCCAATATTCCGCCCAGCGCGCCTCAATGGCAGCCGGTTCATAAGCCTTCGGCAATTCGTGCGGCATGTCTCTCCTAGAATAAATGTACGTGTAGGGACGGACGCATTCGTCCGTCCAGCCAAGCGCAGCTCAGCGCCATTTCCAAAAATAAAGGAATCTCTAATCTTACAGTCGCAAGAAAACAGGGGTCAAACCGGAAGGGGTTTTTACCGGCCGCGGTCTTTGACGCTCTGGAAATCCGCCTGTTAGACTTAACGATCAGCCCAATCTTAAGTTTAGAAGGAAACCTGTGCGCGCAGAAACCCGGCATCAACTGAAACAAGACCGTTTTAGCAAGATGACATTTGAGGCGGCGGAAAAGACCGCCCATTGGACATCTGAACACCAGGTGAAACTGGTCGCCGCTGTAATTGCGGTGGCCGTAATTGCGGCGATTGCTTTTGGCGGATGGTATTACATCAACTCCCAGGACGAAAAGGCGAGTGCCGAGCTTTCGACGGCGGTACGGACGTTCGAGACGCCGGTGCGTCCAGCAGGCGTTCCGGCCCAGCCCGGATACGACAGTTTCGGGTCATCGCAGGAACGTGCTACGGCGGCGAGAAAACAATTTCAGACCATCGTAGATAAGTATCCGCGCACGCACACCGCCGATATGGCGCGCTATTTCGTGGGATTGACCTCGTCACAACTCGGCGACAATGCTGGTGCGGAGCGGAATCTCCAAGAGGTTTCATCCTCTGGGAACGCAGATCTAGCGGCCCTCGGTAAGTTCGCGTTAGCTTCGGTATATCGCACCGAGAATAAAGATTCGCAAGCCACCGACCTCTACAAACAGCTGATCGACAAGCCGACGCTGGTCGTAAGCAAGGCAACGGCGCAGTTGGAACTGGCAGGCTTCTACGAGTCGCGGCAAAAGCCCGATGAAGCCAAGAAGATTTACGATCAGGTAGAGAAAGAGAATCCGTCAACCGAGGCGGCTTCGCTGGCCCAGAGACGAGCCGCTGCGCTGAAGCAGTAGGCTTGAGGGCCAGTCTCTCGATAGTTGTCATCCTGAGCGAACTCCGCGGCCTCGGCGGTAAAAGATGTTGACCTTTTCCGCGAACGAGTAAGACCCGAAAATGTTCAGCCGCTCCGATCACTTTAATCCCAGCGCCCGCATCAACCGCTCATCCGCCCCTGCCTTCCCATCCTTCTTACTTACCACTCCAAACGCCCCGGAATAATCCCAAAACGTCCACCCAATCCCGTTCTGCTCGAGCGCTGTCCGCACATCTTGCAACCACGCCGCCCGATCCCCCGGATCCGTATACTCCCGATAAACTCCAAACTCATTGCACACCAGCGGAACCCCGCGCCGCCGCGCCCATTCCCCCGCCTGCTTCATCTCCGCCGCAATTCGCTCGCCGTCCCAATGCTCCCGCCCATACCGAATCACCTGCATCCGATCGACGTCGTCCGGAACCAACGCCGCCGCGCGCTCCGCCGACTCCGGAGTCGAAGGATATCGAAGCCCGCGCAGCCAGTGCCAGTAATAAGCGCTCCAAGTCGCACCCTGATGTGTGAACAAATACGGCTCATAAAAGTGAAAGTTGTAAATGACATTCGGATCGTGCAGCGGCTCCTGAAACACCAACTCGTCATCATTCGACCACCGCGCCCCCGCCGCGATAATCGTGTGCGCTGGAGCCCCCTGCCGAATCGCCGCCGCCAATTTCATCTGCACACCCAGCCACCGGTACCGGTCCGAAAACTCCGGCTCGTTCATGATTTCCAGAAACACACGGTCCGCATCCCAAGTAGAATAGTGCGCCGCCAGCGCCCGCCAGAAATCAGCAAAGCGTTCGACAAAATCGTCATCCTTCCCCAGTCGTCCTTTAAAATCGCTCTCCGGATGAACATCGATTACGACCGCCAGTCCATGATCGAGAATCATCTTCGCTGCCGCATCCACGTAACCCAAGTACTGCACCGAAATCTTATTCGGCTCGCGCTCGTCAAACATCGGAGCTGGATTCACGCTTAACCGCACATGATCGAACCCCATCGATCGAATCAGCGCAATATCTTCCGCCGTAGTCCAAGCCGCAAAATGTTCTGGAGTGTATCCGCGCTTGTCATACACCTGGGCAAACCATTCACTGGCATTGACTCCCCGCCGCAGTTTCTTTGCGCGCGCAAAAACTGGGGGTGGCTCGCGGAAAGCGGATCCTCTGCCCCCAGGCACCCCGGTCTGCGCCGCAGCCGCGCTTGCCGCGAAGCTGACGGTCAATAAGACTGCTGCCCAAAAGTTCAGTCGCTTCATCTTCATTTGATCCATTAGCTTTTCACGCAACGACACACTGGCGGCCATAATCTCCCATCGCATAAACTTAGACTAGCCCATGCTTTCCTCTCAGCGCCATCTCTTCGATATTCCCGGCGACGTCGCCTACCTGAACTGCGCCTACATGTCTCCTCTCATGAAGTCCGTGATCGAAGCCGGAACCGCCGGCCTCGCCCGCAAAGCGCATCCGTGGGAATTGACCCCCGACAAATTCTTCACCGGGTCAGATGAATTTCGCGCCACCGCTGCGCAACTGATCGACTGTTCAGCGGATGACATCGCCATCGTTCCGTCCGCCAGTTATGGCATTGCGACGGCCGCGCAAAATTTGCCTGTCAAAAAAGGTCAGAGCATTCTCGTTCTCGCCGAGCAGTTTCCATCCAACTACTACTCCTGGCAACGCCGCGCTGAAGCGACCGGAGCCTCCCTCAAGATTGTTCCCTGGCCTGAAGATAATGACTGGACCACCGCCGTCCTCAACTCCCTCACCGCCGATGTGGCCATCGCCGCTCTTCCGCACGTCCACTGGATCAGCGGCGGCGTCCTCGATCTCGTTCGCATCGGCGAGGCATGTCGAAAGCTCGGCACCGCGCTCGCCCTCGATCTCACCCAGTCCCTCGGCGCGCTGCCCTTCAGCATCGCTACCGCAAGTTCAGAGAATGATTCACTGAATACCAATTTACTGAATGGAGTCCAGCCCGACTTCGCCGTAGCCGCCAGCTACAAATGGCTACTCGGCCCCTACTCCGTCGGACTTCTCTACGTCGCTCCAAAATGGCAGCGCGCATTGCCTCTTGAAGAAAATTGGATTCAGCGCGCCAATGCCCGCGATTTCTCGAGCTTGATCCTCTACACAGAAAGCTACGATCAAGGAGCGCGCCGTTTCGACATGGGTGAGCGCTCGAACTTCGCACTGCTGCCCGCCGCCGTGCGCGCTATGAAACAGTTGTTGGAGTGGGACGTAACTCAAATCTCAGAAACCGTCGGAGCGCTCAATCGCCGCATCGCCGAAGCAGCGACAGAAATGGGATTCCAGGCCCCAGCCGAAGGCCGCCGTGCTCCTCATTACCTTGCCCTGCGTAGAAAAACTGGGATCCCAAAAGAACTTCCCGAGTTGCTCGCAAAAGAAAAAGTATTCGTCAGCGTCCGAGCAACGTCCATTCGCATCTCGCCCCACGTCTACAACACCGTCGAAGACTGCGACCGCCTGATAGCCTGCCTGCGTCGCATCACTTCCTGATCTTTTCTTCGGACGTCAGTCGAGGCTGCCCTGTTCGATCACGACATTTTCGCGGACTATGAGCCGGTGCGCGGCCATCTCTCTGAGCTTCGGCAAGACCCGGCTGACGTGCTCGTCGGTATCGACGAACGAGATCACGACAGGCAACTGGCCTCCGGCTTCGACCAGATGAGCGGTGCGGACCTCGCCTCTTCCCAAGAAACCGGCCACCGCATGAAACGCTACAGCGGCAAACGAATTTTCTTCGCGAAGATACTTCAGAATTTCCAAATGGAGAGGCCGATGATTCCAGGAATCGCCTTCGGTGAGATAGATAGTGACTTGGACGGCCATAAGCTGCGACGCATTGTTGGATGCCATTCTACAACCCCCTCGCCAGCGCTGCGCCCGCCAGCACCGCGGCCAGGCAGAGCGCGTTGCTTCCAATGATGTTGAGGCCGGTTAGAAGCCATTGGCCCTGCTCCATGAGCGCGAAGCTTTCAAAGGCATAGCTGGAGAATGTTGTATACGAACCGCAGAATCCCACGGCTATCAGCAGTCGCCAGCGAGGGTCGAGCAGCGCGCGTTCGGTGGAGAAGATGAGAAAGAAGCCGAGAATGAGGCTTCCGGTGATGTTAATTAGAAGCGTGCCGTAAGGGAAGGCGGACTCGAAATTTCGGGAGATCAGCGTGCTAAGGAAGTAGCGAGCGCTAGCACCGATGACGGCGCCGACAGAAATCCAAAAATAGTTTGTGAGATGGCTGGAGAAATGACTTTGGACAAAGCTGGCGTTAAGGCTCACGGACAGAGTCCTCCTGCAAAGGTTCTGTAGGAGTTATCAGCCGAAGGGGCGGTTAATGGCGAACTCCATCGCCAGCGGAAATAGTATAGCGCAGCAGGGTTGCCAGAAGAGATGACTCTGGTGCGGAATCTGGTGAATCTTAGGAAGGTTAAGTGCCCAATGGCAACGAGAGAGTGCCGAGGTGGCAAGCCAGAAGTTACACGAACGCCCCGAGCCAGCGGACTGGAAAACGAGTGCCGAGCGCGTTGACCAGTCGCTCGTCGGCGGTTATAAGTTCGACCCCCGTTGTGACGGCTAGCGCTACATACAGGCTGTCGTAGAAACTGCGGTCATGGGCGATGGCAACGCTCCATGCCTGAGACATCAGACTCGACGCCGGAAAAGTTTCGATTGCAAACTCTGCAAAGCGGCGCAGTGCGGCCTCCGCCTGTGAACGCGTGATCCTCGCCCGGCGCACGGCCTTCCAGCAAACATTACCCAGTTCGGAAAAGATCAGATCCGGAGCCACCAAATGAAGCTCGCCTCGGAGATGTAACCTTAGCAAGCGATTGGCTTCATCCACAAAGGTTTCATTCGCTGCGGGTAAAAGCCATTTCGCCGCGACGCTGGTGTCGACGACGCAGGTCTTCACCGCTCTCTATCCTCGCGCACCATCTCTTCGGTCGTAGGAAAGGGACCTCTTCCCGGAGGCTTGGAAGCTTGCAATGCGATGACGTCTTCAAAGAGGCGTTTACGCCGTTTGAGTTCGCCGGCGGTAGGCACGATGTCCTTCAAAAGTGAGATGACCTCAGCGGCGATGGAACTGCGATTCTTGCGGGCACGGGAGCGTAGAGCTTCGTAGAGTTCCTTTGGCATATTTTCTACGTATAGGGTTGGCATAGCATAAGTCTAGCACAAGCATAGTCCGGTAAACTCATGCGAAAAAGTAAAGGCCCGAAAATTCCCGGGCCTTTCGTCGTTGGGTGGGGAGAGATACGTGGACAACCTAGATGATGTGTTCTTTCTTCAGCTTGTCGAGTTCTGCCTGTACTCCAGCCAGACCAGAGTTGCTGTAGAGCATCAGCAAGTGCTCAGCAGTGCTGAAGCTTAGAACAGGGTTGCGAAACCCGTTGTTGTACACGGAGACATTCGCTGGGTTGTACCCGTAGCGCGATGCCAAGGTTTGGAGGATGGTGTTGACGGCCACAATCGATGGACCGGAGTAAGTGAAGTCGGCGTCCGAGAGATTGTGAAGAGTGTATTCGGCGAGGACGTTAGTTTGCCCGAGATCTGCGAAGTCGATATCGCCCAAGCTGCGGAGCGCGGGAAGACGTAGGTTACCGCTCTTATCCACGATAAGGTAACCGGTTGCCACGGGATCGATCTGCGCCAAGATGGCGGCGGCGTGAATCCAGTTCACTACCTTGTATTCATTGCCGGAGGTTGGATTGGAGTGAGCGCTGGCCTGGGTGATGACGAACGCGGGCGAAAAGCCGCGCGCCATGGATTCGGCGATGCTGATGATGTGATGTGCGCCAGTCTCCGAGTTTCCCGCAGCTCCCCACGCGTCAGTTACTCCGTTGCCGCCGAAGTTCAGTTCGGGGAATTCGGACCCATCAGCGTTCCATTGGAAGACGATGCTCTTGCCCCAATCGTGCCATATGGGGGCGCCCACGATGATGTCTTGATCGATAAATACGTCGCTCTTTTCGCCAGGCTTTTTGTCGAGAACTTTCGGGTCGAGCGCGATGAAGCCATGCGACGACTGGCCGTACATGCCGCGGTATTGGTTGGCGAGGTAATTGTCTGAAGTTTCGTTATTCGCTTCGTGAATCATGAGGCCACCGGGGTAGGAGTGATGTCCACTTCCGGAAGTGCTTCCTGGAGCCGAGAAGAACGCTTGCGGCAGTTGCGGGCAGGCGGTGCCGTCATTAACGATCGCAGGGAACACGCCGGCGATGATGCCGCCGGGAAAAGTTCCGTTAAGACTTGGATCGACGAGCCCAGCGGCAATCAACTGAGTGACAATCGTCTGCTGCATTGCCGGGCTGACATTGGCGCGGTGTGCTACGCAGGTGTTGGGATTGGTGATTGCATCGAGAGTCTGCGTACGCAGGGTCGTGTCTTGAAGTAGCTGCGCTTGGCCGATGAGGTAACTGTAAGCGGTTTGAACCGCCGGTGATTTTTTCGCCAGGGCGATCGCGGCGCCGTTGCCAGCCCCGGTTTGTGCGGAAGCCGGAATGAGCGACGCGACGAGAAAGAGGGAAATCGCTGTGAAGCGGTTCTTCATGTTCCATCCTTGAATAATGAATTGAAATTTGTACTTCACACTGACGCTAGAAGAGATTTGTTAGGTAAGCGTGAATGGAAAGTGAACCGTAAGTTATGTTTTGGTGAATCGGTGGAAAACAATGCTGGCGGGACGGGCCGGCCCCACTCCCGACCGCGCCGCAATACTCACGGTACCTTTGTAAGCGGAATCCCTCCTTTCGTTCATGCTATCGTCACCTCATATCCGCATAAACGTAAGTACCGAATGAAATTGATGGATCCCGCGCAGAAACCCGTCCCACGCCCCGATGCCTCTCCTATTTTTCGGGTGCCCGCAAAGCGACGGCTGATTCTGTCCCTTCTGCTCGCTCTCATAACCCTCGCGCTCTATAACCCGATCACCCACGCTCCCTTTCTGAACTACGACGACAACGTCTACGTCACCGAAAATTCGCAGGTGCGGGCCGGCCTCACCGCAAGCACCATCCGTTGGAGCTTTCTAACCCCCGCAGCCTACGACTGGCACCCGCTCACTTGGCTTTCATATGCCATGGACGCCGAGATCTTCGGCATGAATCCCGCAGGCTACCACTTCGTAAACGTCCTTCTTCATGCCGCCAACGCAGTGCTCCTCTTCTTGATCTTAGAAACTGCAACCGGATTCGCATGGCGCAGTTTGGCGGTCGCTACGCTCTTCGCCCTGCACCCAATCAATGTCGAGTCGGTGGCATGGATCGCGGAACGCAAGAACGTCCTCAGCATGCTCTTCTTTCTTGTCGCGTTGGCAGCGTATGGCTGGTATGCGCGACGGCCTGGCATCGGGCGATATCTGGCTGTCACCCTCGCCTATGTTTTCGCGCTCATGAGCAAGGCGCAGGTAATTACATTTCCTTTTGCGCTGCTGTTACTCGACTACTGGCCGCTCAATCGCCTGAACGACAATTTCACCACCGCACAAGGCCGCGAAACGGAGTTCGCCGCCCGCACCGTCTCGCTGTGGCGGCTGCTCGCTGAAAAAGTGCCGTGGATCGGTTTATCCGCTGTGAGTGCCGTCATCACCATGAAAACCGGCGGCGCCGCCTTCAGCTATCTCGCGCTCACGGGCGCAACCGAAACGAGGTTTCCACTCTGGGTACGCTTCGAGAGCGCGGCGATCGCCTATGTCCAATATCTCTGGAAGATCTTTTGGCCGGCCAATCTTGCGCTCGCGTATCCGCATCCGGGTTTTGCCGTCAATCGTACCGCAGCCCTTATGTCAGCGATCATGTTGATCGCCGTCAGTATTTTGGCCGTTGTGTTTCGCAGGCATCGTCCCTTCTTTGTCGGCTGGTTCTGGTTTGTCGGAACGATGCTGCCCATGAGCGGAGCTTTAGTTCAGATCGCCGGTCTCTCCATGGCCGACCGCTACGCATACATCCCGCTGCTGGGAATTTTTGTGATCCTCTGTTGGGGCGTTGCGGAGCTGATAGAACGTTGGCACGTTCCCCCACCGGTTTATGCGTCTGCATCTGCGGTCATCTTGCTGACATTGGGATTAGCGCTTCACCGTCAACTCGGCTTCTGGCGAGACAATGTCACCCTCTGGAGTCACACGCTCCAAGTCACGAAACAGAATTTTGTTGCCGAAGAAGATCTGGCGATGGCCTACATTTCTGAAGGTAGGGCCGCCGACGCGTTACCTCACTTCCAGCGCGCGCACAAGATGTTCCCGGACGACCCGTTGGCCACCATGAATATCGCCACTTACGATCAAATGCTTGGCCGCTACCAATCCGCTCTCAATGGCTATGCGAGCGTGATTCAAGCGCGCGTGGCCGCCCCATCGTTGATGGCAACCGCCTTCGCCAACAGCGGATACGCTCACCTCTCGCTCAAACAATATGACAGCGCGAAGCAGGATTTTGAAGGGGCTCTGCGCCAGCAACCGTTAAACTCCTCGTCCTATCGCGGGCTGGGGTTGCTGGCAGAGCGGGCGGGAAACATTGCGCAGGCTGCGAAGTATTACGAACAAGCAGTGGAGCTGCAACCAACGTCGGTCGGATACTTGCTTCTCGCGCACGCCCTCGACATCACCAGACAGCCAGAAGCGGCGCGAGCGGCTCAAGTGCAGGCCACCCAATTGACTCCGGACATCAACGGCGATATCTCGACCGTGCGCCAGTTGTTGGCGAACTAGCCCTGAGCTTTTTGTCGTGTCATCCTGAGCGGAGCCAAGCCAGGAGCGCAGCGATTGGCTTGGCGTAGTCGAAGGACCCCTACCCCACCGAACCAGTACGCCGGAAATTACTTCGTCGTTCCACTTCGTATCAAGCCATCGCTTTTCCTGACGGCTGATGGCTGACGGCTGAAAGCTACCCCTACTGCGTTCCGTAAGGATTCTTATAGCGCAGCACCTTCGCCAAATTTTTGCCGCGAATGATTCCGCCGAACTGATGATAGGTCAGTCCCCAGGAATCGATCGTCGACATGTCTGGGAAAATGCACGCTTCCAGCACAGTGTCGACCGGATCCGACTTCTTCACCCATCCACCGCCGTTCAAGTTGATTCCACCGAAGAGATCGGTGCCGCCAAGCTGCGAGCAATAGCACGATGCCGGGTTGCCATTGCATTGGCCGTTGTACGGAACCTCCGCATAGTAGGCCAGCGCCGCTAGAGACGGCTTTTCTGTATAGAGAGTCGAGAGTTCTACGAAGATTCTCGATCCGTCTTTCTTTGATGTGAATTTGCAGAATCCGCGGTCGCCCGAGAGGCGCAACCAGCTTTTTTCATCCGCATTGGTGTTGAAGTAGGGCGAGCGGACATCGACTTCGCCGCCTTTTTTCACGCAGTAATCTTTGGCGCTGACCACATCGGCGCCGTCTGATTTTACGGACTTTGTTTTTGTGCTGCCAGCTTGTGCGAGTGCGATACAACTTAACAACATGACTACGACGAGGTGACGTTTCAAAATGGCCTCCTGGGGGCGAGCTGAATCCGACCGGGTTTCTCGACGAATATAGTGTCAGTTCGGTCGAGGGACGAACTTTATCATAATCACTTCCCGTCGGCTATCTTAAGGTTTTGGGGTAAGATTGCAGCCTCGAGGTAATCTCATGGCTCACGAAACGGCTAACGAAATATCTCATGAACGCGAGATTGGCGTTCGGTCGAATTCTCGCCGGTCATTTCTCACCTTGTCAGCGGCCGCATCGGCGGCGTTTGCCATGCGCATCGTTACGGAGCCCATGCTCGCTCATGCCCGTCGCGTCCACAACTTTCCGAAAGACGCGATCCGCATCGATGCAAATGAAAATCCGCTAGGGCCAAGCGCTTCAGCGCGTGAAGCAGCGTCCGCGATTGTCGCGCAGGGCGGCCGCTATTGCGATTCGCTCACGGACGACCTCGTAAAAACGCTCGCCGAAATGGAAGGATTGAAGCTCGAGCAAGTCCGCGTCTATGCCGGATCAAGCGAGCCGCTCCATCACACCGTGGCCGCGTTCTCGTCAGCGCAGCACAGCTACGTCACTGCAGATCCCGGGTACGAAGCAGGAATGATTACCGCGGCTGCCATTGGAGCGAAAGTTGTAAAAGTCCCCTTGACGAAGACCTATGCCCATGACGTAAAAGCCATGCTGGCCGCGGCTCCCGACGCCGGAGTGTTCTATGTCTGCAATCCAAATAATCCAACGGGCACGACTACCAGCCACTCCGATATTGAATACCTGGTTGAGAACAAGCCAAAAGATTCGGTGGTGCTGGTCGATGAAGCCTACATCCATTTCTCCGATTCGACATCAGTGATGGATCTGGTCAAGGCCGGCAAAGATGTCGTTCTGTTGCGAACGTTTTCGAAAATTTACGGCATGGCGGGACTGCGCTGCGGCGCCGTATTTGCGCGCCCCGATCTGCTCGAAAAAATCGAAAACTATGGTGGATGGAATTTCATGCCAATCACGGCACTGGTAGCGGCTTCGGCGAGTTTGAAAGACGCTCAGCTGGTGCCCGAACGGAAGCGGCGCAACGCTGAAATTCGCAGTCAGGTTTTTAGCTGGCTTGATCGTAACGGGTATTCGTATATTCCGTCGGAGTCAAATTGCTTTATGATCGACACGAAAAAACCGGCGAAGTCGACGATCGATGCCATGGCGAAGCAGAATGTCTTCATCGGCCGCATCTAGATCGGAAGAGCACACGTCTGAACTCCAGTCACTTAGGCATCT
>OBLW0100003604.1_pt1 | contig 12026 bp, 8 predicted proteins | sample 1520161 | NCBI WGS metagenome assembly OBLW01 (sample SAMEA3539309, study PRJEB22396) | soil metagenome | biome: tundra; feature: field; material: soil | place: USA | collected 2010-05 | depth 0.15 m
AGAAACTAAATGGCGCTTCGCGCAGAAAGCCTTCGCCACCACCGCAGCCTACGATTCCGCCATCGCTTCAACCCTTGAGCGCATCGGTCCCAAGTTCGAACTGCACGCCGCCGCGGGTTTCCCTCAAACTCTGCGCCTCTCGTTCCACAAAGTCGCCGATCTGCGTTACGGAGAAAATCCGCACCAGAAAGCGGCATGGTACGCGGACAACACCGGCTCAGGCGTAGCGCACGCCCGTCAGCTCCAAGGCAAGGAACTTTCCTATAACAACATCGTGGATCTGCAAGCCGCCTGGGATCTCGCGCAGGAGTTCGACGAGGCCGTCTGCACCATCATCAAACACACCAATCCCTGCGGAACCGCAACCGGCAAAACGCTACTCGAGGCCTACTCTCGCGCCCTCGAATGCGATCCCGTCTCAGCCTTCGGCGGAGTCATCGGAGTAAATCGCCCCGTCGATGCCGCCGCTGCCACCGAAATGGCCAAGCTCTTTCTTGAAGTAATCGCCGCTCCCGCTTTCGATCACGGAGCGAAAGCCGCATTCGCCTCAAAGAAAAATCTCCGCCTGGTAGAAGTTCCGGCGGGTCAACAAGACTGGGTTCTGAAGAATATTTCAGGAGGCATGCTAGTCCAGGATGCCGATCTTCACAAACTAGCGGAGTCCGATCTAAAGGTCGTCACAAAACGTCCGCCCACACCCGCAGAAAAACGCGCGCTCCTCTTCGCCTGGAAGGTCTGCAAGCACGTAAAATCGAACGCCATTCTTTATTCGCGCGACGGCCAGACCGTAGGCGTAGGCGCCGGACAAATGAGCCGCGTCGACTCCTGCAAAATCGGAGCCATGAAAGCGCAGCTGCCGCTAAAAGGCACAGTAGCCGCGTCCGACGCCTTCTTCCCGTTCCCCGACGGAGTCGAAGAGATCGCCAAAGCCGGAGCTACCGCCATCATCCAACCCGGAGGCTCCGTCCGCGACGACGAAGTAATCGAGGCCGCCGATCGCCTCGGCCTAGCCATGCTCTTCACCGGAGTACGACATTTTCGACACTAAATAAAGATCGTCCTCAATTAAAAGATGCCAGCGAGCATTAGATTTTGTCTGCATCTGCTCAAGGTGACAAGGCGCGCCTATCCGCTCCGCACTGGGCGATGAAACTCACACCCGAAATGCCAAATTCTTTTACTTTTCTTGACAATCGCTCCCCAAAGCCCGTGTACCTCCGGCTCCATTCCCGTCCTCAGCTTTCTCCCCGCTGAAACCCCCGCCAAGGGTAGAATAAGAAATCCGGATGGCCACGGACCAGCATCCAATATCAAGAAATGGGCTGCAATTTTCTCGTTCGGGATTCTTCATGAAAAAACAGTTGTGGATCATTAGCCTCGTCGCCCTCATCGGCTCTTTTTTGCCTGCCCAAAATCTATTGGCCCAGAATCAGTCTGCGCACTCCGCTGCGCCTGCTGTCAACGCAGAGTCAACGACCAAAGTTAAAACTCCCGACCGCGCCGCCGCCTACTATCACTTCGCCCTCGCCCACATGTATGAGGAGCAGGTCGCCACCTACGGCCGTAGCGAACTTGCCAACAAAGCCATCGAAGAATATCGCGCCGCCATCGACGCCGACCCAACTTCCGCGTACCTGACCTCCGGTCTCGCCGAGCTCTACGCCAAAACTGGTCGCATTCGCGACGCTGTGGTCGAAGCGCAAGACATCATCAAGAAAAATCCCAGTAATTTAGAGGCTCGCCGCCTTCTTGGCAGAATCTATCTCCGTTCGCTGGGCGATATGCAATCCGGCAGCGGCTCGGAGAGCATTCTCAAGCTTGCGATCGAACAATACGAGCAGATCGTCCGCCTCCAGCCCGATAGCATGGACGACCACCTCCTTCTCGGCCGCCTCTACCGCTTAAACAACGATCTGCAAAAAGCTGAAAACGAATTTAAACTCGCTGTAAAGCTCCAGCCCGATTCCGAAGAGGCGGTCACTACCCTCGCCTATCTCTACAACGAACTCGGCGACACTGGACGCGCCACTCAAGTCCTCAGCTCGGTTCCCAACACGCAGCGTTCGGCCAAGCTTTATTCCGCCCTCGGCTACACCTACGAACAGCAGAAGCAATACAAGCAAGCCATCGAAGCCTATCGCCACGCGATCGAACTGGACCGTGACAACCTCGACGCCATTCGCGGACTCGCGCAGAACCTCCTGAACGACGGGCAGACAGACGCCGCCCTCGAACAATATAAAGTCATTGCCGACGCCAATCCCGAGGACGCTCAGACCTACGTTCGCATCGCCGAAATTTATCGCAAGCAGGCCAAGTTCGATCTCGCGCTCGACAATCTGAAAAAAGCGCAGTCCATGGTTCAAGACTCGCTCGAAATTCCCTACAACATCGCCGCCATCTACCAGGCGCAGGGCCGCTACGACGAAGCGATTCCAATCATGCGCGACCTGCTCAAAAAATCCGAGAAGGCCGACGGCAAATATTCCAACGGAGAGAAGAGCAATCGCGCCGTTTTTCTCGAGCGCTTGGGAAATATCTACCGCGACCAGGGAAATAATCCTTCCGCCATCGCGATTTACCGAGAAATCATCGCGCTCGGCGGCGATGAAGACATCGAACGCGGTTATCAGGAAATTATCGACACCTGGCGTGACGCCAAGGAATGGCAGAAGGCCACCGACGCCGCCAAAGAAGCGGTGCAGAAGCTCCCCAATAGTCGCGATCTGAAAATGGTTCTCGCCTCGCAAGAGGCCGACACCGGTGAAGCTGACAAGGCGCTTAAAGATGTTCGCGCCATGCTGAAGGGCAACAACAATCCCGAAGATCGCCAGGTTTACATCGTGCTCGCGCAGATGAACACGCGTCTCCGCCGCTTCCCTGACGCCGAGGCCGCGCTCGACAAAGCCGAAGCGTTATCGACCAAGCCCGAAGACAAAGAGTACATCTGGTTCCTCCGCGGTTCGACCTTTGAACGCGACAAGCGCTACGCCGACGCGGAACAGCAGTTCAAGAAGGTTCTAGCCAGCGATCCCGAGCATGCCTCCGCGCTAAATTATTTGGGCTACATGCTCGCCGATCAGAACACCAAACTCGAAGAAGCCCTGGGATACATCAAGCGCGCCGTCGATCTCGATCCCGCCAACGGCGCCTATCTCGACTCTCTGGGTTGGGCCTACTTTCGTCTCGGAAAATATGAACAGGCAGAAGACAGCCTGCTAAAAGCGTCGCAGAAAATCAACACTGACCCGACCGTCCTCGATCACCTCGGCGATCTCTACCAAAAAACGGGACGCCTCAAATTAGCCGCCACCAACTGGGAGCGCGCGCTCAACGAGTGGAACCGCACCGTAGCCGCCGAAGTCGATCCCGCCGATACCGCCCGAGTCCAAAAGAAACTAGACTCCGCCAAAATGAAGATAGCCAAAGAAGAAGGCGCAAAGTAACTGCCCCTGTAGTTCCGTTCTGCTCATCATGTCGCGCTCATAGATCGTTACGGTCATGATCGTGTAGAGACGCGGCTCGCAGCGTCTGGGCGCCACCTGTATTTCTAGTTTTTCTCCGCGAACTCCGCGTCTCGGCGGTGAACCAAGCCAAGGGCTGCTAAACTCTCTCCATGCTCGCCCCCTATGCGGTGCGCGTAGAAAATTCTCTCGGACGCCGCCATCCGGAACCCCCGCACCCCTATCGCAACGACTATCAACGCGATCGCGACCGCGTCGTTCATGCACGCGCCTTTCGCCGCCTCGAAGCGAAGACGCAAGTCTTCACTCGCCGCTACTCCGACCACTTTCGCAATCGCCTCACCCATACCATTGAGGTCGCGCAAATCTCGCGAACCATCGCCGCCCAGCTCGGCCTCAACACCAACCTCGCCGAAGCGCTAGCCCTCGTCCACGATCTAGGCCACCCACCCTTCGGACATTCCGGAGAAAAGGCCCTCGACACCGCCATGCGCCAGCACGGCCTCTCGTTCGATCACAACCTGCACGCGCTCCGCATCGTCGAAGACTTCGAACTCCGCTACGCATCTTTTCGCGGACTGAATCTCACCTTCGAAGTCCGCGAAGGCATCATCAAGCACTCCCACGATTACGACTTCAAAGACCATCCAGAACTAGCCGAGTACCTGTTAGATCAGCGCCCGCCTCTGGAAGCCCAGCTCATCGACCTCACTGACGAGATCGCCTACAGCACCGCCGATTTGGACGACGGCTACGAAGCCCACTTGCTGACGATCGAGCAGCTAGCCGAAAGCGTCGACTTGTTTGCGCGTCACTATGAAGCCGCGACTAGCCGATTCCCGCATTCTCCTGAGAAGCTCGTTTTTAACGAAGCCCTCATGAGCATTTTCGACGTATTTGTGGGAGACCTGATTACCAACACGGCCCAGCGAATTCAAGCTGCCGCCGTGCATTCATTGGACGACGTCCGCCGCCATCCCGCGCGCATCGCAGCTTTCAGCCCGCCCGTAGAAGCCGAGCGGCGGCGCCTGAAGGAATTTCTCTACGAAAATCTTTACTACAGCCCATCCCTTGCCGCCGAAAAAGAGGATGCCGAACGCATCACCAAAGAACTTTTCGCCCACTGGATGGAAGAACCCAACGATCTTCCGCGCAACTATCAGGAAAAGGCCACCGAAGAGCCGTTGCCGCGCGTCATTTGCGACTACATAGCCGGAATGACCGACCCGTTCATCTACCAGCAATACGAGAAATATTGCTGCCCCTAATATTGCTGCCCCCAACGCCCGAAAATTAATTTGTCATCCTGAGCGCAGCAACCGCTTCGCGGAACGCGAAGCAGTTGCGAAGTCGAAGGACCCCTACCTCCACCAAACTACTTCCCATAGGTGACTCTGTAGACCACCCCCGCCGAGTCGTCGCTAACATACATCGTCCCATCGCCACCCACCACAATCCCCACCGGACGTCCCATCCACCGCCCCTTCTTCGTCTCTCCCGGAGCCAGCCACCCGGTAATAAAATCCTCCGCGCCACCGACCGGCTGCCCTTTATCGTCCAACTTCACACGCACAACTTTGTACCCCGTCGGCACACTCCGATTCCACGATCCGTGAAACGCGATAAAAATGTTGTTCCGATACTCCGCCGGAAATTGCGCCCCCTCATAGAACGCCAGCCCCAGCGGAGCCGAGTGGGCCTGCATCTGTACCTTTGGCTCCATCACATTCTTGCAGCGGTCGCTTCCAACTCCACTCTCAGACTTCGCAAACTGCGAATCAAACACGCGGTCGCCATAGCAATATGGCCAGCCACCATCGCCGCCTTCCTTCCCCAAATCGTAAATCGTTTCCGGAGGAATATCGTCGCCCAGCATGTCGCGTCCATTCACCGTAACCCAAACCGTATCCGTCTTAGGATTCACGGCGACCCCAACCGCATTGCGCAGCCCCTTCGCGAAAATTTTCTGCCCACTCCCATCCGGATTAAATTCCATTACCGTCGCTCGCCGCGGATCTTTTTCTACGCAAACATTGCAACTCGAACCCGCCGACACATACATCTTTCCACCATGAAATAAAATGCTGCGCGTCGAGTGTCCGCCACCAGTCGGCAAATCCGCCAGTTTCACCGGATTCGTCGCCCGCAGCTTCCGTTCGTCCCAGTCGTAACGCCGCACTTTATCGTTCTCCGCCACATACAACTTGCCCTCATAAAACGCCAACCCGTGCGGCTCATTCAGTCCCTCGAGCACAGTGACAGTTCGCGCCGCCTTCCCCGTGTGTTGCGGATCGGGCAGCGCAACCACCTTGCCCTCGCCCGATTCGCTGGCCAGCAGCACGCCGCCCGGACTGAACACCAGCATCCGCGCGCCATCGATTTCGTTGGCAAAAACAGAGATGTGAAATCCGTCGGGCGCCCTTAATTGCGCCAGATCGAAATGCGTGTTTGCCGCATGAGCAAAATCACCCTGTCCGAATAAACCCATCAGCAAGAAGAAGGAGAAAAACCACGAACACTGCAGTTGCCGCATCACTAGTCGCATAACTATCTGGATGATCCAGAACCGGGCGGTGTTGTTTTTTTTCGCTATTCTGCACCGAAATTCAGCCACGCAGTTTTTATATCGGTTCCCGCCAAAATTACCTATATCGCCAACCTCTACCTCTTCCCGTCTCATGTACAATGCCTATGAAAACAAAGCACTTGTTTTCGCTGCTCGTTATGGCACCCAAACTGTTTATAAACAGACAGGTCCGCTGCGTCGGGCATCTACCGAACCTGAGGTAAACGATCTTTGAAGCCCCATGCGAGGCAAGTTTTTTGGCAACCATTCCGTCCGCTCTTGCCTCCGAATTTACGCAGTTGAAACGGCACTAAATAAATCGCGTTAGAACGCGTGGAGTGGCTCCCCACTCCCCTTATTGGAGGAAGTTTAAAAATGAAAAACCGCACCATCTTCGCGTTGATGCTCGCCGTGGTTCTGGCACTACCCGTATTCGCTCAAAACGGTTCGGCCTCTTCGTCCCAACCTGCGATGCAGTCCGATAGTCAGTCGACCTCGACCCAAAACAACATGTCGCAACCCGGCGCCAGCGGCAAAGAACCTTTGCAGCCAGAAGCGCGTGAAGGCTTCTGGGGACGCATGAATCCCTTCGCTCGCAAGAAATACGTTGCCCGCCAGACCCAGCCGATTCGCGACCGCATCAACGAACTCGATGAGCTGACCGCCTCCAATAGCAAGGCGATCAGAGACACCGACGCCCGCGCACAGCAGGGAATCCAGATGGCTTCGGCGAAAGCGAACGAAGCCGACCAACACGCTATTGACGCCGGCAATCGCGCCCAAGCCGCGCAGCAGACCGCGCAGCAAGCCAACACTCGCCTGAACACCGTCGAGCAAGTCGTGACCAACATCGATCAATACCAACCTTCTACCCAAACCGAAATCTTGTTCAAGCGCGGACAAACCGTGTTGAGCGAAAAAGCCAAGGCCGCCCTCGACGAAATGGCAACCCCGCTAAAGAGTCAGCGTGGTTACGTAGTCGAAGTACAGGGCTTCTCGTCCGGTCACGGACAGCTCGCAATCTCCACTTCACAGAAAATGGCGGAATCGGTCGTACGTTATTTAGTGCTGAACCATGACATTCCGGTGTATCGTATTTATCTCGTCGGCATGGGCAATGCCCCGGCCCCCGAGTCAGAATCTAGTGGCGAACCGAAGAAGCGCATCACAGGCGGTCGAGTCGAAGTAAGCCTCCTGAAAAACAACCTTGAACAACTTGCCTCGTCGAATTCCTCGCCGACGCAAGATCAACCGCAGCAGAAGTAGATGTAGCTTGTAAATTTGTGTCCTCCCCCTGGAAGCCTCCCGCGTAAACGGGAGGTTTTTTTTGTGGGGACTTCGTGTTTTGCTTGTGTGGTGACGGGGGCTACGCCCCGTCCAAGTTTTCTCCTTCGAGATTCCGCCGCCGTGCTATTCTCCACGCAAATGGAGACCCTGCTCTATCACCGAACCCCATCACCCGCAGGCCCGCTCTTCCTGGCCGCATCTCCCAAAGGTTTGGTGCGCCTCGAATTCGAAGCCCGCATCCAGAAATTAAATCCAAACAAATTCCAGCTGGATGAATCCGCCCCCGCCATCGCGCCCTATCTCCGCGAACTCAACGAATACTTCGCCGGACACCTCCGCGATTTTTCCTTCCCGCTCGACCTCCGCGGAACCGACTTCCAGCTCGCCTGCTGGCACGCACTCCTAAAAATTCCATACGGAGAAACGCGCAGCTACCTCGACATCGCCCGCGCCATCAGGCACCCGCTAGCCTGCCGTGCCGTCGGCATGGCCAACAATAAAAATCCAATCGCCATCGTCGTTCCCTGTCATCGCGTAATCGCATCGTCCGGCTCTCTCTGCGGATACGGCGGCGGCCTCGACCTCAAGCGCCAACTCCTCGACTTGGAGCAGTCCAACTTTCAATCGCTAACCATCCAACGCAACGAACGTGACCAACGGACAAACAACATTCGCCGCCAGCAACACACTCAGCCTTGCCTTCCTCTTCGCGTGGGAGCATAATCGCCCACTGTATGGAAGGGTTCCATGCTGCCCCGTATCGAATACACGGTCACAGTTCCAGTCCCGGTCGACGCCGCCTTCCACGCCTTCCAGAATCTCAATCGCCTGCTCCAACGCGGAATCTACGACGACGTCTCTTGGATTGAGGGCAAGCCCTGGCAAGTCGGCAGCCGCCTTCGCTATGTCATCGTTCGTCCTGTTGAAACCACCATCACCGCCGTCGTGAACTCCATCAGCCGGCCGCGCGCGGTCAGCATTCTCAACCATGGCATCGCTGTCACCGCCGAACAGAATGTCCACTTCGGTCCCGACCTCAAAGGCGGCACGCGCGTGCGTATGACCATGGACCTGATAGGCAAATCCGACGAACTCTCTGACCAAGATCTTCACAAAGCAGTCACCTTCCTGGTCAAAGACGCACTAGACACTCTGGTGAGCATCTGCCAACCAAACGCTTCCAAAGCCGTCGGCTAATCCGTGTAACAGCTATAACAAACAATGGAGCGACGGGCGTCCTCGCGTCCCGTCCCGCGATACTCTAAAGCCCGCCTTCGCAAAATCAATTCCTGTAAACTACCCGCCATGTTCCGCGGCAGCCTAATTTATTTGTGAACAACCCGCCCCAGCCCGCCCTCCGCAAGGCCACCCTGTTCTACTTCGTCTTCGTCATGTTCTCCTACACCACCGGAGGCCCCTTCGGACTCGAAGCCACCGTCACCACCAGCGGTCCCGGAATGACGCTGCTCTATCTGCTCTTCATTCCGCTGTTCTGGTCCATCCCCGTCTCGCTCGTCTCCGCCGAACTCACCACCGCCATGCCCGTCGAAGGCGGCTTCTATCGCTGGACCCGCGCCGCCTTCGGTGATTTCTGGGGCTTCCTCGCCGGATGGTGGAATTGGTCCGCCTCATTCCTACTCGGCGGCTCCTACGCCGTCCTCTTCACCGATTACCTCACCTTCTACTTCCCCCAAATCATCGGATGGAAACACTGGCTCGTCTCCTTCGCGCTCATCGCCCTCATCACCTGGGTCAACATCCGCGGAATTCAAATGGTAGGTAAAGCCGCCACGCTCTTCGAAATCCTCATCTTCATCCCCATCATCGCCCTCATCATTCTCGGACTGGCGAAATGGCATCACAACCCATTCGTTCCCCTCGTCCCACCGCATCAGCCTTTCTCACAAGTTTTCGGAGTCGGCCTCGCTCTCGTCATCTGGGCTTACTCCGGATACGAGCAATGTTCCAGCGTCGCCGAAGAAGTCGACAATCCCCAGCGCACCTATCCCCGCGCACTAGCCATCGTCATTCCGCTTTCCATCGCGATTTATTTCCTGCCCACCTTCGCCGCGCTCGCCTCCCTCGGCGATTGGCACCAATGGAAAGACGGATACTTCTCCACCGCCGCGCTCCTCATCGGAGGCCCGTGGCTCGGCAGCCTCATGACTATCGCCGCCATGTTCTGCAACGCCGCGCTCCTAAACAGCACCGTCCTCACCAGCACGCGCATGCCGTTCACAATCGCCGAAGATGGATACCTCCCGGCCTTTCTAACTCGCCGTCACCCGCGCTACGGCACTCCTTGGATCGCAATCCTCATCTCCGCTGCCATCTACTCCTCGCTAGCCCTCCATTCTCTCGGAGAACTAATCAGCATCTACGTCTGGCTCCGCGCCGCCACCACTGTCATGACCGTCCTCTCCGCCTGGGGACTCCGCCGCAAACGCCCCGATCTCCATCGCGCCTTCCGCATCCCCGCGGGCAATCTCGGTCTCGTCTACGTAATCGCAATGCCCCTAGCCATGACTTACATCGTGCTCCGCTACAGCGATCCCATCGCCATGCGCTGGGGCCCATGGGCTCTAGCCGCCGGACCAATTGCTTATCTCGTTGTGAAATGGTTCGCGAAGCGCGCCGCCTCTTCGCATTGAATACTCAGCGCAACCTGCAGCGCAAACCCCTGAAATGAGCGTAGGCTTAGAGGTAATAAAGCGCTGCGACGGAGCGAGGATTCGTGCCCTTCACTATCGGTGAACTAAGTGTAAAAATTCGCAACCGCTCCATCTCCCCCGTAGAACTCACTCACCAGTGTCTCGACCGAATCGCCAAGCTCAACCCGGTCCTCAACGCCTTCATCACCGTCACCGCCGAATCCGCCCTAGAGCGCGCCCGCCTCGCCGAGCGAGAAATTTACCGCGGAACCTATCTCGGCCCGCTCCACGGCATTCCCATCGGCCTCAAAGACATCATTGATGTCGCCGGAGTCCCCACCACCGCCGCCAGCGCCATGTTCAAAGATCGCATGCCCACCGAAGACGCCCAGGTTGTCCGCCGCCTGCGCTGCGGAGGCGCCATCTTCTTAGGCAAGCAAAACATGCACGAGTTCGCCTACGGTGGCAGCTCCACGATCAGTTACTACGGCGAAGTTCACAATCCTTGGGACATAGCCCGCGTTGCAGGAGGTTCTTCGGGAGGCTCTGCCGCCAGCGTAGCCGCTGGCCTCGGATACGCCGCCATAGGAACCGATACCGCCGGCTCCGTCCGCCTCCCCGCCGCGTTCTGCGGAATCGTGGGCGCGAAACCCACATTCGGCCGCATCAGCACCCGCGGAATCATCCCTCTATCCTCTTCCTACGATCACGTCGGAGCACTCACCACCTGCGTCTACGACGCCGCTCTGGTCATGCAGGTCTTGTCCGATTACAACTCGCCCAATCCCTGTGGCGAAAAACCTGCTCCGAGCCTGATGACTGCATTCGACGAATTCCCAAAAAATCTCCGAATCGGAATTCCGCGAGCTTACTTCTTCGACGATCTCGATCCCGAAATCTCCGCCGCCATAGAAAAAGCAATTCAAGTCTTCGCCGGATTCCACGCCGAAATCCACGACATCACTCTAGATGTCCCAACCGATCGCACCCTGTCTCAAGCCGAGGCCTACGCCTATCACAAAGTCTTCATCGATCGCTCACCGGAGCTCTATCAGCCTGCGACTCTAAAGCGAGTTAAGTCCGGTGCAAACATCGCCGGCCTCGACGCACTCCGCGCCAGTCACGAACTCCAGGTAATCCGTCACGACATTCAACAAATATTCGATAAGGCAGACATTCTCTTAACCCCAACCGTTGCCATTCAGCCGCCGCGAATCGCCGACTTGCAAGCGAATCCCGAAAACCTGCGCCCGCAAGAATTACTGATGCTAAGGAACACCCGCCCCTTCAACGTCTGGGGAATCCCCGCCATCTCCGTCCCCTGCGGATTCACCAAAACCGGCCTCCCCATAGGCCTCCAACTAGCCGCCGCCCCCTGGCACGGAGTAGTGCTACTACAAGCCGCCCAAGCCTACGAACAAGCCACCAGCTGGCACAAGATGGCGCCCAAATTAGCGGAGCTTAGTGAATCGACATCACGATGAATCGACACAATGATTCGCCAGAATGAATCTTCCTCGCTAAAAATCTTGTCATCGCTTGAATTTTGTCATCCTGAGCGAAGCGAAGGACCTGCTTTTTATCACTACCGCGCATCTCGCTTGAGCGCGCCATCAAGATAATTCAGATACTCCGCCACCAGCCGATGACTCCCGTAGTAATCATCCATCTTGATCGCCGCCAAAGTATCCCGCGGAGAATGCAAAACTGCCCACGTCTCCGGCATAACCGAATGGAAAGTAATCCGCGGAATCCCATACCGCGCAAACGACTCCGAATCCGCGCTCGCACCCTCAACATTCATCGCTCTCACACCGAACTTAGCCGCCAGCGCATCAAGCAAAACTTTGTCGGAATGCGCGGCCCACACCTCCGTGGGCCCCAGTCCCAGACTATCGAAATTCACCATTCCCTCAATCCGCCCACGCTCGTCCCGCGAAAGATGCTCAACATAAAACCGCGACCCAACCAGTCCCTTCTCCTCACCAGAAAAGCCAACAAAGATAAAAGTATGACGATGCGCCTGCGCACCCAAGCTATAAACAGATCGGAAGAGCG
>OBLW0100003607.1_pt1 | contig 12014 bp, 14 predicted proteins | sample 1520161 | NCBI WGS metagenome assembly OBLW01 (sample SAMEA3539309, study PRJEB22396) | soil metagenome | biome: tundra; feature: field; material: soil | place: USA | collected 2010-05 | depth 0.15 m
TCGTACTGGATGAGTTCCAGGTCCAGTTTTGTGCGCGACTGCACCAGGCCCCGGATCCGCCAGGTCTCGTGCTGCAGGGCGCCGGCGGCCACCCCACAAGCCAGCGCGGCGGTCAACAGCAGGGCCGGCGCCTTGAACAGGTGTAACAGGATGAATTGTTCGAGTTTGCTCATGGTTGGTAGGCGACTACGTGTTGGTAATTTCCAAGTTCTTGGTGTCTTTGCCGCCCCCAGCCCATTTCCGAGAAGGCCTTGTCCAAGGATGTCAGGACATCCGAGAAGTCCTGTTCCGGTCCCAGGGTGAACTGCACCGTGACCGTCGGGCCGGGTCCAACCCGCAATTGCCACTTGCTGGTGGTTTTCAGGGCCGACTCCGCCGCGGTGAGAAAACGCCCTTTCTTCAATGCCTGGGGGAGGCCGCGTTTCTGGAGAGCTTCCTGGATGCGTGCCGCTCGTTGCAGGGCGGCTTCGGTCTTGATGGGATGCACCCCTTTCAGTTGCTGTCTGGCCCCCACGAGCTGTTGGGCACTCCAACCCGTCAGGACCAATGAGCCGGCCAGAGCCAGAACGCCGGCAACGACCGCGGCACGGCTGGCCTTCATCCATTGGTCCGCCTTGACCGGGAACGGCTCCACCACGTCGCCGGTGGTCGCCTGGGTCAGCTCGACCAAAGGCATCTGGAGCCTCAACGTTTGATAGCGTTGGAGAGTTCCCGGGACGTTCCAAGGCGTGCCTCCCGGGAACATGTCCTGCAGACCCACCTCGTCGGCGATCCCCGGGAACTTGAGTTTTGCCGCCGCCACGATGCGCACCTCCACGGCGTAATTCATTGCCTGGATGCATTTACGCAACGTGCTCACCCAGGTGAGGCTCACATCCAGCGGATATAGTTGATGGACGATCTGGCCTTTAGGGAAGTAGCTATAGACGCTCCTGAGTTTGGCCAGGGAGCTTTGCGAAATCGGCTGGCCTTCCATCACGGCGCGATCCTGCTGGAAAAAGCGCAAGACTCCATTTTCTGTCATCAAACTGATGGCGGCGCCGTGTACGAGAACGGTGTGGTAAATGCGCTCCCCGCCGGCATCCCGGAAGAACGGCGCCGCTGTGGGGCCGAACCATGCGGCGCAGGCCCAAGTCATGGGCAGCTTGGCGAGCCTTTCCCGAACGGCGTAACCGACCGGCAGCCCGAAGATGAAGATCTTCGAGGTGTCACGCGCCATGGCCGTGTAACCGTAGAGACCGTTGGCTTGCAGGTCGCGGCGCACGGTCTGTGGTTGAGCGCGGAGGGCGCGATTGACCACGTCCAGCGCCACAGCCGGATTGGTTTCGAGCCGAAGCAACACCGGGTTGTCGTTCCAAACGGACACCCCCACCCCGACGCAGGGGATGGAACTGATGCCTTTCTGCTCCAGTTCCAGCATGAGCTGGTCCCACGCGGGTTCTTCGGCGGCCTGAAATTGGCCGGACTCGGTGCATTTGGCGTAATCCCAGAATGTGTAATAAACGGCCGCCGGCGTGGACTTGATGCGAAGTTGATAACGGTAATTGAAAGGGCTCCCGGTGGCGTAAGCGGCTCCTTTGGCCAGCTTCGCTTTGATGAGCGGCCACTGGTAAGCGACCGCGCTCTGGGTGCCGTTCTTCATGCCTCGGCACTATTCCAGGAGCTTGAGCGCGGCAGCGTCTTCCGCGAGGATTTGGTCTCGCTGCACGAGCTCATCCAGGCACCCGTTCCAGTCGATGCCTCCGCCGGTTTGGATCAGTTCCCGGATTCGGGCGGGCGTCAGGCTTTGGCCGTTGAGGTGGCTGGACAGAAGCATCTGAGCGAGATCTTTGCTGCGGAACAGGGCTTCATAGCAAAGGACGCGCTTGGGGTCCGCTTCGCTCGTGTCCTTGGCCGGAATCAGGTTCTGGGCGAGCACGCACAAAAGGTTGTTCGCGAGCATCTGCCCTACCAAACGCGAGTCCGGTCCTGACTGAGCCAGAATGCGGTCAATGGCCTGATACGCGCTGGAGGCGTGCATCGTACCGATGATCAGGTGCCCGGTTTCAGCGGCGCTGATGACCGTGCGCATGGTATCGGCATCGCGGATTTCGCCGATGGCGATGACCTCCGGCTTCATCCGCAGAGCGTCCAGCACGCCTTTGGGATAACTGGCGCAATCGACCCCGACGCTGCGCTGCGTCACCATGGAGTAGGCCGACTGGTCCCGGTGCAGGCGCGGGGCAAGGACGAATTCGACCGGGTCTTCCAGTGTCACCACGTGGTATGGGTTGGCGTCAATCAGGTGCTGGATGATGGCCGCCAGCGTGGTGGACTTGCCGGCCCCGGTCGGCCCGGTGACCAGGATCAAACCCTTGGTGCGCTGCAATGTCTGCACCAGCTTGTCGTAGTGCTTCTGCTGGAGACCCAGCTTGTCGAGGTCCAGCAGGTTCCGGTCGAGCACGCGCACGGTCAGTTCCGGCCCGGTGAGGGTGTTGACCAGGATGGCCCGGTAACGGCACTCGCGTTTGATTCCGTCGAGCGCGGAGGAGAGCGTCCCGGAAAAGTGAAAGGACTCCCGGGCGGCAAGGGCCGCATCGGCTTCTTTCCGCCGATGGTTGAGCAGGAACTGGAGCACGGCGTCCATCTTGTCCTGGTCGATCACCGGCGCGCCGCCCACCTCGTTGAAGAACCCCTGCCGGCGAATGAACGGTTTGCGCCCCAGCGCCAGATAGTAATCGTTCACGTCCGAAGTGATCACCAGGTTGAGGATGTCCCGGGCCTGGTCGGTGGCGTTGTCCAGCTGAAGGTTCGTGGGTACCATGGAGATCATAAGCTACGGCTTGGGCGGCGCGGGTTTGTTGCCGGTCACGGGAACCACAGCTTTGGGCTTCTCCACCAGAATCGGGATGCCCAGGACCGTGGTGCGCCCGTCGCTCAGGAACACCGTGACGCGCTTGTGCCCGACCGCCACGAGGTCCATTCCGCGCTTCTTCCCGTCCCACATCTTGACCGTCCCGGCATGGCCGAGCGGGGCGACGAGCAGCATGGCTAAGCAAATCAGATTCTTCATAGTTGGTTGAGCAAGGTCCGCAGTTTCTCCCGGTATTCCCGCTGGGGCCTGGGGTCCGGCAGAAAGGCGTTGGTGATGGCCAGGCCAAACACGGCGATCATGCGGCCCGCGCTGTCGACGACTTCTTCGCCGACGATCTGGCCGGCGATCGGCCGGACGAGAAACGTTTTCCCAAGCGTTCCCCGCTTCCAGGTCTCCTGGACCACCCCGAGCATGTCGCGGGCGGCTGCGTGGTAGAGACGCAGCCGCCCCACGCGGATTTGATGGAACACCTCCATTGACGTTCCGTCGTAATTGATCTCAATTCTGGCGGCTTGCATTGGGAACCTTGGAACTCAGATACGCGAAGAACGCGCTCAGGAGTTGTTTCACCTCAGGCGGCAGCGCCCCGTATTCCATGCGCGTGTGTCCTATGGGCTCTTGCTGAGTCTCTTCCTCAGCGATGTCTCCCTGGTCGGTGGCCCGGACCTTCAATGGCAGATAGAGGATCTCGTGCGTCGGCCCGCAGACAAAGAGGCTCTTGCGGGAACGGCGAACCAGCACCACCAGGTTGCCGCACTTCAACTGCCGCAGGAGGTGGATGAGGTTCTCTTTGGCCCGGGTGCGCCTGACCGGCCGGTTGACCTGGATTTCTCCGGCCTCCCCGTAAAGCGCTGCTTCCAACCCTTGAATGGTTTTGTGGAGCACGTAGATTCGCACCTGGGGCGTTTGCTGCACTTCTGCGTAGGGACGACCCTGAAGCGGTGTCGGGCTGAAGGCGAGCCGCCTTTCGGCGACTCGGATTTCAACCGAGCCCTTGGGCGTCCGCAGGATGAGCGGTTCGAGCTCGGGGTGCTGCGCCAGCATTTCCTGGTATCGCTGCTCAAGCGCCTCCAGATTTCGGAACATGCCGTACGCATTGGGCTTGCTCCGCAGGTCGACGCCGCCGCCCACGGTGGAGTTGATCACTTCCGGTGCGGGCGGCAGCTGCGGCGGCTCCATTCTCACCCCGGCCACCTCCTCGACGGCGGTCTGGGTCAGGATTTGGGCGGCCCCTTCCTGCTGGCGCTCCTCGCTCAAGCACTGCAAGGACTGCATGATGTTGTAGATGCGGTAAACCGGCGTCCCATGCAGTTCCGTGATGTGGGGGCAGTCATAGCGGGTGGCGGCGGGGAGCTCGCTTTTGGTGATCTGGGGCACGCCATCAGCGACCGATACGGTTGCCAGCTTGTCCCCATCAATGAACTGTGTGGGCCCAAGTTGGGTATTCTCATCGAGCAGCTCCTGCAACTCCTCCCTTACGCGGTGTTCGATGTCGTCGCTCATAGTATCAGTTTAGGATCGGTGCAGAGGGTCGCGGCCCCTTTTTTGCGGTTTCCTCGATAAGCTTTTCAACCTGTCTGACGTGATAAGGCGGGAGCGCCATGACGTTGGTGTGCAGCCGGTCGTTATGGTAGTTGAACACCACATACGTGCCCGGCTCAGTGGGGCTGCAATAAATCGCCTGGGTAGGCCTCTGGATATAAAGCTCGAAGGATACGCGCGCGTGCGTCAGCTGCACCCGACTGGGCCAGCCGAAGCGGTTGGTTAAATTGCGCATTTCAAGAATCACCCGGCTGGTGTTCTCAAATGTCTTCGGGTGGGCGAAGGTGGCCATCTGGGCGACCGGGTAGCGCCGGTAGAGTTCCTGCCAGAACTTTTCCTGCACCTGCAGTTGGGGCGCTTGGCCTGCGGCCAGGGAGGAAGCCAGTCCCACGCTGTTGATTTCACCATCGGAATCCTCGACGAGGATGAACAGGTCGAACCAGGGATTGTAGAGCACGTCGGGCTGGACCGGCACTGATCCCATGACCAGGTAGGGCAGAAACACCGGCGAATAGAGTTCCTGGATCCGGCGCAGCAGTTGTAATCCGTGCGGGGTGAAGGCTTCCTCCGGCGGTTTGTAAAGGCTCAGGATCTCGTGCCGATAGAGCCGTTGCGCCGCCTGGGTGTACTCGGCTTTGAGCTGCTGTTTGGTGATGGTCCTGGGTGCCGGCATCAGCCACAGCAGCACAAACAAGGCGATGGCCAGGCCGCCGAGCGCCAACAGGAGTATCTTAATCCGCTTTTTCATTCATCAATCTGGGTTGCCGGATTCCGGGGTGGACTGTCTGTAATGGGGCCATCCTCCAGCCCTCGGAGGGAGATCAATCCTCGACGAAAACTGGAGGTCGTAGCCCGTGCGGACCATGATTGCCCGCAGCTCTGCGGGGCTGACGTTTGGGGGCACGCGATGGTCGAGGATCAGCTTTGTCAGTCTTCTGCTGATCCGAACGTTTTCCTCGTAGCGCGCCAATCGGTCCGGGTTTGGCGGCACCAACGGCCAGTTCTCCGCCGACCCGAACTGTTCTCGGATGCGAAGGACTTCTTTCAGGTAGTCGTTTGAAACGGGCAAATCTGGTTCCTTTTCCGACAGGTGGTTCAGGTAGCAAAGGTGCTGGAGCACCTGGCTGACCGGCGACTCCAGCTTCAGGGGCTGCTTTTCCCATCGCCTCAGGATGGTCTGGCGCGTCTCCTTGAAGCTTTTGTTCAGTTTCTCGGAAAACATGCCGAGCAGGCACTGGTTGACCCGCCAATCTTCGCAGATGTTGTAGAGCACGAAGCGGTAGTCGTCTGCTTGCAGATAATGCGTGGCGATCGAGTGCATCCCCTCGTGGGCTGCCATGAATGGCCAGCATGGGGTTCCGAAGTCCCGGCTGCCGTCCCCGATATACAGAATGGACGGAGGCTGGCCGGGTCGCGAGTCCACGCCCCAGGTGTTGAAATCGGGCAGTGCCTGCACCTCCTTCAAGTTGTGTTCCGGAATGATGCCCGCCAGCCGCAGAATTGCTTCGCTCGCTATCATGCTTAAGACCCTGTGGTCATTTGGAACTCAACCGATTCCAGGCGATAAAACCGACCAGGCCGACGCACACGATGATCCAGGTGATCAAAGACCCCCACCCCCCCTTTTTCTCTTCGGCTTGCGGCTCGGCGGCGGTAGCTGTGGCCGCTTTCGCTGTCTCCGCCGGCTGACTCCTGATCGGAGCCGGCGCGTCGAGCAACTTGTAGCGGGAATCTGCGGCAACGACCCTCACCTTGGCCCCGGTGTTCTGCGGCAAGAGCAGCCGCTTTTTCGCGGGCTCAGGCGTTTTAGCCAGGGTGCTGTAATCCCTTGATTCAACGAGCGTGGCGCCGGGCGAGGGACTTCTCCTGAGATAATTGGGGGAGCCGTACCCAACCCCGTATCCAATTCCTCCTCCGTAATTGTCTTCCGAACCGGGGCTTGTCCCCGTCGAACTGGGGTTGTTTGTGGCGGGGCTGCTGGTTGCGCCTGCTTGGTCGTATTTGATTGCAACATTCTGGGGCGAGACGATCACCAGGCTGACCGGTTGCCCGTATTGCCCATCGAAGCCTCGGAACTCAGTTTCCGGCAGCTCTATCCCGCCGGGAAAGCTGACCTGCAGCGCTTCCAAAGCGGGGACGCCCTGCCCGACCAAGGGGACCTGGAATTGCCCGATCATGCGTTTGGGAACCAATACCGAGGTGCTGGGATCGCCAACGCGACTGAGGTAGACCGTATCGTAAGTCTGGTTGTCGACGCTGATCCAGCCAGGCGAGGTCCCCCAGCAGACAGGGACGAACACCATTGCTGTCAGACACAGGCCCATTGCGTCCATTGCTCTCATCCCTCCATTTTAGGTTCGCAAGCTCTTCCTGCTACACCGGCTGTGAGGTTTATCGGAGGAAAGACCCTGTTGAATTGAACATATTTATGTCGGGATGCAGGCAAGGTGTGTGGGCATTAAAATGGGATGTATGGGAATTCTGTGTAACCGAAGCCGGCTGCGCGTGGGGTTCACGTTGATTGAGGTTGTCTCCGTCGTGGCGGTCATCTTGATTCTGGCCGGCATCATCACGGTTCGTCTGGGGGATTTGCGCTCCTCGGCCTTGTCCGCTTCTGCTCGTGCCTTGGAGAAGGAGTTTTCCAAGGGAGTGGAGGAGTTGGCCTCTAATGGAGTCGATCTGGGTCCGCTGCAGAGCGCGGCGGCCAGCGGCGAATTGGTTTCGCAGACGGGATCGGACCCGAATTACATGTCCCTGCAGTCGGCGGTTTACCGTCTTTCCAGCCCGGAGGCGGCGAATCCCGCTTCGGTTTCGGGTGCGCTAACCCAGCTCAACACCTTGCTTTCCGCCCGGGGTTTCGGTGTGGTCAAGGGGGCTGTCGGCCCGGAACTTTTGGCCGTTTTCAACGCGGATCTGGTGGTGGTCCGGGATTCCGGTCATTCCGTTCGCGGCGTGTATTTGCGCTTATCAAAGTGATGAAAAAGGGATTCACCTTGGTCGAGTTAGTGGGAGCCCTGGTCATCATCGGCATCCTTGTCAGTATGGTATTGGTCACGACCGGCAACTCCCGGGATCGGGCGCTGCAAACCCGGATTGCGGCCGACATGGAGGCCATCAACTCGGCCAAGGGGCTGTGGGTCTTGGATCACAACGGCGCCGCGTTTCCTTCGGATGAATCCGGGCGCTTCGATGCAATCCGCCGGTATCTTGAGGTAAGCCGCTCATTCCCCTCCATGTCGGATTTCGAGGCGCCTGGGGCGGTCTACCTCATCAACGAGATTGGAATCGGCGCTTCCCACTCCCCCTGACATGAAGAGGAAGGATCACTCTCAATCCGGTTTCTCCCTGGTCGAGGTGGTGGCCGTGATGGCGCTGCTGCTCCTCATTATGGGCCTTGGCCTCTGGGGGGTGGGCGGCTCGCGGGATCGGCAACTGCTCGGCAAGGTGACTTTGGATCTGGCGCGAATTGATTCGGCGAAGGCTGCCTGGCGCACAGATCATCCGCAGATGGCGTTCCCGGCCGACGAGCCGGCCCGTTTCCAATTCCTTCGCCCATATCTGCAAGTCGGGCTTCAGGATGTTCCAAGTCTCGCAGCCCTGCAGCCCAATACGAACCTGGCCGGGGTGGTCGTCTACGCCATAAACACCGAGACAAACCCCGCCAGCGCCCTGAACAGCTCCACATCCCAGCAGTTGGATCGGTCTTCCGGGGATTGGGTTCCCTGATTATCGCGCTGGACCCGGAGCTTCACAGACAGCGGCATCCAAGCCTGGTCAATTCACTTCAGGTCTGCCATGGCAGAAAGAAAACCAAACTGGAAAGAAGGCACAATGAATCAAGGGCCCGCTCATCTGTCTGCTAAGCGGCCATCGCGGCCACATCGCGCACGCGTCTGCGTTTGGGGTTTCGACGCGCGTGAACCTCTTGGAATGTCAGGTGAGATTTCTGAGAAAGTTCCGGCGATGCACTCCGGGGATTGGCCCGAATTTGCGAATGGCTTCGACATGGACCTTGGTGCCATAACCCACGTGCTCGTTGAAGCCGTAATGCGGGTACTGCTTGTGCAGTTCTTGCATCTGCCGGTCCCGACGCACCTTCGCGAAAATGGATGCGGTGGCGACGGTAATGCTGCGCGTGTCGGCCTTTGGAGCGCACAGCCCGGGAAATGGAAACGACTTGTCCGCAATGCTTCCATCGAGGATCACACGGTCGAAGTGAGGAAGTTTCTGGAGCGCTTCTTTGAACAGCCGCAGATTCAGTTCGTTCAGGTTGCTTGATTCAACCTCAACTGCCGAGGCCTCCGCGTAAGCGACGTGCAGCAGTCCTTTGTTGACGAATTCGACGGTCAAGACGTCCACCAACAGCTCTCGTTCTACAGCGGTCAATGCTTTGCTGTCGCGGATTTCGAAAGGCATTTCCACACCGGGAGCGTAGGCGCAGCCCGCCACAACCATGCTGAACGCGAAAGCCCCGCGTCCAACTTCGTCGCAGCCGGCTATGATCAGCCCTGCCTTGCGCCCGAGATAATCTTCGAGACTCCAATCCGCCTTTTTGCCCTTCATGCAGATTGGGTTTGGCCGAGAATTTGGTTTTCCCGCATACCCCATTTTAGGGCTTGGCCCTGTGGGACTTGAGGGGACGGAAAACCCCTCAGAGAGCATGCTCCTGTGCTACCGGACGAACCCTCAGGCGCGAACGGTCGCGCTTGCGTCTTCAAAGTCGAAGTTCTCGATGCAGTCCTTGCAAATACCCTTGAGAGACCGCCGGAAAAAGAAGACGATGTCCTGCTTTGGCTTGGCTTGGCAGCAACCCGGACAATACGCCATGTCGGGACCCCAAATGGGCATCAGCCACTCCCGGACCTGCTGCAAAGGATAGGTCTCCTGTTTGCCTGGCAAACGGACGCCATTCTCCACGACTTGAAGGACTTCAGGCTGACCATCGAGATAGGCGAGCCAATAGGACATGGGCCGAGGCGTCCCGGCCGCGTTTCGGCACTCGTCGCAAATATCGAGCCGTACACCCGGCTGCAATTTTTGGGCGACCCGCTTCAAGCATCGGACGCACTTGAGCATCGTCGCGGTCCAGACCGGGCTGAGCCATTCCTGTACCCGGTCAAGGGGGTGCTCTCCACTTTCGCCGGGGAACTGGCATTTGTTGCTGCTGTGGTGGATGCGCAGCACTGTGCAGCGGTTATCGACGATAACCAGCCAACAATCGCCGGGTTGAAATATGGCGTCCATTTTATGAATTGCTGCGGGATTCTCCCTGCATACTCAAACTTATGTTCTATCTGAGCCTATGCAATCGCCATTTCCACCTCAAGCCTCTTTGGTGAAGGGATCTCGTTTGCCCACTGCACGTACTGTTCCCGCGTGGGCAATGGATAAGCGGGATCGTCCAGATGGGTCGCTTTGATGCCGCCGGGCAGGCTTTGGAGGAAATAGCTGCTGTAGCTGGCCGTGAGCAGTTTGGGGTCGAGCATGACGAGGAGGCCCTTCTGGTTCTCTTCCCGGATCAATCTGCCCCACCACTGCTTCCAGCGACGCACTGTCTCAGGCAGCGTATCGTCCCGGAACGGGTTGAGTTTTTTCCCTTCGAGGTATTTCTGGCGGGCCTCCCGGTAGGGGGTCTGCTGATCAAACGGTATTTTGGTGATGATCAACGCGCGGATGCGGATGTCCACTCCCGTACCCATCGCGTGGTTGCCTAAAATAATGGCCCGGGGCTCGCGGTTGTATTTCCCGACCAGCACCTCCGGACTGGTGTTTCGCTCCTGCACATGGAGCCGGTAAGCCTCACGCGCGCACCAGTCCTGCAACAACAACTGTGTTTCCTGCAACTGTCTGTAATTGGTAAACAGGGCCATGACACGGCCATCCGTTATGCTCGCGATGCGCTTGATTTCTTCGGCGATGGCCGGCGACTCGGTGATGCTCTTTCCGCGCGGCGGCAGAAATACCCGCATTTGTTTCTTGTAATCGAACGGCGACGGGAAATTGGCCGTATCCCAATTGGGAGCGTTGAAGGTCTTCTTGGTTTCCGGGATGGAGGTGCCCACCAGGGTTGCGGAAATCAACGTGCATTGCTGAAAATTGCCCCAGAGTTTATTCAGGCTGTCCTCCAAATCAAAGGGCTTGAGCTCCAGGTTCAGGGCGGCTTGTCCGCTTGGGGATAGCGTTCGGTTGAGGAGCATCACGTAATGGGGCAGTTTGTTTTCCAGGTACGAATTGAGGGTTATCTCCGAAAAACCCAGCCGGCTTTCAACCTCGCGGTAATCCTCGGCCACTTCGTCGTTCGGCGCCTCCTTGCGCAGCCACGTGGCCATGCCCTTGATTTCGCGGATGGCAGACACCAACTCGCGACACGCAATGCCGGCCGGCGCGTCGGGCTTGACGATCTCCTGCCCTTCGGGCCCCTTATCCAGCCCGCAGCGGATGCGTTGAAGCCGTTGGGAGACGAGCTCCAGCCGCGTCCGCAAATGCGGCCGGTCGAAAGTGTCGCGGCCGAGCATGTGAACAGCGCCCTCCAGCGTGCGGATCGAGACATCGGCGCTTTCCACCTCGGTCAGCCGGTTCAACAAAGTGTGGGCCTCGTCAAGGATCAGGATCGGCTTCAGCGTCTCAGCGTCGGCTGCCACCGGCACGGGTTTGCCAGTGTACTTGAGGTTATAACCCAGCAGGTCGGTGTTCACGACGACGATTTTGGCTTGCTCGGCCAGCTTGCGCGCCTGCCGCCGGTAACAGCCGCCAAGAGATTTGCAGCAGTTGCCCTCGCCATTTACCTGGGCCCAGGTGGGATCGGAAATCTTGATCGGCAACTCTTCCCTCCAGCCGTGCGGGAGTTTCTCCAATCGATCGAAGTTGATGAGCAATTGGCGCAGTTCCGCTTCGACCTGGCTGCTGTATTGGGACCGAACGGCAGCCCGTTTTAGCCGGTTGAGACAGAGATAATTGTTGGCGCCTTTGAGGACGGCGCTCTCCTTGAGTTCGGGAAACTCCTGGGAGAACTTCTCCATGTCCCGCTCGATCTGAGCCTGGAGATGTTTCGTGGCGACCGCGATGACAAATCGCTGCTTGGGCTTGCTGCGCAGATACAACGCGATCGGGATAAGGTAGGCCAGCGTCTTGCCGGTCCCGGTCGGCGCCTCGATCAACATCGATTGCTGCTGGTGGATGGCCTTATTGAAAGTCAGGGCCATTTCGGCCTGGCTCCACCGAGCCCGGCCCCCAAATTGAGTGACGATTCTCCCCTCCGGCCCAAAGAACCTTTCCAGTTCCATGGCCGTTTTCTGGTAAACAGGAATTTTGACCTTCATCTCGCCAGCAGCCCCTTCGGAAGAACCAAACGCTCAGGAGGGTTTGTTTTGACGTAAGTCTGTTTGGCAGTTTATCCGTCAATTCCCCGTGGTTGAAGCCGGCGGAATGACGGTGTTGCTGGTGGTGCCGTCGGATCTCCGTTCTGGTTTCCTTCGGCCTTCGCATTGCCGATCACGGTTGGGACGGCTTCCCGTTCGCCGGGGTCCTGGATGATGATTACCTCGACGGCTTTGTCCTGTGAGGCGCCCTCCTGAGATGTGGCTGCAGCGGTTCCTACAGCCGCGGGAACGGCTGGCGG
>OBLW0100003608.1_pt1 | contig 12013 bp, 12 predicted proteins | sample 1520161 | NCBI WGS metagenome assembly OBLW01 (sample SAMEA3539309, study PRJEB22396) | soil metagenome | biome: tundra; feature: field; material: soil | place: USA | collected 2010-05 | depth 0.15 m
GCCGGGCTGTCTCCCGGGGGAGGACGGCTCTGACGTCACGTGGGCCGTAGCCTCTGGGGCCGCCAGTGATTCCGCCGGAATCACCCGGCGACGACTCCGCCGCGACAGCAAGCCCCCGCATAGACCAGCCGCTTAGCTTGTCGTTAACCTGCTGCCCACCCACCCCGCCAGCGCGTCCCGGTTACCACCCCGGTTCAGAAACAGGCACTTAGCCGAAAGCCTTAACGTATGCGGCGACCGAGAGCGGCGCCTTGACCGGGTTCAATTGGAAGATGTCGTCGTCACCGGCGTTGAACCACGACTGGAAGGCAACGTCATTGTTCGCTACAAATGCTCCTATGTGGATAACATAGTCACCGTCGTCTCCCTGGGTGGTTACCGTGCCCCACTCGGGGATACTCAGCGGTTTGCCATGTGCGGTAGCGAATGCCGCAATCGCATCGAGACCATCTGGCTCGCGGGCCAATGCCGCCCAGCGTGCGGGATTGCTGACCCGTGGCAGGGAGATGCCGCTGTTGTCGTAAGCGTCGATGCCGATTATGTCAACATAAGCGTCGCCGGGATAAAAATCTGCCAACGGGATGTTGCGGTAGTTGGCATTGATATCCCAATCGAACAAGAGGTGGCTTCCTGGAACCGCTCGCATCGCTTGCACTTCTTGCGCGAAGCATCGCGCCCACTGGTGCCACTCGACCACTGTCGCCCCAAGGCTACCGACGTTCCAGGTGCCATTCATTTCGACACCGAGGCGGATCACCGAATAGCCGAAGCCTGCGTTCACGAGATTCTTGGCTAGCTGCCCAGCATACGCGTTGTACTTGCCAGCGGCACATTCGGCTGTCCAGTTCGGGTCGCTTGCCGCGGTGTCCGGGATGATGTTCTGAGTCAGGACGATCTGGCGCACAGTTGGGTCGGCCGCGAGCCACGCCTTGTAGGCAGACCCCGTATGGGTGAGCCAGGGACTCACCCAGTCGGACCACCCCGGGTCCGCCGTGCTAAATGTCTCAATACAGCTGTACGTAATGCCCGTCGCCCGTTCAACTTGTTGAAGAGCCGCACCCACCCTCGCGTAGATACAATTAGTCTTGGAGTCACCAGTCTGAATCAGTCCCAGCGGCCGCTCAGGCGCGCCAAAGTTGGAAAAAATGATAAGCATTGCTATAACAACTGCTATCACTTTTCCCTGCTGGGATCGATGGCGACGCCGATGCATTAGAGACCCGACTCATTCCGCATAGCTCAACCCTGCTGGCCGCGATTCAGCCATCTCGCAGGCCCGCTAGGAGAAATAATGCTCCGATCTCAGGACGTACTACTAGAACAGTAACCACATAGGAGCTTGGCCGCATCCCGCGGAGCGGGATGCGGCCGCCATCATCGATGGTATTCATCAGCATTCCTCTTACTTTGGCTTCCCGCATTGTTCTTCGGCGCAACCTGAGAACGGAAGGTCAGCTGGCAGCTCCATGGGCGCGATCGGTTATCACCTGGTTGTGGGCCCAGGCACGCTCGTGCGCTGCCACCAGCCTTCCGTCGCAAAATACGTTTATCTGGCTAGAACTCGCAACTAGTTCAACCCTGCGGCCAATTGCCGCGGGGCTCAGAGAATAGTCGTTGGAATCGAAACGGATAAATGGGCGGCTACCGACGCTCAGCGATTGGTGCCAGTCAGCCGATGGCGGCGCGGCGGGAAGCGGTAGCATTCTCTTCCTGTCGACGCTTATCAATTCGGCTGGAGAGCGACGCGGTGGCTCGCGTGGACGGATATTAGCCGTCCACACCCAGTCACGGAGCTGCCCATTGAAATCCATGGGTGAGGTAAACTGCCGATTGGGAAGGAATGAGCGTTCTAAGTAGATGTGTGCCCTCTCAATAAGTCCCGTAGCGCCGGAATCGGCTGGTCTGCCGATGACGATGCTGGCCCCCAGGGCGCGGCAGAAGTCTTCACGTCCGGCTGCGTCTCGCGCGCTCTCCGTCGGCAACCGGCCGGCGGAACCGCTACTGTCCCAGATCAGCGTCCGAGGTACTGCCCCGAGCGTCGCTAGGAGCTGCCACCAACCTTCGAGCACATCCTGTGATTGTGTAGAATGAATTAGGATTGCAGAAAGCCAGCGGGAATAGCCGGTAATCATGGTAAGCACGGGCAGGTGCCGAGCTGAGCGGATCTGCCCGAACCCCACCGGGATCTCGGCTGGTGGGAACCAGAAGCCGCACTGCGCAATCTCGCCGGGCAGGGATCTAGTCCGACTAGCATGCTGGCTCTGCCGCGAATATGCGGAACGCAGTTCCGTTACCCGGTCAAGCAGGACCTGGATGGACTGATCCCAGCCGATCGTCTCTGCAATCAACGTGGTTGGCATCAAGGGCCACGTTGCCAGTAGCTCGCGGATCTGCGGCTCGAAAGCATTGACAGATCGCGGCTCTGGATAACGCCGCAGGAACTGCGGTGTCTTTCCGGTTGATGCAGACTGTATTCTCGAGTGATGTCGACCCGCTCTGCCCATTGCGAGAAGGACTAGACCGAGCAGAAGGGACAGACCTTGGGCGAGCGCCCAGCCACCGGCTCCGGCTGTAATACCCCGTGGCAGCAGTATCCCCACGCAGCCGAGGACAAGAGCGGCGTTAGCGCCGTTTATGAAAACATACGCCGTGATCCGGTCGCGGGCTATGAGTAGCGAGTCGACGAGGTATGTGCCCCCAGTCAGGAGAGTACTCAGTGCGAAGATACGCAGGCAACCAGTCGCTGCCGTGGCGTAAGCTGCGCCGAAGATACTCAGCAGTAGGGGTGCGGCCGCCACCGTAACAACTACTGCGGGTAGCAGAAGTCCGTACACCCCGCGAAGCGCCTTGCGTAGCTGCTGCCCGAGAGGTACTCCCTGACGTGATGCCTCGGCAAAAAGAACCTGCGCGACTGTCGATGGGATGACGCTCAGGAATCCGGCTATCATGCCGGCAATCCCAAACCGGGCGGTCTCGGTGGCACCGCGCACCAGCAGGACCTCGATTGGCACGACAGTCGCGGGCAGGATCCCCATGATCGAAGCCAGGTAATTACCTGAAGTAAACGACAGGTAACGTCGCAGAATAAGAACCGACCTGAGTCCTACTCGCTTCCCGCTGATTTGACGGATGAGCGCTACGGCGGCAAGGACCGTGGACACCACGAGTGCCAGACCGTACGAGATCAATAGGCCGTATGAGTGAAAGCCGGTCAGGAGGAGCAGTGCCGTAACCTTGACGATGCTTCCCACCAGGTTCGTGGTGAAGACAGCGCGGCTCGCTCGGATGGCGACCAGGCCAGCATCGATAATGCCGCTAATAGCAGTAAAAGCCACTAGGACAGTTATCAATACCACCATTCGCCCGCGCTGCTGAAGGTCCAGTGTGGGAGGTAGATGGGGCCCGAGCGCAAGAACGGTGAGAAGGCACAATATCGTACCGATCGTGGCGATGACCGTCACCGTCACGACGACCAGCTCGCGCGGGTTCTCCGCACTGGCGACGTGGCGGGTCATGGTGTTCTCCAACCCGAGCGCCGCGATCGCTGCAAGCAGGCCAGCCCCAGCGGTCAGGCTGGAAAACACACCCACTGTTGACGCAGGGTATCTATGCGCGGCCAGCGTCCAGAAGACGACTCCGAGCACCGCCGAGGCGGCAGTGTTCGCGAGTAAAATCAGAGAACCGCGATACAGGGCATCATTGAAAATGCTCTGCAGCGCTCTGAGAGTCCATGACCGGAAGCTGATAGCCAGGGCGGCCTACTTCATCCCGCGACTCTGACCGGTTGGCCAGACACAGTAGCATGTGGTATGCCGCGTAGCATCGAGATCATTTCGAACCATGAGCGGCCTTCTCTGGGAGGGCGCGAGTACCGCGTCTCTGCCGGTGACGGGTAGAACGGCCACATCAGCGGCTGCGAGCAACTGGTTCACTTCCCCCTCGGACAGACAACTCAAGCCATACACGATGCTAGCGCCCCACCTTCGGACCAACGCCTGCAGGCGTGACCTGCTGCCTCGGGTCGTCCCACTGGGCAGAGTATGTGGGGTGCGGCCGCATAGCAACCGCTCCTGCGGCAGCGGTTGGGGCACCTAGCCCGCGCCAACTTTCCTTGCCAAGCGACGCCCCAAGAATGTTGCTCCCCTTCCCCCTAAAGCGGCACTATGATCAGTACCAGCGACTACTTAACGATCTATAAGTGCGGGAACAGCATCGCTCCGGGCGAGGAGCCGTGCGGGTACAGGGCGGATGCGGCATGGTCGGCCCGGGTTGAGCTGACCGCTACACAGTTGACGCGGCAAAAGCCTGAATGGGTTACCCGAACGTGTTGCGGACTTGTGAGCCAAATATCTACCATGCGGGCCGCCGTCCCGGCCGCCATGTTGCTGCTACCCTGGGACGTCACCTCAACACAGCTGCTGATCAGACCGAGGCAGTGCGGTCGGCGACCGCCCGCTACCGGCGGCCCCACATCGGATGGTACTCATACGCACCGATTTCCGCGGCCCCGCTCATGACTTCTACGCCCGGGAAAGCCGGCCTGGCCACGCTGTCGGATTCACCATCATCGACGAGATCCAGGACTCTATCCTCAAGGCGCCCGCGGCGGCCTGCACTCCCACCCATGACGACGGCAGCCAAACGCGGTCGGCGTGGTGGGCCAAGACCATAGGCACAATCATCGGCTTCAGTCCCGCCGCCTGGCTGACCAGTAGGGCCGATCCCAGCGGGGACGACGGAGGCCACGTTGGCGTGGAATCCGCCCTCCGGCACAGACAGCTGAGCTCAGTGTCAGGCGGCAAGCCAAGACCGCGAATGATGGAAGGTAGAACATCTCCCGGCAGCCCTACGGCCAGAGAGATAACATTGTGAGTCCAACCAGGCGGATATAACAGCATGGGACCATCATGGCATTGCGCACAGTGATCGACACGAACGTCCGATTGTCTCGAGCCACTGAACAGCTCTTGCGGTTACAGACCGACAAGACGCTGTGGCGCCGGTTCGAGCACAGTGCCGACGCGCTGATCCGTGCACTTCCTGACGGAGCGACGGTGCTTGACCTCGGTGGAGGGCGCCGTTGCGTCTACGCGCACTCTGTCCAGCCAGCGGGAAGGGTGAAGATGGTCGCTGTCGATATCTCCCCTGAAGAACTCGCGCTGAACGGCGATGTGTCCGAGACGTGTATCGCCGATGTAGCCGTCGGCCTGCCTATGCCGGCAGCATCGGTCGATCTAATCCTGTCCCGAGCATTGCTGGAGCATGTCGTAGACGTTCCGGCAGCGATCCGGCACATGGCGCGAGTACTCAAGCCGGAAAGCGTGGCATTGCACCTCGTGCCCTGCCGATACTCGTTGTTCGGCATGGCGGCTAGGCTGTTGCCATTCGGTCCATTGGTGCGGATGGTGCACCTGGTGATGCCGTGGACGCGAGGGCAGGTAGAGTTCCCGGTGCACTACGACCACTGCTATCCGCAAGCGCTCGAACGGGAGTTTCACGCGGCGGGCTTCTCCGAGGTGGAGCTATGGAGTACCTGGGCGCAGCCAGGTTACTTTGAGGCCGCCTACCCGCTATTTCTCATGCACGCAGTATACGAGTGGCTTGTCCGGCATCTCCAGCTTCGCGGGCTGGCCGCGTACACGGTAGTATGTGCGACGCGCTGAAATGTCTGTCGACTCGATGTTACTCACACATAAGGCCCGTGCGGGTCCACGCCCAGTGCGAACGCCGCGGCGGGCTAAGAGATACTGCAAGTTGCTGGACCTATCATAGACGGCGTAGCCCGATCTGCGCCGCTTGATGACATTAGGTCCTCGACTCGGCATATTCACGAACGATCACTTTTACCGGTTCGTGCCTGGGCAAAGATGCCACGGATCTCCCGCTCGGTAAGGTCCTGCCATGATCGGACGGAATGTGTCACCAATTTTCCGGCAGCGAGAATTTCTCGAGGATGAGCTGGCAGCCCTCGCCATTTCAGGGCCATCGGGCCCGCAGGTCCGCCGAAATCAGCTATCTGGAAGCCTGCTGCTACAGTCAGAAGGGCCATTATGTGATCTTCACCAAGCTTACTCTTCGCGAGGCAGGGTTGACTGAACCAGCCATTTCTATAGATACAGCTAGCCGCCTCGTAGCTATGAATATATGCACCCCCTAGGGCGCTCTCACCATCAACATATCCATGCATCTGAGCGAGACGGAGGTAATGTCGTAGACTTGATCGACACTTTGGATGACGTAGGCCCCGGAAACCTGAGTCAGCGTGAAGTTGATGGGCGGCCGGTGAAAAATCGCGGACTCCTCCGTCAGGTCCGATACGATACGAACCTAGTAGTCCGACTTTAGGACTGCTCATGAGTACCCGTTCCACCGCCGCTTCGAGTCCTCGCCCAAGGAGAAGAGCGTCGGCGTCCAGACGGAGAACCATCTGAGGTTCGTATCGTTCGAGAATCCAGCGATAGCCTGCAGCCAGTTTGACCCAGAGGCCCCCTTGAGTGCCCGGCGCTCTGCGAGGTGCATCGATAACTGCGATTTCCGGCGCGAGGTCACAGGTACGAGTCTGATTTTTGCTAAGAGCCTCATCATCGACGACAAGGATGGCCCTTGAGGGGTCGGTGTAATGCACAACGCTAGCTAGCGTGTCCAGAACATCATCCCGTGGGCCCGCAGGGATGATGACCGCAATGCGCACTCGCGGACGCATGGCTAGGCTAAACGCGTCCGCTGAGAGTTAGCTGTTCCATCAAATCCATATCAGGCACTCCCAGAAGCCGTGTCTCTGCGATGTAAGGATGCAGCGGTCGTGTGCCCGCTTGCACGAACTAATGGTAGCATAACCTCGTGGCACGAATTTACAACGTCATCTCACCGCATCTCGATGACGCCGCCTTGAGCTGCTCACTCTTTCTTGCCGCAAACCCTCATTCACAAATCACCACCATCTTTGCCGGCGGTCCGCCGTCCGTTCGTCCCTTGACGCCATGGGATAGGGCGGCAGGCTACTTCGTCGAGGGGGGGGACGTCATTGGCGTGCGCCGCGGGGAGGACATCAGTGCAGCGGCTGTGGTCAATGCGTCGACTCTTCACCTCACATATTGGGACCGGCAGTACCGGAACGAGCGGTACAACTACCGCGGATTCACCGACGATGAACTTCCGTCCGTGATCGCCAGTGACCTGGTGAGCCGTGTCGATCAAATCTCGGCGGATGCCTGGGTCATACCCCTCGGTATCAGCCATCCCGATCATCGCATCGCGGCAGACGCGGGTCTGATCTTTGCTGCACGCCATTCTGGAGACATTTACCTTTATGAAGAGCTTCCGTATGCCGTCGAATATCACGCTGACGCTGCGGACAGAAAGCGGAGTCTTGCCCAGCGGGGCTTTGTGCTCGAGGAAGACTCCATGCTCGAGTTCCTTCACGACGGGGCCCTGAAAGCGGCGGCGATCAGATGTCATTCTTCGCAGCGCCGCTCACTTCGACGACGTGCTAAAGTCGCCGCGCGGACTCCGGAACGGATTTGGAGGCTAATTCGTCCTTAGCGTGACTGCCACGAAGTCACGCTCACTTCCAGGAGCCTTTCACAGCTACGCGTACTGAGAATCTTCGGCTGACGCGCTTCAGTGACGGCGCGACCTGCCAATGGCCTCTATCAACGCGCCAACTCTGCTAGCACACCCGCCCCGTAGAGAAGATGGTCCACGAGGACCCTGAGTGGCCCGTGGGAACGGTTGCGCCAGGCTGGGATGAGCAGCAGGGCTGGATAGAAGGGGAAGATCAGGGTCAGCGGCAGCCCGATCAAGAAAGCTGGGTAAACGACCACCACGGGGTCCTTGCGAATAATATGCCTTATTCGCGCGCGATGCTTCCGGTAGAGCCGCGTGCGCGCCTTGCCGTACACGTAGGAACGGCGCCATTGGCGCCGCCATGTTCCATAATCGTGGTGAATTATAGCGTCGGGGACGCTGCAGATCCTGTAGCCGGCATCGATGAGACGCCAGCTGAAGTCCACATCAGAGCCATAAGCAAACGCTTCGTCGAATCCGTTGACCACATCGAACGCTTCACGCCGGAAGGCGAGGTTGCCAGTGCCGCACTCCGTCAGGTACTGGCACGCCCGAACCTGCTGTTCGCCAAGCGCGTACAGTCCATGGCTTCCCGATACTCCAGAGATGGTGCCAGCCGTGATGTTCTCGTCTTGGTAAAGGGGGGCGACTAGGCGTATCAGCCATCCCGGCTCTGGCCGACATCCAGCATCGGTAAAGACTATGATGCCGCCACGCGCGGTCCTTACGCCGACGTTGCGCTGATGCGGGATGGATACGGCTACCCCGGGTGGCCGCCGGAACTGCACCCACCGCACCGCCGACTCGTGACGCCGCAGGATGTGATCGAGTCTCCCCTCGGAGGCGTCAACAACGACGATCTCGGATGAGTCATCGAGATCTCTAGTCTGGCTGGCGACATCCGTCAAGGTGTCATCAAGGCTCGCTTCATCCTTGCTGATAACAACGATCGATATCATCGGTGGAACACCTCCGAGGAGCCATTTGTGTAGACGGTGTCATAATTGCCATCGAGGAACCGCAGTGGGAAGACATAGGTAACAAATTGATTGTTGAAGAGCGCACGGGCCCGTCCGTCGATGATGTTGGTGGTGCTGGCGTAGACCCATGCATGCTGATCAAGGGTTAGCGGTGTGACGTCCGACACCATTGCCTTGGGCGTTCCGATCATCGCGTTAAGTGGGAGCTGCGCGTAGCGGTCGGCGTACACCAGCTGGCCTGGCGTGGCGTGCTCACCTAGCCAGCTGGCCGACGTAAGCTCGGGTGCCGTCATGTCATAGCGCTCAAAATCCTCGCCACTGTTCGCTAGATTGATCGCTGTCCCCCCGCCCAGGACAGCGCCAGCCAAGCCGGAATTATTGACCAAAAGGACAACCAGCGAAACAGCGGCCACCGCGAGAACTGCGGCTTGCCGTAGCCTCCATTGATTGGGGGGCTGCCGGCGGCTCCACCGATCTGCCAGTAGCCCCATCGACCAGCACAAGGTGATAGCGATGACTACAGTCGCCTGGAGGAACGCTCGTTCTGGATTGTACTCCTCCGCCAATGTACCACTGAGCCTGATCAGCGCGAGGATCGCCAGGGTTGCGAGACTGATTAGTCCAACCCGACGGGCGATAACCGTGGCCTTGCGCCACAGCACCATCATCAGCGCCCCGACGGCACCGAACAGATTTACAAGCTGCTGAACGACCAGCCCTCCTAGATTAAGTGCATTGAAACCGAGGAGCCATCTCACGGCGGGGACATCCGGAGCTGAGTCGCGAAGTTGGTACCGAGGACTGCCCGCGTCTGGGAGAGGGGTGACATACGACTTGCTTTTCACGTACTCTTTGTGGACGAGTTGCGCGTACCGCGCCGCCTGGATACTGGTCTGCGATGTGGCCTGCAAGTAGCTAGACAGCACACTCAGTGGGCCCCCGCCGTGTCCTTGGTTGGGCAGCAGATCGAGTCCCTGGTTCTGTGTCGTACCGACGAATTGCGTGGCGTTAGATGCGGAATGCGTCACCGGGCCGTACCACAACACTGCGCCCACCAAGGCCGCGGCGAACGCGACTGCGACCGTACCGGTTAGCCGCGGGATCTTTCGTAGCCAGGACATCGCCAACAGCAGCACAAGCGTTATTCCAAAAATTCCGATGGCCATATAGGTCGTAGAGTAGTGCGATACAGCCATTGCCAGACCTAGCAAAGCGACCCAAGCCCACTGCGACCGCCGCGGTATCCGTCCGTCTAGCACTGCTGCGACCAGTGCGACGAACAACGGCAGGGCGATCTCTTGCCGCGCAAGGGCTGGGAGCTCCTGGAAGAAAGTAGCCTGCACGACAACAAGGCACGCCGCCGCGAAGGCCCAGCGGCGTGGAAGGACCCGGCGGGCGAGACCGAAGACCCCTACCGGGAATAGCGCGCCGATCGCTGGGTAGACCAGCTTGAAGACCAGTAGGGCCGGTACGCCGGATAGAGCGTGCAGTTCGGCTGGCATCACGGTGACGCTGAGCATCGCGCCGTAGGCGTCGCGAGTGTGTGCTGTGTGCCAAATACCTGTAAGCACGGCATGTTGCAGCGCGTAGTACTCAGCGGAGATATCGAAACCGTAGACAAGATCGCCGCGGAGAGAAAACGACCACATCAGCGCGAGTCCGACAGCGTACAGGATCACCGCGAGCAGCGTCTTGTTGAGCCGCCGCGCGAACGCCAGGGCCAGGATGAGTAGGACAACGCAGGCGGAGAGTGCGGCAATGGCAATACCGGGCCCATGACCGCTATTCAGCCGCAGCGCACCCGCCGCTGCGGCCAACGGGAAGAGGAATGGCCACGCAAGCCTCTCCGGCTGCGCCAGCGAGCGCCACGGTATCGCTACATACGGCGGGGCGTTAACGGTTGACGCCAATAGCACTAAACAGACGAACTCAAGACCCGCCAGCAACGGGGCCGCCCTAAGGGGCGCGCTTACACCCACAAGTGGCCCCAGGAGGTCCACCGCGAGGCCAGAACCAAGGAGCACCACCAAGGACCCGCATGGCACATACACCGGAAGCGACGAAACAGCGTTGCCGCCAATCCGCAAAGCTCGCAGAAGGATCACGCCTGGAACGATGAGCAGCAGCGGTACCAGCAGAACCTGCGCCACCCACGACCCACGTAGCGGCACGAGGAGAGCGATCAGCGCAAGGGCCGCAAGGCACCCCCCGACCCATCTGCCTATCGGCGTGGCGACGTTGCGCGGGGCCATCCCGGCGCTTCGTGGTGAACTCTCGAGCCACTTCACAGTCACGGCATCTGCTCCGGCCGCCTGCCGGGTCCGGCGGTCCGAATCCTTTCGGTCCGTGGTTCCGCAACAAGATGGCGGAAGCGCCACAGCCCCTCAACGAAACCGACGTCCTCACACAACTCCTGGGCGAGTTGCACATACGCATCGACCAGGCCAAGGGCACGACGGTCGGCGATCGTCGCCCTCAGGCCTTGGGGATAGAGTGCGTGCGGCACAGCGAGTGCGGCGATGGCGAACGCCGGTAGACGGAGGGCCAAGACCAGCAACGCCAGCACGATCACCGGTCCTGGAAAGAACGTGGGACGCACGCTCGGCCACTTGCGGTACAGGCGTGCGGAGCCGCGGCCGTACGCACGGCTGCGGCGCAGCGCGTCACGCAATGAGGGCTCGAAATGGTGCACAACCCGGGCCTCTGGCACGAAGGCCAGGCGGGAAGAGGGAAACGTTTGGGCCAGCCGCCGGGACAGATCCACCTCCTCCGCGCCGAAGCGGAACCGCTCATCAAAGCAGCCTACATCGAGCAGGGCCTGCCTGCGAAACGACATGTTTGCCCCGGCGAACGAGTAAACGTTTCGCCGATCGAGCCGGTCTGCTTGCGTCCACTGCCGCTTGATATAGAGATACAATCGGTAGGGCAGCGCGTCGCTTTGTGCTAGATCCAGTTCCAGCGGCCTGAGCGGATTATACCGTTTGAGATAGTCAAGCATAAATCCCGGTCGCGCACTAGGCAGAATGGTCCCACCAACTCCTATGACCCCTTCGTCATAACCAGCGAGAACTCGCTCCGCCCATTGTGATTCTGGCTCGCAATCGTCATCGAGAAACGCCACAATTGCCGCCGAAGCGACGCCCACACCCGAGTTGCGAGCCGCTGCTAGCCCACGGTTAATGCCGTGGCGAACCACGATGGCACCGTGCGCACGAGCGACGTCGCTGGTGGTGTCCGTTGAGCCATCGTCTATCACGATGGCCTCCAGATGGGAACGGATCGTCTGCACAGCTAGTGCGCGCAGGCATCGGTCGACGCCTGCCGCGCCATTACGCGAGCAGAGGACGACGCTGAGGTCAACCGGCATGAGACAGATCCTTCGCAATGCTGTCCCGCGCCGCAAAGTAGACTTCGTCGGTCACAAGGGCGACCACTGGATGCGGGGGCTTTCTCATGAGCCGCTCCTT
>OBLW0100003609.1_pt1 | contig 12013 bp, 8 predicted proteins | sample 1520161 | NCBI WGS metagenome assembly OBLW01 (sample SAMEA3539309, study PRJEB22396) | soil metagenome | biome: tundra; feature: field; material: soil | place: USA | collected 2010-05 | depth 0.15 m
CGAATCGCATGTGAGTGTAGCGGTGGGTGCGGGCAGCCTGCTTGGGGGTTTCCAGGTGCTATCAGGACTTGTTGGGCCGATCGTGATTGCCTACGGCCTGGTCAGTATTTATTTTCTGTTGAGATTTGCCTGGAGATGCAGGCAGCTGGCAGTCCTGCGCAGGGAATCTGTAGAAGCCGATTTCTCAGATGAAGTTGCCGACGCCTGGATGCAATGGTCGAAGAGGTTCGGAATCGGAGAAGTGTCGATTGAGGCGTCCTCGCAGATTTTCGGGCCGGTCACATTGGGGATTTCGCGACGGCTGGTGCTTTTGCCCGCAAGCATGCTCGACGGCATACCGGCAGGCGATCTGCACGCCGTGATTGCGCACGAGTTTGCGCACATTCGGCGGAATGATTTCTTGAAGAATCTCTTGTACGAGTTGCTTGCGCTGCCTGTGAGCTACCATCCGTTGCTCAGGTTGACGCGGGACCGGTTGATGGAGAGCCGCGAGATGGTCTGCGATGAGATGGCCGCGGCGATTTCCGGACGAGATGTATACGCACATTCGCTCTTGAGACTGGCTTCCCTCCTGATCGATGGGGTGCCGATCAGGATCCCTCACGCCATCGGAATCTTCGATGCCAACACACTGGAAAGGAGACTTATGCGACTGACCGAGAGACGAAATGAGATTCGAGGCGTGCGGCGGGTTACGCTTGCGGCTGCATGTATCCTTTTGGGCATTGCAACGTGCTCTTGGGGCCTGGCGCTGCGGATGCACGTGGATGCAACAGCAGCGGAAAGTAACAGTGAAGCGGCCAAGGGGGCGGGACCCCGCACCGTTCCTGGCCACGAGATGGTTCAGTACGTACTGAACAAGGTTCCTCCAAAGTATCCGGAGGATGCCAAGAAAGCGAGAATTCAGGGGACGGTAGTGCTGAACGCCGTTATCAGCAAGGACGGGAGTGTCGAAAAGCTCGTGGTGGTGTCCGGGCCCAAAGAGCTTCAACAATCGTCGCTTGATGCCGTGCGGCAGTGGTCGTATAAACCCTATCTGCTCAATGGGCAACCGGTCGAGATCAAGACGACTGTCAAGGTCACCTATCGCCTTGCTCCGTAGTCAGCCGATCGATCGGCCGTCAAAAAGGCACAAAGAGGGCCGGGACCGCTCCCCGCCCTCTTTCGTGTTTGCGAGATTCTGCCGGAATCCGGCTATTGATTTACAGCGGCTGAACGTCCGCAGCCTGCCATCCCTTTGGCCCCTTCACCACGTTGAACTGCACGGCTTGACCTTCCTGCAGGCTCTTGAAACCACTCGAGTTGATCGCAGAGTAGTGCACGAAGACATCTTCGCCGTTCTGACGCGAGATGAAGCCGAAGCCCTTCGCGTCATTGAACCACTTCACAGTGCCTTGTTCCATTTTGCTCGTATTTCCTGATTTGAATTGCGCTGGATGAATCGGAGCGACCACTGGCAGAATCTTGCTTGGTTGGGCGAGTTACTGCTCACGCCCGGTTCGACTCTAACGCTGGCGATAGTGTAGCATCCCGCCGCAAATTTTCGGCTTCGAAAACTTGGCGGCGGAAGCAGCTTTCTGAGGCAGGATGCTGGAACACACTTGGAATCATCGACCTGCGAGGTTACCTTCGGGTGTGATAGGGTGAACTATCGCCATGTCCAACGATCCGGTCCCGAGCCTGCTCGCCCGCGCTACCAAGGTGCTTGAGGCAGAGTTTGGCTCGCTGCCGGCGTTCGAACCGGCGTCGGTAAGCGCCACCGATACGGAAGCGATGGAGCGGGTGCTGGAGGCTACGGCGCACCGGCTGGGCAACAACTATCCTTATTTCCATCCTCTCTATGCCGGGCAAATGCTCAAGCCGCCGCACCCGGTAGCGCGTGCCGCCTACGCATTGGCCATGCGCCTGAATCCGAACAACCACGCTCGCGACGGGGGCCGCGCCAGCTCGGAGATGGAGATCGAGGCGGTGGCGGAAATTGCGCGGATGTGCGGGTGGACGGAGTTTCTGGGCCATCTAACCTCAAGTGGGACGATAGCGAACCTCGAAGCGCTTTGGGTAGCTGGGCAGACCATGCCAGGGCGGCGCATTGTCGGGTCCGAGCAGGCGCATTACACGCACCATCGCATCTCCACGGTTTTGAAGCTGGACTTTACGCCGATTCCCGCCGATGAGCGCGGACGGATGAGCCTGGAAGCGCTTGGGTTTGAGCTCAGCAAGGGCGATGTGGGGACGGTAGTGGTCACGGTGGGCACGACGGCTATTGGCGCCGTCGATCCGTTGGAGGAAATTCTTGCGCTGCGAGAGCGGTACGGATTTCGCGTGCATGTCGATGCGGCCTACGGGGGCTATTTCCGCCTGATTCCTGAGGCACTGGATCAACCGACACGGCGCGCGTATGCGGCACTGGATCAGGCCGACTCCATTGTGATTGACCCGCACAAGCACGGGCTGCAACCCTACGGGTGTGGATGCATCCTATTTCGTGACCCGGCTGTGGGGCGGTTCTACAAACATGACTCTCCTTATACCTACTTCACTTCGAAGGAGTTGCATCTGGGCGAGATCAGCCTGGAGTGTTCCCGGGCAGGTGCGGCGGCGGTGGCATTGTGGGCCACGCAGCAGTTGCTGCCGTTGACGCAAGGAGGGGAGTTTGCCCGTGGGCTGTCGCGTGGACGGTCCGCGGCCCTGGAACTGGACCGGCGGCTGCGCCAAAGCGGTAACTTCAAGCCTATAGAGGCAGGGGCGCCTGAACTGGATATCGTTGTCTGGAAGGTAGAGGCAGAGTCACCTGAGGTGTCTTCGCGGCTGGCCAAGCAAACTTTTGTGTCGTGTGCCCGGCGAAACTTGCATCTTGCGCTAGTACAATTGCCGCAATACTGGTTTGGCCCGGCTGCCAGGGATCGGCAGGGAAATCAGGACAAGTTTCTGACCTGCCTGCGTTCCGTGCTCATGAAACCTGAACACGAGGTATGGTTGGACAGCATCTGGGACAAGCTGGCCGCGGCTTCCGCGGAGGCAAGGGAGACGTAAGGGATGACGGAAACGTGCTTGGTTGCAGGCCAAAAAGAAAACGTTCTCATCCAATCCGGAGATTTTTCCATCACGATTGTCCCGCAACTGGGGGGCAAAATAGCCTCAATTCGTGTGATGGACCGTGAACTTCTGCAGGCTCCGCTTGCCCCTCTCGGCCCGCGAAGCCGGACCATGGGATTCGACCAAGGCGATGCCGGCGGATGGGACGAATGCCTGCCTTCCGTGGCGCCATGCACCGTGGAAACCGTGGCCGGACAGGCCGATATTCCAGATCATGGCGACGTGTGGCGGGTGGCCTGGGACCGGGTTTCCGCCAACGGCTCAGTGAAGCTGCGCGCCGGGTGTTTCTCGCTTCCGTTAGCGCTGGAGCGGAATATCGAGCTTTGCGAAAACGGACAAGGGTGGCATCTCGGGCTGGATTACAAGCTGACCAACACAGGCGATTTCTCTGTGCCGTGGTCGTGGTCCGCGCATCCTTTGTTTGCCACAGAGCCGGGCGATCAGATTCTGCTGCCCGCTTCAATAACAAAGATGCGGGTGGAGGGCTCAGGAGGCGGCCGTCTCGGGGTGGCGGGCAACACAGTTAATTGGCCCATCGCCACGCTGGCTGATGGCAGCCGGACCGACCTCGGCCTTGTGCAATCTCCAGAGTCGCACATCGGCGATAAGGTGTTTGCAGGACCACTCGCGGCTGACGAGAACTGGTGCGCTCTTTACAGGCCCAAGGCAGGGGTGCGCATCAAGATGAGCTTTGATGTGCTGACGACCCCATATCTGGGGCTCTGGATCTGCCATGGCGGCTGGCCCAATAGGCCGGGCCCAAAGCAGACGTGTGTCGCGCTCGAACCCGCAACGGCGCCCGTGGACTCCCTTTCGGTAACCGGCCCATGGTCGCGCGTGCTCGCTCCGGGAGAATGTTTTTCGTGGACGATGTCAGTCGATTTTGAAATGATTCAGGTTTAAAAGACTATGCATGATCCTGCGGTACTGCGTTCTTTGCACTTAGCCCGCTTTCATACCGAACCGGTCATTTTTGAAGCACCGGGCCGCGTGAATCTCATTGGCGAACACACCGACTACGCCGAGGGCTTTGTTATGCCCGCGGCCATCGACTTCGCCACCCTCGCCGGTATCTCGCCGCGCTCTGACGGAAAGATTGTTATCTTCTCTGAGAATTTCAACGACGAGCGCACCTTCGATGCGTCCGCCCTTCCGACTGCGGGAAGCAATATATGGAGCGACTATCCGCTGGGCGTGGTGGTGATCCTGGCGGGCGAGGGGCACACGATTCCAGGCTTCAGCCTTTCGCTGTGGGGGGACGTGCCGCTGGGTTCGGGTCTCTCAAGTTCCGCCGCAGTCGAAGTGGCCACCGCGCTGGCGGTCACTTCACTTCTTGGAGTCAGCTATCCGGGGCCAGTGTTGGCGCGGCTGTGCCAGCGCGCCGAAAACGAGTTTGTGGGCGCCAATTGCGGCATCATGGACCAGTTCATCTCAGCGAATGGCGCCGAAAACAATGCTCTGCTGATCGACTGCCGCGACCTGAGCTTCAAGCTTGCGCCCATTCCGCCTGACGTTGCCTTGGTGATCGCAAATACGATGGTGAAACACTCGGTTGCCGGTGGTGAGTATACGAGCCGACGCGCCCAGGCGGAAGAGGCGTGCGCCGTGATTGCGCGGCACCGGCCCGAAGTGCGCTTTCTGCGCGACGCGACCATGAAAGATCTGGAGCGATGGGGCAGCGAGATGAGCCCCAATGCGCTGAAGCGCGCCCGCCACATCATTACTGAGAATCTGCGCACGGTGGCCGCTGCTGAAGCGCTGATTCACAATGATCTTGCGGAACTCGGCAGGCTGATGGCGGAGGCGCATGTCAGCTATAGCAGAGACTTCGAAGCCAGTTGCGTGGAAGCTGACGCGATGGTGGCCCTGGCACAGGATTTGCCGGGGCTGATTGGCGCACGCCTGACAGGCGGCGGCTTTGGAGGCTGCACCATTAACCTGGTTGAGCGTGACAAGGCGGCTGACTTCGCAGAAGAACTGGCGGCGCGCTATGCCACTGAGACAGGCATTATGCCGCAGATTCACATTTGCCACGCATCCGGTGGGGCGCACCGGATCGGATAATTCCACTCTCTGCGGGAGCAAACCGTTGGCCGTACTACAAAGGATTTTGCACGACGTTACGGTGTGGTGAAAACTGGTTACTGCAGCCGGGTGGAATCTGCCCAAGGTCAAACAATTTCTATTTTCCTTGGTAAAATCTGTAAAGGTTTCGGACATCTAAGGATACTGGGAAGAGAGGGTCTATCCCGGCCCCTGCTGTTTGTTTTGATTTGAAATTCCCTGGCCGTAGCCTGTTAGTTTTCGAGCACCTCAGAGAGATAAAGGTAATGCCGCTAAACTCGATTAAACCTTTTGCTTACGAGACATTCCCCGCTTGTGGTCTAGTCGCCTACTTCTCAATGGAGATCGCCATCAACCCTGCAATGCCCACTTACTCGGGCGGCCTGGGCGTGCTGGCAGGCGACACACTGCGTTCGGCTGCAGATCTCGGCGTGCCCCTGGTGGCCTTCAGCCTGGTCCACCGCAAGGGCTATTTTCAACAGCACCTGAACGGCTCCGGTGAGCAGAGCGAAGATGTGCAGCCGTGGAATCCGGCGGACTTCTGCATTGAACAGGAAGCACGGGTCACGGTTTCAGTGGAAGACCGCGTGGTGACTGTGCGCGCCTGGCGCTACGACCTCGAGGGCCGCTACGGACATGTGGTGCCGATCTACCTGCTGGATACGGACCTGGACGGCAATTCGGGTTGGGACCGCGGCCTTACCGATCACTTATATGGCGGCGACACCAACTACCGCCTGGAACAGGAAATCGTGCTGGGCATGGGAAGCGCGCGCATGGCGCACGCGCTGGGCCTGCACGTAAACGTTTATCACATGAACGAGGGCCATGCCGCGTTTCTGACCCAGGCATTGCTTGAGAGCGAACTGGGGGGCGGCCCAATGGGCGCGGCCACGGATGCCGATATTGCCCAGGTTCGGCAGAAGTGTGTCTTCACGACGCACACGCCGGTTCCGGCAGGTCACGACCGTTTCTCGACCGAGCAAGCTATTCGCATTCTTGGCGGCGACCGCACGGCGCGGCTTGAAAAGCTGGGATGTTTCCGCGACGGGCTGCTGAATATGACTCTGCTGGCGCTGCGTTTTTCACGCTATGCCAACGGAGTGGCCATGCAGCATGGCAAGGTTTCCCGCGCCATGTTCCCCGAGTTCAATATTGACTCCATCACCAATGGCGTGCATGCGCCCACCTGGATCTCCGAACCTGTTCAGCAGATGCTCGACAAGCACATTCCCGCGTGGCATCGCGACAACCTCTACCTGCGGAACGCCATCGACCTGCCGGAGCAGGACATTCTGAATGCGCACAGCCGCGCGAAAGAAGCGCTGCTGACCGAAGTGGCCACCCGCACCGGCCACGTACTCAATCCCAGAGTGCTGACATTGGGCTTTGCCCGCCGCGCTGCGACGTACAAGCGCGCTACCCTTTTGTTTACGGATCCGGAACGGCTGCTCAAGATTGCAAGCGATGCGGGCGGTCTGCAGATTCTTTACGCCGGCAAAGCGCACCCGCAGGACCAGCCCGGAAAGGCGCTGATTCACCAGGTGATCGAGGATGCGGCCAAGCTCTCTAACGACATGCTCCGCATCGTCTACCTTGAAAACTATGCCTGGGACCTGGGCGCGTTGCTGACCGCGGGCGTGGATGTATGGGTGAATACGCCGCGGCGGCCCTACGAGGCCTCCGGCACCAGCGGGATGAAGGCCGCGCTGAATGGCGTGCCCAGCCTCTCGATTCTCGACGGCTGGTGGATCGAAGGCTGCATCGAAGGCGTGACCGGCTGGGCCATTGAAGACGGCGCCAATGACGCCGAAGAAGCTGGCTCGCTTTATCACAAACTTGAAACGGCCGTAGTTCCGCTCTATCGCGACACCCAGGAGAAGTGGGCGCGCTTGATGCGCACGACCCTTGCTTTCAATGGCTCTTTTTTCAATACCAACCGCATGGTGAAGCAGTACACCCGCAACGCCTACTACCCGGTCAAGCTGCTTGAACCCACCAAGGCGGAGGAGCCGGCGTTCGCGGATTCAGCGACAAGTTCGACTTAGGACGATGCAGGTGGGGATGGTGGCAACCACTCTCCTGCCGGCTCGAAGACCTATCTGTAGGGTTCGCGATCCTCAACTTCCCCCAATCCCCTGAGAGACAGCGGCAATGATCCGTCTGATTTGCAGATGCCGTGTGGCCGCTTGCCGCGCGAGCACGCCATGATGCCGGACCGCATCCAATATGAGCGTGAGAACAGATCGATTGGAGGGGCGATGCGGAAACCACTGATTCTGGTCGTGGGTGCAGGACCGACGGGAATGTCCGCGGCGATCGAGTTGAGGCGAGCCGGGCTGGACGTGCGGATCATTGATAAATCGGAACACTTGGCGCAGCACTCACAAGCACTGGTGGTACAGGCGAGAACGCTGGAGCAGTTTCAGCGCTACGGCATTGCGGAGAAGGCGGTTGCTCGCGGCCGAAAGCTGAAGGAGGCTGCATTCTGGAGCGACGGAAAGAAGATCCTGTCCGTTGAATTTGACCGCATCAAGAGCCGCTACCCGTATGTGCTGATGTTGCCCCAGAACGAAACCGAAGCGATTCTGAATGAGCATATGGAATCGCTTGGCGCAAAGACAGAGCGGGGAATCGAACTGATGGGACTGACGCAGGAGAATGACAAGGTCATTGCCACACTTCGCCATCGCGATGGCAGCGAGGAAGAAGTGAGGCCGCGTTGGGTCATCGGCTGCGATGGGGCGCACAGCCGCGTTCGCGAAAAGCTGGGAATCCCTTTTGAGGGGCAGGGCGTGGGGCTCTCGTTCTTCCTCGGAGATATGGAAATCGACGGACCGGACGCTCCTCAACAAGACGAACTCGCGCTTCATTTTCACCGCGGAGGCGATGTGGTGTTTCTGGCGCCGCTGACGGAGAAGCTGACTCGCGTGATTGTCGCGGTCAATTCGAGGCAGGGCGAACAATTGCAACGGGAGCTGACGCTGAAAGACTTCCAGGATGCGGTCGACAATGCGGGCGTAAATGTGCGGGTCCATTCGTCAGAATGGATGACGCCGTTTCATGTCAACGATCTTCAGGCTCGCCACTATCGAAGCGGCGATGTGTTTCTTGCCGGCGACGCCTCGCACATTCATTCGCCGGTGGGCGGCCAGGGAATGAATACCGGCATTCAGGACGCTGCGAATCTGGGATGGAAGCTGGCCGCAGTATTGCGCGGAGGCGACCTGGTGCTGCTGGACAGCTACGAAGAAGAGCGAGGCGCAGTGGGAAAAGCACTGCTGCGGTTTACGGAACGCGGCCTGAAGCTGGCGACAGCCTCGAATCCGCTCTTGGAGACTGTGCGGGACGATCTGCTCTCTGCCTTGTCGAGCCTTACGCCGGTGCAGAAGGCGATGCTTGGATTCATCTCAGAAACGGGCATCAACTATCGTTCATCTTCGATCGTGAAAGATTTCGGCGGCGATAGCAGTCTCTGGGCCGGAGACCGGATGCCGGATCTGGAACTGAAGCACAGCGGGGGGGCCACGCTGCTGCAGGATTGGACGGAGGCGAAGCACCTGGCGGTGTTGCTGGATCCCTCAAATGAGGAGATCGATGAAGTGAAGGCGGGGCTTCCGTTGGCGAAGGTAGTCACGGTGCATGCGCGCGATTTGTACGAGGAAGGCCTCAGGGCGCTGGGCACTGAGAAGAAGCTTCTGATTGTGCGACCGGATGGCTACGTCGGCTTTCGCGGGATCGTAGAGCCGCACACGCCGTGGACGGAATGTGCCGAGCAGGATGGGCTTGCGCCGTCGGTGAAGATGGCCTTCTCGTAATGAGTTGGTGCGATTCTGCGCGCGACGAATTTCCAATCTTTCTCAGGCCAGCGGGAGATGGCACCGTAGCGGCTATTCTGAACGAGAGCCTATGCCACCGGAACCGCGCCAGTTCGACGTGATTGTGCTGGGCGCGGGAGCGGCCGGGATGATGTGCGCGGCTGTGGCGGGTCAGCGCGGGCGACGCGTGGCGCTGCTGGAGCACAACGCGCAGCCGGGGCGGAAGATTCTGATCTCCGGCGGTGGAAGGTGCAACTTTACGAATCTGCATTGCGCGCCAGAGAACTTCATCTCTGAAAATCCGCACTTTGCCAAGTCAGCACTGGCGTTGTATCAGCCGCGCCACTTTATTGAGCTGGTGGAGCGCTACGGAATTCAGTGGCATGAGAAGACGCTGGGTCAGCTTTTCTGCGATGGGTCGGCGCGGGCGATTCTGGACATGCTGCTGGCGGAGTGCGAGCGAGCCCAGAAGATGGATGGCGGCGTGGAACTCGTGCTGAACGCCGGGAGGATCGCGGTCGAGGGCACGAGCGGCGAGTTTTGCGTGGAATGCTCGGCGGGCTCATTCAGGGCTGGCGCGGTGGTGGTGGCTGCGGGCGGGCTGTCGATTCCCAAGCTGGGTGCAACAGGACTGGGGTACGATTTGGCGCGGCAGTTTGGGCTAAAAGTGGTGGCACCGCGGCCAGCGCTGGTTCCCCTGGTGCTTGACGGAGCTGAGGCGGCGTGGACGGAGTTGGCCGGTGTTGCAGCGGAGGTGGTGGCTCAAGCGGGCGGTGCGAAGTTTCGGGGGAAGATGCTGGTGACGCATCGTGGGCTGAGCGGGCCGGCCGTGTTGCAGGCTTCAAGCTACTGGAAACCCGGCGAACCGCTGGTGGTGGACTTTTTGCCGGACGCTTCAACGGCCTCTGTATTGTGGCCTTTGAGGGAGCCGGGAGCGCGGCGGGATGCGGCGGCATTGCGCCAGGCGCTGCGGACAGCGCTGCCGCAACGGTTGGCAACTCATTTGGCCGCGGTCTGGGCGCCTGCGGGATGGTCGAATACTGCTCTCGAAGCTCGCGAGAAAAATCTGCACAGGTGGTCTTTTCATCCTGTCGGGACAGAAGGATTTGAGAAGGCAGAAGTGACGGCCGGGGGCGTGGACACAAACGGATTGCAGGCACGCACGATGGAGGTCCGCAGCGTGCCGGGACTGTTTTTCATCGGCGAAGCTGTCGATGTGACCGGGCAACTGGGCGGGTTCAATTTTCAGTGGGCGTGGGCTTCGGCGGCGGCTGCGGCGAAGGCGGTGTAACGTCAGCACTGGTTCTATTGTCGAATGCTGAGTTCATTCGGACGAGGCGTTCGGTTTGAGCGGCTTGCGAAAGGTGAGGCAATAGAGTTTGCCGCCGGCAATCTCCCGCGCTTTGACCTCGGTCATATCCTCGGGAACGAGGTCGATGGGACAGCGCACTTTTTCACTTCCGGCCTCAAAATTGCTACGCGTGAGCGGGTTCCGCTGGTAGTGGTCCCTTACCGTCTTTTCCGTTTCGTCGACGATGACGATCTTGGTGCCGGGGCGGGCAACCCAGATCATTTCCTTGATGGCGCGGGCTTTGTCGGTGAAGAAGTTGATGCCGCCCACGTGAAAAACGCAATCGAATGCCTCCACGCGGAAAGGCAGCCGCTCAGCCTCGCCATGGAACAAGTGCGCCTGGCGGTGCCATTTCTTGAGATTCTTTTGGCATTTGCGCAACATTCCCCAGGAGAGATCGATCCCATAGAACTGTATGTTTTCGGGCAGATAACGCAGGTTTGCGCCGGTGCCCACTGAGACTTCCAAAACCCGCGCGCCTTCTGAAATTTCCAGCTCGGGGATGTATTCCTTGCGATAGTCGGGTTTGCGAGTAACCCAGTGATAGAGCCGCTCGGCGAGATCATAGCCCGGAGCGATGCGGTCATACATGGCCTGGTACTTCAAATTCGGCCCGGTCACGGTGCTGACGAAGAGTGGAATTCCATCGCGGATGGGATAGACGCGTCCGGTTGCCGTGTTACGCAGCGTGTTGCCGTCCAACTCGAACGCATATCGCGTGTCCGGGTCGCACAGCACAGACAAAACATCGTCTTCTCTGATTGTTCGCGGCATTTCTTTCGGAGCACCAATACCCGCTTCAGCCCCAAAACTAACATACGCTCCGTCGGGATTCAGCGTTCCACCATGCGGCCCGTCACCAACCCATAACCCCCGCTGCTACAATCGAAAAGGCGCAAACCGATCAGTCTTTGAAGGCTTTTTTGAATAAACAGTTCGACCCCCGACCGATGACTCTCCATCTCTTCAATACCCTTTCGGGACAAGTGGATGAACTCGTCCCCGCGGACGGCCTAGCCCTGCGGATGTATGCTTGCGGGCCGACGGTCTACGATTACGGCCACATCGGCAATTTTCGTACTTTTCTGCAGGTCGACGTGCTGCGCCGCTTCCTCAAGTTGACCGGTATCCGCATCCAGCACGTGATGAATATTACCGACGTGGACGACAAGATCATTCGCAATGCGGTCCAGGCAGGCATCCCCATCAGCGAATACACGCCGCCTTTTATTAAGGCTTTTTTTGAGGACCTCGATTCTCTCCGCATCGAGCGGCCTGAGCAGATTGCACGAGCCACAGAGCACATTCCGCGCATGGTGAAACTGGTGCAGGAACTGGCCGCAGTCGGTGCGGCCTACCAGACCGAAGATGGGAGCTGGTACTTTCGTCTGGCATCGTTTCCCGAATACGGGAAGCTGAGCAAAAAAGACCTGAGCGGCATGGAAGACGGTGCTCGTGTGGACGTGGACGAGTACGAAAAGGATTCGGCACGCGACTTTGCGCTGTGGAAGGCCGCCAAACCCGGCGAGACGGCATGGGAGACGGCGATTGGCCGCGGCCGGCCAGGCTGGCACATTGAGTGCTCGGCGATGGCAATGGAGTATCTGGGCGACAGCTTCGACCTGCACACGGGCGGCGAAGACTTGATGTTTCCGCACCATGAGAACGAGATTGCGCAGAGCGA
>OBLW0100003610.1_pt1 | contig 12013 bp, 10 predicted proteins | sample 1520161 | NCBI WGS metagenome assembly OBLW01 (sample SAMEA3539309, study PRJEB22396) | soil metagenome | biome: tundra; feature: field; material: soil | place: USA | collected 2010-05 | depth 0.15 m
CTGAACCAGGGCGCCCTCTCATAATGCATACGTTTTGCGGGGGCAAGGTCAGTTCCTATACTCCCAAAGTTCGCTGAGTTTCAACACCACCCAGCCGCGGGAGGGCTCGATCACCGTAACGGGAATCGAATCATAGGCCAAGCCAGTAAATGCTGCGCGTAAGGGCTCGGACTCTTTTCCTGGAGAGATCATCGCAATGGCGCTATGCTATCAGGTCCATCTTTATGGTATTCGGGACGCGTGTAGGGCGCTCTATGACACGCCTTTGGTGATCTCGAACAGTTGAAGGACGCGTGAGCTAACTCCAGCCGCAATCGTCCGGATTCCATTACCCTGGCACCGAACATAATGGCTGACGATTATGCCGATTTGAGCTTGGATTACCGGTATCGTACTAGCTAGTCCTCAATTAGTCCTCGTCGCCGCCTCTGATCGTTTATGTGCTGATCGACATTGGCCTGTCCAATATACCGAGAGTTCGATATTTCATTCAACTGAATCAATTTTGGGCTTTGCCGGCCACGCTCGAATAAAGGGTGTCGCACAGATTGACCTCAGAAATCGTGATGATGGTCGACGAGGCCCAGAATGTTCTGCGGCTCGACGGGAGGTTTGGCTCCGTCGCCTTGAAGCGGGTTCGCGGCCTCCGTCCTGGCGCGCAGCTTGGCCACGGCTAACCAGTTGTCTTTGTGCGGCTGGTCGGCAATCCACGGCGGTAAAGGCATGCGGAGGTAACGGCTGAGCGCTTCAGCGTAGCCCTCATAGAGGTTTCGCATGTCACGAAGTCTTTCGATGGAATGGTCATCCCGGCACACGCTGACGCCGCTTTGGCAGAGCAGATTGTAAAGCTGCTCATAGCGTTCGGGGGGAAGCCGGTCCGGAGCATCGTTGACGGGAGTAAGTGAAAGGATCTGCGACAGGTCAACCATCGCGTGTCTGGCCATGGCAAAGGTGAGTAGAGCCTGTCGGGCTTCGTGTCCGCGGACCCCTGCAATCAGCAAAGCCGACGTGTCGAGAATTGCGGTCAGTGCGCTGATCCAGCTCTGGTTAGTGTGCTGAGACCGGAAATAGCAGAGAAGCGGATAGGAGATATGGCTCTCCAGCAGTTCTGCCGACCAGCGCTCCCACTCCTCTAGCAAAGTAGACAGAGCCCTTTGGGCGCCGTCATAGGAGTGCCGGTGCAAGAGCTCCGCGGCCGTTGGAGGCGATCCAGCGCGTGCATCCAGCAACGAGATGCTCACTTCGCGAAGGGAGAACGCGCCATACAAGACTGGAAAATATCCCATGACCACTGCCAGAAAGCCAAATCCGGTTCCCGCTTCCAGGATGACCAGCTCCCGAGTAACGGGACTGTTCGGCGTGACGTCACCCAGGCCGAGAGTAAAGATGGTGGTCCCGCTGACGTAGAGGTCCGACCGAAAACCTGGCTTCTGCGAAGCATCGTTGAAGGGGCTGCCCATGGAATAGTAAATGAGCGCAAAACCCACGATCATCCCGCTGGCCCAGACAACCAGCAGGAAAATCAAAGACAACGGCCCAAAGAAGCTAAACGCGGTCTCCCGTTTGCGCGGATTGTGAAGCCACTGGGTGAAGAAGGCCCATGGTCTCCACGTTACGATATAGAAGATGCGCGTGATGCGGAAGCGCCCAGTGGCACGCCGAGGGAGAATGATGGTTTGGAAGGCATCGAGCAGCACGATCAACACACAAAGGATGCCGGCAAGCAAAATCAGAATCCGCATCGATCTTCCTTCCCTGGGACGGGTGCTGCCCATTTCGCGCACTGCCCATTCCTAGTATCCTAGTCGAGACAGAGAACAGAGGCTGCCTATGGGCGACCTTGGTAAAGCGCTTCTCGGCCTTGGACTTCTGATCGCCCTCGTTGGAGTCCTGTTGCTGCTTGCGGGACGCTTCGGCCTGCCACTGGGCCGCCTGCCGGGCGACTTTGCCTACAAGAGCAAACACGTGTCGGTTTTCTTTCCGCTTGGCACTTCAATCCTGATCAGCATTTTGCTCTCGTTGATTCTCTATGTTTTGTCTCGCTTCCAACGTTAGAGCTGCGAAGCGGCTCTAACGAGCGACTTAGAAGTGTGGGCACGGCTCTCTCACGCAGAATCTTGATCTTCAACGAAGGATTTGAGACGCGACAGCGCCTTGTCCCATTCCTTTGAGACGGAGTCGAGGTAATCTCTGAGCCCTTCCATCGGCTCCGGGTCGAACTCAAACAGGCGCTCGCGGCCGGCATGGGCACTGCGCACGATTCCGGCCCGCTCGAGCACGCGCAGATGCTTGGTGATCGCCTGTCGAGTCAACTTGGAGTCTTCCGCCAGCCGGGCGATGGAGCACGGCTTTCCGGAGCAGAGCTGCGCGACCAGCGCAAGGCGCGTCTTGTCGCCGAGTGCGGCAAAGACACGCGCACGCGCCTTCGGTTTGGCGAGTATGCGATTACGGTGTTTGTGTGACATGGTTCTCGATGTTCTTCATCTGTTCGGTCCAGCCGCCATCGTTTCTGCGGAATGCTTCTGCCCGGCGGTCATCATGGAGCCTATCGAAGCCGGACTCAGTGAGCAAGAGCAGCGTACCCGTCGCGGTCTTCTCCAGCTTGAATTCGACGAGCGTGGTCGGTTCTTCCACATCGTCAAGCGGGTAGTCCGATTTCTCAATGGACTTGAGATGTCCCCATGTGAAGGAAAAGAGACGCTCGTGCTCCATTTTTTTGACACGTGCTTCCCATTTGACGTGTTCATAGCCGGGATAAGTGATCTGGCCGCGAGAGGCTTGGCCCGGAACAAAAGGTCCATCCAGTTTCACGCGAAACCATTCGCCAAATTCGCGGTAGTCGGTGAGAGCACGCCACACGCGCGATACAGGCGCGTTGAGTTCTATACGTTTTTCAATCCGGTCGCTCATAGAAGCAACCTCTAGGTTGCATATTAGCAAAGCTCAGAACGTATACAACCGATAAGTTGCATGATTTTGGATCGCCAACCTTTTACCGCGATCGGGGGAAACCGCAGCTTTGTGGCGACGGGACAGTGGTTCGCCTTACTTGCGCTTGTTTCCCCCTGGTGGACCGGCGCGCTTTCCACCTGTGGGTCTTGCTTTGTGGCCGGAGCCTCCTGGCTTTGGCTTCCAGCCCGACTTTGCCCCCGAACGAGGACCTGAACCTCCGGCACGTGCAGGACGAGAGCCAGATGCGGCACCGTAGGAACGGCCACCGGGCCTACTCGGTTTGGTGCTGGGGCGCGCGCCACCGGCTCGCGGCTTGCCGGAGCTTGTGGTGAAAGGCCGTGCGAGGCCTCCTTCGCCGCGGAACGGGCGGTCTGAACCGGAATGATCTGTACCGGTGCGGCCTCCGCCGGGACTGTCTGGCCGGGGACGATCGAATCTAGGCTTATCAGTCCCGGTTTTGTCGAACCTGGGCTTATCAAACCTGGGCTTATCAAATCGGGGGCGGTCTGTTTTGGGGCCGCCACCGTAGGCGGGCCGTGCGGACCCGGCTCGATTGAATGGGGGCCGGTTGGAGACTGGGCGGCCGGGGCTCCGGGTGCCGGGCTGATCCGGTTCAATCGCATCGATGCGCAGGCGGGACGGTCTTTTTGGGGCAAAATCCGCGGCTTGAATGGGCGGCGCGGGACGGGGTGCCGGTCGGTTATAGGGTGGGCGCGAGCCGGCGGCGGGTTTGTTCCAGACGGGCTTGTTTGCCGCTGGTCTGGGTGCGCCCGGCCTGGACGCAAAGGTACGGCCAGGGGCGGCATTTCTGTTCCACTCGGGGCGCGAAGCAGGACGACTGGGGGCGCGATCGTCGCGATCGTCTTTCTTCCATGCGGGACGAGTGGTTGGTCGGTCGGTGGGTCTGCTGGAGGCGAACCTGGCCGGACCGGTGCTGGTGCGACTTGGACGGCTGTCGGGGCTAGAAGGGCCGCGATCTGGACCGCGGCGGTTGCTGAGGCCGGCGGGAGGTCGGAAGCTTTCGCCTGGGGGCCGGGTGGGCCGAAACGGCTTGCCGGGGGCCGGGCGTGGACTGAAAGACGGCCTGGAGCGGTAGTCGCCGGTGCGCTCGGGAGAGGGCCGGTCTGGAATGTTGCCGGCCGTGGCCGCTGATCGCGGAGCGGTTGGCCGGTCGGAGAATGGCATCGCGGGCCGCGGACGGGTGGGGCGAGGGGGCAGGGTCGGCAACTGCGCGTCCATGGCATTACGTCGGCGAAGTTCCTTGGCTTTTGGCGTGCGCAGTTTGCCCTCTGCGGAGAGGCGCAGCGATGCCAGTTCCTCGGGCTCCAGTTCGCGCAGATTGCCCGGTTCCTGGTCCAATACGAGTGGGCCGTAGCCCACGCGGCGAATCTTCTCAACGAAGTGGCCGATCTCTTCGAACATCTTGCGCAACTCGCGGTTGCGGCCCTCGATGAGCACCACTTCGTACCATGGATTGTCACCCTGGCGGACCTGGCGGATGCGTGCTGGAGCGGTACGGACGCGGCCCTCGCCGGTCTTACCGTGCTCGATGGAGACTCCGCCGCGCAGGATGTCGAGCTGGTCCTCGGTGGGCTGGCCGCTGACTTTGACCAGGTACGTTTTCTCCACGCCGGAGGCGGCTTTTGTGAGCTTGTTGGCCAGTTCGCCGTCGTTGGTCACCAGGAGCAGGCCTTCAGTCTGGTAGTCGAGGCGGCCCACGGGGTAGAGGCGCTCGGCCATCTTCTCAAAGAACTGCATGACGGTGGGCCGGCCCTCGGGATCCTTGACGGTGGTGACAAAACCCTTGGGCTTGTTGAGCATGTAGTAGCGCAGGCGCTCGGCTCCGTGGAGCAGCTTGCCGTCGACGCGGATGTGGTCCTGTGCCGCGTCGGCCTTGGATCCCAACTGGGTGACGACCTTGCCGTTTACCTGCACGCGGCCCTCGGTAATCATGGCCTCGGCGCTGCGGCGGCTGGCGATGCCGGCCTGGGCGAGGATCTTCTGCAGACGCTCCAATTTGCGCGGGGGGCGGGGCGCGGCCTGTTCTGATTCGGAGGCGCTCTCTTCTTCGCCCTCTTTCTCTTTTGGCTCCGCTTGCGCGGGGTGTTCGATTTGATCCTCATCGGCGGAGGGCGCGGGTTCGGATTGATCAGCGGCGTCTGCGACGATGGCTTTTTGCGCTGGCTCTTCTGTAACTGCGGGCTCCATTGAAGGAGCAACCTCGGATGCTCCCACAGCAGCAGGCTCGGCGGAGGAGCCGGTGGCGGAGGCGGCCTCGCCGTCGCCCAAGTCGCCAATCGGGTCTGCGGGCTTGACCGGTTTGGCCTTCGATTTTCTGGTCTTGGGTTCGGGCTTGGATTCGGACTTGGGTTCGGTTTTGGCTTTCCGCTTTTTGGGCTTGGGGGCTTCGTCCGGGTTCGGCACAGCCTGCTCGGTGTCGAGGTTGTCAGTCATGGGGAGTAGTCTCGGTTTCTGCCTGCTCTGTTGCGGGAGACTCGCCAGGCGCGGCCTCCGCGGACGTTGATTCCAGCTGATTCGAAGGTGGTGATGCCGGTCCTTCTACTTCGGTGGCTGCTTCGGTTGCCGGCAGGGATTCTGCGGCAGCCTCCGCCTCCGGCTCCTCGGAAGCATTTTCGTCCAGCTCAGGACCAGCATCGGGGCTGGATTCGGCGCCCTGTTCGGTGTCATCTGCCGTCTCGTCCAGCTCGATGGCGGCCATCTTTTCGAATTCTTCCATAGAAGGCAGTTCGGCGACGTCTTTGAGGCCGAAACGCAGCAGGAATTCCTTTGTGGTCTTGTAGAGGATGGGTCTGCCGATGACGGGTTTGCGACCAGCGGTGGTGATGAGCTTGCGGGCCAGCAGCGAACCGAAAACGCCGGATGAATCAACGCCGCGAATCTCGTTGACCTCGGGCGCGGTGACCGGCTGTTTGTAGGCGATGACGGCCAGGGTTTCGAGGGCCGGGAGGGAGAGCTTCATGGCAGGTTTGAGGCTCTTGATGAACATACGCACCGCGTCGTGGCACTCGGGCTTGGTGGCTACACGATAGCCGCCGGCGATTTCGCGAATCTCCACGCCGCGGTCGTCGGCGGCATAGGCGGCGATGAGTTCGTCGATGAGCTGGCGCAGGATGGCTTTGACTTCACGGTCGCGCTGACGGGCGGCGCGCTTCGTCTCACCCTCGGCGTCTAAGGGCGACTCGCTGGGCGAGGCCTCTGAAGCGGGGCTCGATGATTCCCCCTCTGCTGAGGGCGCAGCGGGTTCCGCTGCAGAGTTGGCTGCGGGCTCTGAGCCCGCGTCATCGTGTTCAAGGTCGTTAGTGGGGGCTTCGGGTGGAATGACTGTGTAGAAGGCAGGGGTCTGCTCCAGGCCAAGGTATTCCAAGCCCTCGGCCAGCAGGGGTGCGGGATTCGGGGTTCCTCCGGCGGTTTCGGCGGCTGCCGCGGCGGCGGTTTGCTGCTCCGACTTCCATTCCAGTGCGTCGGCGGCAAACAGCGCGGCGAGCTGGGCCAGTGTGACCGGCTCCTCCGCGGCGTAGATAACAGCTTCTAGTTTTGCTTTCAGGCTCATTCTCGAATCGGCACCTCAGTTATGGTACCGGAAGCGCTCGGGGCCTGCGTGGAGGCTGGTGCTCTGTCGAGTGTGCTAACAAAGGAAAATGGCGTCCGAAGCTGCGGACGCCCTGATGTGACGGAAGATAAGTAGCTGAGTCAATAGAGCAGCAAAAGGGTGCAGGACAGAGCAGCCGTGGCCGGCAGTCAGAAGTCGAAGAACTCCTCTCGCAACGCGGACTCATATTCTTTCTTTGCAGCCTTGGCCTTGTTTCTCGCGTCTTCTTCACGAAAAGCGGCGCCTTCCCATTGATCGACCTGGGCTACATCATGATTTGCTGAAGCTAGAGCCTCCTCCTCCCGGATGGTGGCGACCCATTTCTCCACAGCAGCCTTGTAAGCGCCCTGCATTCTGTCAAGTTCAGCGGTGTCGATCGTCATATGCAGACCTCCATCGGGTCAAGCAAAGGTGGACAATGTGTGAGAATGACGCTCCGAGCGCCGTAGGCGAGCCTAGTGGCTGAATTGGCGAAAAATCCAGAAAAGTGTTCCAGATAGAAGGGCGGCGACGGGCAAGGTAAAGACCCACGCGGCCGCGATGTTGCGAAGAGTGGAGATCTGGAGTCCGCTCCTATTTGCCGCCATGGTGCCGGCAACTCCGGAACTGAGAACGTGGGTGGTACTGACGGGCAAGCCAAAGTTGTCGGCGGCGGAGATCGTGGCCATCGCAACCAGTTCCGCGCAGGCGCCCTGGGCGTAGGTCAGGTGCTCCTTGCCGATTTTTTCGCCAACCGTGACGACGATGCGCTTCCAACCGACCATCGTTCCCATACCCAGCGCCAAGGCCACAGCCACCTTGACCCAGATGGGGATAAATTTGGTGGCCTTATCGATCTTGCTCTTGTAATTGGTGAGGACAGAGTTCTCTTCGGGGGTAAAGGCGGGGTTGTGATTCTTCTGCATCAGGCGGATGGCTTCGCTGGCCACATACATGTCGTTGCGCACGTTCGTTTGCTGGTTCGCGGGAACCGACTTGAATTCCTTATAGAGTGCCACTTCGTGATTCAGGTCCTCAACCAGCTCACGGAGGGCCAGGACCGTATCCGGCTGCAACTGTTTGCTGGCAATGTAACTGGTGACTTCGGAGCGGGCGTCGGCGCCCAATATTCCGGTCTTATCCACGTGTTTGTCCAGAATCTTGCCTGCCTGCTCGGAAGCTGCAATAAAGGCCTGAGATTCCTTGGCAGTGACGGCATGATTGAGCGCGTAAGCGGTGGGTACGGTGCCGATGAGGATGAGCATGATGAGGCCCATTCCCTTCTGGCCATCGTTAGAGCCGTGGGAGAAGCTGACGCCGGTGCAGGTAAGAACCAGGAGGGCGCGAATGGGCCACGGCGGAGGCGCGGCGTTCTTCGGCGCCGCAAAAAGGGCCGGGTACTTGATGAGCCATTTGGATAGAAGGAACAACAGGGCGGCTGCGCCGAAGCCGACGATCGGCGAGATCAGGAGTACTTTGAAGACCTTGGTAGCTTGCTCCCAGTCCACGCCGGAGGTGCCGTTGTGGACGTTCATGAGCTGGTTGGCGACGCCGACCCCGATGATTGAACCGACCATCGTGTGTGAGCTGGAGGCGGGTAGGCCGAACCACCAAGTGCTGAGGTTCCAAACGATGGCAGCGATGAGTAGAGCGAAGACCATGGCAAAGCCGGCACCGGCGCTTACCTGAAGGATGAGTTCAACTGGAAGTAGGGTGATGACACTGAATGCTACGGCACCGGAGGAAACCAGGACGCCTGCAAGATTGCAAAGACCAGACCAGACAACAGCGATGTTTGGGTCAAGGGAATGGGTGTAGATCACTGTCGCGACCGCATTCGCCGTGTCGTGGAAGCCGTTGACGAACTCGAAACCCAGAGCGATCACCAGCGCTACGGCGAGCAGCACGAAGGGCCAGATGCTGACAAAGGGCACGCCATTGAGGTCCTGGGCCATGTGCACTGCGATGAAGATAAGGCCGAAGACCATCGCCGCCAGAACTACGCCTCCGCTGATCAGGGCATGGGATTTCTTCATTTTCTTGTCGAGTAGTACTGCGGCGGGAGGACGGGGTACGGTTGTCGCCAAATCGGCCATGGTGTTTCTCCAGATTTGAAGGTGGATTTTTTCCGGCTACGCATGGGGAAGCAGAATTCGGATGCAGTTATGGATATACCAGCCAGATGAAAAGGGGATGAATTCCAGGAGAAAAGGCCGTCCGCTGGCTTCGGGTCTCAGGCGAACTGGCGGAAGATCCAGTAGAGCACCCCAGAGAGCAAGGCTGCGGCGGGAAGCGTAAGGACCCAGCCAGCGGCGATGTTGCGAATCGTGGAGAAGCGCAGGCCGCTGCCGTTCGCAGACATGGTGCCGGCAATGCCCGAACTGAGAATGTGCGTGGTACTCACCGGCAGACCAAACTTGTCCGCGGCGAAGATAGTGCCCATGGCAACGAGGCCAGCACTCGCGCCCTGCGCGTAGGTCAGGTGCTCCTTGCCGATTCGTTCGCCTACGGTGATCACGATGCGCTTCCAGCCGACCATGGTGCCGAGTCCGAGCGCCAGGGCGACGGCTACTTTGACCCAGGTGGGAATGAACTTGGTGGATTTGTCTACCTTGCTTTTGTAGTTATTGAGGGCCGCGGTTTCATCTGGCGTGAAGGCAGGGTTGTGAGCCTGGATCATGAAGCGGAGCGCCTCGCTGGCCACGTACATATCGTTGCGCACGTTCCCCTGATCCTGCGGCGGAAGAGCCGTGAACTCGCGATAGAGAACGACCTGGCGGTCTACGTTGTCGACCAGTGCGCGAAGGGCGAGAACGGTGTCGGGCCGCATCTGGCGGGTGCGGATGTAGTCGGTGACTTCCGCTCGGGGGTTGGAGCCAAGGACGCCGTGTGAGTCAACGTGGCGATCGAGAATGCGTCCCGTCTGTTCTGACGCGGCGATGAAGTCCTGCACCTGTGCGGGACTGATGGTGTGGTTAAGCGCGTAGGCCGTGGGCACAGTGCCAATAAGGATGAGCATGATGAGGCCCATGCCTTTTTGTCCGTCATTGGAGCCGTGAAAGAAGCTGACGCCGGTGCAGGTGAGCACCATCAGCATCCGAATCGGAAACGGCGGCGGCCGATTGTCTTTTGGAGCTTCGTAGAGTTCGGGGAACTTGATGAGCTGCTTGGAAATCAGGATCAGCAGGCCGGCAATGGCAAACCCGATGAGCGGGGAGATCAGCAGCGCTTTGAGAACTTTGATGGCCTGATCCCAATCGACGCCCGAGGTGCCGGTGTGCGGGTTCAATAGCTGGTTGGCGAGGCCCACGCCGATGATGGAGCCAACCATCGTGTGCGAACTGGACGCCGGCAAACCAAACCACCATGTGCCCAGGTTCCACAGAATGGCCGCGATGAGCAGCGCAAACACCATGGAGAAGCCCGAGCCTGAACTCACCTGCAGAATCAATTCGACCGGCAGCAGCGCGATGACTGCAAAGGCCACGGTGCCGGTGGAGAAGAGCACACCGGCCAGGTTGCAGATACCGGACCACACGACGGCGATGCCTGGCTCAAGCGAGTGGGTGTAAATGACGGTGGCTACGGCATTGGCGGTGTCATGAAAGCCATTTACAAATTCGAAGCCGAGCGCGATGAGGAGAGCCAGCGCGAGCATCAGGTAGGGCGCGTAGCTGGTGACGGCGGCTGCGTCAAGATCCCGTGCGACGTGGAAGACGATGTAGAAGAGGCTGCATGACAAGGCCGCGCAGAACACGGCAATGCCGGTGCGGCTGGATGACCGCTGCATCTTGCGGTCGAGCAGGCTTGCGCGTTTGGGCAGGGTTGCCTGTTTGGGAAGTGCTTCAGTTACCGTCGCAAGGCCGGCCATCAGATCGCTCCCGGCCGTGTTGAGTGCTGGATTGAACTCATTCGGCTTGGATCTACTGGGCGGCGCATGGGAGAGCAGCTTGCAGGCTTGGTCATGGAAGGAAATTGCAAATGGAAATGAGATGAATTGTGGCAGGAGAGTGTACGGCCGGATAAGTAGGCGTCCATAAAATCCCAACAACCACATTACGCCGCGGTTGTTTGTGCAGCGAACCTTGGGAACGGCGTCGCTATATTGATTCTACACGGGATAGGCGAAATGCGGGGAATCCAGGTGCACAAACGGTGAAAACGGTGCCGGAGCCGGGTCCGCGAGGCGCGATATTTTGTTCAAACCATTGGGCGAGTTGGTCCTCCGACAGGGTCCCTTCCGCAAGGCTTCTTCTAGCGCCAATCGTCGCGAGCGTTGGTCAGGCCCTGGTTCATCACTTCGTCGAAGCCGTTGCTCTTCTTGATGAAAATCTCGCTGAAGGCTCGATCCTGGCGGAGCAGGACCGCTTGCAGCCGCACTAACTCAAGCAGGGCGAGGAACATGGAGACCAAAGCGCGCTCTGAGCGGGTGTGGCTCAGCAGGCGGCGGAGGGCGATGGGTTTGTCTTCCATGGCCATGCGCCGGGCCAGGAACTGAATCATCTGGCCGACGGTGACCGAGTCTTCCTGCACATCAAAGGTGGGGCGTTTGCGGGCCCGCTCCAGGATGTCGCGAAAGATGCGGACGAGGTCCACTGTGTCGGCGGCTATTTCAGGCTCGGCCGAGGCATCGTCCTTGAACTCGCGCGCACCGGGATTGGTCCAGGAAGCAGCCTCAAGCATCTGCTTCTGCTGCAGCATCTGGGCCGCGTTCTTGAAGCGCTCATGCTCAAGCAGCCGTTCCACCAGCTCGCGGCGGGGGTCTTCCGCGGTGTCGTCGGGGCCGATCGAGGCGCGGGGCAGCAGCATCTTGCTCTTGATGTGAATGAGCAACGAGGCAGTGTAGATAAACTCTCCAGCAACATCAACATCGCCGGCTTTGAGCTGGCTGACGTACGCCAGAAACTGGGCGGTGATCTTGGAGATAGGGATGTCGTATATGTCGATGTCCTGCTTGCGGATAAGGTCCAGCAGCAAATCGAGCGGGCCGTCGTAAACCTGGCCAACGGTGACGGAAAAGGGGGACTGTTCGGGCTCTTCTTCCTGCTTTTTGGGCTTGGCGGCAGTTTTTGCTGGCTTGTCTTCTGGAACCGGCCTGGAAGTGAGTACGAGCTGCGGCGGAGCTGCGGCCGCAGGGTCACGCGGCGGATCGATGTTGGGGTTGGACGGGTTGCGGTCCGGTTCGGGGTCTGGGTTAGGTTCTGGATCGGGATCCGGATTTGGCCCCCGCTGAGGATGCGGAGCAGGATTGGGATCCTTCAGAGGGGCGTGCTCCGGATCGGGCTCGTGGATGGGGGCGGGATTGGGCATGGGTTCGTTGACCGGCGCGTCGGGGATGGATTCCGGATTGGGAGGCGATTTGGTCAAGGGCGTCTCTGTTTCAAACTGCTTTGGTGCTTACTGGCGGGCGACGGGTGCCAAGTTGATCTGCATGGCGGCGCGGACCTGCTGCATGGTCTGCTCTGCGCGGGT
>OBLW0100003611.1_pt1 | contig 12007 bp, 11 predicted proteins | sample 1520161 | NCBI WGS metagenome assembly OBLW01 (sample SAMEA3539309, study PRJEB22396) | soil metagenome | biome: tundra; feature: field; material: soil | place: USA | collected 2010-05 | depth 0.15 m
AGGGTCGGATGTTAATTGATTTGGGGTCTTCAGGAAACTTGGTCATTAGGTCGGTCCTTCTGAATGGGTCCGTGTTGAATGTTTCGCCGGTTAGCGAAGCGGGCCGTGGACCAGACGGCCCGCCCATTCAGAAGAGACGAGAGGCTTACGCCACCCCGCCACCTACCAATTCCATTCCAACATGTGCCGCAAATCTCCGTCAATGTGTGAACCTGCGCGCACCGTCCAACTGCAGCAACTGCAATGGTTTACCATCTTCCCACGATTTGCCTCGGTGTGTTTTCCTAAAAATAGGGGGACTCACGATGGAAGCGTTAACTCCCGACGGATGGCTAACGCGGCAGGAAGCGGCCGCCCGCTTGGGCATCGGGCTACGCACGCTGGACTGGCAACGCGCACGCGGCGAACATGGGCCTCTGGTTTACTTTGTACGCGTCGGCGGACGACGCCGACTCCTCTATAGCGAACGCGCACTGGAGCGCTACGTCGGGCGGCGGAAGTTGCGGGACGCGTCCGCACGCACTCGGCTCATCGCCGCTATCCGCCGGGCCCAACAAGAGCGACTACTGGCGCAAGAAGCCGGTGCGCTGATGTTGAGCCGCGAAATAAGGCACGTTCTGCGCGCGGTGGCGGCGTGACCCGACCGAAGCCAGGGCCGAAGCCCCTTCCAATTGGTGAAAAAGCGCCCAAACGCCGCTGCCAGGCGCGCACGAAGGACGGAAGGCCGTGCGGCGCGACGCCTATGGTGCACCCGCGCAAAGTGGACGGCAAACTTAAACACGTCTGCCTCTTTCATTTCGGCGACTGGGCGACAACGCTGGGCGCAAAGGGCGGACGCCACGGCGCACAGAGGGACCCCAAGGAAATTGTGCAGTTCGATCCGCCGCTTACACCGGACGACCTGGTGCCGATTCTCAGCAGCACCATCGCCGAGATCCGCGCAGGCAAGATTGACCAGAAGACGGTGCAGGCTCTGGTGAGCACGTCGGGCGCGTTCCTTGAAACTTTGAAGGTGGCCGATCTGGATAAGCGGGTGAAGGCACTGGAGAAGAAGCAACTTGAACTTAGAAGCGAGAGTTGAACGGTTGGAGCAGGCTACGCCGAGCGACATCGTGCTGGTGCTGGCGGACGGCACCGAGTTTAGATACCTCGGCCCACCGCTCCGGTTCGTGATGGACGCGGCGAAGCAGATCGAGCGCGGAGGGTCAACACCGATAGCCGACGCCTGCTGCCGGACGGTAAAGGCGACGGGCTGCGGGCTGCTGCACGAAGTGGTGGCGGCGCTGGTTGAGCCGCCTATGGAGAGGAAACATGGCAAACGTAAGCGTCACGACCGGCGAGCAAGTCGATCAGCTGATCGAAGACACGCGAAAGATGGTGCGCGAGCTGGCGCAAATCGCCCGAAGCGATAGAGACCCGGCCCGCCGCCAGCAGGCGCAGCGTTGGCTGGACACGATTATTAAATTCGCAGAATACGCTCTGCGGTGCAGAGACAACGCGAGGAGGGGACGATGAGTAAGAACCCGGAACTAAATGCTGCCATCCAGCGGCTTAACCGGCTGTCGGACGATCTGGAGGCGCTGATCCATCGACGCCACCGGGCGATGGACGCCCGCGCGACGGACGCCGCCCCGCGCGACAGCGGCAGCTTAAAGGTCACGCCGCTCGATCCTCGGCGCGGGTCGATTCCCGATGGCAGACGGGCGGTCGACGGGAGAGGCATGCCCCTGGCTTTCGGTCCATCGGACCCCAAGTTAGGCGAGCACACAATCGAGCAATTCAACGCGCTGGGCCGCCGACTCCGGGGCGAGAAAGGGGAGAGGCGATGAGCGTTTCACGGCTCGATGGTCTGCATGACGTTGTTGTCGCCCTAGAGCCATTAGTCGAAGCGGCGAAGCTCGACGGCAATGACCGCCCTTTCCAGATTTGGCGAAATCTGGAAGCGGAAGATTCTCTCCGCGGCGATTATCGCAAAGTTGTCGGTGACAACCTGGCCGTGGTCGAACTGGTCCTCGAATCGCTCGACGACAATCCGAAAACCTACAACGAATTCCTTGGAGAATAGCTTTATGTACCGACACTCAAGCCCGCAAAATTTCAGCACTCGCAACGGCGTGACCATCTTGCAACCGACCGACGAACGCAACCAACCGCTCCGGCGGCTGCCTGCGACAGTGGAAGAAGCCAACGGCATCGCTGAGCCCGCCGCGCCAGTCGCGCCCGGGATTAAATCCAATGTACCCACTTCAGAGGTGACGCCCGCGTCCGATGTGTCGATCCGAAAACGGGCGTTTGGCGAAGTGCTCCAAGCACTGGCCTTCCTACAAGGCGATGAAGCCGTGAAGGCCCGCGCAATCGACCTGTACTCTGCGCTGATCGAAAACGAAGCCGCCGTCACGGCGCTACTCGCGGAAGTCAGTGAAGTAAAAATTGCGGACCTTCGGATCAAACACCAAGCCGTCCGGGAAGAATGCCGCGCAACCATCGCCCGGATTCGGGAACTAGAAACGAGTCTGGCCCCGCTCGAAGGCACACTCCGTTACCTGCAGGCCGAAACAAGCAAGGCACGCGCAATGCACGCGTCATGGAAGCGCTCGGAGCCGAACCGGGGGTTCCCAGAGTATGCCGACCAGAAAGCTGTTGAAGCGTGGGAAGCGGCCGGGGCTGAAGCGCAGGCCGCACTTACTGCTGCCCAGAGCGCGGAGGCGGATGTAGTCCGGCAGTACAACAGCATTGTCGATGCCATCGGGAAGGAACGCGAAGCGCTGTACGGTCACAAGGCGAACATAGCCGCGCTCAATGACTTTGACCGGCCCGGACTGATCGAACGCGAGGCCCAGTTACGCGCACAGATCGACGGCAAGCCCTGGACCGATGGCGCAACCGGCCTGACATCGACGCCGATGGTGCTCTTGTAAAAGTCTGGCCCCAGATTCCGCATCCCGGAGATGGCGGGCTGCCAGCGCGGGGGCCTTCGACACGCGACGCGCTGGCGGATGATCCATCGGAGGCCTTCGGCGTGCCTTGGCTTCGGAAAGCGCCGACCCACTGGTGGGAACCAGAGAAGCGGGGGAGCGCGCTTAGATGCCGCTCCCACCTTTTAAGAGCACGGGGGGGATGACATGGAATCAGGGAATTAGCAACCAAAATGATTGAGCTCTTTTATGAACTGACCCCGTTCTATGTCTGGCGCTACAATGGCGCCATGGAAATCGTGAACTTTCCGGAACACCAGAACAATCAACTCGGAGCTACCAGAATCTGCCCACACTGCGGAACCCAATCGTATTTTCATCCCGGTGCGACCTGTATCGAGGGCTCAAGGCGCATGGGCTATCAACGAGGTATTAGTGCAGCGAAATGTCAAAGCTGTAAGGAATATGTGTTGATCGTCGGTGAGCGCGAGGCGGGTCCCCAACCCCATTCTTTCAGCTTGGTGCAGGTCTACCCGCTCGGGAAACCGAAAGACGATTTTGACCCGGCCGTTCCACCTGCTATTGGGGCGGATTTCGGTGAGGCACTTCGATGTGAGTGGATCAAAGCCTACAAGGGTTGTGTCGTGATGTGCCGAAGGGCGGTTCAAGCCAGTGCTTTGAAGTTTGAAGCGCCGAAAAATAGAAAGCTCACACAGCAGATTGACTGGCTTTTTGAGAAGGGAAAAATCACGGAGTCGCTGCGAGACTTTGCGCACGAAGTACGGCTCACAGGTAACGTCGGAGCCCATCCGGGCAAGGATTCCGAGCAACAACCGGACGAGGCGGGTAGCGACGAACCCGGTACCGACAACCTAGAAGACGTAACCGAAAAAGATGCCGCCGACATAATCGAGTTCACACGCGAGTATCTGCATCACGTGTACGTTATGCCAGCCAAGCTCCGGGCGCGCAAAACCGCGACTCCGCCTCCCGCTGTTGTTGGTGTGGGCAAAGTAACCACCGCCTAATTGCGTGCAACGAGGGACAGAATACTACAAGGCAACAGTGGGGAAACTGCAGCCCTTACCAGCGCGGCAGATTAGCTAACCGCTGTGGACGTATGTGTGGACAGCGTCCCGTTGCAGCCTCGCCGTCGGCCTGTGTCCGCTGCGGCCCTACGCGCGCGAAGCCCGCGTCCGGCGCGGCGTGCGACTTATCACGTAAGATTGGTCGGGACGGCGAGATTTGAACTCGCGACCCCTTGCACCCCAAGCAAGTGCGCTACCAGGCTGCGCTACGTCCCGATCGAAGCCGCCGCCGAGGATGGCAGCGTGGGGTTTGACTCTCAAATTCTACACTAGTCGGGCAGCCACGGGCGACGACGAGTCTGTGTCCCAATCTATGCTCCGCAGAAAGGACGCGACTGCTATTCACGAAGATTTATTGAGGAAATCCTGTCAAGCCCCCGTTTTGACGATTTTCCCGGTAAGCCGATGAAGTAACTAGGAAAATAAAGTTGGGAACTTTGTCCAGATGGGCACGTCGAAATTGATATAATGGAGTTATAGGATAAAAAAGAGGGTGCGGATCACTTCTGCACCCTTTCGTATTGGTGACACTAAGCACCGAGCATTCAAGGTTTCGCCTGGGCTCCTTTCCCTGTGGAGTCTCTGGGTTCCCTGCGGTGGCCCGTGAAACCGCTCTAAGTCCTTATTCCGGAATATTTTACCTATAAATCCTTTAAACTCAAAGATTTGGCGGTAATTTTCCCCTAAACCTATGATTCCAAAAGACGGAGTGTACCATTTTTCAGTCAGATCGTTAGCCAGGCCCCCATCACGTCAGCCCGGCCAACGAAGCACACGCTAGCCCTCTGTCACAAACGGAGAGTGATGGGTATCACCTCGCAGAAACAGATCTTCGCGTCAACATGATCTTTAGTTCGCACAAAAGACAAACTCAGTCGTGCAAGCCGGCGAGGGCTCTCTTGGCAATCTTGGTATCGGGCGGAGCAGGCTACATCGGCAGTCATGCGGCGCGCGCGCTCAGGCGTTCCGGCTATGAGGTCGTGCTCTACGACAATCTCTCGGCCGGCTGCCGCCGCCTGGCACACGGCTTCGAACTGGTGGAGGGTGACATTGGCGACGAGGCCAGGCTCCGTCCCGTGCTCGCGCGCGTAGATGCGGTGATGCACTTTGCCGCCCACGCCTACGTCGGAGAGTCGGTGGAAAACCCGCGCAAGTATTTCCGAAACAACGTCAACGCCGCGCTCAGCCTGTTGAACTCCGCGCTGGACGCCGGGATCCGGCGCTTCGTGTTTTCTTCCAGCTGCGCCGTGTATGGCATTCCCGAGCAAATTCCGATCACCGAGCGGACGCCGCGCGAACCGGTCAATCCCTATGGGGCATCCAAACTTTTTTTCGAAAACGCGCTTGAAGCCTACAGCCGCGCCTACGGACTCCACTCGGTAAGGCTGCGCTATTTCAATGCCGCGGGAGCCGACGAAAGCGGTGAGATTGGCGAACTCCATGACCCGGAGACTCACCTGATTCCCTTGGCACTCGCGGCCTCCACCGGGTACGGACCCGAGTTGCAAATCCACGGTTCCGACTACCCGACCCCGGACGGCACCTGCGTTCGCGACTACATTCATGTCAACGATCTCGCCGATGCCCACGTGCGAGCGTTGCAATACCTTGAAACAAACGGCAACGGAAGAAACAACGACGAAACAAACAACGACGAAAAAGGCGCTGACTCGCTAGTCCTCAATCTGGGAACTGGCTGCGGACATTCCGTCCTCGAAGTCATCCGCGCAGCCGAAAACGCCACCGGACATCCGGTTCGGCAAAAGCTGGGACCGCGGCGGCCGGGCGATCCTCCGGTTCTGGTGGCCGATCCGGCGAAGGCTCAACGCATTCTGGGATGGGTCGCCCAGCGCAATCTCGCGGACATCGTGTCTAGCGCGTGGATGTGGATGCGGGAAAGTATGAAAGATGATTTAGCGCAGTCCGCTTGATTTTTCCTGCAAGGACTTTCTTACCAAGACAAAGACTATGTCACGCGCGAACGTGGCGATATCAACGGGAGCCTGAGTTCTTATTGCCGGCGGTCCCGTAGGTTAGCGCCAACTGAACTGCGATCCCGCAAGCGGCGGCGAGTCCCACGGCGGCAACGAACTGATGAGCGGGCCAGATTCTGTTGGCCAAACCAAAATTCCAAAACGCGATGCCCGCAACCGTCGAAACCACGAGAGTGATCAGAAAAATTCGCATACTCGATTCCTAACAGATACGAAATATGTTTTCGTAAAGTTCCCGCGATTTTTGTACAAGTTTCGGTTTCTCGATGAATCAATCGTGCCAGGGCTAGAAGTTCGTTGTGAGGCGCATGGCAACACTCCGCGAAGGTCCGATCGCGTTGCCGGAGAAAAGACCGCCGAAGTCGACAACATCCAGCACGTTGCTAAGGTTCTGTCCGTCGATCTGGAACCTCATCTTCACACGATCCGATTTATAAATGTCCGCGCCCGCCGAGGCATTGACTTGGAACGAAGGAAAGATCCGCCCGCGGGCAAAGTTAATCCCATCCAGCACCTGCTGGCCGTATTGGGCGAGCACTTGGGATGGGTCGCCATTGAAATCGAAGGGCAGCCCGGTGTCGTATTGAATTCCGCCCGCGATCCAGAAACGCGGTTTCACCTGGTAGCGAAGGCGTCCGCGAACCGTGCTGCGCTGGTCCTGGGAATCCGGGAAATGGCCGGTGAGCGCTTCCGCAGCCGTGGCGTCGTCACCTAGAAAGAGGCCGCCCGTCACGGGAGCCCACGCCTGGCCGACGGTATAGGAATAGCTCAAGAAACCTGAAAAGCGACGCCAGTCGGGAAGATCGAGTTTAGCCTCCGCTCCATAGATGATGGATTTCTGGAATGCAATCGGAAAGCTGATTGCCGTGTTTGCGATCTGGTCGTCATCCGCGTAGTTGGATACGAGCCGCCGAAAATAATTGGCGTCCAGCTTAACCTTCCCGGCGAACACCTTGGTCAGCCCCGCTTCGTAGTAATTTCCTTCTGAGGGTTCGACCGGCAGCCTTAGAAAGTTCGTTGGGCTGATGGATTCCACCGCGGTTGAACTTGAAAGCAGAATGTTTTCGAATGACGGGGTCTGGAAAACTCGGTCATAGGAGAAATGCAAGACCAGGTCGGCGGACGGGAAATAGCGCGAAATGGAAAAGCGCGGGTCCACCCCGTGACGGTTCAACAAAAGTTGATAGTGATCCCAGCGTAGACCGGCATTGATGGTCCAGTTTTTTAGACGGATCTGGTCCTGCACGAATACGGACTGCTCGAGGTCGGGCCGGTTTGCCAGGAACGAGAAATCGATCGGAGTGTCGCTGTCGAATTGGCTTGGATCGGTAATGTGGTAGCGGAAGTTTTCGTTCAAAAATAGGTTGTCCGACTCGAACCCAACTTTCCATTCGTTCCGGCCATGATTGATGGTCGCGGTTCCCTTGAAGTACGCTTCCCGAAAGAAATTTTGCTGGAAGATCTCAATGGGATTCGAATCTGTGTTGGAGTTGAACCCAATCGCGTTGTCGCGGACCATCGTCCGAAAATCAGCAACCGCATTGGATGAGAAGGTGTGCTGATAGGAGGCGATTCCCATCGTCTCAATGTTATCCGCAGTCTGGCGCTGGCCCACGGCTTCCTGCACCTGCTCGTTGGGAATGTCGTAGCGCGACAACTCATGGCGAACGATGAACCGCAAACGATCCTTCGACGTTAAGTCGCGCTCATAGTTAACCGAAAAATCGCCCAGCGTGCCCGTATTCGCATAGTTTTGCGGAACCACGGGATTTAGATAGTGCTCCGTCATATTGCCGCTGGCGCTGGCGCCGAACGTATTCTTGCCCCAGGCATACTGTCCCTGCGCGGAAACGCCGGCCGTATCAAAACTGCCCCCGGAAAGCACTACTTGGCCGTGGAATCCCGGCTGTGAATCCTGCAGCGTGTTCACCTCGACCACGCCTCCCATTTTTCGGCCATATTCCGCGGGAATGCCCGCAGTGTAGATGCTTACCGATTGCACGTCGTCGGCGTCAATCGCCGGTCCGAAGCTGGGCGAGCGATTGTCGGTCAGCGGGATGCCATCAACCACAAACTGCGTCTGATACTCCGAGCCGCGCGGATGCAGCACGGCATTGCCTTCGTATAGCCAGCCGGGCTGCGAATTTACCAGATCCTGCAGTGAACGGCCCGGAATCGAGCCGAGCCGGTCTTGGATGAGGTCGGAGCCGATCTGACTAACCGACCCAGCTTGATCCGGATCAATCAATGTATTGGGCGCCGTGACGGTTACGGATTCATTCACCGAAGGCAGCTGGAGTCGGATGGTGTATTCGGTCGGAATCGAGGAATGTATATCGACAGATTCGGCTATATCCGCAAAGCCAGGCTGCCTGATTTCGAGCTGATAGATGCCGTAAGGCAGGCGTTGCACGTTCAGGCTCCCCTGATCGGTGGTCGCCAAAGTATTTCTATACCGATTCGCCTGGCTGACGATCTGAACCGCTGTTTTCACGGCCAGACCAGCCGGGTCGGTCACTTTAAGGCGCAACTCGCCGCTATTGCTCTGGCCATAGAGCGGCAAGGCGCAAAAGAAGAAAATAGCTAACCATCTCTTCATGAGGAGTCGACCTTATGTAGTTTAGCTGTTGTCCGGGGAGGGTTTGACAGGCATCCGCCTCCCGGATAGTTACCTTCGGGTGAGGCAACATCGGCCTTTTCCGTCCCTCAACTTAAATATTGCGTTTCTTGCCGTTTTGTTCAGTCTTTTTGAATCGAGGCACTCACAGATATCCACAAGAACCTTGAATAGAAGTGAGGCTCCCTGCGTTCCGATCTGATTCGATTCGGAGGAGCGCGCCACCCAGGGAGCTGAAATGAAGAGAAAATCTGTAATTGCTGATTATTGGTGATTTGTAATTTGCAAGGTAAGAACAGAAACGCCGGCGCCTTTCAAATTACCTATTACAAATTGCCAATTACAAATGCTTTCCCGATCCGCTCCCAAGTCACGTCCAGCGCCTCCGGCAGCACTCTGGTTTCGCCGATGACGCTGACAAAATTCGCATCCGCCACCCAGCGCGGCAAGATATGCATGTGGATGTGTCCCGCCACTCCCGCGCCTGCGGCCTTTCCGATATTCATGCCGAGATTGATGCCGTCGGGCACATAGAGCGAGCGCAGAACCCCCTCCATCCGCTGAGTCAGAGCCATCATCTCGTGGGCCGCCTCGGCAGGGAGTTTCTGCAGTTCGTCCAAGTGCGCGTAAGGCACGACCATGACATGCCCATTCGTGTATGGATAAGTGTTGAGAATGACATAGCAATGCGTCCCCCGGTGGACAATGCGCGCCTGCTGGTCGCTTTGCTTGGGAGCATCGCAGAATATGCAGCCCGATACCAGGTCAGCGCCGGTGACGTACGCGTAACGCCACGGAGTCCAGAGAAGATCCATGGGGGGAGGGTAGCAGAAATACGCTGCGGGCTGCGAGCTATAGGCCACGAAGGACGGGTTCGTTTGGAGTTCGCGGCTCGAAGCCCGTAGCCCCTCCAGTGTGACAAGTCTGTAAATTCTTGCCATTGGCCAGAATCGGGTTTGACACTGTTCCAGAGCGGTTGCTATAGTCAAGGAGTCCCTGTTGGACGCGGTTTCGAACCAGCTGGAATTGTCCTAGGGTCGTCCGCCAGGTCGGCCTCAACGTAACCTAATGACCACGCCAGCAGTCCGCTACACCACGTCCCGTATGAGTTGCGCACAAACGTGCGCGACAACGAGGCTATGAACTTGTTCGACGACAGCACCGCCCACAATATTGAAACCATGACACCTGCCCACGACACTCACACCGGCGGCTCGGCCGTACTAGACGCTCCCGAGGCCGCACAACCCTCACCCGCGGAACCACTGGCTTCCGCCGCTCCTGAAAATAACGCTCTTCACCACGACCCAACTCAAAACGACGACGCCAAAATTGAAGCTCCGGAAAACATCGCGCCCGAGACTGCCGCGGCTGCCAGCGATGATTTCGCCGCTGCCCTGCACAACTTCGAGACTGAAACCGAAGAAGCGGTTGGCGAGGACCACGTCATCAAAGGTCGAGTCGTGAAACTAACTGCGACTCACGTCGTCGTCGATATTGGAACCAAGTCCGAAGGCATGGCTCCGATCGCGGAGATTCTCGATCACGAGGGCAAACCCAGGTTCCAGCCCGGCGACGAGATCGACGTGATGCGCGAGAAGGGTGAAACCGAAGAGGGTTACGTCAACCTCTCGCACCTGAAGGCGCAGCGGCTGCGGTCGTGGGACGAGATTGAACGCGCTTTCAACGAAAAGAAGCCGATCAAGGGCATCGTCGTGGAACGCATCAAGGGCGGCCTTACCATCGACATTCAGGGCGCGCACGCCTTCCTGCCAGGCTCGCAAGTGGACCTGCGTCCCATCCGCAACCTGGATGGCATGAAGGGCCAGACGATGGAAGTCGCCATCATCAAGCTCAACAAAAAGCGCGGCAACATCGTAGTGTCGCGCAAACAGCTTCTGGAAGAAGAGCAGAGTGACAAGCGTGGCAAAACGCTCGAGCACCTGGAAGAAGGCAGCGTCCTCACCGGCATCGTCAAGAACCTCACCGAATACGGCGCGTTTGTCGATATGGGCGGAATTGACGGCCTGCTGCACATCACCGATATGTCTTGGGGGCGACTGACGCATCCGCGCGACTTGGTCAACGTCGGCGACCAGATTCAGGTGAAGGTGCTGAAGTACGACAAAGACAAGCAGCGCGTTTCGCTCGGCTTTAAACAGCTCACGCCCGATCCGTGGCTTGATGCGGAGCACCGCTATCCCGTCGGCGCTCACGTCCACGGCCGCGTCATCAGCGTCACCGACTATGGCGCATTTGTAGAACTCGAGCAGGGCATCGAGGGCCTCGTCCACGTGAGCGAAATGACCTGGTCGAAACGGATGAAGCATCCGTCGAAGCTGGTCAACGTAAATGACGAGATCGACTGTGTGGTCCTGAGCGTGAACCCGACTGAACGCCGCATATCGCTCGGCATGCGGCAACTCGCATCCAACCCATGGGATACGCTCCACGACAAATATCCTGTAGGAGCGACGGTCGAAGGCAGGGTGCGCAACCTTACCGAGTTCGGCGCTTTCATTGAAATCGAAGACGGAATTGACGGCTTGGTGCACGTCAGCAATCTGAGCTGGACGACCCGTGTGAAGCATCCGTCCGAGGTATTAAAGAAGGGCGACAAGGTTAAGGCCATCATCCTCGCCATTGAACCGGACAAGCGGCGCCTTTCGCTGGGCGTAAAGCAGATGCAGCCCGATGTTTGGGATTCGTTCTTTGTCAAGCACCGCATCGGCGACATCGTGCATGGCAAGATACTGCGCGTGGCGAACTTCGGCGCATTTGTCGAGATTGCCGAAGGCATCGAAGGCCTGTGCCACAACTCGGAAGCGGTTGATCCGAACCAACAGCCGATGCATCTCGAACCGGGTGGCGAGTTCGACTTCAAGATCATCAAGATGAATCAGGAAGAGAAAAAAGTCGGCCTGAGCATCCGGGCGGTCGGTGAAGAAGCGTCGCGCCAGGAAGTCGAGTCCTACAAGCACCCGTCCTCGTCGTCATCGTCGTCATCAAACAGCACCACCATCGGCGACTTGATCTCGTGGAAACGCGCCGGCGGAGATAGCAACTAGCTTCTGCACGCGCACATCGTGGAACCTAAGGCCACCGCCAGCGGTGGCCTTTTCTTGTGAGCTGGAGCCTATGGTCTCACCCATGGTCTGGAGTGGGTTTCGCGAAGGGCGCGGCTTCACAGGCTGCGGAAAAACTCAGGAATGCGTGGATCACCTAGTGATGCGCAGCCCTGTGCCCACAGTTGGTAACCCTTGAAGAGTGGCGGGGTGAACCGGCCAGGCGCGTGGTCACCCGAACGGGGCAGGGACTACTTGCTATCGCCTTTCGTGTTGATTTTCAAACTGATGTAGACCTGCTTACGATCGTCAAACTGGCTGACCGTCT
>OBLW0100003612.1_pt1 | contig 12005 bp, 9 predicted proteins | sample 1520161 | NCBI WGS metagenome assembly OBLW01 (sample SAMEA3539309, study PRJEB22396) | soil metagenome | biome: tundra; feature: field; material: soil | place: USA | collected 2010-05 | depth 0.15 m
AACCGGCGGCGACTCCACTTTCGGTACGATTACGTCCACCGGCATATACACGGCGCCGGCCAGCCTGCCGGCGCCGCCTTGGGCTACGATCGTGGCGGTGAGCCACGCCGACGCTACAGCCAGGGCCGGCGTGGCCGTGGACCTCCAGAATCCGCAGCCGGTTGTCACCTCCGCGACTCCCAATCCGGTGAACACGGGCAGCGCCGCGGTCACGATCAATGGCACTGGGTTTGCCAGAGGGGCGACCGTGTACTTCGCCGGCGCCGCGCTGGCGACGACTTTCGTTTCCACTACCACGCTGACGGCCACTGGAACGATTGCGATGCCGGTGGGGCGGTCCGCGGCGGTGAAGGTGGTCAATCCCCACCCGGGTTCTCTGACATCGGCGCCGATCGCGGTTCCGGTCCGCGTGGCCAACGAGCTGATGAGTTACGCGGACGCGGTGCGCTTCCTCGAGATGGCCACCTTCGGCCCGACGCCGGCCAGCGTGGTGGAACTGCAAACCATGGGGCGGGACGCATGGCTGGCGGCGCAGTTCGCCAAGCCCGCTTCGGCCTGGCCCGATCCGCTCAGCGCAACGGAGGGCGTCGCGCGGCTGCAGACGGCGTTTTTCAATATCGCGCTGAACGGGGGCGATCAATTGCGCCAGCGCGCGTCGTTTGCGTTAGCGCAGATCATGGTGTCTTCGGCCATCAAGGACACGCAGTTCCAGCAGATGGTGTCCTACCAGCGCTTGCTGGGAGACCTCGCATTCGGCAAGTTCCGCGACCTGTTGGGCGCCATGACGTTGAATCCCGCCATGGGCTACTTCCTGGATATGGTCAACAACGCCAAGGCCAACCCCGCCACGGACACCGTCGCCAATGAGAACTACGCGCGCGAAGTGATGCAGCTCTTTACGCTTGGACTGGTGCAGTTGAATCCCGATGGCACTCCCGTGATGCAGAACGGCGCCACGGTTCCCGAGTACGATCAATCGACCGTGACCCAGATGGCCAAGGTCATGACCGGATGGACTTATCCGCCCGAACCGGGCTTCGCCTCTAACTGGACGAATCAGCCTTACTACTTTGCGCCCATGGTTTCGTTCGACAACTACCACGATCAGACCGAGAAGGACATCAACCTGCCGCTGCCATGCACCATCGGCGCGGGAGGCACGGCCGCCGCGGATTTGAATCAGGCGCTGGATTGTCTTTACAGCCAGACGAACGTGGCCCCGTTCATTGCCTACCGGCTGATTCAGAGATTCGTGATGAGCAGTCCTTCGGCGGCCTATGTCTCGCGCGTCGCCGGGGTGTTTCAAAGCTCCGGTGGGAATTTGCAGGCCGTGATTACGGCGGTGTTGACCGATACCGAAGCCTCGACGGAAGGCACGGGCAAGCTCGCCGAGCCGGTGCTCTATGCGACTCAGTTGCTGCGCGCTCTGAACGCGGCGAACGCCGGCGCGGATGCCGTGCCCGCTCAAGCCACGGCAATGGGCGAGAACGTGCTTACGCCCGCCAGTGTCTTCAGCTACTTCTCTCCGTACTACCGGATTCCGGCGATGACGCCGCCGCCGCTGGCGCCCGAATTCCAGGCCGAGAACGCAGCTACGGCGTTCGCGCGGGCCAACTTCGCTTATAGCGCGGTGACCAACGGAATCTCCGGCTCGATTATAGTGGACCTGTCCAATTTGCAGGACTTGGCCGCCAATCCGGCGGACCTGGTGGAGGCCATCAACCAGGCCCTCTACCGCGGGGAAATGGATTCGAGCGTGAGGAGCATTCTGACCACCGCCGCCAGCGGAACGGCGAGCCCGCTCGCGCGCGTGCGCAGCGCGCTATACGCCGCGGCGGCAGCGCCGCAATACCAGGTGGAGCAGTAGGGAGGATCGAGGCATGATGTTCAAACAATTCGGATCACGGCGCGATTTTCTGAGTTGCGGCTGCCGAACGCTTTCCGCACTCGGCGCGGCCGCGGCTTTGGGCCGGGCGGGGCTGGTCAGCGCGTTTGCGCAGAGCACCGGGAGCGATTACAAGGCGCTGGTCTGCATTTTCCTGTTCGGCGGCAACGATTCGAACAACCTGCTGGTCCCCAACGATGCGGCCAGCTACCTGACCTATCAAAAGGTTCGCCAGAACCTGGCGCTGGCGCAGGGTTCGCTGGTGAGCATCCACGATCCGGCCAGCAACCTGAACTTCGGATTGCACCCCGGCTTCGCGCCGGTCGCGGGGCTCTACACGGATTCCAAGCGGCTGGCGCTGGTGGCCAACGTCGGGACGCTGATACAACCGGTGCCGCACGATCCAAAATCGAACTTGCCGCTGCTCACCGCCGTGCCGCTCCCCCTGAACCTCTACTCCCATGCCGACCAGCAGGCGCAGTGGCAAAGCGGAGGGCCGCAAGCCGCGCCGAACACCGGTTGGCAAGGGAGACTGGCCGACAGACTTCCTGTCGACAGCAACCCGACGCCGCCGGCCATCAGCGTCAGCGGCAACGTGATGCAACTGGTAGGGGAGACCACGCAGCCTTCGACCATAAGCACGAGCAACTTCGCGCTGCGCGCGCCATCGACGGACCCGGGATCGGCGGCGCTGCAACAGATGCTGAACCTGGCCAGCGGCGTGACCTTGATCCAGGCGGCGCAGCAGTCTCTGAACAACGCGGTGGACGTCGCCAAGACGGTGGACGCGGCGGTGAGCGGGGCCGCCGCGCTGGGCGTCACATTTCCGAACACGGACATCGGCACGCAGCTTGCGCAGGTGGCCAAGCTCATCCAGGTGCGGCAGTCGCTGGGCGCGACGCGGCAGATCTACTTCTGCAGTCAAAACGGTTACGACACGCACTCGGGACAGTTGGCGCAGCAAGTGACTCTGTACACCAGCCTGGCCTCTTCCCTGTTGGCGTTCGATCAGGCGATGGGCCAGCTTGGGGTGTTGAACAACGTCACCACGTTCACGGAATCGGACTTCGGCCGGACCTTCCAGCCCAACGGGAACGCCGGTTCGGATCACGGATGGGGCAGCCACGCGATGGTCATGGGCGGGGCCGTGTCCGGCGGCCAGATCTACGGGCGGTTTCCGACTCAAGCGCTCGGCGGCCCCGACGACTCGGGCTCCAGAGGCACATGGGTGCCCTCGACCTCCACGGACCAATACGGCGCGGCCATGGCGAAGTGGTTCGGCGTGACCGCTCAAGCGGACTTGGACTACATCTTCCCGAACCTGCACTCGTTCGGATACCAGGCGCTGGGATTTCTGGGCTGATGTGCCAAATTCCGCCATTCTTCTGATTCACTGCCCCGACCGCAAAGGCATTGTCGCGGGCGTCTCCGGGTTCCTGCACAGGCACGGCGCCAACATCCTGCACGCGGATCAGCACCAGGACAACGATCTGGGCCTTTTCTTCATGCGCGTGGAGTGGGATCTGACGGATTTCGCACTCGACGACGCGGCGTTCCGCGCGGAATTTCGACCGCTTGCCGAGTCGTTTCAAATGCAGTGGCAACTGGCCTACTCGGCCGCCCGGGCCGCCGTTGCGGTCTTCGTTTCGCAGCAGCAGCACTGCCTGGTGGACCTGTTATTCCGCCACCGGATCGGCGAACTGCGCTGCGAGACCTGGAGCGGGTGGTGCTTTCGACCGCCGTGCGCTGGCATCTGGATCACCGCATCCTGCAATACTCCGGCAAGACCGTGGTGTTCGATTAGGACCTACTTGCCGGTGACGAGAGTGATCTCCTTGAACCAGATGGTCGGTCGCCCACCGTGGTGTTGGATGGCGATGTAGCCGGTGTCCGGTCGCGGGCCGCGATCGGGTTCGAACTGGCCGTGCTTGGGGGGAACGGGGGAGACGCCGTCATAGTCGGTGACTACGACGCCGTTCAGTTTGACCACGGTTCGCTGGCCCGTCAGCGCGATCTCCAGGGTGTTCCATTCGCCAACCGGCTTGTAGGGCCGCGCCTTGGCCTGAGTCATGGAGTAGAGCACGCCGGTGCAGTGGAAGTCGTCGCCGGTTTCCTGGATCTGCACCTCAATGCCCTTGTTGATGGCGTCGTCCTCGGACTTCGGCTCCACGGGAATGCGGATGAACACGCCCGAGTTGGCGGCGGGGTCGGAAACCTTGTAGACCACGCGCAGGGTGGCATTGCCGATCTTCCGGCGGCTATACCAGAGGTCGTCCTCCGGCGAGGTGGGGACGGTCACCAGCATTCCGTCCTGGAGGACGAAGCCGGGCTGCTGATCGGCCGGCGCTCCTTCGTGGCGCGGCATTCGGGCCCAGCCGGCGAGATCCTTACCGTTGAAGAGCTGCATCTCCGCCGCCGGCAACGCGGCGGCGGACAACAACAGAATTGCGAGTGCGTATTTCATAGAAGAACCGTAGACTCCATTTTCCACCAAGACGGAGAAGGCGCACGCTCCTCCCTCCGGCGATGTAGACTATAACATCATGAAGCGCCGACGGATCAAAGCGATGCGAGCGTTCGTCGGGATTCGAAAAGCCGATCCAGAGGCGCCGGATGCCGTGGAGACGGTACGCAGCCTCCGGCGCGACGACAGGCTTGACCGACTGGGGAAGCTGTTCGAGGACCCGCGGGTGCACGCCGACTTCGAGAACGATCATGAGGCGGAAAGGCGGTAGGCCGCCACGTGAAGGCGATGAGATGCCGTAGCGACCGATTACTCGGGGAGCCCAACATCCATCCCGGCTTGCCGCTGGTATGATTGGAACCGACACCCTCCATGCGCTTCGAGCGAATTACCGTTGACCCGGCGGTGGCGACAGGCAAAGCCTGTATCCGTGGTATGCGATTCCCGGTATCGCGTCTCCTCGGCCTGCTGGCGGCCGGGGAAACCAGGGAATCCATCCTGGCTTCCTACCCCTATCTGGAACCGGCCGACATTCACGAAGCCCTGCGCTATGCGGCTTACCTTTCGGAAGACGAAACGATAGAGCTAAGCCGGTGAAGTTCCTGGTCGATATGCCCCTGTCGCCGGAACTGGCCCAGTGGTTGTGCCGACTTGGGTTTCCCACGACTCCTCGGGGCCGGGGCTGATCCTGCTGCGCGGAGGGAATTATTGCGAGGCAGAGAGCCGGGACTGCCTCCGTAGCGTACTCATGGCGATTGCTCAGGATGATCTGCCGAAGTCCATCGTCGTGGTCGACCGTGAGAGGATTCGGCGACGGCTGCTACCGGTCTGAACGACACAGCGGTCAACCTCCCGTCCGTCCCGCCCTTGCCCTATGGTATCCTAGAACTGGGATGAAGACCTGATGCGCAGACCGGCTCGTGGCGAACAGCCATTGTATTGGGTGGCGTCTGCGAAACGGGACTTGCTGGCATTTCCCGAAGCGGTCAAAGACGGCATCGGCACGGCTCTTAGCGTCGCTCAATTCGGCGGGAAACACCCCGCGGCGAAGCCGTGGAAAGGAGCGGGTTCCGGAGTACTTGAGGTTGTGGAGGATCACGACGGAAACACCTATCGCGCCGTCTATACCGTCCGCTTTCGCTGGGCCGTCTATGTGTTGCACTGTTTTCAGAAGAAATCGCGTAGGGGTATTCAGACACCGAGGACGGATGTGAAACTCGTTTCGCAGCGCCTGAAACTGGCCCGACAGCACCATGAGGATCGATATGGCAAAACCAACGGCGAAACTTAGCGAAAGAATTGTGCCAAGTTCGGGGAACGTATTCACCGACCTGGGCTTTGCGGACGCCGGCGAACGGCAGACTAAGGTTCGTCTGGCTATGGCGATCAATGACGTCCTTCGGCGGCGCGGGATATCACAGGGAAAGGCGGCGGAGTTGTTGGGCATCAACCAGCCCAAAGTGTCGGCTCTCTCAAAATACCGACTGGAGGGCTTTTCCGTGGAGCGCTTGATGCGGTTCCTTACGTCGCTCAACCAAGATGTTGAGATTGTCGTGCGCGATAGGCCACGGATACGTCGCCCGGGACGGGTGTTCGTCACGGCTGCCTAGGGCGCGGCGCGGCGAACGTTTCGTCCGTCCCAGCCTTACGCCTAGGCTGGAGTGTTAGCCGGCTATGAACTTTATGAATCTGTACAACTCGACGAGCAGGATAGCGGCGAAGCCGTATTTGTAGATCAGCTTATGTGGGTCGCGGGGAAACCTCAGCATCTGGCTCTCCTTTAAAACCGAGAGCCAAAACCATGATGGAAGCTTCCGGCGGCTCTGTCAAACCTTTGCCGTATACGGCTCGAATTGTTTCATGCATGCTGCGGGGCTCAGCGGGGGCCTTGGAGAGCCGTATACGGCTCGTATGCGGCCTGAAGTGTTTCATGCTTGCCGCCGGCGGGCCCTTCGACCGACAGATGCGCGCGCGTCGCGCGGCTAGCCCATTATTCTTTCTTAATCTTCCTATCTTAGGGCTTGAAGGCCCACAGGGCTGAGCGACGCGAGTGAGCCTTCAATCAAATTGGAAGATTAACCCGACTATCGCGGACGCCGTGCTTCTTTACTTGCTTGTGCGTGTAGAGGCCTCGTCCTAGTACGACGAGCGCAGCGGTGCGAGGGAATCGGGCGCGGGACGGCTGCGCGCAGCCCCTTCATCCCCGCTCAAACCGCAAACACGCCCGCCCCAGGTAGATTTCGTCGTCGGGGCGGAGCTTTTCGCCGCGGCGGTTGCCGCGGGGGACTTCGATGGAACGGCCGTCGCGGAAGACGCGGGTGCCGTATTCGCTTTCGTCGTCGCAGATGCGGTACTCGCCGGCTTCGCGGCGGATGTGGGCGTGGCCGCGGGAGACGGTGGCGTTGGCTTCGTCGGCGCCTTCCTCGAAGACGATGTCGTTGCGGCGCACTACGCGCTGGCCGGCGTCGACTAGCTCCGCCATGCGGCCGATGTTGGTGCGCGGACGGTCGAGCGCGTAGCCGGGCTGCTCGGCTTTGCCTCGGACTACGACCAGGCGGGCGGGCGCGGGTGGGGCAGCAAGCTCGGCGCGGGGTTCGGTTTCGTAGGCGATTGCGAAGGAGCGGGGAGTGGCAGGCGAATCGCCTGCCCCACCTTCGGCGGTAAGCACTTCGACCGTGAAGCCGCGGGGGATGTCGCAGTGGGCGGCTTCAAGAGCTTCGCGGACGTCGTTTTCCAGACGGGCGCCTTCGCCGAACGCGGTCTGGTAGAGAGCACGCTTGTCGGCATCCGGCGCAAGCAGCGTCACGGCGATCCGGGGATAGGGGAAGACGCGGCGGCCGCGCGCGACGGTTTGAATTTTGGTTTCGATCTCTTCCAGAATGGCGCGGTGCACCAGAAGCAACTGGTCCGAATCGGCGGGGCCGAAGACGCGCTCGGTCCAGTGGCGGAAGCCGCGTTCGATGGTCTTTTCGATGCCGGAAAAGAGACTCATGGCTGAATCAAACCCAGTTTGGCCGCGGCGACGACGATTTCCGCCCCGGCGGGCGCGGCGGTGGTTCCGCCGTACACTCCATTTTCCACCAGAACGGAGAAGGCGATCTTGCGCGCGCCGGCGCCGTAGGGCGCGTAGCCGATGAACCAGGCGTGCGAAGGAGCATCCGCCAGCTCGGCCGTGCCGGTCTTGCCGGCGATAGGCACGCCGGACGCGGCGGCGCGACGGCCAGTGCCGGAAACCACCGCCTCGCGCATGAATCGCGCCAGGGTCCCGGCGGCGGAGGGGTCCAAAACGGGCCGCTGCTCAGCGGTGCGGACGTTGTTCTCGTCGGTGATCCAGCGGCCTTGCGGCATGGCGCCGCCATTGGCCACGGTGGCGGCCACGCGCGCCAGTTGGAACGGCGATGCCACCACCTGGCCTTGGCCATAGGAGGATTGCGGCAGCGATTTGCGCAACTGCGCGGCCGTGCCGGGAGAGGCGACGGCGATGCCCAGCAGGTTGGCGGCGTCAAGCAAGGCCTCCGCGCCGACGTCGTACGTGCCTAATTGCGCAAAATAAGCGTTGCAGGAGACCACGATGCCGCGCTCCATATCGACGGTTCCGTGAGGGTTCTTGTCCTCGATATCGTCGCGGATGGGGCGCTTCGATCCGTTCATGTAATTACCCACGCGGCCATCGGGCAGACGGATGCACTGGTAGGTTTTGTGGGTCAGCGCAGGGTCTTTGCGCAGCGCGGCCATGGCGGTTACGACCTTGAAGGTGGAGCCGGGCGGATAGAGGCCGTAGCGGGCGCGGTCGAGGTAGGGGTTGGATGGTTGCTCGGAAACGCCGGTCAAATCGGGTAGCGGGAGGCTGACGGAGGCCAGCAGGTCGCCGGTGGAGGGGTCCAAGACGACGGCGGCGCCTTTGTCCACGTTGGCTTGCTTCAATTGCCTGGCAAGGATCTCCGCGACGCGGACCTGGAGGCGCGCATCAATCGACATGTGGACGTCGCGCGGGCGGTCGAGGACGCGCCGGACTTCGGGACTGCCGGGGTCGTAGCGATGGCGCAGGAGCGGGACCAGCTCGCGGTAGTCGTAGCGAATGACGCGCTCCATGGCTTTGGTTTTGGGATTCTTCACTTCGACGAGCGTAGGGCGGTCGTCATAACCGCGCAGGCGGCGCGCGGAATCGCGCTCCACGAAGGAGGTGTTGCCGGCGCCCCACCGCTCGCGCGTACGAAGGTCTCCGAGCAGGTCGAACGTGAGGCCGCCGAAGGGGTAGTGGCGGCTCTCCGAGCGCGAACAGGCGCGGTCGATATCGACGCCCAGTTGCTGGTACTCGGCGCGGTGCTTTTCGAGCTCGGCCCAATCGCCGGTGGCGAGCGGCAGGCCGTTGCGGTCGTAGATGGACCCTATGGGAATGGAGTTCATGACATCCTGGAAGCGCGGGTTGTACTGATAGCGCCTGGCGCCATCGGCCTGAACCACGAGCGTTCCCTGCCCCATCACTTCGGCGCTGCGGGCCACTTGGACGTAACCGGCTTTGAGCAGCGCGATGGCGCCGATGACGCCGAAAACGATGCCGGCGGCGGCGACGGGCGCACGGAATGGAGCGGCGCGGTCTTCAGGATCCTTCCTGGCAGGAGCGGCCTGCCCGCTGATGGAGAGCAGCATCCCGATCATCAGGAAGTTGACGATCATGGCGGAGCGGCCGTAGCTGAGGAATGGCGTCACAACGCCGGTGAGGGGGAAGGCGCCGAGAGCGCCGCCGGCGATGACCAGCACCTGCAATGCGGTGGCCGCGGCGAGTCCGGACGCCAGAAAGAACTCATAATCCGTGCGGGCGCGCAGAGCGATGCGAAACGCGCGGTAGACGAGGAACGCGTAAAGCGCAAAGGCCGCCGCCACGCCCAGGAAGCCGCACTCCTCGCCGAGCACGGAGAGGATCAGATCGGTGTGGGCGGCGGGCACCACCTGCGGGTCGCCCAACCCGATTCCCGTGCCCATAACGCCGCCGGTGGCGAACGCCCAGAGGGAGTGCGCCAGTTGATCGCCCCCATGCACCAGGTTGTCCCAGGGGGAAAGCCACATGGCCACGCGCTCGCTGACGGTGTGCGGCACGCCGATGACATAACCGGCGGCGAAGCCCACAACCAGCAGCCCCAGGCCGGCCGCCGGCACGAACGCGCTGCCGCGCGCCAGGCCGTAGAGCGTGAGGAACAGGCAGCCGAAGATCAGCGCCGGACCCATATCTTTTTGCAGGAAGAAGAAGACCAGCGAAAGGGCCACGGACGCCAGCACGGGGATGGTGTATTCGAGCGGCGGGATATCGAAGCGCCGGGTCAACGCGGAGACCGACGCGCGCGTCTCGCGGGCGTGCCGCAACACATCCCAGCGGCTCGCGAAGTAGCCCGCCAGAAAGAGCACCAGCAGGATGCGGATCAGCTCCACCGGCTGGAAGCCGAGAAGGTTGACCTTGGCGTCGCTCGTGCCCGGACCGTATCCAAACACGATCAGCAGGACGGATAGCGTGAAGCTGGCGAGCAGCGGAACGAAGCTCAGCTTGCCCAAGAGGCGTTCGAAATCGAGGGCACTGGCAATCACCAAGAGCGCGGCGCCGCCGGCTACGCCTTGGGCGAAATCCACGAACAGGAGGTTGTCGCGGACCGGATCGCGCAGGGCGATCATGAGGATCAGCCCGGCGCCGGTGAGCAGGAGGACGGCGGGCAAGAGCAACTGGTCGCCACGGAATCCACGGATGCTCCACCAGAGGTGCGCCAGCAGAAACACCGCGAAGAATACGCAAGCCCAGAGGAAGAACGCGCTCCGGAACTGTTCCGGCGTGCGGACCACCAGCATGGTTTTCAGGTCGCGGACCTGCGCGGCGGTGAGCAGCGGCATAGAATCGCGCCCCGCCAGACGGTCGCGGAGATCTTTCAGCCCACGGCCGCGACCCAATTCCGAAGCGGTGACGCGGATGCGCGCGATGGCGCCTACGTTGGAGAGCCCGCCGGAGACGTAGTAGATTTTGCGCGCGGCCAGGTCGCGCTCGGCGGGATCGGGGAACAGGGGATCGGAGGGACGGGCGAGCACGGACAGTAGGTCCTCCCGCGCGGAGAGGGCGTTCAGATCGAGCAGGCTCTTTGAAGCGAGGCCGGTGGCGATACTTTCGAAGGATTGGGACTTGGCCTGGTAGACCTGGAAGAGGCCGGCGCCGATGAGCAAGGCGGCGAGCGCGGTCCAGGCGAACTCGGAGCGCCGCCAGGCAAGGCGGCTGCCGCGCGAGCGGCGGATCTCGGCGCGTTGGGAGGTTTGGCTGCGCGTTACGGCCATAGCAAGAGCGCGACCAGGGGGTCGCGCGCGGACGAGGGCGTCCGCCCCACTACTATCGATGACCGTGACACTAGTGTGACGGCCCTCCTGGCGGCTTGTCGCCGATTTGTTCCAGGCGGAAGCTCACGCTGTCCAGGTCGTTCCCGATCTGGCCGATCCGGACGTTCGCGTTGCCATAGGGCGCGACGCTTTGGTACAGCTTGAGCGCGGTCTGGTAGTCTTCGGCGGCGCGGGATATCTCGTCCTTTTCCTGCGGCAGGCCGCGCACGTTGTGCGAGTCCCACCATAGCCGGTTGGCCCGGTCGCAATAGCCATCCGCAAGCTGCGCCTGGTCGCGGTTGCCGAGTTTGTAGCCACGGTTGGCGGCCTGCTTGAGGGCGTCGTTGGCCTTGTCGAGGTCCTTGAGGCCATAGACGTACACGCGCGCCAAGCCCAACTCCGGGTCGGGCGACCGGGGCAACAGGCTCTGGGCTTCGTTGAAATCCTGGATGGCCTCGTTCAGCTCCGCGGGGCTGCGGTGGGCCGTGCCGTTGATGCGCGCGAGGTGCCCGTCGCAGAGGCGCAACTCGCCGCGCGTGGCGTTGTCCGGCTCAACCTCCAGAGCGTGCGAAAACCAGGTGCGGGCGCGCTGCCAATCGGCCTCGTACAACGGTTTCGCGTCGTCGCGGTAAGAGGCGACCACGCGCCCGGCCGCCTCGAGAAACTTCTGCTTAACCACTTTTCGCGGGCCCCGTAATAACCAGGACGAGGAATTGCCATCGGAAAGTTCCGTCCACTTGTTCCAGATTTGACCCAGGTCGGTGATTTGCTCGGTTTCCACCTGGCGCTCGAGATCCTGGCCGCGGCCGTAGAGGCGGTAATTTGAAAACACCGACCACAGGATGTAGAGGACGATCAGGGCAACCGCGGCGGCGACGCCGCGATTGAACAGGATCACGTGGGGGCCGGGGGGTTTTGGGGCGCGCGCGGTGTTTGGCCATAGGACCGGAGCTGTGGGAACGGAAGAAGGCAGAGCAGGAGCTCCGCCCCACCGGACGCCGCGACGGGTCTCTTCGGTGTCGCGGGAGGTGCGGCGGGTGGCGTCCAGGTCCTCGGTTGCGGCGCGGACGGGCTCGCCACGGCGGAAGGCGCCGAGGTCGGCGGCGAAATCGCGCGCGGTGGCATAACGCACCTCCGGGTCGGGCGCCATGGCTTTGGCGAGGATGCGGCGCAACGGCTCCGGGCAGGGGTCCGGGGCCGGCGGCGGCGGAACGCGCGAGCGGATCATGCGCTCCAGTTGCTCGGTATTGGCGGCGTGGTAGGGCTGAAGGCCGGTGAGCATTTCGTAGAGCGTCACGGCCAGCGACC
>OBLW0100003613.1_pt1 | contig 12004 bp, 10 predicted proteins | sample 1520161 | NCBI WGS metagenome assembly OBLW01 (sample SAMEA3539309, study PRJEB22396) | soil metagenome | biome: tundra; feature: field; material: soil | place: USA | collected 2010-05 | depth 0.15 m
TCTCGGCCAGCGGCATGCCGTTGGTGACGGGCTGGTTGAGGTCCACGAACAGCTTCCGGACGATGCCCGCGAAGGGAGTGAACACTCGTACCGTGGCGGCTTCATCCCACACCAGCCGCCCAGTCAAGGGAACGAACGCCGGCTGCTCGACCCCGACCGGCTCGACGGTCAGCGCCGCCAATTGCGGCGAGTTGGTGGCCATAATCACGGTATCCCCGTTGATTTTAGCCTCAGGAAGCTCTGCAGCCTCCTTTCCCGGGTTGCAGCCAACCATCAGGACGAACAAGGCAAAGAACGTATTTGGAACTCGGAAGCTCATTGTTTTACCTGCGATGGTTGTATCTCCTGGGTGGCGGCCTTGAACGCGGCGCCGGCGGAGGCGGTGTCAGCGGCCGCCTGGGCAGCCGCCAGGCGGATGTCGTTATCGTTGCGCTCGGCTACCAACAGGTCCAGCAGCGACGTGCCGCCCTTCTGATAGGCGTAGGCCTTAGTCTGGCGGATTTGGTCCGACTTGGGCCGGATGCTCTCGCGGTAACTGCGCCAGCGCTTCAAGGCATCCTCGTAGGCGAGGCGGGCAACCGCTATGTCCCCCATCGCCTCGGCCTTCGCCTTCTCGAACGCCAGCCGGGCCTGCTCCCGCGCCGCTTCGGCAGCCAGGATGTTTCCCCGGTTCCGGTTCCACAGCGGCACCGGTAAGCTGACCATGAAACCGACGGAGTTGGGGTTATCGGGCGGCTGATGCTCGTATTGCGCCTGGAGGGTGGGGTCCGGGACGCGGATGGCTTTCTGGAAGCGCAAATCGGCTTCGGCCTTGCGCAGGGCGGCTTCGGCGGCCATGACATCCGGCCGCCAGGTGCCGACCGAATTGGTGTTGATCGGCGTGGTCGCCGCGCAGAGCGTTTCCAGGGGGTCGGTGAGCACGCACTCGGCATTGGGATGCGGTAGGCCCAGCAGAACCTCGATGGCCACACGCGCCTGGGCGGCAGCCGACTTCGCGGATTGCGCGTTGAGCTCGAACTGTTGAGCGGTGATCTCGATCTGGCTCTTGTCCGAACTGGAAATCTCGCCCGCCCGGAACCGCACCTCCGCAATCCTGGCTTCCTCCCGCAACGTCCCGGCTGATTGCAGGAGCACCCGGACGTTTTCTTCCGCCTGCGCCGCGGCCACGTAGGCTTTGGCCACTGCGACGTCCAGCGTCCGCCGGGCGTCAAAGAGCTGGGCCTTGGCCCCTTCGAACCCCGCCTGGGCCGCGGCCTTGCGGTTGCGACGCTTGCCCCCAATCTCGAAGAGCTGGTTGATCGCGAAGATAGTGTCGTAACTCCGCTCCCATAAACCGTTGCCCTCGGTCGTCCCGCTGGGGTGGTTATCCACGTTAATCAAGGAGCTGTAGAGGGACAGCGTCGGATTCGGGAACTCGTGGGCGACGATCTTCTGGGCGGTGGCGGCATCCACGCCGGCGGCGGCGGCCAGCAAATCCCAGTTCTTCTCAAAGGCAATGAGCTGGGCGTCAGCGAGCGAGAGCCGCTGGAGCGGTCCATCGGGCTGAGCGGCGCGGGTAGGAGCGGCGGCTGGTTGCTGAGCGCGAACTCCAACCAAAGCCGCCACCCACACCGCCGCCCAAACGCCGCTCCGCTTATGAGTCAACCCAGGCAAACCCTTCATTATTTCGAGATGTAAACCCCTCCAACATAGTCGTGGCCCTCATCGCGTCTATTGGGCCGCGCCTAATTCTTATGTAGGGCCAAGTACTACAGCGCAATCAGCCGCGAAGCGTGTTCTCGTGCCAACGGACAGCTTCCCGCAGCAATTCAGTGGCGCTGCCCAGATTGAGTTTCTCTTTGACCCGCGCGCAGTAAGCTTGGACCGTCTTGAGGCTGACGTGGAGCGTCTCAGCAATTTGCCGCGTCGTGCGGCCCTGCCCGAGCAACTCGAACACCTCCAGTTCGCGGTCGCTAAGCTGCTCGACCGGCGTGCTAGTCGCAAGCGTCTTGCCCTCGACAAACTGGGCGGCCATCGCAGTGGCGAGGGCTTCGCTGACGCAAAGTTTTCCTGCAAGCACCTGGTTGATGGCGGCGATCACCTTCCTGGTCGTCTCGCGCTTCATGACGTAACCCCTGGCGCCCGCCCGCAGCGCGCGTTCGGCGTAATGTAAGTCCTCGTGCATCGAAAGAACCAACACCGCCACCTCCGGGCAGCTTTGTTTCAGGTCCTTGATCAACTCGATACCCGAAGAGTCCTTCAACGCGATGTCCACGATGGCGACATCGGGACGGAGCGCGAGGATCCTCTCCCTGGCCTCCGGCCCGCTCTCGGCCTCGCCACACACCTCGAGGCCCGGCTGCTGGTTGATGAGATTAGTAAGCCACTCGCGCACGAGCGGGTGGTCATCCACGAGAAAGACACGCTTGGCTTGGTGGGCGGGGTCAGGTGGCATGGTGGTTGTCCTGTCTCGGTTGTGTGGCTGCGACGGCGGTTGCGTTGGGGACTGAGCAGGTCACAATGGTGCCCCCGGTGGGACCCGGCTCAATCGCAAACGAGCCGCCGATCATCGCCGCCCGGTGCGCCATGATCCGAATGCCCAGGCCGTTTGTCTTCCGGGCGGTTTCCGGCACGCCCACCCCATCGTCCTCGACTGTCAGCGTCACAAAGCCGCCGCGTTCCGCCAGGGTGATGCCGATGCGCTTGGGTTTACCGTGCTGGACAGCATTGCGGACAGCTTCCTGCGCGATGCGGAAGAGGTGAGTAGCCGCGGCATCGTCGTGAATCAAGACCGGCGCGTCGCACTCGAATACGCAGCGGACCTTAGTCGCATTCGTGGTGTTTGCGGCCAGGTCCCTGAAGGCAACCATCAGACCTTCGGCTTCCATCTCGACCGGATAAAGCCCGCGGGCCAGGTTGCGCGCTAATGCGATTCCCTCCTCGACCAACTCGACCACTTTGCCGGCGTCGGCGGCTTCCGGCAGCGACTTGGCGGCGAGGCGTTCGCCCAATACTTGCCCAGCGAGGGCCGTGCCCGTGAGGTGTTGGCAAAGGCTGTCGTGCAGGTCGTGTCCAATCCGGCGCCGTTCCCGCTCGCCGACCCGCAAAATCTCCTCCTCCAAGCGCTGACGTTCCGCCATCTCCTGCGTCAGGGCCTGCGTCCGCTGGCGCACGGTGGCTTCCAGCTCCCGGTGGAATGCCCGCAGGCTCGTCAGGAGCCAGACCACGATGAAGTAGAACACCATCACGATGAGGGCGTTCCAGGCGGGGATGAGCGGGTTTGCATAGCGGGCGCCGGCCGCCAGGTCGCCTCCGATCCAGACCAGGGCACTCAGGACGGACATAACCAGGCCGAACCCTTTTCCCACGAACCACGCTGCCAACCCGACCTCCAGCAAGTAAAACACGGAGAACAGCATCTCATACCCCGTCAGGTAATCAATGATACCAATCACCACCAGAACTCCCAGACCTGCCAGGATCAGGAAGCGCCGCGAGCGCCGTTCAAGTGTCTCAAGCAACCGGACCACGTAAGAACTTTAGTATATGCCGCAAAACGATAAAGTGCTAAACAATCGCATGAGATTCAGATGAGCGAAAATGTGACAGCCGAACAGATGGAAGTTCAATCGTGCGGACGAACCCGAAGGCCCAAATCCGCAGCCCGAAAAAGGGCCGCCGTCCAAAGTCCGAAGAGCCCACCCGTTGGTCCGGGAACGCGCTACTTCCGGGAGCAGAGCCTGGCATGCCACAGAGCCCGGGGGCATTCCGCGCCTATGGCATTGCGGGCCCCGGTCGTTTCGGCTTTCGGCATTCGGACTTCTTTCGGGCTTCGGCCTTCGGGTTTCGGGTTTCTGCCGCCACGCCCCCGCCCCCTGAAAACGCCGAAGAACCGCTTTTCGCTGCTCGCTTGGCCACTCCTTGTCCTGGCTTTGATGCGGGTTTCCGCACTGCCGGCCCAGCCCTCCCCCTCCCAATCCACGACCAACGCCTTCATCCCCCAGCCGCTCTCGCTGGCCGACGCCGTCAACCTGGCGTTGCGGCAGAATCCGAACATCCTGCGCGCCCAGAAGGATTTGGAAGCCGCGCAAGGCGTCATCATTCAGACTCGTGCAATCGCCAACCCCAAAGTCGGCATCACAGGCAACTACTCCGCAGCACAGCCCTCTGACGTGGACACCATCACCTCACCCGGCCTCAACTTCGGCAATGACCAGAATTGGGCGACCCAAGTCAAGCTAGTGCAATCCCTCTACGAAGGCGGGCGCATTCTCTCGGCTCTCCGCGTCGCCCGCCTCACCAAAGAGCGGTCGATGCTGGATTACCAGACAGCGGTCGCTGATACGGTCGTGCAGGTGGAGGTCTCCTACTACGACGTGTTGCTCACCTTGCAGCAAATTACCGTCCAGGAAGCCTCGGTCGAGCTGCTGACCAGCGAACTGGCGGACACCACGCGGCGATACGACGCGGGGACCGTCCCGCGCTTCAACGTCCTGCGCGCCGAAGTCGAACTGGCCAACGCGCGGCCCAAGCTGATCCGCGCGCGAAACAGCTATCGTATCGACAAGAATAATCTCGTTAACCAACTCGGGTTCAGCGTACCCAAGGAAGCCCTGGAAGACATCCCGCTCACGCTGGCCGGCAAGCTCACGGCTGAGCCTTACAAGATTGAGCTGCCGTTGGCGATCGCCCTGGCTTTGGAACGGCGCACGGAACTTTCGGCCCTGCGCAAGACACAAGCCCTGCGCAAAGAGGACATCGTCAATGCCAAAGCGCCTTACAGACCAAGCCTGCAGGCGTACGGAGGGTATGATGCCCACAACTCCCTCCTCAACCACGATCTCACCGATACGAAGAACGGTTGGATCGCCGGCGTGCTCATGACCTGGAGTCTGTACGACGGGAACCGCACCAAGGGAAAGGTCATCGAGGCCACCGCCCTCTACGAGCGAGCGGGCGTGGAGCTGGACGACGCAGGCCGGCGCATCGAGCTGGAAGTCCGCACCGCCTACTCGAATTTTATCGAAGCCGACGAGGTGCTGAAGTCCCAGGAAAAGGTAGTCGAACAAGCCGAGGAAGCCTTGCGCCTGGCCCGGGCGCGTAGTGAAGCGGGAACCGGCACGCAACTCGACGTGCTCAGCGCGCAGACTGCTCTAACCGAGGCGCGCAGCACGCAGATCCAGGCCCTGCACGACTATTCTGTCGCCCGCGCCCGCCTCGAACGCGCGATAGGTATCAACCCGCCCGCCTCCTAACGGAATCCCTCAAATCCCTGTAACCTTGGCAACCCTTCCGCAGTCTATACCCTATACCCGGGCCCTGCTAGACGCTACGCTGCTCGCAGGCTGGACCGCACCGGCGCTCGGCCTGGGGAACGGACGGGAGAGAGAAGGAGGAAGGTTCCAACAAGCCTGCAACAGGCTTGCAACTTCCTTGCAACTAGCGCCCGGCTCCGGCACTGCTAGCGCGTTGCCCCGGTGCCGCTCGGGGGCCACGACCGCGTTCCTCCCGCCGAAAGGCCGCGCTCGTGCGCCATAAGGGCTCCGCCTCGGGTGGTGGCACGGGTAGGATACGCCCCAGGCTCGGCGCGAGCAGCATTCCGGGCTTGGAATCGTTGCCGAACCCTGTCAGAATCACCCGCGCTATGAATAAATCTCTTGGGGCCAAGACTCTCATCTATCCGGCGCCGGTGCTGGTGGTAGGCACTTATGACAAAGCCGGCAAGCCGAACGTGATGACCGCTTCCTGGGGCGGCATCTGTTGTTCCCAGCCACCTTGTGTGGCGGTTTCCTTGCGCAAAGTCACCTATTCACACGGCAATATCCTGGAGCGGCAGGCCTTTACCATCAGCATCCCGTCCGAGAAATACGTCAAGGAGGTTGATTACTTCGGCTTGGTGACCGGCCGGAACAGCGACAAGTTTGCGGCGACGAAGCTGACGCCGGTAAAGAGCAGGCTGGTGGATGCCCCCTATGTGAAAGAGTTCCCGCTGGTGATGGAGTGCAAGCTGGTGCAGGTGGTCGAGCTGGGCCTGCATACGCAGTTCGTCGGCGAGGTGATTGACGCCAAGGCCGACGAGAGCATCATCGGTGACCACGGGGCAATTGACATCAAGAAACTCAAGCCGCTGGTGTTCACGCCGGACACCCAGGATTACTACGGTATCGGCAGCTTCAAGGGAAAGGTGTTCTCGGCCGGCAAAGGCATCTGATTGCAACCGCAACCGCCCGCGCCGCTCGAGAGTCTATCGGGCTTGATTGAGCGCGTCACGTTCTTCAACGAGGAGAACGGCTTTGCGGTGCTCAAGGTCAAGGCCAAGGGCCATCGAGATGAGGTAACCGTGGTCGGGACCTCACCCACGGTCAACCCCGGCGAATGGCTGACGGCTGAGGGCCGGTGGGTCCGCGACCGGGAGTTCGGCCTCCAATTCCGTGCGGAGCTGCTCAAGAGCGCGGCGCCGACCACTAAGGAAGGCATTGAGAAATACCTCGGCGGCGGCATGGTTAAGAGCATCGGGCCAGTCTATGCCCGGAAGCTGGTGCACAAGTTCGGAGAGAAGATCTTCGACATCATCGAGAACTACTCCGCCCGCTTGGAGGAGGTGGAGGGCATCGGGCCCCAGCGCCGGCACCGGATCAAAGGGGCTTGGGCGGAGCAGAAGGTGGTTCGCGAAATCATGGTGTTCCTCCATTCGCAAGGAGTCAGCACCAGCCGAGCCGTCCGCATCTACAAGACTTACGGGGAGAAGGCTATTGACAGAGTTCAGTCCGACCCTTACACGCTGGCCAGGGACATCCACGGCATCGGCTTCGCGACGGCGGACCGGATTGCCCAGAACATTGGCATCCCACACGATTCCATCTTGCGCGCCTGCGCTGGCCTTGACCACGTGCTGCTGGAGGCAACAAACGCCGGCCATTGCGCCCTGCCGCTGGACTTGCTGAAAGAGAATGCGGGCAAACTGCTGTCAGTGGACGATAAGATCATTGCGTTAGCCCTGGAGCGCAGCCTGGCCGGCCAGATGTTGTCTTTAGAGTGCATCGGCGGCCAGGAACTGGTCTTCCTTCCATCCATCAAACGGGCCGAAGAGACCATCGCCCGGCGCATCCGGGAACTCTGCGCGTCGCCGGCCGGCTATCCGCCTATTGATTTGGAGAAGGCCATTCCCTGGTGTCAGCAGAAGACTGGCAAAGAGCTGGCGCCCAGTCAGCGAGAGGCGTTGAAGCAGGCGTTTACCCGCCGCGCGCTCATCATAACTGGTGGGCCCGGTGTGGGCAAAACAACGCTCGTCAACGCCATCCTGCTCATCCTGCGCGCCAAGAAGGTGCGCTGCCAATTGTGCGCTCCGACCGGCCGCGCGGCAAAGCGGCTGTCCGAAACGACCGGCCTGGAGGCCAAAACGATTCATCGCCTGCTCGAAGTTCAGCCCGCCACCGGCGCGTTCACGCGCAACGAGAGCCGGCCTTTGGATTGTGATTTGCTCGTCGTGGATGAAACCTCAATGGTAGATGTGCCGCTGATGAGCCATCTCCTGCGGGCTGTGCCCTCCCAGGGCAACCTGCTGCTGGTAGGCGATGTTGACCAGTTGCCTTCGGTGGGCCCGGGGCTGGTGTTGCGCAACCTGATCGAAAGCGGCGTCGTGCCGGTAGCACGGCTGACGGAGGTGTTCCGGCAGGCTGCCGGCAGCAGGATCATCACCAATGCGCATCGGATCAACCAGGGGCTCCTGCCAGAACTGCCAGCCCGGGACACCAACCAGGATTTCTATTTCGTAGAGCGGGAGGAGCCCGAGCGAATTGCGGCCATGCTCCTCGATCTGCTCAAGCGCCGCATTCCAAACAAATTCAAGCTCGATCCCATCTGCGACATCCAGGTGCTCTCTCCAATGAATCGGGGCTCCCTTGGCATCCGTGAACTGAACGCGCGCTTGCAGGCGGAATTGAATCCCGCACGGCCTGACGAACCGACGGTGGAGAAGTTCGGCTGGCAGTTCCGCCTCCACGACAAGGTGATCCAGACCGAGAATGACTATGACAAAGAGATATTCAACGGCGACATCGGGCAGATTGTGAAGGTTGATCCGATGGAGCGCGAGGTCACAGTGAGTTTTGCGCCGCGTGAGGTCGTTTATGAGTTCGGCGAGTTGGACGAACTCGCCCTGGCCTACGCGATCACTATCCATAAATCACAGGGCTCGGAGTTTCCGGCGGTGGTGATTCCGCTGGCGATGCAGCATTACCTGCTGCTCCAGCGTAACCTAATCTACACCGGCGTCACCCGCGGCAAGCAGTTGGTGGTGCTGGTAGGCCAAAAGAAGGCGCTGGCGGTGGCGGTACGGAACAACCGGACCGAGGAGCGGTTTTCGGGGCTGCTGGCGAGGCTCAAGATTTGATATGTGGAACGTGATTTCACTGGCTTTATTCCGCCAACCCTGACAAAACTCAGTCATGGCTGAAAAGAGTTTTACTGAACTCCCGCGCGAGCTGCGCATGCTCTTCACCAAAGGCAATGACGCCATGCAGCGGGACAACTTTGACTACGCGATAGATCTCTTCAATCAGGTGCTGGCGAAGGATCCGGCGGTGTATGAATGCCGCAAGGCACTGCGGACGGCGCAGATGCGAAGGGCCGGCGGTGGCAGCGGCTTTTTCAAGAGGATGTTGAGCAGCGCCGGCTCCTCCCCACTGCTCGCCAAGGGCCACATGGCCGTGAGCAAAGACCCGGCCGAGGCGCTGCGGATCGCCGAACAGATCCTCAATGGCGAACCGTTGAGCTCAGGTGCGCACAAATTGGTGGTGGAAGCTGCCACCGCCCTGGAGCTGCCTAAGACGGCCGTCCTCTCGCTGGAGATCCTGGCCGCCAACTCGCCCAAGGATCGAGACGTAGCCATCAAGTTTGCCAAGGCTCTGGCCGACTCGGGCGAGGTGGGCAAAGCAGAGAAGATCCTGGCCGACCTTTATCGCTCTTTCCCGACCGATAACGAACTGGGGCAGGCGCTGAAAGACCTTTCCGCGCGCAAAACGTTGGACGAAGGCGGTTACGATGCCCTGGCGGACGGCACCGGCTCCTATCGCGACATCCTGAAGGACAAAGATGAGGCGGTCTCGCTGGAGCAGCAGAATCGCCAGGTCAAAACGGAAGACGTCGCCGAGCGGCTGATTGGCGAATACGAGGCACGGCTGAAGACCGAGCCTAAGAATCTTAAGCTGCTGCGATCTCTGGCGGAGCTCTACACGCAGAAGAAACAGTTCGACCGCGCCATCAGCTATTACGGTCAGATCAAATCATCGGAGGTGGGCGGCGACGCCTCGCTGGATAAGAGCATCTCGGACACAATGGTGCGGAAGTTCGAACACCAGGTCTCTTTGCTGGATCCAGGCGCGCCGGACTACGCGGACAAAGCCGCCAAGCTGCAGGCCGAGAAGCAGGCCTACCAACTGGCTGAGTGCCAGAAGCGCGCGGAGCGGTTCCCGACCGACCTGCAAATCCGCTTCGAACTGGGGCAGCTTTACTTCCAAGCAGGGAAGGTCGGCGAGGCCATCCAGGAATTTCAGAAAGCCCAGGGCAACCCTCACCGGCGCATTGCCGCGCTGAATTTCCTGGCGCAATGCTTCGCCAAGCGAAGGATGTTTGACCTCGCAACACGCACCCTGCAAAACGCCCTGAAGGAAAAACTGGTCTTCGACGACGAGAAGAAAGAGCTGGTCTATAATCTCGGCTGTGTGCTTGAAAGCATGGGCAAGAAGGACGAAGCAATCAAGCAGTTTGAGGTCATCTATGAGGTTGATATCGGTTACCGTGACGTGGGGGCGAAGGTGGATGCATTCTACGCCGGCGGCCAAAGTCCGGCTTAGCGGTCCCGGCGCAAGAGGAACCCTGCCAGGGCTTCCAGCGCCACCGCTTTCCCTCTGAACACCTTCAGCGAATTAAACGCCCGTTCCGTCAACCGCTCGGCAATCCTGCGGGATCGTTCCAGCCCGATAATGGCCGGGTAAGTTGCCTTTTGCGCCTTGGTATCTTTGCCGGCGGTCTTGCCAAGCTTCTCGCTGGTTTGGGTGACATCGAGAATATCGTCAATCACCTGAAAGGCCAGGCCCACGTTGTAACCAAATTCAGTCAGCGCCTTGAGTTGGGCGGGCGCGCAGTTGGCACTCATGCCGCCAAGCCGGACCGAACAGCACAGGAGAGCCGAGGTTTTTCGCTCGTGAATGTAGCGGAGGTGCCGGGCGGAGATCTTGTTCCCCTCGCCCTCCAAATCCGCGACTTGGCCGGCAATCAACTGGAGCGAGCCGGCTGCCTGGGCGAGTTCCAGGATGATTCTCTGATGCGAATAGCGCGGCCAGCCCTTGCACTTTGCCGCGATTTCAAAGGCCTGCGTCAGCAGGGCGTCCCCGGCGAGCACCGCAATGCCTTCGCCGAAGACTTTGTGGTTGGTCAGTTTGCCCCGCCGGTAATCGTCATCGTCCATGGCGGGCAGGTCATCGTGGATCAACGAGTACGTATGGATGCACTCCACCGCGCAGGCCAACGGAAGCGCGTCGGCTTCATCGCCGCCGCAGGCTGCCGCCGCGGCCAGACACAGAGCTGGGCGGATGCGTTTGCCGCCGGCAAACAACGAGTAGCGCATCGCCCGGTGGATAGTGGCCGGTTTGGCCGAGGCGGGGGGGAGGAATCGATCCAGTGCCCGGTTGACGCCGGTCGTCCGAGTGGCCAGATATTCTTCCAGGCGCAACGGTGTCTGCGAGTGTAAACTGAGTTGCTTAATCTTAACGGACATGCGCCGTTGTTTTAGGGAAAGCCGATTTCCGGCGCAAGCGCATTCAGAATTTTGATATTGCGTTCGGGGGCTTAGCAGTTATTGTACCCCGCTCTATCTGAAACACCTAAGCTTTGAACGCTGAACTTGCAAAAAAGGCACTGGAGAAGGTTGGCAATCCCAACGTTCTGGTCAATCTGATTTCACGCCGTGTTCGCCAGCTCAACTCCGGCAGCGGAAAGCTGGGGCGGCCCTTGATGGCGAACACTGGGAACCTGGGCGCGGCGGACATCGCGCTGCTGGAAATCACTGAAGACAAAATGGGGTTTGAAATGCCGGAACTGGTGGAGCTGACCCGCCCGGTTGGAAAGAAGCGCAAGAAGCGTTAGTTCGGGAGCAGAGCCGAAATCTGCGGTCAAATTCGGATTGTGCGATTCGGGTTTGGCGCTGATCGCAAGCTGCGGGTATCGGGTTTTCTATGGCCGATATTCTGACCAATTCCAAAGCGCGTCGTGACTACCATGTCCTCGAGACCTTCGAGGCGGGCATTGTCCTGCACGGCACCGAGGTGAAGGCCTTGCGCGCTGGCAAAGGTCAGCTTAGCGATGCTTTTGCGCGCGTCGAAAATGACGAGGTTTATCTCTACAACGCCCACATTGACGAATACTCCCACGGCAACCTCCAAAACCACCAGCCCAAGGCGCCCCGCAAGTTGCTGCTGCACAAATCGGAAATCCGCAAGCTCTTCGGTCTGGCAGCGGTTAAAGGCAATGCCCTGTTGCCGCTCGCGTTTTACTGGAAGAACGGGAAAGTCAAGGTCGCCTTGGCGGTGGGAAAAGGCAAAGCCCAGTACGACAAGCGCGAAGACCTTAAACAACGCGAGGCCGATCGTGAACTCAAGCGAGCGACAATGCGGCGGTCTAAAGAAAAGTAAGCCGCCCGGACTTAGGGACGGTCCGTGCAGCGATTCTGGGGCCGCCGACCGCCCTCGCGGCCAGTAGCGGCCTATTGAACTCCGATTGGAAAAACAAGAAAAAGGGGGAGAAAGGGATTGCAATTTGTCCCAGCACGTGAATTTAATGGCCTGGTACATCGTCATTTAGGTCCAATGCTTTCACGAACCAGGCTGAGTACCGCGTCGAAAGCAGCGGCAGCAGTCGCGCTGCTGCTGTGTTCCTTCACTGCGTGCCAAAATCCAAAACCAGCACCCCCCGCCCCGCCCCCGGTCAAATACAGTAAGAAATACGACGCGGAAATCAAGGAGATCAT
>OBLW0100003616.1_pt1 | contig 11999 bp, 10 predicted proteins | sample 1520161 | NCBI WGS metagenome assembly OBLW01 (sample SAMEA3539309, study PRJEB22396) | soil metagenome | biome: tundra; feature: field; material: soil | place: USA | collected 2010-05 | depth 0.15 m
AGCTGTAATTCTGAATATTGTTACTACATATGCCTGGACGGGATCAGCATATGTGGTCCCTTCCGCATGTGCAAAAGCTGGCGTTCTTGCACTTACCAGGTCTCTTGCAGTTGAGTGGGCCAAGTACGGAATCCGCACTAATGCAATTGCACCTGGTCCATTCCCCACTAAAGGTGCATGGGACAGACTTCTGCCGGGAGACCTCAAAGATAAATTTGATATGTCTAAGAAGAATCCTCTTCAAAGATTTGGCGAACACAGGGAGTTAACAAACCTTGCCGCATACTTGATATCTGATTATTCCTCCTACATAAATGGGGAGGTGATTACCATTGATGGCGGTGAATGGCTCAAAGGTGCCGGTCAGTTCAATATGCTCGAGGACTTGTCTCCGGAAAACTGGGATGATATAGAAAAGTTGGTTAAAAAAGCCTAAAATTCTCTTTCAGGCATTCTTGGTGAATCCTTTCTTTTCCATATAGCCCCATTGACGTTTGCCTGATACATATTCTAAAATAGCGAGGAATCTCCACCAGGAAACCAGCTGCCGGTACCCGAAGTTTTCTAGAAATGCTGCTGCGAATAAGTTAATAAGGTCGCTTAGCTTGGTATATCGCTTAAATGAAATCTCTTCAAGAATCACCGCGAAAACAGATAAAACAATTCCATACAGAATTGCTGCGAATAAAAATGCTACTGTAAAAATTGGGGAAATTAAATTCATGAATAAAGATATCAGAAAAATAAAATATCCAGTTGCCTCAACAACAGGACCGAACATTTCAAATAATGTATAATACGGAAATCCTACAAGACCTAGTAATCCATACTTACGGTTCAGAAATAATTTCTTATGGAGCCGTATTCCGTCAATTGTACCCTTCTGCCACCGGATCCTTTGACTTTTTAATGTCTTTATCGTCTCTGGAACTTCCGTCCAGCAAACAGGATCTGGGATAAATGTGATTTTTGTTTTAGGGTTATCTTTCCTGAATTCCTCGTGCATCCTTATAACAATTTCCATATCCTCGCCCACCGAACCCTGTTTATAGCCGCCTATCTTTACCAGTGCGTCTCGCAGAAAACAACTGAATGCACCGGATATAATTAGTATGCTATTGATAGAATCAAATCCATTTCTGCCAAAAAGGAAAGCACGTAAATATTCAACCACCTGGAAGCGCACTAACCAGGAATTGGATAAATAAACTTTAGATACATGGCCATGTTTAATCTCGCATCCGTTTGCTATGCGGATTGTTCCGCCGACTGCAACTACATTATCATCCTCCATGAAAGGTCTGGCTATTTTTAACAGGCAGTCCCTTTCAAGAAGTGAATCAGCATCGACCACAGCAATTAAAGGGTTCTTTGCTATATTTATCCCTGCATTTATTGCATCGGCTTTGCCTCCGTTCTCCTTATCAATAACTATTAGATTTGGAAATTCGGGCGACATATAAATGGTGCCGATGGGCTTTGAAGAAAGCTTATAAAAAGGTGAAAATGAAACTTTTCTTATCCCAAAGTTTGTATATAGTATGTCCAGAGTCTTATCAGTTGATCCGTCATTTACAACTACTACTTGGAAATCAGGATATTCTAGTTGGAGAAGAGATTTTACGCTTTCGACAATACCATGTTCTTCATTATATGTGGGAACAATAATTGAAATCGGTTTATAATTTTTTAGCCTGAATATCCTGTTGAGGTCTATGTATTGGACCCTTTTATTGTAGCGGAGAATATTTCTGAATGATAATCCAGTTAATAAAAGATAAATGGAACATACTATTAGAAAATAAGTCAGAACCAGATAATTATATGATAGAAGAATATTTTTTATTATTTCAAACATTACTCCTCAACTCTATTTGGCTAAGAATCATTCTTGCAACCGATGCGGCTCTTCCTTTTTCAGAATCATGGGCGATTTTTGAAAGTTTTTCAATTCCAGATGGGAAACTACTTGAGATTGTATCGGCGGCGGCAAGTTGAACATCATAATTATCATCGAATATTTTATTGAAAATATTATCTTCAGAAGATCCGGCTCCAAACTTTCCGATAGTTTTTATAGCTTCTACCCTTACCATGGGGTTTTTATTATCGAGAAGGTGGTTTATAACTTTATAGGATTCCATATATTGTACTTCTCTCATAAACTTCAAACATTCAATTATCAGGTCTGCACTAAAAGTATTGACAAGTATCTTCAAAACTTCAGGCGCAGCCTCCCGGTATTGGAAATGCCGGAATAATGATATTATTGATTCTTTATGATAATCAGGTTTGCTGCTTGGCAGCAATCTTAGTAGAGTATTGCAGACATCCGGTTGATATTCCAATAAAATAAATAGAAGGGTGTCCTTGCCTATCCTGTTAAATGATTTGGAGCGGGTTAATATTTTATCTGCAAATTCAACTGCATTCATTTGTGCAAGGCAAGTTGCGCAATTGATAAATACAAATTCACTTTTTGTATTCAGCCTTTTTGCTATTAGTTCTTTTGATCTAACAGCTTTCGCAATACCAAGAAAATAAGCCGATGTAGCTACTCTGATTGTTCTTGGGCTTTTAAGCCCCCTTATTAGATAATCATAAAGCTTTTTCTCCCTGATTATATCAGCGATTTTTTCATACTCGCTTCCTTTAAGTGCAAGAAGAAATCCTCTAAGTAGTTCCAGAAGGAATATATATTTCCTGCGGGGTACCTTTTTAATAAGTTCCTCAGGGTTTCCTTGTAACTGAAGATAGTTAAAAATATTTGCTTCCCATTCATCTGTAAATTTTTTCTGTCTGCGTGAATAATAATCATGATAGAGGCGAAGATTAACAACATAGAGAATGAGAAGATATGCCAGGCAAATTAGAATTATAATAATATATATAAGAAAATGAAGCAGAAATAAGTTCAACCTGTCCGCCTATATGATGTTTAATTGTTTTTTTATTCTTAAAGAAAGGTCGTCGAAAGCGAAAGGTTTTAGAATATAATCGGCTGCCCCCATCCCCATTCCACTCTTTATATTTACGTCGCTGCTGTTGGCTGATAAGAATATAACCGGAATATCCTTAATTTCAGGGTCAGCTTTAATTTCCCTCAAAATCATCAGTCCATTTTTAATAGGCATCATAAGATCTAAAAGGATCAGATCGGGTTTATTTGTTTTTGCGCCTTCTACAACCCCTTCCCCGGTAGGGTAATGAATTATCTCGTACCCATCCTTCTTGAGTATGTATATGATAATTTTAGTGATGCTTTCATTATCCTCAGCAAATAATACTTTCTTTTTATCTCTGTCCATAGAACCGTTCATGTTCTTTTTATGTTAAAATAAAGAAATTTTTCTATTAAAAAAATCATTTGTAAATTAAAATATGATTATTTTTATTTTAATAATAAAGAATAGGTAATCTTGAAAAGACAATATCTGTTTATTCATCATTCGGCTCTTATATTATTGTTCATTTCAATAAGCTTGGCTCCGTTTATCGGATTTGCACAGTCCTCCGATGAACTTTTTCAGAAAGCAAGGGAATACGCATTTAAGAAAAATGATTATTTGAGCGCTAAGGAGTTTTGTAAAGAGGCTTTGGTAAAAAGTCCAAATTATTCCGACATCTCTGTTTTCTTGGGGAGACTCTATACATGGGATAAAATGTACGACTCTGCCAGAACGGTTTTATATGGAGTGATCAATAGAGATCCCTCAAATTATGATGCTTACAATGCTGCTATCGATATGGAATATTGGTCGGAAAGCTATGAGCAGGCATTGAAAATCTCAGAAACTGCAATTAAACAATATCCTAAATCAGAAGAGTTCCTCCTTAAAAAAGCCCGGGTATTAGGTGCTACGAAAAATTATTCGGATGCATTTAGTACCCTTGAAGTATTGTTTGCTATAAACAATACCTATCCCGATGCCATACTTTATGCCGAGAGGCTGAAAGAAGAAGTGAGGATAAACGCAGTAACATTAACCTATGATTATGACAGTTTTGATAAAACATTTGACCCGTGGCATGCAGTGTCCCTTGCATACTCAAGGCAAACGCCTATCGGATCAGTAATAGGAAGGATCAATTATGCAAACCGTTTCCTGGAGAACGGCGTTCAGTTTGAAGTGGATATGTACCCGAGGTTTGCCGAAGGTTTATATGCTTATCTCAATGCCGGTTACTCGAAGGATAATATTTTTCCTCAATACAGATTTGGAGCCTCCCTTTATTACAGCCTTCCCTTAAGTTTTGAAATTGATGCGGGGATTCGCTATTTGAATTTCGGCTCGTCCGATGTAAAGATCTATACAGGTGCATTGGGAAAATATTATTCCAATTTCTGGTTTTCATTAAGATCATATATCACCCCTTCAATCAGCAGGGCTTCATATTCGTACTCTTTATTGGTCCGGTATTATTTGTCGGGCGTGGATGACTACATTACGGTCAGCGGCGGATGGGGAATATCCCCGGATGATAGAGCCAATTATTCCAGCGACCTGTTAGTTTCAAGAAAATTTAGCGCCGAATACCAGACAAAACTGAGCAGCATAATAATAGGATATATTTCAGCCGGCATTTCTGGTGAAGAGTTTGTTACAAATAATATAAGAAGCAGATATTCTGCAGGGTTAGGAATTAAAATTCTCTTCTAAAAATGAAAAAGAAAATAATTATCTTGCTGATTCTTTCAATATTTACTATTCCATTCTGGATGTGGTTAATCTGGCGCTTGGAAGGAAAAAAAGAACTGAAGATTGCCATAGTCGATAAAACAGTCCTCACAAGGGATGGGAATGAACACCGCTCATTTAACTGGGTTCTCACAAACAGGAAATATTGCAAACCGGACAGAGAGTTTTACTCAATAAGCGATGATTATTACGGTTTTTTTCCGATGCACGATAAAAAGTATTATATAAGGGACTTTGCTGGGTTTGATTCAACTAAACTGGTTGATTTTGCCAACGCAACCGATTTGACCTACTTTACGGATACGTATGGAATTTATTATAAGGAATGGTTTGGAGAAAACCCAAGGGGAGATTATTCATCTCTTATTTACGGGGGGATGTCAGAAACAGATATTACTTTTATAAAGATGATGAAAGCAAAGCATAAATTGGTTATTTCAGAATACAACACAATTGCTTCCCCGACACCCGGCAGCGTGAGGAATGAATTTGAAGAGTTGTTTGGAGTTAAGTGGACTGGCTGGGCGGGAAGGTATTTTGAGCTTCTTGATACTATTAAAAATAAGGAATTACCAACCTGGCTTGTAAGAGGTTATAAAGCTCAGCATAATAACAAGTGGTCTTTTAGAAATTCAGGAATTGCGTTTGTTAATGAGAGCGGAAGAGTAGAAGTTCTTGAAAACAAAACCGACCTGGTGGATGAGGTCCCTTTCATAGTTACAGGTGCAGAAAATCAGAAGAGATTTGGTCTGCCGGCAAAAATTAAATATCCTTATTGGTTTGATGTTACTCTTACTTCGCGAAGTAATAATGTTATTTCAGTTTACCAGATAAACTGTAATTCAAGGGGTGATTCGATTCTCAGCTCAATGAATATTCCAAATCCTTTTGCATCTGTAATAGAGCACTACGACAGCGATTATAAATTTTATTATTTCTGTGGGGATTTCTGTGATAATCCGATTGAACTGTGGTTTTCAAAGTTCTGGGGTATAACAGCATTCAGTGGTTTGCTGCCTACGTCTAAAGAGACAGGAGAAAGAGAAAGCTTTTTCTGGTCTTATTATGAACCTTTGGTATCAACAATACTTGATAAATATTACGAATCATTAAGGCGTTAATCTTTTTGTTTTAATGAACTGATCATTCCTTCTTCTGAACTCATTAAAAAGATTATTTATGCTCCCTGCCTTCGAGTCATTATTGATCTTTTCCATATCTAAATCCGGATAAATATTATATAATATATTATCCGACAGTATATATTCCTTATCTACATAATCAATCAATTCGTTTTTATTCCTCATTAAAGGATAGCTGTGTATATTCCTGAACCTGCGTACTGTATCGATCCCGCTTCCTATGAATACAGACTCGGTTGGGGTCTGCATCTTACATTCATTTCTTAGGAAAGCGAGAATTGTCGGAGTGAAATCAAAATGTGATGATACAGAAGAAAAGCGAGCAGTTCTTTTAAGTAGGGGGGAGTATATAATAAAAGGTACATGGAAACGGTCAATTTGTGTGGCAATAGGAATCTCAGGCATACGGTGGTCCCCTGTAATAAAGAAAATTGTATTTCTGTAATCCTTTCTTTTTTTGTATTCATTAAAGAAGGAGCGGAAAGCATCATCTGTATATAACACTGTTGCAAGTATAGATTTATAACTTTCAATTTCTTTCATGATATTGCTGCTTAAATTAAGGGAGTGGTATATATCATAAAAGCGATTGACATAATAATCCTGGTTTTCAACTAAAAAAGGACTGTGCATCGAAAGAGTTAAATAGATATCAAGCCTGGGGGTAGTAAAATCATCGCCTATGACCTCTAGGCTTCTATGAAACAGATCCTTATCACCGTAGCCCCATGAAAAACCGCTGCCTGATGATGGCATCTTCTTATAACCCCCTCCGAAATTATTTTCATCAAGGATAAAATCTATATTGTTCTTTTTAAGGAATATATCCATATTATCAAAATGAGCATCTCCGCCGTGATAGAAACTGGTTCTGTATCCCTGCTGTTTTAGAAAATCTATTAAAGTAAAAGTCTTAGGCATTGATTCCGCTAAATCAAGAAATCCTTTTGATGCGAATGGGAGAGACCCGAATAAAGAGGGAAGGGCAGCGAAAGTTCTTCCGCCTGAGCTTAAAAAATTCTCCCAGTATAGGCTATTATCCGCCAGTGAATCTAGGAAAGGGGTGAAGCTCCCTAGGTAAGCCCCTTTGCCGGAATATCCTTTCCCGAGGCTTTCCACAAGGATAAATACTATGTTGGGCTTGGCAGGTATAGCATTGAAAAAATTTCCTAGAACATCCTTTGTCTTTTCTTCATGCAGGAAAGGATAATTTTTATCAATATACTTGAATGAAGTGGAGTCATCCGTTCCGTTGTCATAATAAACATTAGTTGCAGAAATATCATCCTTCTTTGCAAAGAAATAGTCAGATGACTTAGAAACAAAAAACTGGAGTTTGTTAAGTGTCAGGAAATATTCTCTTTGTGAAGAAAAAGATGAAGGTGAATTCATATTGTTTCCCCAAAAGAAACTTATGATTATGCATGCGGCAATTATATAATTTACAAAATCAGGGATTTTTATCTTCAGAAAAATATTAAGTAGATAAATAACCAGGACTGCGACAATAATGAAGCTTATAATGGGCATTATCCCTATTCCTCCCGAAGCGGAAATAGTATGGGATATTTCAGAAAGTGAATAACCGAAAAGATCAGAGCCAAGGGGCACTGCTGATTTAGAGAAATAGAATAGAAGCATCAGATATCCGGCAGAAATAAGAACTGCAAAAATATAATAAAATATCCTTGCGGCTTTATTGCTGATTAAAGAAACTAGGATAAAAAGAACGCCCGGTATAAATATTATGTATAAGAAAAAGATGATATCGGATAACAATGAATCAAGTATTGATCCTGTACCGATTAAGAGAAAATCAAATAACCGAATTAGAAGGAAGATAACAAATAAACCTATTGAGAGAAGGACGAATGATTTTAGTGCTAGTTTTAGTTTGTCTGTAATTGTGTTAATTGTATTGGATAATTCCATAGGTGGGGAAATTAGTTTTTACGGTTATTATAATCAAATCGTTGTTTAATATAAAAAAGTGTTCTTATTTAACGGAATTCTTAATATTAAATTAACTCCTTATTTATTAAACCGCCAAATCTAATTAAAAGAAATAAATTATATTCTCTTGACGTTTTACCATCTTAAGATAACTCTCCGCCTTCTCAACCTGATCTCTTAATGTATAAAGCTTGTAAAGATCTGTATAAATAGTATCAATATCAGTTAACTTGGTATAGGCTTCTTTTGTCCTGAAATCTTTGTGAGGAGCACACGATAATATCTTTTCTATTTCAAGTTTTGTGACATCATGTTCATATATCGTATCCATAAATTCCTCCTTTTCATTTCATTCCATATCATTGTCTGCTTTAGGAGTATAGTGAAATAAAAGATTAAAAACTATTCATAAAATATCCCCCTCCGTACATCACCTATCCATTCTTTTTAAGTACTATTAGTGTTATATCATCATAGACTGGTGCGGTTACGGTGTATCTCTTTATAGATTCTATAATTGCAGATTTTATCCCTTCTGCGGATTTATATGCATTATCCTTTACTTCAGCCATTAACCTGTTTTCTCCATATTCTCTTAAATAATTATTCATTGCCTCTGTAATACCATCTGTAAAAAAAACAAGGATATCCCCTTGTTCTGGCAATATAGTTATTTCCTCTAAAGATTTATCAAATATACCGTTCTTGCTCAATCCTATCCCTATCCCTTTGGGTGTTAAGTTTATACATTTCTCCTCCTTAAGGCAGTAATATATTACTGGAAGATGCCCTGCTCTGCATAATTGAACTGAACCTTCAGGTTTTATCAATGCCAGGTTAATTGTAAAGAAGGTCCCTGGTCGAAATAGGTTAATTTAGATTATCATTGAGAAGTGATAACACTTCCTTTGGTGAAGTATGCGCAGATAAAATATTTCTGAATAATGCCTGTACTTGCACCATATGTATTGCTGCCGCCATCCCTTTTCCTGATATATCGCCTATAGCGAGTATCAGGTTGTTTTCCTTAAGAATAAAATCAAAATAATCTCCCCCTACGCTTTTTGCTGTCTCTGAATAACAGCTTATATCATAATTTATATATTCAGGAGGATTCGTGGGTAATAAAGAATTCTGTATCTCGCTTGCTACCGAAAGTTCCTCGTTAAAAGTGATTTTATCAGCAAGTTCTAATGCGATAAGTAGATTTAAAACCAGGAATGCGATAAGTCCCCATCCTAAACTGCTCATCAATATGGCTTCAAGAAACATTAATAACGATATTACATACATAACTCTCCTGGCAGGGGATAGCTCTAGCAGGAATCGCTTAAACAATTTCCTTCCAAAAACTATTTTTCCGCGAAGAGATTTCCCCTTGATATTTGGCTCCTCCATCCTGTTCACATAAAAAGAATAGACTTCAGGCATCTCCTTTTTTAAGAGATTCTGTACTTCCTTGTAATCCAAACCATCGGTAATGGTTTTGAAAGTATCTTTTATTCTGCTAATTCTGCTTTGTCTCAACTATTCTCCACCATCAGCTCTGCTGCCTTTATAAGAACTTCATCTTTCTTTGCAAAACAAAGTCTGATTATCTTTTCATTGTTAACCCCCGAGTAAAAAGGGGAAAGAGGAATTGTTGCAACATGGACTTCCTTTGTCAGATATTCTGTAAATGCCATATCATTCAGTTCAGAAATATCAGAATAATCAAACAACTGAAAATACGTGCCCTTTGCTGGTGTGAACTTAAATCGTGAACCCTTAAGAGCATTTAGAAGAACGTCCCTCTTATGCTGATAAAACGTATTAAGATTTATATAGTTTACCTTGTCCTTCAAATATTCTGCAAATGCATACTGTGCTGGGGTATTCACAGCGAATACAACAAACTGATGTACCTTCCTGAACTCACTTGTAAGTCTCTCCGGAGCTGAACAATAACCTACCTTCCAGCCTGTTGTATGGAATGTCTTCCCGAATGAGGATATCACAAACGCTTTTTGTGAAAGTTCTTCCGATTCTGAAATACTCACGTGTTTTATTCCGTCAAATATAATATGCTCGTATACTTCATCGCTGATAATGAATAATTTCTTATCTCTTACAACTTCCTCAAATTTATGGAGATCGTCAATCGAGATTACACTGCCGGTCGGATTATGTGGTGAATTGAGAATTATCAATTTGGTTTTAATGGTAAGCGAATCTTTGACCCTTTGCCAGTCCAAAGAAAAATTCTTTTTATCAAGTGGTATATATATTGGAATACCTCCGTTTATTCTCACTACAGGAGCATATGAGTCGTATGCTGGCTCAAATAGTATAACCTCATCATTTGGACTGACTACAGATGTAATAGCCGTAAAAAGCGCTTCCGTTGCTCCTGAAGTGATAGTAATTTCATTCTCAGGATTATATTTCTTGGAATAAAGATCGTTTATTTTATTTGATATCATCTCCCTGAGAACGGGTACCCCAGCCATAGGTGCATATTGGTTAAATCCCCCTAAAGAATATTTGTGAAATAAATTAATTAGCTCTTCGGAACAATTGAAATCAGGGAACCCCTGTGATAAATTTATCGCCCCAAAGTCATTTGCCATTTTAGACATTACAGCAAAAATACTAGATGTAATATTCGGTAGTTTCATTATGAGCCCAAATTATTATACCTGAAGATACTACTTGCTTAAATCAGCTTCAAAATCCTTGGGACGTATATCATCATATATTCTTTTCAATTCGTTGTAAGCAAATACACTCCCCCGCACAGCTGCTGAACGGAAGTAAAATATTGCCTTCGACTTTTCCCTTGGTACTATTATTCCTTTATCATAGCAGTCTGCTAATGAAAGTTCTGCAAGTAAAGATCCCTTCTCTTCCGCTGTTTTCAGATAATTAAATGAGTCAGCTTTATCTTTAATATTAATCTCGCCATAAAGGTTGGCTATCTCTAGCCTTATTCTTGCCTCTTTATTCCCTTGATCGGCCGCAAGGTTCCATATCTCCACTCCCTTTGCCTTATCTTGCTTCACAAAATTTCCTTTAAAGTATGCCTGCCCCAGCTCTATTACTGAAATTAAATCTTTCATCCCAGCTGACTTTTGAAGCAGATTAAAGGCATCCGATTCGGTTATCTGTTTTTCAAAACCAAGTGATTGTATTCCATACCATACATACATAGCATCTGGATTTTTCTTATCTACTTCTTTTTTCAGGATTGTAAAGAAATTCTTCTCCTTTATCAGATCATATAGAAGTATCGAGCCTTTCCTCGAATCAGTCTTTGAAGATCGTACAAAGAATTCTGCCGCTCCTATCGGATCCTTTACAAAATGAATCCCGTTTTGTGAATAATATCCTAATAAATTTAATGCCTCAGGACAACCGTAATCCGCTGCTTCTAAAAACATAGGAATAAAAGTGGAATCTATAAATGAACTACTGTCTTTTGCCGTCTTTACCGAATTTTCTAAATCCTTATTAGGCGAATTCTTTATATCCTCAATAAGGTCTGCTTCTTTTACTGTAGGTATGGAATCTGAAATCATATCAAAATCAATATATACCAGCCCAGATGACGACTGCAGGGATTTATCATTATTGTTGTCTTGCTCTTTCTTCTCCTTTGAGGAATAAATTTTAGAATTATTAACAAGCTTGGGCACTGTATCGTTTGCAGCAGGAGCATATTTCGTAAACTTCGCTATTGTTTCTTTGGCTGGTATATAATTTTGATTAGCTGATTTTTGAACCCACTTATATGCTTCCGCCATATCACGCTTTATTATCAGGTTGTCTGTATATAGTAATCCTATTACATACTCTGCCTGGGGCATTCCATCCATAGCTGCGTAATAAAATAGTTTGAAAGCTTCAAACGGATTCCAATCAGTGCCCCATCCATTAATTAGCAGAATGCCGTAATTATATTGAGCTGCGGTTAAATTCTGGTCTGCTGCTTTCTTAATCCAATATGCGCCTTTTACTGTATCCGCTGGCATATCTTTCCCTGTCAGATATCTTATCCCTAATTCATGCTGTGCTTTGGCATTTCCCGCCCGCGCTTCCTTATTGAGTTCAAATTGCTCCCAGAGTGTATAGGATAGATCGGGCTGATAGAAAGAAACATAATTTCTGCCTGGTTTATTATTCTTGAATGCCAGACTCTTGGATGTATCTTGTGCCGGTAATTTCC
>OBLW0100003617.1_pt1 | contig 11998 bp, 8 predicted proteins | sample 1520161 | NCBI WGS metagenome assembly OBLW01 (sample SAMEA3539309, study PRJEB22396) | soil metagenome | biome: tundra; feature: field; material: soil | place: USA | collected 2010-05 | depth 0.15 m
GTGTTTGTGTTTTCTTGATTTTCGGTTTGGGGGGGGTGATTTGATTTAGGTCATTTCGGATCTTAACACTCATTCGTCAGGAGAAAACATTGCGCCTTGAGTTGGATTGGCGGAAACATACTTGATGCTCTGCTGCGCGGTGACTGGCGTAGATCGGAATCAAGATGGATACACTTATTATTTTCACTGTTTTGTTTTTTGTTGGACAAAGGAGAAAGCCGTCTCATTTGTAACTTATGGGTGGCCTCACGAGCTTTATCTCAAAAAGTGAGGCCCTTGTCAACCTTATATTACAAAAAAAGAAAACAACGCCAGCATGTGATAACACCAATGTGTTATCCGGTCCCGTCTCGTTCGTATTAGAGCCCGGCCCCGGGGAGGAGCCTGATTCTGGATTCATTGGGCGTGCAAATCAGCATCGGGCCTGAAGCCGATCGCTTCCAGCGCCGGCTGGATTTCCGGGTTGGCCATGAAATTCTTCCAGACCACGCCGCTGCGATAATTCTCGATCATGACCACAATAACCGCCTGATTAAGCCCCATCCAAACCGGGTCAAACCAGTTCTGGGTCTGGTTGAAGCCGTCGTGGAAGCCGTAAATGCCCCAGATTTTGGAACCGAGATCGCGATAGAAATGCTTGAGCGCGGCCATTGATTCCTTCGGCGTATAGGCGAATGAACCGACCGAAGCGGAACAGCAGATGGTGCCGTTGTCGTCCCGGGAGAGCGGGCGGCCGCCGCCGGAATTGATGCCGGCCGAGAGCCCCCAGCAATCGGCGCTGTAGCCGACGTAGTTTCGCGGATTCTGCGCGCAATAGGCGTGGTTGATGAGCGCGATGTTGCGGTTGTTCCGGAAATAATCGGTGTATCGATCGTGCTTGTCGCGCGGGTCAAAGCCCATGAAGGAAAATTGCGTGAAAAACAGGTCGGCCCCGGTGCCTTCACCCACGTCCAGCTTGAATCCATAGAAAGAGCTGCCATTGGTATAGTGATCTCCCTGCGTCGTGCGGCTCCAGTTCTGACGATACTGCACCGCGAAATCAGACTGGCCGGCCCAGCCGGTGTAATACATGCTGGCGGGCACCGGATGGGTTGGCGACGCGATCGCGAGCAGATAAACGATCATGGTTTCATTCCAGCCCACGAGCGGATGGCTGATATGCCAGCCGTGATTCGGCGACCAATGCCAATAAAGAAAATCACTCGTCGGACCCTTGCGATACCAGTCCCATTCCACCCCGCGCCACAGGTCCGTGATGGTCTGGCGGACCTCGCGCTCGGCCGTATTGTCCCGGTCAAAATACTGCCGCGCGGCCAGCAGTCCCTGCATGAGAAAGGCGGTTTCAACCAGGTCGCCGCCGTCGTCGTATTTGCCGAAATAATCGGCGACCTTGCCCGTTGCACCGTTGAGGAAATGCGGCCAGACGCCATGGAAACGGTCCGCCTTGCCCAGAAAGCGCGTGATCTTAAGCAGGCGTTCCGCGCATTGTTCGCGGGTGACGAAATGCCTTTCCGTCCCTGCAATCAACGCCATGATGCCGAAACCAGAGGCGCCCACCGCGACAAGATTTTCGTCGCCGGGCAAAATTTCGATGGCCATGCCGGCGTTGGGATGCGCGCCCTCCCAGTAATACCGGAAACAGCCTTCCTGAACCATGTCCAGCAGTTCATCGTCGCTAAACGGCCGGGTGGCGGCCGAGGCTGCCGCGGAAAGCGGTGATTCGTTTCCCGACAGATCCATTGCGCTGATGCGATAGTATGCCTTGCGGGGTGGCTCACCCACGAAATCCACGAAGCGGTTCAACTGACCCTGCTGGATGCCGACGGGCACATACTTCTCGCCATCCGACGAGCGGTAGATCTGGTACCTCAGCAGGTCGCTCTTCGGGCTGTTCGACCAGGTCAGGTCGAAATGACGTTCACCCGCCTTGACCACGAGCCCTGCCGGCACAGCGGGCGGCTGGTGGTCGGCCCGGTCACGGTAGTAAATTTGCACGTCGTCAATATAGAGCGTATGCTCCTTGCCATCGTCCAGCCCCTGCAACAGCCAGATTTTTGACAGCTTGACCGGATTGAAATTTTCATCGTCGGTGCGCTCAAACAACGGCTTGAAATTTGCAAAGGGAATGCTGATGCGAACCCACTTGCCGGCGGGCAGCGTGCCGTAATTGGCGAGCAGGCTGATGGTGGCTGAGCCGATGTTATCCCGGTCCTGCAAGGCGATGCGCGGTGATTCTCCCGGCGAAATTTCTTTTTCAGAGTAGCACCACAAGGAGAGCGTGTCGCCCTCGAAAACCAGATTACGGCCATAGCGCTCGGCCGACTTGATTTTCATCTGCCAGTCACCGCCGGGCGCGGACGTCCACTTCAACCGCAGGCTGTTCGGCGGACTTGTGAAGTGGTTCGTGTCCACCGGGAGCTTGTAATCCAACATCTCCAGTTTGCTGGGCGGCGTGACCATTCCCTCGCTCTGATAGTATGATCCATCGGCGGCGCTGTTGTCGAAAACCACATGCCGGTCATAAAAGCTCTCCGCGCGCGTGGGAGCGGCCATTCCGAAAAAGAGAATAATGACACCGGCCAATGTCTTGATATTAAACTCGAAATCAGGGCCGGCTGGCGGAATTGGGGAATCGGCGATGGTGACGAGGTTTGCACGGGTCATTGATACAAAATACTACAACAATTAAAAATTGTGTAAAGATAATACTTGCTAATTAATTTGTTTTCACGTAATTTAGATTCAACTTCCCATTGATATGGCCATGAAAAAAAATTTCAATTGTCCCAGCAAAACAGTTATTGACCAAATCAAATCCCAGCCAAAGTCATGCGGCGCTTTCACGCTTATCGAGCTGTTGGTGGTCATCGCCATCATCGCGATTCTGGCCGCGATGTTGTTGCCGGCACTGGCGAAGGCAAAGCAAAAAGCCCTGGCGACCATGTGCATGAACAACAGCCGGCAATTGATGCTGGGCTGGCTTCAATACGCGATTGATAACAACGACCAGGTGGTGAATAATTTTGATACGTTGTCAATTCAGAACGACTTCAATGCAACCCCCAAACTTTACCGGAGTTGGGTGACTGACATCATGGACTGGACTCCTAGCGCTTATGTCACCAACATCGACGGCATCACGCTGGCTTCGTTCTACAGGAATATAGGAGGCTTGGGAGTTTACAAGTGCCCGGCCGACCATTATTTAAGTGCAATTCAGAAGGCCGTGGGTTGGCAGGCCCGCCCGCGCTCCTACTCGATGAACTGCTTCTTCGGTGCCTCCACTCCCACTTGGACCGGCGATAAGAACGAATTCTTCTCTGCCTACCGCCAGTTTCTTAAATCGGGCAATATTCAAAATGCGTCGCAACTCTATGTGTTTCTGGACGAACATCCCGACAACATCAATGACGGCTATTTTAAGAACGGGGCCAATCCGGACATTTCGAGTGCGGTGGATTGGCCCGGTGGGGTTTGGGGCGATATTCCGGCTTCGACTCACAATGGGTCTTGCGGCTTTTCCTTTGCAGACGGCCATGCCGAAGTCCACAAATGGAGAAGCTATGTATGTACCATCCTTCCGGTGACGTTTGGCCCGGTTCCGCACCGCGCGCTCTCCTCCGACCCTGCTGCCATTGCCGATGCCCAATGGCTCGCTTTACATTCTAGCGTTTTAAGATAAGTCAGCGAAATAGCAAAGCGCGATTTGCACTCCTGGCCACACGTGATGTAAGTTCAACTCTTCAAAATTCCTCCAAAATGAGGGCTTGCCGGCAATGTTGCGCGCAAACTCATGACCCGAGGGATGATTAAGACGATTTTGTCCAGGCGTCCGGTTTGATATCGGGCGGATATTGAATCCAGCCGGGTTCGGAATCCAAAAACAAAATCCGCAGGTGAATGTTCGCTGCGTTCGACAAAAATTGGCCGTTGCCGGCGTTCCATTGAATTCATTGAATGAAGCCATGATGCCAGGCGCGCCGGCACCCATCGCGACACAACCGGGTGAAATAATTGTTGCCTGGGCCTGGCGGAGGCACTATTGAAGAGGTGTAAAATGATTTCCTGCGTTAGAATTTCAAAGCGGTGCATTCCATTGCCAAGCCCATGTGAAACATTGTGGAAAACTTCGGAAGCTTGCAATTTTGCCAGCAAACCGGTGTCTGGTGAGGCCAACAAAGAATCCATCGCCAGGCTCATCTCTGGTTTACGCGTCCGGTTTTGCCGGGTTTTCTGGCAATGGAATTTGATTATTGCCTGGATGAGCAGCGCCCCGCTGGCGCAGGCGGCTGGTGGACCGGACTCCGGAATCGTCGTCTCGGTATTGCTCACCAATGCGGCGGCGATTCGAAGTTTGACCCCGGAGGAATCAGCCCGGCACCTGCCAGTCCGGTTGCGTGGTGTGGTAACTTATTTCTTCGATACGCGGGCCTGCTTCATTCAGGATCAATCGGCGGGAATCTTTGTCGGGAACGGAAGTGAAGGTCCGCACATGTCGCCGGGCGATTTTGTAACCGTGGAGGGCACGACGGGGGCGGGGGAATACGCGCCCATTGTGCAGCCTTCAAAACTGGAGATCATCGGGCATACCAATCTGCCGTCGTCCCAACGAGTATCCTATGAGGACCTGGTAACGGGACGCGAAGACAGCCAGTGGGTGGAAATTGCCGGGCTGGTGCGGGCGGTGTATGGCGAATCCAGCGAACCGACGAATGGCGTCAATCTTGAAATTGCGGTTGGCAGCGACCGGTTCATCGCATTCGTTCCTGGATTAACAGAATCCAACCTGGCCAGCTTGGTGGACAGTGAAGTGAGAGTGAAAGGTGTCTGCAGCACCCGGTTCAACCGACAACGCCAACTTTTCAGCATCCGGTTTTTGGTACCCTCCGCCGGGGACATTGTGGTTGAGAAGCTGGCGGCAGCTGATGTATTGGCCCAGCCCGCACAGCCGATTGGAAATCTTTTGCGCTTTACACTGCAGCCTTCTGCTTATGGCCGGCGCGTAAAGGTGGTTGGGACGGTTATCATGCACCAACCAGGCAGCGCCTTGTTTATTCAAGACAAGGAAAACGGTCTTTATGTGCGGACGCGGCAATCGGACCAATTGGTGCCAGGTGATCGCGTTGAGTTATTGGGTTTCCCGGCGAAAGGAGATTACACCCCGATTTTGGAGGATGCAATCTGGCATCGGATCGGCTCCGGGCCCGGGCCCGAACCCACCATGATTCGACCGGACGACGCCTTGGGCGGGTTGCACGACAGCCAGTTGGTGGCAATTGAAGGCCGGTTGCTGGATCACGCTTTCAATAATAATGAACTGCTGCTTTTGCTGGAGGCGGACAACCGGGTTTTCTCCGCCCATCTCGAAAGCAACGATGCCCGAAGTTCCTGGATGGCTTTTGAAAACGGGAGTCGCCTGCAATTAACAGGGGTTTGCCGGATAGAAGTCGGCGATATTTGGCGCGCCGGGACAGCTTGGCACGCCAAATCGTTTCGCATCCTGATGCGCGGTCCATCAGACATCAAGGTGCTGAAACTGCCGCCCTGGTGGACCTTGAAGCGTTTGCTTTGGGCGTTGGGCGCGTTAATTGTGGTCGTCGTGGCTTCGCTCACCTGGGTGGGAATGCTGCACCAGAAAGTGAGCCAGCAAACCGGGTTGATCCGGAACCAGCGCGACGTGGAAGCAGCACTTAAAGAGCGGTATCAGGATTTGTTTGAGAATGCCAACGACATGGTTTACACACATGATTTAAACGGGCAAATGACTTCAATTAACATCGCGGGAGAGCGCCTGCTGGGTTGTAACCGGACGGAGATTAACCGCAAGAATTTTCTGGACTTCATCTCGGGGGAACAGCGCCAGTCGGCGTTACAATGGCTGAAACAGACTGTTGACGGAGCCGATTCATCGCCGGTGGAATGGGATTTCATTCCAGCCACCGGCGGACGGGTTCAGATGGAAATCAGTACGCGATTGATTGCACGGGAGGGCCGGCAGGTCGAGGTGGAGGGCATCGCCCGTGATGTGACCGAGCATCGCCGGCTGGAAAAGGAAATCCTGGAAACCAGCACGCGGGAGCAACACCGCATCGGCCACGATTTGCACGACGGGGTCTGCCAGCAACTGGCTGGCATTGGCTTTCTTACGGATATTTTGTTCGACCAACTGGATGAGCAGAAACGCCCGGAGGCGAAGGCGGCAAAAAAAATCACGGAATTGGTCAACCAGGCGAACAAGCAGACGCGCGGGATGGCCCGGGGTTTGTTCCCAGTCCGACTGGAGGAAAACGGCCTTATTTCAGCCCTGGAAGAACTGTCGGTTAACGCCGGAGCTTTCTTCAATACGAAATGCGAATTCAATTACGAAGCATCGGTGGCGATCCGCGATCATACGGTAGCACGGCACCTTTACTACATCGCGCAAGAGTCAATTCTCAATGCGGTAAAACACGGGAAGGCCCGGCTGATCCAGATCCACCTGAAAGCAGAGGGAGTTGACCGTTGCGTTCTCACCGTTCGGGACGACGGGCAGGGTCTGCCGTCTAATCCCGCAGAAACCTACGGCATGGGCCTTCGCATCATGAATTACCGGGCGCGGTTGATTCGCGCCACATTAAAAGTGAACAATCGTCAGTCGGGTGGCGTGGAAATTGATTGCCGGATCATCGGATAACCGCAGCCATCAGGGCGGAAAGATGCACCGGTGGGTGTTTATTTGCTTTACGGCGCAGCTGCGCCCGGCCGCAAGTAAGGCCAATGGAATCTTGTGCTACGCGGCGGACTCCCTTATTGTGCCGGTCATGACTACGGCGGACGTTGAAACCTCGACATCGCGCATATTGATCGTTGATGACCACCCTTTGTTTCGCGAAGGCTTGCATCAAATGATTGACCGCGAATCGGGGTGGACAGTTTGCGGTGAGGCGGCGGACACAAACGAAGCAATGCGGCTGGTACGTGAAACCAAGCCGGATCTTGTGATCATGGACATCTCGCTGGGCAGCCAGAGCGGCATTGAACTGATCAAGGATCTCAAAGCGGACGACACTGACTTACAAGTGCTGGTGGTTTCCATGCATGATGAGTCGCTATACGCGGAACGCTCTTTACGCGCCGGAGCGATGGGTTATGTGATGAAACATGAGCCGCCCAAAACTGTGATGAAAGCCATCCGACGTGTTCTTTCCGGAGAAATGTACTTGAGCGAGCGGACGGCAACGACCATGGTTCAGAAATTTATGCATCGAGGTGATGAACCGCTCGAATCATCCATCAGTCAGTTGAGCGACCGTGAAATTGAAGTGTTCCGTCTCCTGGGCTGTGGGAAAGGCAGCCGGCAAATTGCGAAGGAACTTAGCCTTACGGTCCCCACCATCAGCTCTTTCCGCTCAAGAATAAAGGAAAAGCTCGGTTTGAAGGACTCCTCCGAGTTGATGTTGAAAGCGATTCATTGGGTGCAGGAACAAGCCAATAAATAGTCTTTAAGCAAGATGGCCTTGTCTTGACTTGGCGGACAGGCCTCTGTTCGCCAAACCAACGGAATTATCTCCTTGACGTAAGTATTGACAGTTTATCGGCTTTTTTACTTATGATGCAGTAAATGCCGGATCAGTTATCCACCATGGAGCGGATGCCGGCTTCGTCGCCATTGGTGCCGTTGAAATACTGTTTGATGCGTTAAGATAATTCTGCGGAAAGCGCAAAGAGCCGTCGGCTGTCAGGCGAGTGCTCCCTTGATTTGAGCGTTTCAGAATCCCATGAAGTATGAGGACTTGCCGGCGATGTGGGCCGCAAAGCTTGGGAAGCAGGGGAGGATCAAGTCGATTTTGTCCAGGCGTCCGGTTTGATGTCGGGCGGATATTGAATCCAGTCGGGTTCGGCATCCAGAAACAAAATCCGCAGGTGGATGTTCGCCCCGTTCGACAAGTCAAAAAGCCGGACGAGAAAGGGTATCCCGGTATCCATCGGTATCAGCCAGACGTTGTCGTGGATGGTTTGCGTTTCCTGGTTGGGTCGGGCCTGCTTTGGAACATTGGCCACAAACTCGTTCCAGCTTGCGGCATCCGATTCGCGGTTGTCATTTTTAAGGGCTTCGGCAATTACCAGGGCGAATTTTGCGTTTTTCGAAACATTCACACCTCAAATCAAACGTCAAAAGTTAAGGGTTGTCAAATGCTGAACATCAAACCGGGGCGTCGGAAGAATTTTCCGGGTTAATTGCCGGATCACCGCGAAACGATTGTAACCGTAACTTAAATTCGAAAAATTCCCATCGAAAATCAATGCAACGCAGACCGCTGGCTTGTCATTGACGATTGGGCTGACCGGCAAAATAAAACGTCCGGTGACAGACGCCAAGGAGGTGGAGGTGGGGAACCCCGCTGAAGAGACGTTCTGGCACCGAACATGATTTTTATCCCAAATTCCGGCAACCGCCGCCAACCGTCCTTTGTCATTCCCTTGCCATTTATTGGCCGGGCGACCAGGCGGCATTTTCACAAAGTGCAATGCCCGGTTTCAAAAAAGTGATGCGCCGGGTCTTGTAAAGTTTGCCCAGCGCCTGCTTGAACGCTTTTTTGCTCACGCCGAAAGTCTGCCGGATCGCAGCGGGCGAACTGTCGTCGTCGAAAGCGAGTTTGCCGCCGCCGGCCTGGAGCGCCTCGATAATCTGGTTCGTCAGCGGCGCGACGCGCTTGTAGCCGGCAGCGTCGAGGCTCAAGTCAATCTTGCCGCCGGCGCGCACGGTGCGGACAAACCCGTTGAGCTTCTGTCCGGTCTTCAGCGCGGCGGCAAGATTGTTTTTGTAGAGCAGGCCGCGATGGGCGTTTCCCACGATGGCGTTGTAGCCGAGCGGCGTTTTGCCGGTGACGAGCAGGTTGACCGGCTGGCCGTCGCGGTACGCGGGCGGCTCGCGGTTGAGATGCCGGTTCAGCCGTGTGCTGGCCAGAATGCGGTTGGTCTTCAGGTCAACACAAACATATACAATCGCCCAGTCGCCGGTGCGCAGGGGACATTCCTGCTCACGGAACGGTAACAGCAAATCCTTCGACAGCCCCCAATCCAAAAACGCTCCGACCTGCGGATGCACGTTGATGACTTTCATGTAAGCAAACTCGCCGACCACGGCATTCGGCGTTTCGGTGGTGGCGACGAGCCGGTCTTCCGAATCGCGATAGACAAACACGTCGAGCTTCTGACCTTGCGCGAGATTTTTCGGGATGTAACGGCCGGGCAAAAGAATTTCGCCAAGTTCCCCGCCATCGAGATAAAGGCCGGGGCTGGACTCACGGATGATGGAGAGCAGGTTGCGTTTGCCGAGGATTGCCATGCAACCAAATCATAAACCGGCATGACCTGCATCAGGAGCAAAATCGCACCTGGCTGACGGGTGGCTAATCCTTTTGCCCAATCAAGGTGAGCGGACCGTCAAGTTCGATCTTGATCACGGTGGCGTCGGAATCCATCGCTGCTTCAGGAAGATCAATGATGAGAATGCCGGGTTGATTGGCCCAGAGCGCCTGCATGAAACGCCGGGACTTCAGTTCTTCACCGCCGACGACGCTGACGCGCTTGATGGCATTGCGGATTCCCTTCACATAAACCCCGTCTTGCGGATGGTCGTAGCAGACCAGATAAAGCAGCGTGCGATCCTTGCTCAACAGGCTGGGGCCGTAATAGTAGTCCTTCGGTATTCCAGCCGTGGTGCCATAAAGCGCTTCGGCGTTTTTATGAGTCCAGCGACCAAGGTCGAGTAGGATTTTTTCCTGTTCGGGTGTGATGGTGCCGTCGTTTCGCGGGCCGACATCGAGCAGCAGGTTGCCCCCCTGCGAGGCGCATTCGGTGAGCAGCCGGACGATTTGCCGCACCGATTTAAAATTGTGATCCCGTTTCTGGTAGCCCCAGGAATCGTTGACGGTCATGCAGAGTTCCCACGGACCCTTTGGAGCGACCACCGGGAGCGCCTGTTCCGGCGTTTGATAATCCCCGTAGCCCTGCATGCGGCTGTTCAAGATGACACCTGGATCCCATTGTTTGAGCTGTTGACGCAATTCCGCCATTTTCCATTGCGCCGCCGTGCGTTCCCAGTCGCCGTCGAACCAGAGCAAGTCCGGATGGAAGCGCTCGCAGATTTCCTTGAGCTGGGCGTCATGAAAGGCCAGAAACCGGTTCCACGCCGCCGGATTTTCCGGCCCTTGCGGGTAGGAAAAACGGTTGGTGCGATCCTGGGCCGAAACTCCGGCTGCATTCAGCACGCTGGCGTAGTCGGGATGCGACCAGTCCAGATGGGAGAAATATAATCCGACCTTCAGGCCGTTCTGGCGCAGGGCGGCGCAGTAGGGGCCGATGAGATCGCGCCCGGCGGGTGAATCATCCTTCGCGTTGAACTGGCTTTGGGCCGTGTCCCAAAGGGCGAAGCCGTCGTGATGCTTGGACGTGAGGACGGCATATTTTGCTCCAGCAGCCTTAAAAAGTTCGGCCCATTTTTCGGGATCGTAATTTGCGGCGGTGAAAGTCCTGGCCTGGTTGGTGTAAGTTTCATAGGGCGTCTCTCCGCTGTGGAAAGCCCACGACTCGCTGCCGTTGCCTTCGGAATAGATGCCCCAGTGGATGAAAACACCCAACCGCGCGTCAGTGAACCAGGTCATGTCCGGTTTGTCGGTTAGAACTGGCAGAGCAGTCTCGTCGGCGGACGAGCGAACGATGCCGGAGCCCAACATGAAAGCGACGCACGCCCCTAGGGCAAACTGCATTCCAACCGCCGAAAAAACCGAATTCTTATATTTTGGGCTCATAAATTATACCGCATTGTCGTCACTCCAAGTTACGGTTCGAAGACACGGCAACGTGGCGACACATCCGCGGACGCGGTCAAAAACATATACGCAGGACTTGGTTTTCAATTGGGCACGATAGTGATGACCTCCCAGGAATCCCAATCATTCCAGTCGTCTCCGCCCGCCGCGCCCATTTCTGCGTCCACACGGTTCTCTGCGGCGATTTTACTGTCCGCAACAATCTGCCGGTAGTTTTGATATTCGTCCGGCGTGCCCAGGTAGATCTGGTTGTGCGCCGCATCCGGGAAAACATAGTAAGTCTTGCCGTTGCGCTGGACCGTGCTGATTTTGCCCGGCGGCAGCGACTTGAGCCGTTGCTCCTGCTTCGGCGTGGTGGCCACGACCAGCTTGAAACCGGCGGCCGTGAGGAAGGTTTCCGTATGTTTTGTGGTCGCGCAGCCGGCGGCCAGAATCAACAGGCCGAGGACGGCGAATAATTTTAGCGGGTTCAGGAATGTCTTCATAAATTTTGCAATAAATGCCTGGCGAATTTTGACGATTGTCGATGTCCGTCCCGCCAGAGTCAACTCATTCGTAATGCCGGATGAAAAATTCACAGCGGGTTGACATGATTAAAGCCGGGGCCGTAACTGGTGGCTGGCCGGTGCAATTGAACCTCGCGCCATTTTGCAGCGCAACCTTGCCGCAATTGCCTGGATATTCGGGCCGGTGAGAGAAGCAAATAAAAGTCCGATCCAACCAGAACCCCGGCTCACACCGGAGTCGCAAAGGTCTGTTTCACGACAGTAATGGCGTCCTGTGTCTTTAGTTTAATCCCTTGCCCAGATCATTGTCAGACAACTGTTTCTTAGAGTATTTTTCAGAAACAAATAGTTTAGATCAAGACTTCCTGATGATGTAAAAATGCCTGGGTGATGAGGCAAACGACCTCGCCCAAATTTCAATCGCCGGAGTCCAGATCAATGTCCGCGTAACGGGCCGTGACCCGCGTGTGCGTGCTGTCTGTGTCCGTCAGCACGCCGATGCCCACGATCTTGGGCATCTTCCTGCCCGGAAACAGCCGCCGCCAGTCCGCCGTGACATCGCGCTCTTCCGTGACCCATTCCCCTGCCCGGCCGTTGCCGGATTCCAGCACCAGCATCTGCGCACGACCCATCAACGGATGCGGCATGGCGGTGCCGATGGGTTCGGAGTTGGCCCAG
>OBLW0100003618.1_pt1 | contig 11995 bp, 9 predicted proteins | sample 1520161 | NCBI WGS metagenome assembly OBLW01 (sample SAMEA3539309, study PRJEB22396) | soil metagenome | biome: tundra; feature: field; material: soil | place: USA | collected 2010-05 | depth 0.15 m
TTCCAAGTCCGAGACGTTTGGAATCGTGATTATCGAGGCTTGGGCAGCGGGGACGCCGGTGATCTCGAGCCGGACCTCGGGCGCGGCGGCGCTCGTGGAGAGCGGCGTGAACGGATTGCTCTTCGATCTCGATAGGCCGGCCACCTTCCATTCGGCCGTGGACCAGGTCCTGACGCAGCCGGAACTTGCCGCGCGGTGGGGCGCGGCGGGCCGCGCCAAGGCTGTCGCCGAATTCGACACCTCGCTGCGAGCACGCCAGATGAAGCGGCTCTACGAGCACCTGATCGAGGAGAAAAATGCACTACGTCATACTTAGGGACGACGACACCTGCGCGTTCACGCCTCCCGCTTGCCTTGAGCGCCTTTACCGGCCCTTCCTCGACCGAGGCATGCCGGTCAACCTAGCCGCAATTCCCGAGGTGCGCACCGACGTGCGGATGCCGGACGGCGGACTCGAGGGATATCTCACCGCCGGGCGCGGGCCGGACACCCGCTTCGCCCCGATCGGAAAGAACAGCGATCTCGTGGACTACATCAAGTCCGAGCCCCTATACCACATCGCGCAGCACGGCTGCCATCACGACAGCTTAGAGTTCGGCGATAGGGATCGAAGCGAGCTGGAGCGGCGCCTCAACCGGGGAGCGCACGGCCTCTGCGAGGCGGGCTTTGCACTGCCGGAGACCTTCGTCGCGCCCTATGACCGGCTGTCGCGCGAGGCGTTTATCGAGGTTGCCGCTCGATTCGACGTGATCTCGACCGGCTGGTTCGAGGCCCGGAGCGTGCCCCTGCGATGGTGCGCGGCCTATGCCCTGAAGAAGCTGCGGCGGCGGCGGCACTGGCGGGTGGGCGGGAAATACCTGCTGAGCCATCCCGGCTGCCTGCTGTCGTTTTGCCGGCCGCATGCGACCATGCTGGCGTCAGTCCGCGAGGCCGTGGGGGGCGCCACGCTGACCGTCCTGGTCTCGCATTGGTGGGAGTTTTTCCGGGCGGGAGTCCCGGATGAGAAACTGATCGGCGTGCTGCATGAGGTCGCTGGCTGGCTCGCAAGCCGGCCGGACATCCGCGTTGTCTCGTTTCGCGACGTGGCGAGCGGCGACGTCCCGCTCAACTGACGGCCAGCACGGGCGTGCGGTTGAGCCTTGCGGCGCGGTCGGCCTGCGCGGCCATGAGCTGGTAGGTGTGCGGTATGGCGGTGACGCCGTCCGGCACGTCGGAATAGTTGGTGAGCAGGCTAGCGTGGCTGTGCGGCGCGTCGGGATGGTAGCCGTGCATCGCTCGGATGGGGCGCTCGCCCATGTGGCTTGGAACGATGAGAACGCCTTCCTCGACAAGGAAGATCAATTCGCCGAAGTAACGGTCGGGGAACAGCGAGCCAAGCTCCTGCAGCTCCTCGTCGGGCAGGATGCGGCCCTCGGAAACGCCCCGCAGGCACTCCGTGATGAGCCGCCGCGCGCGCTCGTCAAAAAACCAGAACCGGGCCATCGTGGAGTCATAGACGACCGCATAATCCAGCCCCATCCGCAGTCCAAGCGGCTCAATGCGGGCGCGCAGGTCGAGCAGCCGGTCGCAGTTGGCCATGCCGTGATCGCTGAAGATCGTCAGCAGGACTTCTTCGTAGTGCTCGTGGGCGCATGCCATCAGCTCGTCAAGCCACGGCTCGTAGGCGTCCAGCTTGGCCGGCACGTCTGGCGACGCGTTGCCGACCCGGTGAAGGAGCCCGTCCAGGTCTGGCCAGTACAGGAACCCAAAATCAATCTGCTCGCGTTTGATGTCAGCGAGTAGGCGGTCGAGGTTCTGCCTTTCCCCGAGCTTGGGATCGCTGACATGCCATGCGATGCCTCGCTCCTGCATGCGGTCGAATATGTTGGGCCCGCGGTTCAGCCCGTTGGGCTGCAGTGGGTTCTTCTTCTCCGAGAAATCGAAAAGGGAGATGTGCTCGAAGGGGATGTTGTAGAGGTCAAAATATCCGCGAAATTTCAAGTGGACCTTTAGGAGGCGCGAGAGCCGGTGCCGGAAAAATCGCCTGCTGGTCAGCGCCCTCGGCAGCCATCGCAGGTGGCGCAGGCTCCGAAATGGCGAGCGCGGGGGATCGTAGACGAAGTAGCACCAGTTGCGATGCTCCACCGGCCAGCGGCCCGACAGGATGGACGGTATGCAGGCCGAGCTGTATCCGAAGACCGACCTGAGCTTGCGCCGCTCGGGCGCGTGGGTCCGCGCGAAAGGGTGGTCCTTGATGATCTCCCAGCCGCAGGCGTCGACGAAAACGAACAGGGGGAGGAGACGCTTCACGTGAGGCGAAACGCTCAGGAGTTCGAGAAAAATGGGGAGGCGCTGCGCCGCAGCTGGGCGCGCCGCTCGCCGGCGGACGACGCGGTCGCAGCGCCGGCCGCATCCTCGACCAGGAGGAGAAATGCCTGGTCGTCGGACATCACGGAGTTGCCGCGAAACCGGGTCATCTCCGTCGCCAGCCGGTCGCGCATCTCAGTGGCGTTGCGGCCGGGAACCGTGTGAGCCTGCAGCCAGGCCTTAAGCCTGCGCTGGCCGTAGGCCATGCCGGACGGGCTGCGCGCCTCCGTGAGCCCGTCGGTATGCAGGAGCAGGGCTGCGGGTGTCCCCAGGCGGGCCGTCTGGTGGGGATAAAGAGTTTCGGGCCGCACGCCCAGCGGGAGGCCGTGAATCGGCAGGGTCGAGACGGAGCGGTTTCCGGGAGGGACGAACAGAAGCGGGCAATGCCCGGCGCTTGCGGCCGTGAGCCGCCGGACGTTCAGGTCGACGTGCACGATCTGCGCCGTGATGAACATGGCGACCGAGGATAGGTCCCTGTAGAGGAGGCGGTTCAGGCCGCTGAGCAGCTCGGCCGGATTGGAGCTATGCGCGGCCAGGCCCCGCAGGAGGCCGCGCATCTCCGTGGCGAAGAGCGCGGCCGGCACGCCCTTTCCCATGACGTCCGCGATCATGAGGAGGAGCGACTTATCGCCGGTGGCGATGGCATCGTAGAAGTCGCCCCCGACCTCGCGGGCGCTCTGCCATCCGCCCGCCAGGCCAAAGCCGGCCAGCTGGGGCAGACTGCGCGGGAGCAGAAGATGCTGTATGTCCTGCGCAATCTCGAGCTCGCGCGCAACCACGCGATCTCGCACCTCCTCCTTTTGGCGGCGCATGTTGATCGCCTGGATCGCCAGAAACTCGGCGAATGTGCGGATCACCTCGTCCTGTAGCCTACCGAGCGGGAAGTCCCCGCCGCGCCGGCCGACCGCGATCGTTCCGACCACCTCGCCTCCAAAGCAAAGCGGGCATACCAGTCCGGCTCCCTCGGGCCCGACGGCCCGAAGCGGCTCGAATCGCTCGGAGCACTCGCGAACGTCAAATCTCGCGGCCTTCCGGGTCGCGGCAACGATGGCCTCTATGCTGGCGAACGCGCCGCCTGTGGCTGCCAGCGCGATGGGCTTTGAGGCGAGGTCCGGCTCGGAGGTCGCGGCGACCAGCAGCTTCCCGCCGTCGGGGGAGACCAGCCGAAGCACGTACCAGTCCGCGGACGTAAGGTGGAGGAGGTCGACGAAGAGCCGGCCTTCGAAGCCCTCGGAGGCCGTGTTCATGCGCCCAAGTTCGGCGCAGCAGCGGAAGACGGAGGAAAGGGTCTCGGAACGGAGCTGGAGTTCCTCCGCCATTCTGGTCATCTGGCCCTTGGATTCCTTCAGCAGGCGCCGGCATTTTTCGAGGGAGAGCAAATCGACGGGGCCCTGGTCGTCCGCGTCTGCCGCAGCCGGAACGGAGCGGCGCTTCTTGCGCATGATCAGGATATTCTCCTTCACGCCGCGAAGGTAGCGGACCTCGTCCATCGCCGACTGGATGATGAAGAGCCCGCGGCCGCGATCGGCCATTGGCGAGGGCTGAGGGATGCGCTCCTTCAGGACGAAGCCGGGGGTATGGTCGGTCACCCGCAGCTCGATTTGGACGGGAGTGATCAACACCTCGGCTAGGACCTTGACGTCCCGGGACGTGCCTACCGCGTATTGGATCGCGTTGTTGCTGGCCTCGGCGATGCACAATTCATAGGCGAAGAGCTCCTTTTCCCCCACGCCCTGCTCGGCGAGAAAACCCCGCACGGCGGCCGAGGCCGCACGGGCGGAAACCGGGTCTGGAGCGAAGGCGAGCCGAAGGGTCGCGGTCCGGGCTGGCTCAAGCAAAGGAGCTCCCATTGGGTCAGTTCCTGACTATTTCGAAAAGCAGCTGCATCTGGGTCAGCTCTAGCAGCTGCTGAATTTCCGGCATCGGGTTGAGCAGGCGCAGGACCACGCCGTCGCGCTGGCCGGTGGCCCTGTAGAGCGCGAAGAGCGCCCCGAGTCCGCTGCTGTCCATGAAGCGGGTCTGGGATAGGTTTACCTCGATGAGCGACGGCGACTCGTGAAGGGCGGAGAAGACCTCGTCGCGGAAATGGGCCGAGTTGACTGCCGTCAGCTCCATGATCTCGGAGATTCTAAGGCATTGGCCTTTGTTTTCAATTTTCATGGTGGCTTGCCCGTGTCTCAGCCGGGCAATTCTTGGTTCGACCCGCGGTCCAGGCGGGCGTGCAGCGCCGTTATCACGCTTAGATTGGGCTTGTGGCGCCCTTGCGCGCCAAGCCGGCCGGTTGTGGCCGGGGACGGGAGCCTCGAGAGAGAGCAGAGCAGGAACGGGTCCGGGACAGTGAGCGAGGAGTCGGTTCGCCAGTCGATCAGGGTGTTGCCCAAGGCCAATGAATTCGCGACCGAGGTCATCGGGCCCACGAACGTTTCGGGGCCCACCCAGCTCTGGGTGACGCTGGCGTTGCTCTCGACCACGGAGCGGTCCTCGAGAATCGCGCCCGGGCCGACGACGGCGCCCGCGTTCACGGACACCTGGTCGCCGATCCAGCACGGGGCGATCAGCTGCGCCGTGGGCGAGACACGGGCACGGCTGCCGACCCAGATCCCCGGGCGGGCCTCCGCCACGCGGATGCGGGCGGGCGTGAGCGCGCGCGGCATCCAGGCTATGAGCGCCGCGAACCAGCTTGCATAGCTCTCAAACAGGGGCAGGTCAGGGTTGCCGGGGAGGTGGGACATGGAGACGACGTCCAGGGGAGGGGGAAGCCATCCAGCCTCCTCCTTTGGCCGATATCGGCTGGCGGCCTCGCCCCGCGTCGGCTCGACGCCGGAGACGATCATGGTGATGCGCACCCCCCAGCGGGCACCGTCACCGACCGCCGAACGCACCGCCTCGGCGCGGTCCGCGGCGACAATCTGGATCTCGCGAGCCCCGATGGCGGCCAGGTGCTCGATCCAGTGGCACACGACGCAGGCGCCTAGAATCGGGGCCGTGGCGAGCGGACTCGGTTCGGCAAGATGCGGAACGGCTGGCCTGAAGGAAGGGCAGATGAGCAGCGTCTTCATCAATAGGCCCCGGAACCAAACACCACCGCGCGTGGGGTTCGGGCGAGAATCCGTATGTCCTTACCGAAGCTCTGGGTCTCGATATAGTTGACGTCGAGGATGACCTGGCCGGGAAAGTCTATCTCCGCCCTGCCGCTGATCTGCCAGATGCACGTGATTCCGGGCTTCACCGAAAGGCGCCGGCGGTCGGCGAGCGTATAGAGCGCGACCTCGCGCGGCACGGGAGGGCGCGGCCCAACGAGCGACATTTCGCCGAGGACGACATTGAGGAACTGGGGCAGCTCATCGAGGGAGAACCGCCGCAGCCAGCGGCCGACCCGCGTAATGCGCGGATCGTCCTTGATCTTGAAGGTGACGCCGTTTCCGTGCTTGTTGCCGGCGAGCAGCTTCGCAAGGTGCTTTTCGGCATCCGGCCGCATGGAGCGAAACTTGAACATCTTGAATACCCGGCCGTGGCGGCCTACGCGGGTCTGGGCGAAGATGACCGGGCCTCCGTCAAGGCGGACGAGCGCGCCTATGAGGAGCAGCAGCGGGCTCAGTATCAGGAGGGCCGCAAGGCCTCCCGCCACGTCGAGCACCCTTTTTGCGGAGTCGGCGCTGCCCACCAGGCGCCTCCATGCGAGGCGGCGCAGGGAGTGGCGAAGATTCAGTCGAAACAGGCCGCCTCGGCTTTGGAACGCGGTGAAGTGCCCCAGGAGTTCGGGAGAGACGGGACCGGGATTGGTTTTATTCATGATTTGGCGTCCTTAAGTTCTGCGCGAGCGGCGGTCGTCTGATCGGCGGCGCGGCCAAGCAGGCCCTCGATGCCGTCGATGTAGCCGTCGAGATTGAATCGCTCATCGGCCAGCTGGCGGCCGCGCTGGCCGAGGCGGCTGGCGAGGACCTTGTCGGCGAGAAGGGTGTCCACGCTCCTGGCGAACGCGCCGCGGTCCATCCAGGGCACCAGGAATCCGTTCACGCCATCCAGGAGCCACTCGCGTATGCCGCCCGCGTCAAAGGCCACGACGGGAAGGCCGCAGCGCATGGCCTCGAGGCCCGCGGCGCCAAAGGGCTCGGGCCAAACGGAGCTCATCACGGCCAGCGAGGCGTCGCGGTAGAATCCCGCGATCTCGGCCTGCGGCACAAAGCCTGCGAAGCGCACCCGGCCGTCCAAGCCGAGGCGGCTGCTAAGGCGCTCGCATTCGGCCCTCTGGCTGCCGTCGCCGAGAATCACGCACTCGAACGGCGAGGTCACCCGCGCTAGCGACTCCAGCAGCACGTCGACGCCCTTCCCGCGGACGATCTGACCCGAGTAAACGATCAGGTTGCGGCTGCTGAACGAGGGGGTGTCGGGGGACTTGTTCGCGCGCGGGACGGGGGCATGAATTTCAATCTGGTCGTACGCAAAGCCGTTGCGCAGCAATTCATCCCTCATGTAGGCCGTGGCGACGATCAGGCGATGGTAGGTCTTGTTCACTTCGATTTCCCGGCGCTTCGCGGAATAGCTGACCCAGCGCAGGGGAAACCCGGCGCCGGTGCCGCGCGCCACGGAGGCCCCGCACGGGAAGACGCAGTAGGCGGACGCCGCCCGCGTGCAGATTCGGCGGCTGAAGTAATGATATTTGTAGCTGCGCATGCAGTAGAGGTCGTGGTCATGGACCATGCGCACCACCGGTCTGCCGCAGGTCGCCAGGCTGCGAAGCACGAGCGGGTCGGAGAGCTTGTGAAGGAACACGACATCGGGTTGGAACTGCGTCAACGCCCGGTCGAGTGCGTCGGCTGAGTCGCCCAGCGCAAAGCATTCGGCGAAGGCATTGCGCCATTCGGACTCGCCTCTGCCCGCGCCGCTGCCATGTGCCAAGCCCACGGTGTGTCCGCGCCGCCGCAGCTCATCCGCCGTCAGAAGGATGTTTGCCTCGGCGCCTCCCATGGCGCCGGTCCGCTCGTGGACAAATAGGAGTCGCATTTCCGAATGGTTGTTAGGAATTGGAGTAAATGGATTGCGGAACCGTACATTCTAGACCCTTGCACCCGACCAGGGGTGGGGGGGTGAACACCCTAGACAGGCGTCCCGAACACCTCCCTGCCGGGTGGAACAGGCGCGTACGCCCAGACACTAAGGATCGCTATCATCATGCCAGTCCACGCGATCAAATCACTCGGCACGACGCGCTCCCCGGCGGGCGGGGAGTTCCGGGCGGCCTTGAGGTCCGGGGCGGACGTTTGAATTGCCATCAATGTGCATCAAACCCCTTGGGCGCGCTAGTTTGCCAAACGCGGCCGAAACCTGCGCCAACTCACTCTTCCGGCTACCATACATGCTGTTATGAAGAAAATCTCCGTCCTGCTCGCCGAAGATCACGTGGTGGTCCGCCAGGGGCTGCGTTCACTGCTGTCGGCCGAGCCTGACATCGAGGTGATTGGCGAGGCGGGCAACGGCCGCGAGGCCGTGCGGATGGCGCTGGAATTTCATCCCGACGTCGTCGTGATGGACGTCGCAATGCCGCTCCTGAATGGATTCGGGGCCACGTGCCAGATCCTCAGCGACAACGTCCAGGCCAAGGTGCTGATCCTTTCCTGCTACGCCGACGACGAATACGTTTACCGACTCACCGAGGCGGGGGCGTCCGGCTATCTCATCAAGCAGTCGGCGGCCAGCGAGCTGATCAAGGCCGTGAGGGAGATCGCCAAGGGCAATGCGTATTTCAGCCCGTCAATACTGAAGCGGCTGATCGAGATGTACCGGGAGTCCCACGCAAGGAACCGGCCGCCCCGCTCCCGAAACGATCACCTGACGAGCCGCGAGCTGGAGGTTCTGCAAATGGCAGCCGAGGGCCACGTGAACAAGCAGATCGCCTCCACGCTGAATCTCAGCATAAAGACCATCGAAAAGCACCGTCAGCAGTTGATGGACAAGCTGAACATCCATGACATCGCTGGCCTCACCCGTTACGCGATCGCCCACGGAGTCGTGGAAAGCTCGGGACGGATAAGCGACGTTTCCGAGACGCGGGAGGAGCCCGACCTTGGCGGGGACCCCGAAAAATCGTTGGAGCCGCGTCTTGCGGCCTCTGCTGGAACCTGATCCCTCGGGCTGGCCCTCGTGAACGTGGGGCCCTGCTACCGGGAGCGGCCGGCGGCATCCCACGTGGCGCGACCATCGACGAGCGAGAAGCTCATGCCGGCTATATTGGCGCCCTCGAGGCCGACGGCCCTGGCCCTTACCCTGAGTTGAACCCAGCGGCCCGCTGGCGGCAGCGGGCCCCCGCGGAATCGTCCTGCCGATCCACTCTGGCCGTAGGTGATCGTATTGGCGCCCCAATAGGCGCGATGCTCCCACGAGGAGCCGTCATTCCATGCCAGCATTATCTCACTGGGCGGATTCTCGGGGTCGAGATAGACCCAGGCAAAGAGGGAATCGCCGGCATCGACCTCGAGAGTCGCGCTGGCTCCTGTGAACCCGTGCTCGTGCAGGCCTGGGGATAGGTTTGATTGGTGGCCATGGGGGCCCGAATGCGGCGCGGGGTCCACCGCGATCCAGTTCCATCCGTCGCCGCCTGTCGACACGGGGACGGCACCGGCCGGCAATGCCCCGTCCAGCCACGCGACGGTGGGGCTGTCGGCCGGGAAGGCGCCCGCCGCGAATGCTCGGCGGCCGTCGGGCCACTCGGCCTCGACCTCGAACCACTGCGCGCCGCTGTTCCTCGGCGTGATGGTGTATGTCGGGCCGAAGGCGGGTTCCTGGTCGCGTGCCTCCCAGACGACGCGGGCGAGGGAGAGATCCTCCCCGGGCACGCCGACATGCAGCGTGAGGGGCGCCCCGAGCGGTACCGATGCCGCCGGCGCGGTGACCTGCGCGCGGGCGTACGTCCATTCCCGCGCGGCGGAGGGCGACTGGCTGGCCAGAAAGGATGTGACCAGGAGACCCCGCGCCTGGTTGACCGCGATGAACTCGGTGGTCACGTTGTAGGCGTCGCTCCATCGGTCGTAGAACGGATAGGGTCCCATTGCGGCGTTGTCGTCGGGATAGGTCGCCTCTCGCAGCTTGGATCCATAACTCGGCATATACTGGAAGGATGCCTGTATGTTGCCGATCGGAATGCCCGAGGGAGGAAGGACCCTGCGGTCGTTCTGAGCGTATTGGCTGACGATCTCGCGCTGGCGCCTGGAGCCGAGCCCCGAGAGGTAGGTGACGTTGACGGGATTGCAGCCGCCCTCGTAGTTCATCGCCCCGACCATGGCGTCGATATAGGCGGGCTTCGGATCGATCGCGTGGGCGACGGCCATGTCGCAGGCCTGGTCCACGGAGAAGTACCAGCCCGCGCCGTTCACCGCCTTTGTCGCCAGGGGGAACGGCGTGGCGTAGGCGTTCTTCACCGACCAGTCGAGCGCGTCGTCGCCTGCCGCCACGACCTGGTCCTCGCAAAGGCGCAGGTAGCGGACATCGAGGGCGCCCGCCGGCAGGCGGCCGCTGCGGGCGGCGAAGGCGTAGCTGCGGATCGCGTTTCCCCAGCAATCGGACATGCGCCACCAGCCCCAGCGGAAGGTCGCCTTGTCGGCGGGATTGGGGAACCACTCGAGCAGCTTGCGCTGGAATTGGGCGTCGCCGGTGGCCAGGAAGAGCTCGCAGGCGGCCCAGGCCAGTTCGTCATCATGCGTGAAGCGATCGCCGTAGAACGTGATCTTCTGGTAGGCGCCCGCCTTGCCATGCCTTGCGATCGCGTTCATGAGGAACTGCCAGCCCAGTCTTGCCTGCCCGAGATATCCTGCGGCTGCGCCGGGAAAGTGCCGCCTGAATTCCGGAGAGGAGGCGCATTGCGCAAGCGCCGCCACGGCGGCGGCGGTGGCGGACGTGTTCTTCGGCCAGACAACCTGGGGATCGCCGTGGTCCGGAAGGACATTGGACTCGTATTCGCGGTCCCTAGGGTAAACGAGGAAGTAGAAGCCGCCGTCCGCGTCCTGGAGCTTGGCGATGTAATCCGCCTCCCATTTCGCCTCCTCAAGAACGTCGCTGATGCCGTCGCCGCTCTCGGGTATCCCGAGGTTGTCGAGCGCCGCGATGCCGGGGATCGAGTCCACCGCGAAGATGAGATAGTGGACAAGCTCGGCGCTGTTGATCGTGTACCGGCTGTAGTCGCCGGCGTCGTGATGGCCGCCTGAGACGTCTACGGCGCCGCGCCTGACGAAGGGGTAGAGCTGGCTGGCCTCGCTCACGAGCGGCGGCGCGACCTGGGGAGGGTTGTCCCGGTTTGCGGCGCCCCCATAGGCCGCTATCGTGGCCCAGGTGAAGGCAAACTGGGGATCCGACTGCACCGGGACCTGGGCTGGTGCTTCGTGGCAGGCTCCGTGGGCGAAGCGCGTGAACGGAAGCTCGTTGCTGGTTCCGCAGCGCTGCCCATAGAGGCCGAGGGCGTACGTTCGGGCGAAGCCCATCGCGATGCCGTCGTCGATGAGGAATGGAAGCGATGTGCCGAGGCCCGGGACCAGCAGCCGGTATTCCCCCGATTGCGAAAAGTCGCCAAAGTCGGCCACGAGCACCTCCTGGTAGGGCAGCGGCGTTGTCCGATAGCCGACGTCCCGGCGAAGTGTAAGGCTGCCGGTGTAAACCGGCTTGCCGCGCGCATCGATGAGTGAGAACCCGGACGAGAAAGGGATGTCCAATTCGCCCATGTCGCCGAGGTAGTAGCCGACCATCGCCTTCTTCGGCAGCGACGGCACGTAGCCCTCCTGATTCACGTGGATCGCGGGGCTGTACCGCAGCGGATCGCAGGCTGCCGAGGCGGCGATGGGCGGAGCCCCGGGCGCACCGGAGGGATCCCGAACCTCGACGACTTGGGAGGCTTCCCGCAGGTCGATGGGGTCGGCGATGCGGATATAGTACTGCGTGGCGATCCTCAGGTCGCGCCGCGCCAGGGGGGCATAGGCCACCCTGCGCTTTGCTCCGACGGCAGCGACCTGCACGGCTTGGCCTGCGACCGTGACGAGGAAGGCGGGCAGCTGGGGCGGCCCCTCCGCCGTCGCGGAAACCCGCGTGAATTCGAGGATCGACGGGGAAATTATCCGCAGCGAGCAGTCCCCGACGGCCGGCAGGCTCAGCGAGTGGGTGTCCACCTGCGCCCGCGACTGGGCGCGAAGCTCAGAAGCGGTTGGCAACACCCACAAGACGCAGCAGGCGAATAGGCAGCGACTCGGCACGCGGCCCCACTCTACGGAAAGCGGGACGCCGCAGCCATGGGGTGCTCACCCCTTCCGGCCCATGGGCGCCCTGGCCGGAAGATTCAGCCGGATCCGTTTGCAGGCCTTCGGCAGCAGGAAAGGGGATACGGTCCGGTAGGTGCATTGTCACAATGTCGTGACAGTGTGCGCATCTCGGAACCGTATTGGTGGGAGATAGTTTAGGTTCGCCTGGAATTGACTAATGGCCCGCGGCCGACCGCCCGATCGCATCCCATGTGACGCGTCCGTTGTAGAGCGAGAAATCCATGCCGCTCACGGCGGATCCCTCGAGCCCCACGGCGCTGGCGGGGACCGACAGCTTCACCCACCCGCCGGTGGCGGGCAGCGGGCCTGCATGGTAGCGGCCAGCGGTCCCATTGGTGCCATACGTGATC
>OBLW0100003619.1_pt1 | contig 11994 bp, 9 predicted proteins | sample 1520161 | NCBI WGS metagenome assembly OBLW01 (sample SAMEA3539309, study PRJEB22396) | soil metagenome | biome: tundra; feature: field; material: soil | place: USA | collected 2010-05 | depth 0.15 m
GCGTGACCGAAGGCGCGCTGCTGAAAGGCGTCCGCTTCTTTGGCGAAGGGACGCGAACTTCGTCGGTCATTCTAACCTTGAGAACCGGAAGGGTACGTTTTGTGGAGAGCATCCATTTGGATAAGGGCCCAGATGTAAAGGTGCGCTTCTCGTGAGAAATGAGTTTGTCGGGTTCCCATTACGCGCGAGACCCCCTTGGTATGGTCTTTGAAAACAAAAGACTTAGGCGGCAATTTTGGCCAGGTCTTTGAGGAATAAGGACTTAGCTATAAGGTATTTATAAATCAATGAGTTAGGAAGATCAGACGGTTTTTCTAAGGCGGATTTTCCTTGTATCTTGTTGAGGAATAAATACTTTACAACGACATTTGGCGAGACTGAGACGAGTTTTCCCACTCTTGGGCGTTTGACTGCACATTACGTAAGCCTTTCCCCCGGCGGCTGGAAAGCCTATATGAGCGACAGTGAAAGCACAAATAACTCCTCCGCAGGAGAGAGAATGACAAACCGCTCGTTCCCACGTTGCACACCGAAGATGAAAGAGGCGATCAGATAAAAGAGAGAGGGCGCGGCGGCGAGGATGCCAATAAGCAGACAACCAATCACTCCAATCCCTCTCGATTTCAGGCGTTCATGCACAAGCACTTCCCCGACGCTAAACCCCATGATCGCTGGCAGCTTGTTTTTACCTTCGTAATTGCAGTTTCCACTTTCTTCTACACCATATTTGCGGGTTGGACTTTGCACGAAATACATTCTGGGGGAGTCGACACACACAATTTGGCTAAGGCTGCCGCGGCTCAAGCCAGTCATACTGAAGAAATCGCACAAGCGGCCCAAGACGAAGTTGATGCCGCGAATGAAATTTCCGACGCTGCGGATAGTTTTTCTGAGACCTCGGACGTTGCCGTGGAGGAATTCAAGAAAGCCGCTGCTGAATCCGCAGCCGCCTCTAAACAAGCCGCCGCAAATGCTAAAGAGACGATCAGGGATGCTCAGGAATCCTTCCGACAAGACCAGCGAGCTTGGATCGGGATAAGCAATCACGTTATCACCGAGTTTGACGAAAGCGCTGTTGTAGCTTCCATTGCTATGACCAATAGCGGTAGGACACCAGCTCGCAAAGTTAAGGTGCATCTGAGAGTACGAGTCACGAACGAGACACTTGACGGCCCCAGTAAGGATGAAATCGCGACTCTCGATAGCCCTCCCTGAGAACTGAAGCCGGACATCCCTCCAACCGGACAGATGATTTTGTTTACCGGGAAAGTGCCGCCGGGACAAAACTTCACAACTGAAAACGAAGCAATCGCGAGCGCCCTGAAAAACCGATTCCACGCGATTAAAGAGCATGTCTTCAATGTTTATTATTATGGGATTCTTTCCTATGAGGATGTCAGCCAACGGAAGCACACAACAACTTTCTGCCTGTATATCGGTGATATTACGACCAGCAATCCCCCAAGTCTGAATATCTGTCCTGAATTTAATAGAATGGACTAGCCATGTCATGGCGAGCATCAATTCGACACATAACCTGCGCCATGTATATAGAAGCGGGAAGCCGCTGTTGATTCTGCTCCGATTACGAGTGGAAGAGGTTGCGGAAAAGGTCTTTCTGTTGCTGAGAGCGCGACCTCAGCGCCTAAAGGCTCGATCAAACAAGGCTCTACCGCAGCGCTGAAGCGCTGCGCCACCCAAAATCAGGCACAGTTGGGACTAACTGCCGGAGTTAACCATCATCAGCGCGAATAGGGCGGGCAAGTAGATAATCGTTGCCCTGAGCAATCGCCTCGCCGAGGGCTTTGAGGCGGCTGCCGTCGCCGCCATTTGTGGGGATGCCATTCCCATCGACACGCGGAAAAGAGCCGCGCCCATCAGGATCGCTCCCACGAGATACACGCGTCCGGCCATACCCAATGCTACGGGCAAAACGCTGACTGGAATCAGCGCTCCGGAATAGGCGAGAATGCGCCATACAGTGGATTTTCCGTCGGAATCGACCACCGGCAACATGCGGATCTCACCTTGCGCGTAGTCTTCGCGATAAAGCCACGCGATGGAAAGAAAGTGCGGGAACTGCCACACGAACATGATGGCAAAAAGGATCAGGGTTTCAATTTCCAGTTGTCCGCGAGCGGCTGCCCAGCCGAGAACGACCGGCATGGCGCCCGGAAACGCACCCACAAAGGTACATATGGGAGATACTTTCTTCAATGGAGTATATGCCGCTAGATATACAAGCGCCGTCAGGAACGCGAGTAACCCAGTTAGTAAGTTGGCATAGACAGCGAGGTAAGTCGAACCTCCCAGAGTTAGCGCCAGGCCTACTGTAGCTGCGTGGGCTTTACTCATGCGGCCGGAAGGCAGAGGGCGCTGGGCGGTGCGCCGCATGCGCGCGTCCACTGCGGATTCCAGCACCTCGTTCAGGGCTGCCGTTCCGCTGGAAACCAAAGCCACTCCAAACAAGGCGTGAAACAAGCCTAAGGTCCAGGACGAAACGCCCATGCGATGTGCGCCGAAGAAATAGCCGCACCACGTCGTCAACACAATCAGAGTAGTAATACGCGCCTTGGTTAGTTCGGCGTAATCGCGCAGCAGAGCAGTCAACTTTTGCAACGTGGCCCCCACAGTCACTCTCTATTGGCTAACCCTTCATTGCAGTTTAGCGCAAAACGGAAACGAAAGCTTCAAGGTATCAGACTTTCAGAATTTCCAGGATACCTCGAAGGTCTCAACCCACGCGTGCCAAAGACAGCATTCGTATCGTGCCCTCGGCTTTGTGTCAAGCCCAAAGATATGTCCGGCTACTGGCCGCCGGCAGCAGCCGACACGGTGAAGGTCTCGGGCGGATCGAAGAAGCATCGATGCCAAAGGGCTGCGTCCGTTAGTTTCCCCGCCTTCCATTGCTCCACCGTCGGCATGGTTATGGCGATCATGCCACCGTCCACGGAATCGAAGATCATAACCACTCCCGCAAGCTCCTTCGGCTTGGACGCTAAGTCGGCATAGTTCTTTTCCAGCAATGACTTGACGAACTCCAGTTTGGCCTGGGCGCCGCTGTTTTTCTCGTCTTCCTGAATTTTCTGCACCGAGATGATCTTCACGTTCTTGCCGCGGAGCGCCTCCCAATCACCGGGGAAGGGAGCGGTTTCTTCACGAGTTACCTGGAACAACTCGGCCACAACGAGCGCATTCGCCGGCCCATTGATCGGAACATCCGAGATTCCCTCCGGCATTTCCAGGCCGGTACGCCAGATCCAACCGCGAGATAGCCCGGAAATCCGGACATGGACCCAGTCTTCATTGAAATCCAACATTTCAAATTCATCGTGGGCACTGGCCAGGAAAAGAGTTTTGCCCGTCAGACTGGGGGACGCGACCACCGGCGTTCCACTTTTCTTAATGGCGACCAGATTTTTCGGATGAGACTGGTTCTTGAGTACTTCCTCCAGGCTCGCCGCCTCGGCCTGCAGATTGGCGGTTGCGGCTGGATCGACGGCCTTTTTATCTAAAGTTTTTTGCTGCCCCGCAGGCGTCATCGACCCACGCCCTGGTGATCGCGAAGAAGAAAATGTCCCCTCAGATTCCGTCAACTGAGGAGTAGGCGCGGAAATTTCCGCTTTGGGGGCGCGATGGTCGACTGCCGCTTTTTGGGTATCAGAAGGCTGCACAGTTGACGCATGCGTCCCAGCAACGGTAGCGCTCCCGCCAGAATTCGCATCACCCAACAAATCAGTTAACTGGTCCAGGAAGTCGGACTCCAGGCGGCCGTTCGAGGTCAGCAGTTGGTAGCCGGAGTGAGATGGAGTGGAGTCGCTATACCAAGCCGTCACTTTCGTGTTCACGCGCACCAGAGTTTCACCCGACGAGGTTGAGGTCACCTGTACCGAGGATTGGTAGTAACCCCGCTGGTAGCGGTTGAGCGGGTGATCGCCGGCTGAGGCGAATCCGTCGAGCACAGGCAACCGTCCGCTCATGGAAGATTGCAAGTTTTTCAGGGCCTTCTCGACCACGCTTTTCGGCTGCGGATAGGTGCGCTCGACCTGCGCTGCTTTCTGAGCTCGGCCGATTTGTCCCAAACCAATCATCAGCAGGACGGCCAGAAAACATCTCGTGACTGCTCCCGGCCGCGTCATGGCGCCGGCTCCACTTGGTCGCGTTGCAGCCACCCATGCTGGCCATCGTGGGTTTCGATGCCATACCAATACGGCGTCGAGATCAGAATCAACACCTCGGCGCCGGGATCGAGAGATTTCAACGTGCTGGCGCTATGGAACGGAGCGGACTTGAGCGGGGCTCCGGGCTTTTTCACCAGGCGCTCGACCTGGCGGCGCAGTTCGGCAAGATGTTGCTCCAGCGATTCCGAGGGATCGTCAGACATCAACGATGCCGATGGCGGCGATGACTTTTTCTCCAGATTCGCATCTTGCGCCGACACATCCCGTGGCGGAGTGCTCAGCACGACCGTGTCACTGCCCAAGCCGAAATTTTCTTTTGCCATGCGATCCTGCTTCGCTTGCAGAGCGGCGGCGGTTTCTTTCTTCATCAGTTCGACGGCATCGAGATGTTCGCGGATGTCTTTGTACTCCTCATTCTCAACGGAGCCGTCGGAGGGATGGACGGTGCGCCTGAAGTCTTCGACAAATACGGCATCGATGCGCAACACGGTGTTTTGGAAGCCCTGCTCCATCACGACATAGCGGACGGCCAGTGTGCCTACGTCGCCGGCGTCTTTGAAATTTCGCGGATCGAGCGCCTGTTTCCGCACCTTGTAGAAAACCTTCCCGCCCTCCGTCCAGTCCGGAAAGACGGTGGTCGATGCAGCCGCCACAGCCCCGCTGACGAACTCGTCTTTGTTGTACTCCTTGGTTCCCCGGATGATCGTATTCTGAGCGATCTCCTCGACCACCTGGGCCACTTCGGGCTCGGGCAGGGGAATGTTGACGATCAGGCCCTCGCCGTAGGACAGCGAATCTCTCTTGGCGCGGCCACTCAAAGGAATCGCCGCCGAGGCGGCGAACAACAGACCAACAAAGAGAAAAATAAGAGATTTAGCGGCTAGATGCCGCCAACGATATAGGTCGGGCGCGACCCTGGCAAAACCACTTTCACCCTGGCGCCCGGTCCCGTGAAAAGCCCTGTCCCACATGACTGCCAACTCCGGTGTTCCCGTCGAGAGTCTGATACGCCGCTTCAATCTTGTCAACTTTGTCCAGGCTGATTCACCAATCCATCCGGAGGTCATTTCGCTACGCTGCCAGACAGGATTAAAAAAAATCCTAAGAACCCTATTGCACTTTTGGGATCGTTGGTAGTAGTATCCACCCCGCTGTGGTGGTCGAACCACTTCACCAAGATAAATTCTGGATTGTTTGGGACGGAAGAGCCGGTAATTGTGGGGCGACGCGTTGTTGCACCGGTTCTCCGCGCTTGGTGGTGGGGCGGTCGTTGTTAGAAGTCGTTGTTAGAAAACATTGTGTTGAAAACTTAGGATCGTCTGAGGAGTGCAGCATGCGTATGTGGGCGCAGTCTCATTTCTGTCAGAAGCCGCACCGGGGTGCCATCCTCGCTGCTTCTTTCACGATAATTTTTCTGATCTTGAGCGCCAGCCAACCGGCGAATGCCTTACCCGCATTTGCCCGCAAGTATGGGCTGCGTTGCTCGGCCTGCCATGAGAGCTGGCCGATGCTGAATTACTTCGGCCAGAAATTCAAAGACAACGGCTACCAGCTCATGAACGACCGCGATTCGCCGATCTGGCAGAATCCGGGATACTGGCCGGTGACGTTCCGCATCACCCCGATCTGGCACCGCGTGAGCCAGGGCAAACAAGCGGTCGACGATGGCATGGGAGGCCAGTTCGAGAAGCGGATTACCTCGACTGGGTTCGATATCAGCGGCCTCGATTTTCACACGGGCGGCACGATCGAGAAAAACTATTCTTTCTACGTGCTCCCATCCTCCGACAACACGGGCGCGTTCCACTTTGAATCCGTCTTCGCACGACTGGACAACATTGCCGGCACTCCGTGGCTGAACGTGAAGTTGGGCAAATTCGAGCTCGATAACCTGCTGTCCGAAAAGCGCATTCTGACACTCTCGGGAAACGGCGGCATCTACCAGCTCTATCACTTCATTCCGGTAGGCGACGGCAACATCTTCGCGCAGATGGGAGACAATCAACTCGGCGTGGAAGTCATGGGCCACTCCTATAACGACCGTACGCGCTACTCTGTCTCTTTGCTGAGTTCAAACGACGGGACTCCGGGGTTGGTTTACGGCGCCAACTCTTATTCCACCTTCATTACCGGCAGCCAGGCCTTCGATGCCGGAAAACTTGGCGTCCAGCGCCTCGGCTTTTATGTCCATGCCGGCCAGGCCGCAACCAGCTACTTGAACAGTGGCGGGGCGCCCATTGTCGGATCGGGAACCGGGAACAAGAACTTTAGCCGCGAAGGCTTCGTCGGGCAGTTCTACTTCGGCCAGCACTTCGACGTTCAGGTGGTCACACAACACGGCGAAGACAGCGCCTGGTTTGGACAGGGCTACGGAGATATTGTAGATAATCCGACGGCAACGTGCATAAACGGAAACGCACCACCGAACAACACACAGCCCTGTAACAACACCCCGGGGACGACACTAGCCGCAGGGTCGCGTAACCCGACATGGAACGGTGTGCTCGTGGAACCCCACTACGTCTACAGTCCGCAACTCATCTTCCTGGCGAGGTATGAAACGATCCGTATGTCGCAGCAGTCAACGCCTGGAACACGTTCTGACCTCGGCAATATCACGACTTACACCGTTGGCTACCGTTACAACCCGTTCATGACGAGCCGCGCGGGCTTTGCCTGGCATAACGAGTTCAATCTGTTCCATCAGGACGGGACATCGCCGCTGACCAGCACGAATATCAATACGAGCGAGTTCTTGACCGGATTTGATTTCGACTTCTAACCATCAGGATTGCCGTGGGCGAACATCGCTTCGCCCACGCTGACTTCGAGTCTAAAGGTGCAGAATATGAAGAGCTTGAGGCCAATCAATTTTATCGGCGCGATTGTTTTCACTGCGATCGCGGGTCTGGTTCTAACCACTGGAGCCTTCGCCCAGGATGAGCCGGCGGTCGGCGCGAAGCCGGCGGTTGTGGTGAAGCCCATGCAGAGCCACATCGGAAACCTAACCGGGCATTCCGAGTCCGCGAAAGGCGACTACCGGCGTTATTGCGCGGGCTGCCACGGCGAATACGGCGATGGTGCGGGCGAGAACGCGGTTTGGCTCGATCCGAAGCCGCGTGACTTTACCATCGCCACTTTTAAGTGCCGCTCGACTTCGACCGGCACCCTGCCCACCGATGATGATCTCTACAACACGATCGCGCGCGGCTTGGATAATTCGAACATGCCGATCTGGAATACTTTCACCAAGCAGCAGCGCGCCGATCTTGTCGCGTATATCAAAATCTTCTCGCCCCGCTGGGACAAGGAAAAAGCCGGCACGCCCATCACGATTCCGGCCGAGCCTGCGGTCACTCTGGAGAGCATTGCCCATGGCCAGGCGCTCTTCGCGAAATTGGAGTGCTGGAAGTGTCACGGCACACACGGCGAAGGCGACGGTCCCTCCGCCGCCACTCTTACCGACAGCAAAGACAACCCGATCCGGCCGTATAATTTCGCGGCGGGTGGAAAAGATTCGCGCTTCAAGTGCGGCAACACCAACCAGGATATCTATAAGATTTTCATGACCGGCGTGGACGGCACTCCCATGCCTTCTTTCGCTGACGTAATTCAGCCGAACGATGCCTGGGATCTTGTTCACTTCCTGCGCACCTTGCAGGTCCATCGGCATAGCAAGGAAAACGAAGTTATGATGGCCGCGCATGGAGTTATTCCTCCGTACGTAGACAAAAACGCAGCGCCGGCCTCTGCGCCGGCCGACACGAACAAAGCGCCCGGCGGCCAATAGGGTAATATCAATTCCCCAGGAGGGAGTAATCGAATGCGCACCAAGCAGTTTTTGCTAGCACTTTTGACGTTGCTGGTTTGTTCGTCGCTGATGTTTGCCGGAACAGTGAGCGGCAAGGTGACTTACACTGGCACGCCCGTCAAGATGAAACCGATCGACATGTCCAAGGAACCGAGCTGCGCCAAGCAGCACGCCACTCCCATCACGAATGAAACGGTCGTGACCGGCCCCAATAACGGACTGGATAACGTGGTGGTCTATGTTTCCGCGGGAGCCAACGACGAGGGGCAGGTTCCGTCGCAGGCCATAACTTACGAACAAAAGGGATGCCAATACATTCCGCACGTTCTGCCCATGCACGTCAACCAGGAATTTGCCATTTCGAATGCCGACCAGACGTCCCACAACATTCACCCGCTGCCCAAGGTGAATATTGAGTGGAACAAGTCTCAGCCTCCCGGTACGCCGCCGATCAAGGAGAAGTACGACAAGGCGGAGTTCATTCCGGTGAAGTGCAACATTCATCCCTGGATGCACGGCTGGTTCGTAGTTCTTAAGACGAGCCACTATGACTTGACAAAAGACAGCGGCGACTTCAAACTGCCAAATCTGCCGCCTGGTAAGTACACGATTACTGCCTGGCATGAAGATTACGGGACGCAGACCGCCGACGTTACCATCACCGGCAACGAGACGAAGGACGTGAATTTTGCCTTCAAGGCGAAGGCGTACTGAATTTTCAGTAAGTGATCGCAAGCCAGCGGCGGCGCGTCGCGCTCCGCCGCTGCCTTCCTTATAACGGAGTGAAGACAAGAAGCTAAGAGCGGCGACATGCAGGCCGCTTATTTTTTGTACGAGGCCGATTCCGACAGGCGCGTGTTCGCCCAGTTCGTTCCGTATGGATGGACGGGCTTGGGCGCCAAATCCGGGCTGAAAAGCGAGGCATATGGAAACTGCAATCGGGGTATTTACTTCGCGCGATCACGCAGAGACCGCGGTCAAGGAGTTGCGGGAGAAGGGTGTGCCTGAGAACTCCATCATTTTCCTGACTCGTTCTGAAAGCGAAGCTAAGAATCTGGCCAAGGAATTTGGCGCCTACGTCGGCGGCTTCGTAGGAGGCGCTGCGGGCATGACAACCGGAGTGGTAGCGGCCACTCTCCTTCTTCCCGGAATCGGCGCGGTGTTCGCGCTTGGCTTCGGGGCCGCGGCGTTACTCGGTGTTGCGGGTGCGGGCGCGGGCGCCAGCGCTGGTTCTGCCGCGGCAACCGATGCGGACGCGCCGCAACCGACCACGGGTGGGAAGTCGTCGGAAGATGTTGCCTTCTTCCGCGAAGTGCTCAAGGAAGGGCGCTCGCTGATCGTGGTGCGGACGGAGTCAAAGGAATTGGCGGAAGCAGCATGCGCCATTCTTGACCGCTTGGGCATCGGCATGGAGGGACGTAGCCCGCTCAAGATGCAAACGTCAACACGGCAACTGGGGAACGTCACGGTTCTTGAAATTAGCGGGCGAATCACCCTGGGCGAAGGGAATATCGTTCTCCGCGAACTGGTTCGAGATCTGTCGGAGAAAGGCGCAAAGGCGATCGTACTGAACCTGGGCGATGTTCAGTACATCGATAGTTCCGGGATCGGAGAACTGGTTAAGGCTCACGCGACCATGCGAAACCAGGGTGGGCAGTTGAAGCTCGCGAATTTGAACAAGCGAGTTCACGATTTGCTGGAGATGACGCGGCTCTCCGCGGTGTTTGACATTCAAAAGGATGAGGCCAGCGCGATTAAGTCCTTTACGGGCCCTTCGCAGATTGGGGCATAGCGCATCGGATGACTACAGCAATCACTCTTGAAACGGGCCCGTAAGCACCGGCTCAGATCGACCAGGGCGAGGACATATGGCGAAGTTCTTTGCGGTCACTATCATCGTAATCGCGATCCTTTCCGCGATTCCTATCCTCCGGCACACATGGGTAGCGCCCGAGGACATTTCGACGCATGGGGCTCTGATCGACGAGCAGATGTCGGAGACCATGGCCGAGGCGGGGATCTCCTTTCTCGCCGCGCAGTTCGTTCTAGCCTTTTTCATCTGGAAGTTTTCCAATCCTAAGCCCGATACGAAACTCAAGAATTTTCCGGGCGGCGCCAAGGGGTTGGTAATTGCGGCGATTCTCGTGGTCGGGATTGAAGTCATGGCGCTTGGCATCTTTGGAGTCAAGGCCTGGGCCAATGTCTATCTCACGCCGCCCGCGGCCGATGCGATGCCCATCCAGGTTCAAGCCGGGCAGTTCGCGTTTTATTTTCGCTATCCCGGGCCGGATGGGAAGTTTGGCACGCCCCATCCCGAAATGATCAACGAAGGGACACAGAACATTTTCGGCCTCGACCCTGAGCACGACGTCGATGCCAGAGATGACATTGTGGCCGCCGAGATGGCGATCCCGGTAAATAAGGAAGTTCATCTCCTCATGCATACAAAAGATGTGGGACATTCTTTCTACGTTCGGGAGTTGCGGGTGCAGCAGGACTTTGTTCCCGGATTGGATGTTACGCTGCATTTCACCGCCACCAAGGTGGGTAAGTATGAGATTGTTTGTACCCAGCTTTGCGGGCTGGGACATTACAACATGAAGGCCTATCTCGAAGTGATGTCGCAGGCCGACTTCGATAACTGGCTGAAGCAGCAATCGGGGCAGTAAGTAGATCGTTTACGATTTTCGCGGTGTAGCGAAAGATACATCAAACCTCGAGGTGAGGAAATGCACGACATGTCAGTGCACGCGGCGCATCACGCTCCGCCGACGAGTTTCATCCGGAAGCACGTCTTCAGCCTGGACCATAAGGTCATCGGCAAGCAATATTACGCGCTGGCTCTGGTTGCGGCTTTTGTCGGGATGTTTCTTTCCTGGTTGATGCGCATACACCTCGCCTGGAACAATTTCGCTATTCCTGGACTGCATTTGCTTTCGAAGGCGGGCGCTCCCGGCGACGTCATGACGCCGGAGTATTACCTGCAATTGATGACCATGCATGGCACCATCATGGTCTTCTTTGTACTTACTACCGCTCCCTTCGCGGCCTTCGGTAACTACTTCCTGCCCATCCAGGTGGGCGCGGAGGATATGCCCTTCCCGCGCTTTAACATGATGTCGTTCTGGGTGACGTTCACGGCATTCCTGGTTCTGATGTCGTCGTTCTTCTTCGGCGACGGTCCGACCCTGGGCGGATGGACGCAATATGCGCCGCTCAATTCGGTGGGTGCGGTCGCGGGGCCGGGGCAAGGTCTTGGGGTTGTTCTTTGGATGACTTCCATTGCGCTGTTTTGCGTGGGACAGTTATTGGGCTCGTTGAACTTCATCACTACAACGCTCGATTTACGCGTCAAGGGCATGAGCCTGATGCGTCTGCCGCTGAGCGCATGGGCATGGTTCATCACCTCTTGCATGGGGCTGACTGCATTCGCGGTGTTGATGCCCGCATGTATCCTGTGCATCCTCGATCACGTAGCCGGAACCAGCTTTTTTGTTAACTCGAACGAGGTGATCAACGACCAGATCCAGCCACACTCGGGTGGATCGACGCTATTGTGGCAACATCTCTTCTGGTTCTTCGGGCATCCCGAGGTCTACATCGCTATCGTGCCGGGCATCGGTATCGTTTCGCATATATTGATCACCAACATGCGCAAGCAGATGCTGAGCCAACGCACTCTGATTTATTCGATGGGAGCGCTCGCCCTGCTTAGTTACATGGTTTACGGGCACCATATGTTCGTCAGCGGAATGAACCCTCTCTCCTCGCTGGCATTCTCGTTTCCCACGCTGGTGATCACGATTCCCTCCACGATCGTAGTGTTGATCTGGACCTTCAGTTTGTACGGCTCAAGACTGCGCATCAACTCCGCCTCGCTGTTTGCGCTGGGTTTTATTTCGATGTTTGTCAGCGGCGGAGTTAGCGGATTCTTTTTGGCGCAACCCTCGATCGACATCATGCTCCATGCGACTTACTTTGTCGTCGGCCATTTCCACCTGG
>OBLW0100003620.1_pt1 | contig 11991 bp, 7 predicted proteins | sample 1520161 | NCBI WGS metagenome assembly OBLW01 (sample SAMEA3539309, study PRJEB22396) | soil metagenome | biome: tundra; feature: field; material: soil | place: USA | collected 2010-05 | depth 0.15 m
TGCATCACGCATATTGATCAAGGGTTCGACTTCCTCGGACAAAGTCTCCGCAAGTTCGATGGCAAACTGCTCGTCAAGCCGTCGAAGAAGAACACGCACGCATTCTTGGAGAAAGTTCGTGGAATCATCAAAGCGAACAAATCCGCCAGTCAGAAAAACCTGATTCGTTGGCTCAACCCGGTCATCCGGGGCTGGGCGAACTTTCATCAGCATATTGTGGCGAAGGAGGCGTTCGAGCGGGTGGACTTTGAGATTTGGCACGCGGTTTGGAGATGGGCTAGACGCAGACATTCAAGTAAGGGAAACCGATGGGTGACGAAGCGATACTTCCACTCCATCGGCGGGCGCAACTCGATGTTTGCGGCGGACACCGGAGAACGAACGTCGGAGGGGAAACCCATCTGGTTTAAGCTGGTGTATGCCAGCGAAACCAAAATCCGGCGGCACGTTAAAATCCGAACGGACGCCAATCCGTTCAGTCCAGACTGGCAGGACTATTTTGAGGAACGTGCGTTTCGCAAAAAGTTCGGAATCCATCGCCATGAAGCAGGGATTAAAACGTCGTGAAAACCGGCTCCACTCACGCGAGGCTTTGTAACGGCTTGAGCCGGATGAAGGGAAACTTTCATGTCCGGTTCTTAGGGGAGGGAGTGGCAGCAATGCCACTTCCTTACCCGACCTGCTGGCAAGAAAAGGCTGTAGGGGTCAAAGGCATGTTTAAACCAGCAAAGAATTAGTGGAGGATGCAGTCAGGCCGCTTTTTGAATGAGAGCAGCCTTTTTGTTAGCCAGGTCTGAAGCTCGGAATGTATAATAACGGCCGAGGTCAAACATATAGTGCCCGGAACGGTTCGCGCAGGAAGCACGGTAACCGCCTGCTTTATGAATTCACAACCGCCGGGTCGCTGTAAAGCGTGAATGAACCGGCGCGCGTATTCTTCACGTCCATGAGTCGGCTGCGGTGCCGTTGATGAGTCGAGCAGGCGCCAAAATAACTTCCGAGGAAACAAAATCCCAGAGGGTCAGTGTCGGCCCAGAAATTTCAACACGGCTTCCGTGCGCGACTGGACGTGGAGTTTTTCGTAGATGTGCTGCAAGTGCGTCCGAACAGTGTTCAGACTGATATTAAGACTGTCGCTGATCTCCTTGTAATAGTAACCCTTCGACAGCAATTCGAGAATTTCCTGCTCCCGCGGTGTCAGTTTTTCAACATCCGACGACGGCTTTTGGATTTGGCGGAAATGGTCAACCACTTTGCGGGCGATCTGCATGGACATGGGCGCGCCTCCGGCGTGAACCTGCTCGATGGCTTGAATCAACTCAAGTGGCGGCGTGTTCTTCAACAAATAGCCGCTGGCCCCGGCGCGGATGGAATTGAAAATGAGATCGCTCTGCTCATACCGGGTGAGCATCAACACCATCAATTTCGGCAACTGGACCTTGAGTTTGGCGACGCACTCGATGCCGTTCATGCCGGGAAGGTTGACGTCCACCAGCGCGACGTCCGGCTTGTCCGTCGGGATGCCGGTCACGGCTTCTTCGCCGGTGGCATAGCTGCTCAAGCAGCGCAGCCCTGGGGCTTGGTTCAGCAGCGCCGCGAAACCCTCACGCATGCCTTGATTGTCCTCCACAATGGAAACTGTGATCGGCATATCGGATGGCAACTTATTCGTTGCTCGGCCACGGATAAAGAAAAGAAACCCGCGTGCCCGTTCCCGGTTGGCTTTCAATTCGGAACTGGCCGCTGATTTCTTCCATGCGTTGGCGCATATTGCGCAAACCGTCGGCAAAGGCATTGTCGGGTGCGTGCGCGAAGCCTTGTCCGTTGTCTTTGACGGTTATGCCGATTTGTTCTTCAGTTGCGGTGACACGCAAACAGACCTGGCCGGCCTGCGCATGGTGCGCGATATTGTTGAGCGCTTCTTTGACCACGAGGAACAGGTTGTGCCGCACTTCGGGTGATATGGTTCTATCGGGAATTCGATCCGGCAAATCCACCCGGCACGGAATATTCGCCGCGTGCAGAAACTCGACCGTGAACTGGCTGATGTAATCAATCAGATATCGTGCGGTGTCGTTGCGCGGGTTGATGGCCCAGATGATTTCATCAACTGATTCGGCCACCTGCCGCATCATGGATGAACATTGTTGCACGCTTTTGCCGGCTTTGTCCGGCCCGGCCAGGAGGTCTCGTTGCGTTATATCAAGCAGCAGAGAAACCTGGGTGAGACTGCCGCCCAAATCGTCATGCAGATCCCGGGCAATCCGGGTTCGTTCGTTATCCAGCGCGGCCTGCTGTTCCAACATTTTCAGCTTGAAGTGCAGACGCCGGAACAAAACATAGCGCACGATTGCGGCCACGGTCAATGTGAACGCAATGATGGCGGCGGCCCGGAACCACCAGGTTTGCCAGAAAAACGGCGACACGATAAACGCCAACGGCGCGCCAAGTTCATACCAGACTCCGTCACTGTTGCAGGCGGCGACACGAAAACGGTAATTGGCCGCCGGCAATTGCGGATAACTGGCCCTGCGTTCGCCGCGTTGGGTGTCGGCATCAATCCAGTTTTCATCAAAACCTTCCAGCCGGTAACGGAAGTGGACGTTTTCCGGCGCAGTGAAACTTAACGCGCTGAATTCAAATTCCAGCCGATGGTGCCTGGGCGGCAGACGCAAGACGGTTTGCAGTGCAGGCAAACTGGCGACATTTTGCACCGGCATCACGCCGCCATACATCGCAATGGTTCGCTCATCCACGGTTACCCGCCTTATCAAGACCAGCGGCGGTGCCAGATTCTCGCGCAGTTCGTTCGGATTGATTATCGCCAGGGCGGTGCGCATGGGAATCCACAAACGGCCGTCATAGCTGCGGATTGCGCCCGGTGTCGCGTCGAAATTCGCCTGCAAGATTGACAGCCCTTCATCCCGTCCATAATGAGTTGAGCGGACACGGGCAGCTTTGCCTTCCGATACGGCTTCCATTTCCCGTTGCCGGATTTTGAAAATGCCATGGTCGGCGCCAAACCAGAGCCAGCCCCGGTCATCGGCGATGATTTGTGAAATATAATCATCGTAAAGACCCTGTTCAGTGGTGATTCTGGTAAAATGACCGTTCTTGAGCAGCCCCAAGCCCGAGCCTGCGTAACCGATCCACAGACTGCCGTCCGGCGTGGTATAAAGACAGCGGATGGACATCGGGTCGCCAGCTTTCCGGGCGGTTGTTTCGTCAGTAACTACATCATGACTGATCTTTAGTAATGTGCCCCCTGACGTGCCAATCCAGATATTGCCTGCAGCGTCTTCAGCCATGGCGCGAATGAGACGGACATTCGGCGGCACCTTGAAGGAGAATAATTTCCCGTCGCGCAGGCATTGCAAAGTGCTGGGAGATTCCCCGCCGATCCATAAATCTCCCGCGCGGCTCGCCAGCAAACTCCGGACCGCGCGACTGGCAAGATTGGATTCCGTGCGCCAAGCGGTGAAACGGCCTTCCTGTAAACAATACAGCGCATGACTTTTTGTTCCAATCCACACTGTGCCCGTGCGATCTGCCGCGACGCAGGTCACGTTTCCATCAGACCAGTTTGCATTGGTGGCAGCCGTGCTCCACACACCATTCTTCCGACACACCAGAAAGCCGTTCTCGGTTGCTGCCCATAGCACACCGTTCGTGTCCTCACAAAGCGATTTTGCCGTTTCGAAAGGCAATTCTTTCCCCACTTGCTCCAACTCTACCCCGCGTGGCTGCACCCGGTTCAATCCACCACCGCTGGTTCCCACCCAAAGATTGCCCTCGCGGTCTTCCATCAAATCAGAAATTTCGGGATGCGATGTCGGGACCCCCTCGAAATCAGAACCGTCGTAACGGAACAGCCCGCTGTCGGAAGTGCCGATCCACACCGCGCCGCGACTGTCTTCAAGCATAACCTTCGGTTTTCTGTTAGCATGCCCCGGCATGAACCTCCCAAGCGTTTCCAGTTCTCCACCTTCGTTATATTTGAAAAGTTGGGAGCCGGAGCAAATCCAGACACCACCGGCGCGCGCGGCCGCCAAGCGTATGATTGGCAGACCAAAATGCAGGAGCGTTTGGAAATGTCCGTCACGAAGCACCCCAACCTGGCCGTCTCCCTGATCACTCTTGGCAAACCAAATACGTCCCTGGTTATCCTTTGCAAGGGAACAGGCGGGTCCCGCCGGCATGCCGGTCTGTGTGTCGAAGAGAGTTGCCCTGCCATCCTGAAGCCGGTAGATCGTCCCGCGATTATAAGTAATCCACAAAGATCCTTCGTCATCTTCGACGAGTCTTTGCGCCGCCAAATCCGGCAGGCCATTCGTAAAAATTTGTGCAGAGCCAGAGTTCAAGTAAACCACAACTCCGTGATCCGTCGCCAGCCACAGGCCGCCATTCCGGCTTCGTAGCAGCACCCGGACTCTCTGACTCGAATTCACGCCAAATACCTCGGGAGAAAATGTCTCGAATTGGACGCCGTCGAACCGCGCGAGTTGGGAAGAATTCGCCGCCCATAAATATCCGTCCGCGGTTTGTGCCAGACTGCTGACGTTGTTGTTTGGCAGACCGTCATCTGATTGCCAGGTGTGAACAGACCACGCCGAGTTCGTGGACTCCGCCAGGGATGTAGAGGCGAATATAAAAAGCAGATCAGCCAACAACCAGCAACGAACCAAACAACTTACCGGGGTCATCACGGAAGCAGCCTAACCCGCCTTTACAGTTCAATCAAGGCGCAGTTGCAGTGATGCGAGATTTGCCAATGTTAAGTTAAAATCACGAAAAACCCCAAATTTTACGGCCTCTTTGTGCGTATCACACAAACTGCGTATATCCCATCCGGGCAAAACGTGCTAAGTTTACCAAAACAGAAAGCCTTTTTATGTCACGAAAGCTGTCCAGCGCTGGGGAATACCGGTTTACAGTGAGTGCTGACAGCAAGCGCAATGTGTGCTGGCAGTAAATCAATAAACCAAATCTATGAAAAACCATCCTGTTTGCTTTGTTCATTCCTTTAATGTCGCGACGCGCATTTTTCGCTCCTCAAGCATAAGATTGTTGCTGGCCGCCATCAGCTTGCTGCTTTTACAAAGCGCCCACGCCACGTTGTATTTGAGCGAGCCTTTTGATTACCCGCCCGGACAACTAACCAACGCCGTTCCTTGGTCCACCAATGGCACCTCCGGGGACGCTTCTCTCCAACTGGTAAGCGGCGACCTCTACTATCCTGTGTTGACGGACCCTGCTCCCGTCAACCACACCAGGCTTCAATGGTCCAGCAATCAAAAAGGTGAAAGGGGGATTCCCGGCGGACCGCTGGGCGGTCCGGGAAGCGGCGTAATTGTCTATGCTTCATTTATTCTTTATGAGATGACGACCAATGGCACCACCGCCAGCACTCCCATCGTAGGCGTGTGCGTAAATTCGACTGAAACCATTAACCAAGGTGTTTCTCAAGGACCGGTGCTTTATTACCAGCAAAGCGGCGGCGTTGGCTTTTATCACCTCGGAATAAAAACAACAGCAGCTGGGACAACGGTAATTACTTATCCATCAGGCACCCAAGTTTATGCCGCGGGGAATACGAGCACGGGTACTTTCGGTCAGACGAATTTTGTCGTGATGAAATATACGTTTAGTAACCCCGCAGGTTCGGATACGGTGCAACTTTGGGTCAATCCGGATACAAGTTCATTCGGCGGCAGTGAGCCGGCAGCAACTACTAATGATGTGGCAGCAACTATAATCACTGGCGCAGCCACCGCCGGCCTCGACTATTTCCAGATCCGAGCCGCTTCCGCCGGTGGTGCCGCCGGCACCCTTCAAATGGACGACGTCCTGATTGGCACTACTTGGGCTGATGTGACCCTGACGTGTGTGACGGCTGGCACCACGGTTCCAGCCAATCAGTCAGTGTCTCCGGGCCAGACGGCAACTTTCTCCGTCACCGCGACCGGCTCCAGCCCGACTTTTCAGTGGCAGACCAACAATGGCAGCGGGTGGGTCAATATCGGCGGAGCGACCAGTACGAGTTACACCACTCCGCCTGAAGTGCTCGCTGACAATGGCCTGCAGTTCCGTTGCATCGTCAACGTTGCCTGCGATAATTCTTCCGTGACCTCGGCGGCGGCAACCCTGACGGTGCAGACCTGTGTTCCAGCGGGCACCTCGAACCCGACTAATCAATCCGTGGATGTCGGCGACACGGCGGCTTTCTCCGTCACGGGGAGTGGCACCAGTCCCACCTATCAGTGGCAGACCAACAATGGCGGCGGGTGGGTCAATATCGGCGGAGTAACGACTTCGAGTTACACCACGTCTGTGCAAACGAACACCGCGAACACTGGCCTGCAGTTCCGATGCATTGTCAGCGTTGCGTGCAATGGTGGTTCTTCCACGAACTCGGCGGCGGCAACCCTGACGGTGAATTGCAGCACGGCTGGCGTCACGAATCCACAAAATCAAACAGTCGTTGCCGGCCAAACGGCGACTTTCTCTGTCGTCGGCAGCGGTTCCCACCCAACCTATCAATGGGCGACCAACAACGAAAACAGCGGCGGCAGCGGCGGGTGGTTCGATATCATCGGAGCGACCAACTCGAGCTACACCACTCCGCCTGAAGTGGTTGGAGATTATGGGCTGGAGTTCCAATGCACGGTCAGCGTTGCCTGTGATAGTTCCACCGCTATCTCACAACTGGCAACTCTGAAAGTGAACTGCTTCACGGCGGGCACCACAGACCCGGCTAATAAAATAGTGGGTGCCGGTCAAACAGCGACCTTCTCCGTCACAGGGAGCGGCTCAAATCCCACCTATCAGTGGCAGACCAACAATGGCAGCGGGTGGGTCAATATTGGCGGAGCGACCAGTGCGAGTTACACCACGCCGGTGCAAGTGAACACCGCGAACAATGGCCTGCAGTTCCGATGCATCGTCACCACTCCGTGCGATAGTGCTTCCGCGACCTCGGCGGCAGCAACCCTTGGCGTGTATCCGGGCAACGCCATTTTCTGGAGCATTAGCAGCGGCAATATTAGCGACCCCAACATTTGGGAAGCATCGTATGACGGCGGCATTACCTGGACCAGCCCGGCGTTGTATGCGCCAACCGATGTCAACTCCACAAACATTACTGTCCGGAGCGGGCATAACGTGGTCAACTCGGTCAACTGGCAGTTGGATCAAGTGGTGGTTCAAGCCGGCGGCCAGATTACCATCAACACCAACACCACGCTCACCATCGCCGATGGCCCGGGCACCGATCTGGACATTTTCGGCACGAACGATGTCACCGGAACATTGAAAATCAATGCCAGCGCGACGGTGGTTGTGGAATCGGGCGGTGTTTTGATCAATGAGCAGGGTGGAACAGAAACGACTACCGGCACGCTCACCTTCAATTCAGGCGGAACGTATCAGCACAACTACGCCACGGCCGCAGGCACCATTCCAACGGCCACGTGGAATACCGGTTCGAGTTGCCAGATCATTGGATATACTTCGGACAGCCTCACCTTGGCCGGTGCGAACCAATCGTTCTACAATTTCGTCTGGAATTGTCCCAATCAAACGAATCAGGTGCCTTTGGGCGGAAGCATACCGACAACGGTCAATGGGGACTTTACTGTCATCAGTACCGGCACAGGAGCTGGAGAGATACGGCTGTCGAACAATAACAGCCCCACGTCAAACATCACAGGGAATTTGAACCTCCAGGGCGGCAAACTGACCCTCGCCAGTCCAGGCAAAGGCATGGTCAAACTTTATGTATCTGGCAATGTTTTGATTAGTCCTGGCGCAATACTCAATAACTTCACCAACCAAGCCGGCACCAACTTCGGTGTCATCCATTTTGCAAAGGGCGCTGGAACGCAGACGTTCACCAACGGCGGTTCGATCACCGGCCCCATCAACTGGGTGGTTGATAGTGGTTCAACTTTGTACGGCGGCACCAGTGTCCTCGAGAGCAATTTGACCCTGGCAGCCGGGGGACAAATCCGGGTGACCACAAACACTCCGCTGTTCACGGTTAGCGGCAACTTGACCAACAACAATAACACCGTGGTGATTGATCTGGGTGGGATAGTGGGACCTGGAAGTTACCCGTTGTTTAATTACACGGGAAATCGGCACGGGTCGCTAAACCCGACGCCGCAATTTGTGAGTGGCGGGGTTTCGGGGGGCACAGCCGTGATTGATGCAAGCACGCCCGGCCAGATCAGACTGACGGTCGTTAATCCACGCACTTCAAGAATCGTTGGTTTTGGACTGTCCGGCACGACGTTGACAATTAGCGGAACCAACGGAACTCTAGGCGGGAGTTACGGGATATTGGCGTCCACGAACGTGGCGTTGGCGTTGGCCCAATGGACGCCGGTTTATTTGAGCGGGCTGTTTGACGGGAGCGGTGATTTTAGCGCCAGCTTTGATCTCACCAACACGTTGAGTCCGAATGCACCGCAACAGTTCTTCATGCTGGAGTCGCCGACGCCATAGTAGCCGGGCAAAGTCATGTAAGTTTGCTGAAAACAGCCAACTGGTGCGAAACCAGTTGGCTGTGACGAAAAATGAAAACAAAAGAATGAAATTTGTACTTGCTATCGTGCTCTGCTCGGCCCTGCCGCTGCTCGGTGCGGATGAACCAAAACGTCCGCACATCACCGGACTTTCGCATATTGCCTTGTATGTGCATGACTTGGACAAGTCGCGCGCTTTCTACAAGGATTTTCTCGGTTTCGCCGAGCCTTATTCGCTCACGAACAAAGACGGCACGTTGCATCTGACGTGGATCAAAATCAACGACCGGCAGACCATTGAACTGTTTCCCGAAAAGGAAACCAACAGTGACCGGCTGTATCACGTTGCGCTCGAAACCGATGATGCGATTGGAATGCGTGATTATCTTGCCGCGCACGGTGTAAAAGTGCCGGACAAGGTCGGCAAGGGCAGAATCGGCAACCTGAATTATTTCATCAAGGACCCCGACGGACACATCGTGGAAATTGTTCAATACGCGCCCGATGGCTGGGCGATGCTCAACCAGGGAAAATTTATGCCTGATACGCGCATTTCTACGAACATGCCGCACATGGGAATTTTGGTGGGCGATTTGGATGCGGCGAAAAAGTTTTACGAGGGCATTCTTGGGTTTCATGAAATCTGGCGCGGCACTAAAAATCCCGCCGTGTTGAGCTGGGTTCACGAGCAGATTCCCGACGGGAAGGGGTTTCTTGAATTCATGCTATATTCCGAACTGCCCGAGGCGGACAAACGCGGCAAGCAACATCACTTTTGCCTCGAAGTCCCGGACGTTGAAAAGGCCAGGGCCGTTTTGGAACAGCGCGCTGCACGCATTGGTTACACGAAGGCGCTGGAAATCCAAACCGGCGTCAACCACAAACGGCAGTTGAACGTGTATGATCCGGACGGCACACGCGTCGAGTTCATGGAACCTAAAACGGTGGACGGACTGCCGGTGCCCTCCTCGACCGCGCCACCGCCTCATCCGTCGTCGCAACCCAACAACTAACAACTCATCATCAATTTGTGAACCGACGTGAAATAATTCTGCGAACCGGCGCCGCTGCTTTTGGCTTGAACTTGCCGAGTGACCCGCTCAAGTTCAAGGCCGAAAAAGAAATCGTGGAAATTGATTTTCATTCACATTCGGGCTATTTTTAAAAAATGAAAAAAATGACTACAAACCCCACCAAGCGAAACGGCTTTACGCTGATCGAACTGCTCGTGGTCATTGCAATCATCGCCATTTTGGCGGCGTTGTTGCTGCCAGCATTGGCGGCGGCAAAGCAGAGGGCCTATGTCGTAAAATGCTTGAACAATGAGCGCCAGATGGGTCTGGCCACGTTATTGTATGCGGGAGATAACAATGATGCCTACCCTTATGGCGTGAATGTCACAGATTCCACTTTGGGAGATCCTACAGCCTGGGATATCATGTTCCTGGCCTATTTTGGCGGCGGCACAAATGGAGGTACGGGGGTTTATGCCTGCCCAGCCGAGGTCCTCCCAGACGGGCCGTTCGGCAAATACCTGTTTCAGATGGATTACTGTGCCAACAACTATATTTTCCGCGACACCAAAGACTTTTCATCACCGCTCCGCACGGCCCAGGTTCGCGCACCATCCAGTATGCTCTTGACAACCGAGAAGAAATGGAACAGTCCGAGATACATGCCGGACTCCGGTGAATGGCAGAACTGGCTCAACGGATGGAACACCACCGATCCCGCCAGCAAGAATTCTCCGGGCTCTGGTTTGGACCGTCACAACAAAGTTCACCCCACTCTCGCCTGCCCCGACGGGCATGCGGAGAGTTGGCTGGTGCCACCCTACAAATCGGGTGCTGCCCCCCCGATTGCCTGGCCCAACCTCGGCGACGCACGCCTTGTTCCCTCTACCAGCCAGCCATATTGGAGATGCCTCTCACCTGCTTTCTGGGTGCGCGACTGCGCCACGACGGATGGATTCTAATTGGCATCCATTCGATGGAAACGAGCGAAGTTGCAGCCGTAAAATTATCTTTTTCCTATCGCAACAAGCCGTAAGCTTCGCTTCGTGAATCAGGCGGTCCTTATCACGGGCGCATCGCGCGGCATCGGACGCGGCATCGCGCTGGAACTGGCAAAGCTGGGCCGCGACCTTGTCGTCAACTACGTCGGCAGCGTGAAGGCCGCGCAGCAGACTGCGGCGGATTGCATCACACTCGCGCAAACCTGCAAACAAAAGATCCGCGCCGAAATCTTTCAAGCCGACATTTCGAAGCGAGCCGACCGCGAGAAGTTGATCGAGTTTACAAAAGCAACGTTTGGGCGGTTGGATTTGCTGGTAAACAACGCGGGCGTCGCGCCGGACGTGCGCGCGGATATTTTGGAGGCGGGCGAGGAAAGTTTTGACCGCCTGATCGCGATCAACGTCAAAGGGCCGTATTTCCTTACCCAACTTGCGGCGAAGTGGATGATCGAACAGTGTGGCTGCGCCCATGAGAGCGCGACTGAATACCGGCCCAAAATCATCACGATCTCCTCCATCTCCGCCTACACTGCATCCGCCAACCGCGGCGATTACTGCGTCGCCAAGGCCGCGCTCTCGATGCTCACGCCGCTTTACGCCGCGCGGCTGGCCGATTATGGCATCAATGTTTACGAAATCCGTCCCGGCATCATCACCACGGACATGACCGGGCCGGTGAAAGAAAAGTATGACAAACTCATCGGCGAAGGATTGACGCCCATCAAACGCTGGGGCACGCCGGAAGACGTTGGCAAGGCCGCCGCCGCCATCGCCGAAGGTTTGCTGCCGTTCAGCACGGGCGAAGTCATCAACGTGGACGGCGGCTTTCACCTTAGAAGATTGTAGGAGCCGACGTGAGAAGGCTCTGACTGAATACAAAAGTGTAATTATGAGACTCGTTACCTCGTCTCCTGCAAATCAAGAACATGCCGACAAGAATTGATTTCAAATTAACGCCGCAAAAGCTTGTCCGCAAAATCGAGCGCGTGTTCGAGCTTTCCGGACAAAAAATCCTGAGCATCGAAAAAAACTGGAAGCCGGGTCAGGGAACGCCAGTGTTCACCATGAAAGGCAGATACACTTCACGTGGCTGGACCGAGTGGACGCAGGGCTTTCAATACGGCTCGGCGTTGCTGCAATTTGACGCGATGGGCGATGAACATTTTCTGGAGATCGGCCGGCGCGGAACGGTCGGGCGGATGGCGACGCACGTTTCGCACACCGGCGTGCATGACCATGGGTTCAACAATATTTCAACCTACGGAAATCTTCTGCGGCTGATGCGTGAGGGAAAGATTCCGCGCAACGAAGACGAAAAGAATTTCTACGAACTGGCGTTGAAGGTGAGTGGCGCGGTGCAGGCGGCGCGCTGGACGAGGCTTGCCGACGGCACGGGCTTTATCCACAGCTTCAACGGTCCGCACTCCCTCTTCGTGGACACCATCCGCTCCT
>OBLW0100003622.1_pt1 | contig 11988 bp, 9 predicted proteins | sample 1520161 | NCBI WGS metagenome assembly OBLW01 (sample SAMEA3539309, study PRJEB22396) | soil metagenome | biome: tundra; feature: field; material: soil | place: USA | collected 2010-05 | depth 0.15 m
GCTTCAGACTTGATCCCGTTTCGAGCCCACTATAGAGAATGTGGTCTGTGCTTGCTAAGGGCAGATGTCACTAAAACGGGAAATTTTTCTGTGGAAAACTTTCCGGAGGGGGCGTTCGGAGCTTAGTGTCCGGCCAGCGTCCGTTGCGGCGCGGCAACGTAAACGGGTTGTGTGAGACGAAAAGTCAGCCGTCTTCCCTTTTCGATACGAACCACGGCGAAATAAGCGTGGTTTTGCGGATCTTTGCCTTGCCAGACCTGGGTATCGCCGGCATTTCCGCGCACGAAAAGGCTGGAGGTCTGAATCGGCAGGCTTGCGCCTGCGAGGTCGATTGCGTTGAGAGCCAAGCGGACATAGCCTCGATCGCGTCTGACATTGGAGGCCCGGGCGGACTCCACCCGGCCGGCGACGGGGGCGCCGCGCGGGACCAGTTTATTGCCATCGATTTCTATGGGTTCGTCGACCACCGCCTCAAAGGTTTCTTCGGCAGCCGGGTTCTCGGCGGAAATAGGATTCTTCAATCGAACCGTCAGCAGCGTTCCGGCGGGTAGATTTTGGGAGTCGTGAAAAGGCAGATTTGGATCTGGGTTAAGGGCGGTGCCTGGAGTTGCTGAGGAGTCGTTGGGATGGTCGTCCGGAGCTACTTCTCCATCATGAAAAGGGACCTGATGCTGCTCTGCGTGGGCGGCGCCATTGTCAGTTTGCAGGCCGTCTGGACGGGCGCAGCCCGCGGCCCAGAGAAGGACCAGCAACATCGGCAAAATCGTCAGACCTTGGGGTCTGCGGTACCGGCTCATCAGAATCATCCTCGCCCGCGTTTCTTCGACAAGGAAGTGGCAACCCGAATACCAGACACAGTCTCATCAAATCAATCACTTGGCGATGGCACTTTAGGGTAGGTCTGTGTAGATTCTTCCTCCTTGGGAGTTTGTTCCCACCTTTGCTGGCGACTTCTCGACGTTCCCCTTAACCGCTGCCAGCAAAAAAACGGAGGGCGGTAAACCGCCCTCCGTGTCAGTTCTTCCTGTAGGCTTTTCAGCACCGCAGTTACGGTTTCTTCACCGCCTTCTTCTTCGGTGCAGGCTTGGCAGCTGTCTTCTTTTCACTTTCCCGGCCGCCAATCAAAGTCAAAGCATCGGTTGAGTTGAAGGGGAACGCACGAGTCGAAGATTGGCCAGTGGTGCTCAAGGTGACGTCCACCCGGCGATTGCTCGCCATCCTGATCGTAACGATGTTCTTGAGAACCCTGTGCCGCTCTTCTGCGCTCAGGTCGGGGTTATTCGCCGCCGCATCCTTTACCTGGTCATCGGTCAGGTTGTCTCCCTTGCCAAACGCCTTGACCTCGATGTTTGCCTCGGGAACCCCTTGCGCTACCAGGAAGCCCTTAGTGCTGTTGACCCGGCGCTCGGAAAGCGCCTGATTGTATTCGACGGAGCCTCGATGATCAGCGTGACCTCCAAGAATCAAGTGCGCGTCCGGCGTGGTTTCGAGATATTTCTTGAAATCGGCAGCCAGCGCGATCAACGTCTTCTGTTGACTCGCCAGCAGACCACCTTTGGGATCGGTTGGCCTGGGGTGGTCGACCACAAAGTAGATGCTGTGCAGCGCCAGCCGCGCTTCCAGCGCCTTGTCAACGGGCGGTGGCGGCGGATTCTGCAGCGCCACTTGTGTCGAGGCTTGACCCGTGAGACCGCGCGAGTCGGTGCAGGTCGCAGTGACGGTCACTGGACCGGCAGGAACTCCAGCCGTGCTCAGGGTTGCAGAGCTACCACTGCCCGAGACGTTGCCAGCAGAGGAAGTCCAGTTAGCAACGGAAACCGGAACACTGTCGGGGCTGGTGCAATTGGCCGACAGATTCACACTTCCGCCAGTCACGAGATCCGTCGGGCTAGCCGACAAGGACATGGTCGGAGGATTCTTCGGCGGCAACGGTTTCACCGTGTAGTTCGCCGAGCAACTCGCTTCGTTGTTCTTAGTCGCCTTCGGGTCGGTCACGTGAGCCGTGATGGTATAGCTGCCCGGAGTTGCATTCGCGGTATCAATGCTGGCAGTGGTGTCTTTACCGGTCACCTGGCCGCCATTGCCGCTCCAACTGTAAGCCACGGTGTGTTTGGGATTGAAATTGCTGGCGGTGACGGTAGCGGCGATGGGTTCGCCCACCAGAACTTCGGCCGGCTGCACGGAGCAAGTAGCCGCGGGAACCAGCGCCGGTGCGCCGCCCCAGCTCATCACAATTCCGGTACGCAGCCTTGCGCCTTCAAATCCAGGACGGCGCAAAGACGGGAATGCCGGGGAAGCGTAGTTCGCCAAGTTATGCTGGGCCCAGACGTAGTCCGCTCCAAACACGCGCCAGGAAAACATCTTCCCGAACGGTATATCCATGCCGCCGCCCAGGATTACGCCAATCCCATTGGTTGCAATGAATCCATTCGAATATGTAACTCGATTGAATGTGCCCAGGGCATGCACAAAAAAAGCAGCTCCCTCCGTGCGCGCGATGAACCTCGGTCCAGCGCCCGCAGTCAACTCTGAAGAGCCGGAGCCCGTGTCGCGGTTGTAGCCGAAGTCACTCTCAAGGCCGAAGTGCGGAGCGAAGTTGTAGGTCACGGCTCCGCCAATTCCTTTCGCCATGCCAGGAAGTTTAAACGGCGCGGGGTTGTTGAAATCGAAAGGGGTTGCCGCCGGAACGGTACCGCCCGGGTTTAGGTACTGATATCCGGCAAATACGTCCCACTTCGGGGTGGAATCGCTCTGAGCAAACGCGGAAGAAGAAATCAAAATCACTGCTATCACGCCTGCCAACCCGGCCACAAATAGGCGGGATGGGCGTGGGGTCATGTTCAATACCATAGAGTCCTCCAAAATGTGTGGTTCCCGGGTGCCTGTACAACCAATGGGTTATGGGAAAAAAGCTGCAGCAATATCCGTGGAAGACGAGACCTTATTCCGGGGAACTGAGAATTCTACCGCACCGCAGCTTAAAGCGAAAGCGTAGACTTGGACTATTGCCCGCCAAGGCGACGAACGCGGCCTTCGTCTCAAATTGAAATTGCCGAGCAAGATTGGGATCGGTTGATTGGTGCCCATCCGGACCTTGCCGGGCGGGAACCGGGCCGCGTATCGTGGGGAGTCAATCCGATTCGAAAGAGATGGGAAGCAAGAATGACTTACGACTCAAGAGCGACCAGATGAGCCATGAAAAAGTACTAATTGTGGAAGACGAGGAAAACGAGCGCTCGGGCCTGGCCGAACTCGTGTCTTCCTGGGGGTTTCGCGTGGATACGGCCCGCGACGGTGCGGAGGGGCTGGACAAGGCCACGCAATGGTCCCCGGCGATCGTCATCACGGATCTCAAAATGCCGCGCATGGGTGGCCTCGAACTGCTCGGTCATCTGGCTGAACAAGCCACAACAATCGCCGTTATCCTGGTCACGGCCCAGGGGACCATCGACAGCGCGGTGCAGGCTATGCGGATGGGAGCGTACGACTACATCACGAAGCCCATCGACACCAACCGCCTGCGGACAATTCTAGGGAATGCCTCCGCCCTGCTGGGGACGCGCGCTGAGCTTGAGGCCACACGGCGCAGGCTGCGGGACGCGGGATCTCTGGGACGACTGAATGGCGCATCGCGCAAGATGCAGGAGATCTTCCGTCTCATCGAGATGGTCGCACCCAGCACTGCCTCGGTGCTGATCACGGGGGCCAGTGGCACCGGAAAAGAGCTGGTCGCACGAACGATCCATGAACTCAGCCCGAGGAAGGACCGGCCCTTCGTCGCTATCAACTGCGCCGCCATCCCCGAGACCTTGATGGAGAGTGAAATCTTCGGCCACGAAAAAGGTGCTTTCACCGGCGCTATGGAGCGCCGCACCGGCTGCTTTGAACTTGCGGAAGGCGGAACGCTGCTGCTGGATGAGATCGGCGAAATGCCGGTCGGAACCCAGGCCAAACTGCTGCGCGTTCTGGAGGACCACAAACTGCGGCGTCTGGGCAGCAAGGTCGAAACTGCTGTCGATGTGCGGGTCCTGGCGGCCACCAATAAGGTTCCCGACGAAGCAGTATCCCGAGGTGAGCTGCGCAGCGATCTCTACTACCGGCTTAACGTGTTCAACATCCACATGCCCCCTCTGCGCGAGCACAAAGAAGATATTCCCAGCCTGGTGCAACTGTTGCTGGCCGAGATGAGCGCCAAGCACGCTCGAAAAGTGGCTGCGGTGAGTGAGGCGGTGCTCAACCAGTTCAGCAACTATTCCTGGCCGGGCAATGTGCGCGAGTTGCGCAACACGCTCGAGAGAGCGGTTATCGTCTGCGACGCGGGGGTGGTCGAAACCAAGCATCTGCCGCCGGGGTTTGGACAGGCTCCGCTACGCACATCGGCCAACGATCCCGATGCCGTGCGTCTGGGTGTAGGAACGACCGTAGAGGAGGCCGAAAAAATGCTCATTCTGAAAACGCTGGAGGCGACCAGCAATAACAAAACACGTGCCGCGGAGATTCTCGGCATCAGCCTCAAAACTCTGCATAACAAACTGAAGGAATATGGCAGCTCCAACGCGGAGCCCGTCCCAGGCAAGGAGGAAGTTTCCAGTAGCTGAGGTCCACCTGCACCCTTAGCCACCTTCTTCCTTTCCCTTCATGCTGCGACGAAAGACCATCATCGTGCTGGTCATCACTCTTATGGTGACGGTGATGGTTGCAGCCTTCTCCTACCTCTATATCTCGCAAATCCTTCGCCTGCGCATTGCCAATGCGAACGACACGGCCACCAGTTTGACCCACCAACTGGCGTATGCCATATCCAACGCTGTGCCCGACTTCAGCAGCACTACCATCGATACCAACAACCCCGCCGCCGTGCGCCGGGCCCTGGCGGATTACGTGCAAACCGATGTCGCCTTGAACAACCTGCTCCAGTCCGATCCGGGCGACTGGAGATTCATCTACGACGTGACGATCGTAGACGTAAATGGCAAAGCCTTGCTGCATACCAATGCCCGCATGGTGGGCCGAGTAATTCCTCCACGTCCGGACTTCCAGAAGGTGATCGGAGCCCGTTTCCGAGAACAGATTCGGCTCGTTTTCAGTCCGGCCGCTGTATACGACGTGACTTATCCGCTGGAATTGAATGGCGACCCTTTTGGCACGATCCGCATCGGCGTGCAGACCGTTTTTCTCAAGAGCGAGGTGCGGGCCCGGCTGATGAGATCGGGCTATATTTCGATCGCTCTGATCTTTGCGTCTCTGTTTTTGGCGGCAGGAATCTCCAACCTGGCATTGGGCCCACTGAAAAAAATCAGTCTCAATCTCGATAGTGTCAGCGCGGGAGACGCAGAGGCGCTTTACGGCGACGAGTCCAGGCACGATGAATACGGCCTGGTCTCTCTGAAAATTGCCAACCTGGGCCGCCAGATTCGCGACAGCCGCGAGATCTTCTCGGCTCTCAAGGACAACGTGGATCAACTCATGTCCAAGCTACAGGATGGGTTGATGCTGTTCGCCCGGGATTCGCGCGTGGTTCTGGTGAGCGCTCCCGTGGAGGGTTTTCTTGGCCGTCCTCGCTCCGAACTCCTGGGACGCACAGTCCACGAAGTATTCGACCGCGAGTCCCTTCTGGGCGCTGCCCTACTCGAAGCGTTTGAGCGCCGGCGCCCCCTGTCGCAGCGGGAATATGAAGCGGCCGGCGGCAAGCGTGTTCAGGTTTCGCTCGACTTCGTGCAGGAGAAGAATTCACAGATCGGAGCCCTTCTCATCATGCGCGACCCGGAATCGGTACGGCGCATTGGCGATGAAATTGAAATGTCCCGCCGCCTCTCGGCCAGCGGACGCCTCACCCGCGGCGTGGCTCACGAAGTAAAGAATCCCATTAATGCGATCGTGCTCCATTTGCAACTCCTCCGGAACAAGCTGGCGGAACAGGAACCCGACACCCGGCGCCACATGGATATTATCGACAGTGAAATCCGGCGCCTCGATCGCGTGGTGCAAACGCTCGTGGATTTCACCCGGCCGCGCGATCTTCACCTGGAAGATGTCGACCTGCGCCGTCTGATGGAAGACGTGGCCCAACTGGCCGCTCCCGACGCCGAGCAGCACGGCGTCACCATCGAACGTCATATGCCAGACCAGCGACTGGCGATCAAGGTCGACGTGGACCTGATGAAGCAAGCCATTCTCAACGTCGTGATCAACGGGGTTCAGGCCATGCCGCAAGGTGGACTACTCACAATTTCGGCCAGGCGCGAAAACAACGCCGTGGTCGCCGAGGTTCGTGACCAGGGCGCAGGAATTCCACAGGACATGCACGAGAAGATCTTCGAGTTATATTTCACTACGAAAAAAGATGGCAGCGGCATCGGCCTCGCACACACCTATCAAGTTTTGCAATGGCACTATGGGTCGGTGGACTTCGAATCGGTGGAAGGAACGGGAACGATTTTCCGCTTCCATATTCCAGCCGCCGGGCCCGCGATGGAGGTTGGTCCCGAGTATGCTGAGGACGCCTCGGCTGCACGTCGCGGCGCTTGATCCAAGTCGCGCTTCACCGCACTGTGCTCCCAGAGCGTAGAATCATAGGGCCGTTGCCGTCGCATCGCTTGGGACCCTGGAATGGATCTGGCCGTAATTCTCTTCGTCAGCATGTTCTGTGCATCTTCGCCTCTGCCGGCGATGGCGGCGCGGCCTCAGAACGCGCCGCAGGCAGCGCGCTCGACCAAGGCAGCTGAGACTACAACTCCGCAAGATCCGGCAACCGCACCATCCCCGGAGAATCCTTCCGCTCAGCCAGCATCCTCCGCTGGCGCCCCGGCGCAGACACCTTCAGAACAACATCCCCCCAAAAGCGCCAAGCGGCCACGGCACAAAAAGAAAGTGATTGCGTCCGACTGCAATATCGCTACCGGAAGCGGCCAGGCTGTGTCCGGCACTGCCACGGGAAGTGCTCGGAATAGCGGCTCCTCAAGTACTGCGGCCGACTGTCCTCCCTCGAAGGTGATAGTGCGTCACGGAGGAACGTCGGAACCGAGCATCCAGTTGGCAGGCGGCGCGGCGGGCGGACAGACTTCTCACCAGCGGGACACTGCCAATCAAATGCTGGAGACGACGGACGCCAACCTCAAGAAGATCGTAGGCCGCCAACTCAGTTCGAGCGAGCAGGACATGGTCAATCAAATCCGCCAGTTCATGGCGCAGTCCAAGGCAGCAGTCGACTCCGGTGACCTCGAACGCGCCCGCACACTTGCGTGGAAGGCTCAACTACTCTCGGAGGAACTGGTCAAGCCAAAACAATAGTCACCGAACGGCTGTGTGATCCTCCGTGTCCTGTGTGGTTAAAGCTTCTTCCCAGAGCAAAAAGGAACCTGCGACGGGCCTCATTTTCCTTTGGCTCGCGCGCTGTTCACTTTGGTCAGCAAATCCTGCGACATCGCCTGCAAGGGACCCGGAATCTTCACTGCCTCGGTCAGCACTTCGCGGGCCTCGGTCAGCTTGCTCAACTTGGCGTACGCTGAACCCAGGCCATACAGGGCGCCCGCGTATTGCTGGTCGTCCTGTCCTTTAAGCAATCCAGATGCTGATTTGAATTCGGCAATGGCAGATGCAGTCTTGTCTTGCTTGAAGTAGGCCCATCCTACGATGTTGTGGGACGCCCCAGCGGAGAGTTTGCGGGACTTGTCCGCGTCGGGCGCGTCGGCCTTGGCTATTTCAATGGCCTTCTGAGCGTAGGTAATCGCCTTTGCCGAACTGTTGGCTTCTGCATAGTGGTTGGCTAGCAACAACAGCGCTGTCAAGGAGTTCGGATTGCTGGCGAGTATCTTCTCGGCGAACGAAACCAGCCGCGCCTGATCGTTCAGTTGGCCCGGCCCCAGGGTGTACATGGCGTAGTTTGACACCTGCTCCCCAAACTTCGAATCTGGGAACGCAGCAGTAAACTTTTCGATTTCGGTCATGCGGCTCTTGGGATCCGTCTCGCTGGTAATCGCGTTGAATCCGGAAGTCTCCAAGAAGTCGCAGCTGTTTTGCGCGTTCGATTTCTCGTCGCTCACCTTGCGGCCAAAATCCTCGTCGCTCATTCCCTCGGGCTTGGTTTGCTTGGCAATCGCAATGCAAACCTCGCCACCTTTCGCGGCGTAATCCATCAGCTTCGAATTATTCTTGGCCTGCTGCGCCACGCTGGCCGCCGACACCAGAATGTCGAGGTTATGCGGGGATCCCGCGAGCGCCTTGTCGCCGTAGTCGAGCGCCTTTTGCAGGTCGCCCGTCGCCTGGTAAGCCTGCGAGAGTTGCCAGTTTCCGTATGCTACCGCCGCTGGATTGGCCGAGAACTTCTGCACGAACTCTCCGTACATCGCGAGCTTCTTTTGCGGATCCTGTTCGTTAGTGATGGCCTGCAGCGCATGGTCCTCGTCGGTGCCGGCCGCGATTACGATGCGGTCGACCTGTGCGCTTGCATAAGGAATAGAAACCGCGAAAGAGAGGAGAACAACAACCAGCAGTATCGAACCGCTGCAGCGCATCATAGCCCGCCTCCGATGTACGCGAGAATTAGGACCTCAAACTTCGAGCAGCAGGCGAATCCTAGCGCCGAACGCGGCCGCATGCAAGGGCCAAAGGCGTCAACCACAAAGGACACAGAGGATCACGAAGGAACCCGCGTCCGGTCTTAATTTTCCTTCGTGTACCTTCGTGCCCTTCGTGGTTGCCGGTTTTTGCGGAGTCCCTCCGTGGTGAATTTCTGATGCCTCCGCTAGAGTAGAAAGATGCGTGCCAGCTTCGGCCAGCGTCCCTTGCGCTTCGTTTTCGCGGCCAACATGATTTCCATGTTGGGCAGCGGGATGAATTCGGCCGCAGTCGCCTGGTACATTCTGCAGGCGACGCATTCCGAACAGGCCCTGGGCACGCTGGCTGTTCTGCAAACCATTCCTGCCATGCTGATGCTTCCCTTCACCGGCATCATAATTGACCGCGAAGACCGCCGGCGGCTCGTCATGTGGCTCGATGCCCTCCGCGCCGTGATCATTGCGGCGGTTGCCATCCTTGCGTTTCGCCATCGCGTGCAAGTCTGGCAGCTCTATTTGATGAACACGCTGGTCGCCGCCGGTTTCTGGATGTTTTGGCCGACCATCACCGCCCTTATTCAGGAACTGACTCCAGAAGATCGCTTCGTCCACTCCAACACGTTTTTGCTGGCGGGCGTGCAGGGCGGATGGCTCATCGCCGGGTCAGTTGTGGGCTTCATGTACAACCACATCGGTCTGGGCGGCGTTCTGCTGATCGACGTTTCGACCTATGTCGTTTCGTTTCTCTGCTACTTCGCGGTGCGCAAAGGACGTCACGTCGTGATGCACCCGGAAGAGCTGCGGGCAGACCTTGTGGCCGCAGAAAGCCAACTGCAGCGCTTCTGGCATGACATGCGCGAGGGACTGCACTTTCTCCGCGATCATCGTGCCGCTGTGATGCTCGGAATCAGCTGGGCTCTGTTTCTCGGGGCCATGATGACCGGAGGGATTCTCACGCCTTCGCTAAGCGAGCGCGTCTTTCATGCCGGACCCGTGGGCTACGGCTGGCTCAGTGCGGGATGGGGCACGGGAGCCTTCCTCAGCGCGATGTACGCCCCGCAAGCCATTGCTCTCCTCGGCGGCCGACGTGCCGTCGCATTCTCCATGGCATTGCTCTCGGTGGCGATGGTCTCCGCGCCTGTCTCCCGGTTCTTGATTCTCGCCATCGCAGCCTACTTCATCATGGGCACGGGGCGGGGTGTAGGCGGCGTCGCCATGAACACCAGCCTGATGGAAATGGTCCCTAAACATCTAATGGGCCGCGTACAGAATACCTACTATTTTGCCGGGACGTTCCTGCAAATCGTGCTCGCCCTCGCCGTAGGTACCGTTGCGCATCAGGTGAGCCTGGTGGCCGCCTTCGCGATCCTGGCGTGCGTGTATGGCATGTCGTTCGTAGCGGCGAGCTGGCCCGTAGACGTACCCGTCCCGGAAGAAATCGCCGTTGAGTAAGGCATCGTGCGACGTGGTCAACCACGGCCTCCGGCTGTTATTCTTACCCATTCGTAAGGAGCAATAATGTCCGCTGACCTACAAGGCCGAAATGCCGTCGTTTTCGGAGTCGCCAACAAGCGCTCCATCGCGTGGTCCATCGCTCAGGGATTGCACGCCGCCGGCATGAAGCTGGCCATCACCTACCAGAATGAGCGCCTGGAGCAGGAAGCGAAAGACCTCATCCTGTCCCTGCCCGGCGCCGAAGCCTACATGTGCGACGTCTCCAAGAACGAGGAAATCGACCGTCTCTTTGCCACACTCAAAGAGCGCCATGGCAAGCTGCACACACTCGTACACTCCGTCGCCTACGCTCCGGCCGACGAGATGAAGGGCGACTTCGTCAACACCACGCGGGAAGGCTTTCGCGTCGCCATGGATGTCAGCGTCTATTCGCTGATCGCCGTCGCGCGCGCCGCCGTCCCTCTGATGACCGAAGGCGGATCGATCATGACGATGACCTATTACGCGTCAGAGAAAGTCGTGCCTCGCTACAACGTGATGGCCGTGGCCAAGGCGGGACTCGAATGCTCGGTGCGCTATCTGGCCTACGAACTAGGCAAAGAACGAATTCGGGTGAACGCCATTTCCGCCGGCCCGGTCAAGACTCTCGCCGCGCGCGGCATCCCCGGCTTTGGCGACATGCTCAAAGGCCACGAAGAGCGCGCCCCGCTGGGCCGCCGTGTGGAAATCGAAGAAATCGGAAACACCGGAGTCTTCCTAGCGTCGGACGCGAGTTCCGGCATCACCGGCGAAGTGATCTACGTCGATTGCGGATTCAATATTATGGGATTTTGAGAACAGTTCTGTGTTCTCGTTCTCAGTGCCGAGGTAGGGTTCATCTTTGACGTGTGATAATTAGGATAATGCGAAACCAGCGCCTGACATTCGTTCTGTTCGCCGCCGCGATCCTGTTTTCGATGGTCCGCGAATGGAGCGCTCCCGTGGTGTGCGCAAGGAGTATTCTGCTGCCGTCCGTCGCGGCCCAAAGCAGACATTAGCGGCAGATCTTGATCCGCCGTCTGTTCTCGCCGTCTCGCTCCAGAGCAATCTCTACATCCCGCTCTCGCACGAGGCGGGGAAACTTCTCTCCCCACTCGATCAGCAGAATGCTGTTCTCCGAACGCAGGTCATCCAGCCCCAGCGTTTCCAACTCTCGTGGAGTGTCGATGCGGTAGAGATCGATGTGATAGAGATTGGCTCGCGGCCCGCGATACTCGTGCACCAGCGTGAAGGTGGGACTGGTGACGTCTTCTTCCGCTGCCGCCTCGAGGGCAGCGGCGATTCCTTTGACCAGCGTGGTCTTGCCTGCGCCCAGATCTCCGCACAGTAGCACTAACTTCGGCGGGGTGAGCAACTCTGCGAGCGTGCGCCCGAAGGCGATCGTCTCCTCCGCTGATTGTGTAGTGATTTCCCGAAGGATATTCTTCGTCTCCGCGTCCACGCGACCAGTATAAGTGGAAGAGCGGCGCTTCAGCGCCGCGTCAGCGGGTTCAACCTCTCCGGGCTTTAGCCCCTGAGGGCTCGCGACGCTGCGCTCGCCGGACAGCCGAGGCGGCTGTCCCTACATGTATCGATTAATACGTGGAGAATCCGCTGGACTTCATGCCCAGCAGTTTCCGATCCACCACGTGATCGAGCGAAGTCCGTAAGCGACGATGGTCCTCGTCCTCCAGAGCGACGAAGCGGAACGGCTGCTGCACGCCGTCCGACATCTTCCGCATGGGGCTGAGAACCTCGGCCATTCCGTGCACCGGCCCAGCCTGCGTCTGAAAGGCAACTTCGACGAAGTCGCCCTGTGCCAGAGATTGGGCCAGCTGCAGCAAGCCACCGGTCACGGAAATGGATTGGAGTTTAGCTTTAGTGCGGCGGCCGTCTTCTAAACGGATCGCAGCCAGGACGGAATCGCCTAGCTGGACCCGGGCCGCGCGCCGCGAAGGGT
>OBLW0100003623.1_pt1 | contig 11986 bp, 5 predicted proteins | sample 1520161 | NCBI WGS metagenome assembly OBLW01 (sample SAMEA3539309, study PRJEB22396) | soil metagenome | biome: tundra; feature: field; material: soil | place: USA | collected 2010-05 | depth 0.15 m
CACGGGCCGCTCCGGCGGATGATCCGGCAAATCCAGGGTGCAACGGATCTTCGCCTGTTGCAGGAACTCCATTCCGAACTGGCCGATGTAGGCCACCAGCTCCGGCAACGTGTTGTTGATCGGGTTGACGGCCCACACGGCGGCGTCCAATGACTTGATTGCCTCGCGCGCCGCCAGCAGGCCATCCTGCACTGTGCCGATGACGGCGTCCGGTTCGGGGCGCTGCTGCAACGCGAGTTCGAGCACCAGCGTTATCTGCGTCATGCTTGCGCCGAGATCGTCGTGCAAATCCTTGGCGATGCGCGCGCGCTCCTTGTTCAGCACCGCCTGCTGTTCCAACAACCGCATCCGTTGGCGCAGCCGACGGAATGAGACGTAACGCACCATGGCGATGACTGCGGCCGTGAATGTCACCACCAGCAGCGCGCGAAACCACCAGGTTTGCCAGAAGAACGGCCGCACAACGAAAGGCAGATGGAAACCCGTTTTATTCCACACGCCAGCCTCGTTACAGGCGGTGACTTCAAATTCGTAACGGCCCGCAGGCAAACGGGGATACTTGGTGCTCCTTTGCGTCCCAGCCTCGATCCACTCGGTGTCGAACCCTTTCAGGCGATAACGAAATTGAACGTTCTCCGGTGAGTTAAAGCTTAAGGCGGTGAACGCAAATTCAATCTTGGCGTGTCGCGGCGGCAATTGCAGCGGCTCGCCGGGCGCGTGCAGATCCATCAGCTTTGATTCGCCCGGCGTGCGGAGCGGGAATTGGCTTTCATATAGCGCAACGAGGTGGTCGTCCATCTTTACCTCCTTCACGAACACCGCCGGTGGAATCGGATTGTCACGAATCTTGTCCGGCTGCACCGTGAGCACTCCTTTGCGGGTGGCAAACCAAAGCTGGCCGTCGTTGCCGCGCCAGGCCGTGGGACTGTTTTCATAGACCGGTTGCAGGCTCGGCAACCCCTCGCCTCGACCGTAGGCGTTGGAATGAAGATGCGTGCTGCGCCCCTCTGCCACGTCCACCAACTCCTCCAGCCGCACTTGAAACAACCCGTGATTGCCGGTCAGCCACAATCCGCCCTGGCCATCGGAAAGCATCTGCGAAACATAGTCACCATATAATCCCTGGGTCGTGGTGATCCGCGAGTAGTGTCCGTCATGCCAGCGACCGATACCCCAGCCGGCGTAGCCAATCCAAAGACTTCCATCCGCCGTCGTATGCAGACAACGCACTGAAAATGGTGGCCCTTTTTGGGCGGCCAATTCATTGACGACGGTGCGTCCCTGGATACGCAGAATCTGGCCGTCGGAAGTCCCCGCCCAGATTGTTCCATCAACGCCCTCGGCCAGGGCGCGGATTGCGCGCACCCTGACAGGCAACTGTAGTTCATGAAATTCCCCGCCCTTGAATAACCACAGACGGCCGGGCGTATCCGTCGCGATCCACAAATCTCCATTCACAGCTTGCAGCAACGAACGCACATTCTGGCTGCCAAAACCTTCGCGCGGCCCCCATCTTTGAAATTTTCCGGCTTGCCAGCGCTGGAGCGCGCGATCACGTGTACCAATCCAAACCCCTCCCTCCCGGGCGGGAGCGACGCAACAGACATCGCCGCCGAGCCAGCCTTCCGCACCGGACATTGTCTCCCATTCATGGTCGCGCACGCGTGCCAGTGAACCATTTTGCAGGGCCGCCCACACCCAACCTTCCGTATCCTGACAGACCGAACGCACGGATTCAAAAGGCAGGCCGGCTTTCGTGCCGATCAAATCCATCGCCCGGGGACGCAGCAGATTCAATCCGCCGCCCGCAGTGCCGACCCACAGATTGCCCTCACGATCTTCCATCAGCGCAGTTATTTCGGGATGCGAAACCGCCACATGTTCGAGTTCGTTTCCCTTCAAGCGCAGCAGTCCGCTCGCCCCTGTGCCAATCCACAATGCTCCGGTATGATCTTCCAGCATCACCTGCACCGTCACATGCTCCGGCAACTTCACGAGTTCCTGCGGTTCGCCTCCTTCGGTGTATTTCATCACCCGTGTGGCCGTGCAAATCCACATGCCACCCGAACGCGCGGCGGCCAGATGCACCGGGCCAGAATCCAGCGTCACCAAGGTTTGCCAGCGGCCCGCACGAAAGATCCCCGCATGCGGCCCGCACGCGAACCACAGTTGCCCCTGTCCGTCCGTGGCCAGACAGATATTGCCGCCCGCTGGCAAACCCTCGTTCGTTCCAAAACGCTCCACCTTGTCTTCCCGGATGCGACCAACCTCGTTTCCATAAACGAACCAAACGCCAGCCTCGTTATCTTCGGCCACGGCAGTCACCCTCGAATAGGCGAACCCATTTGTCGCGTCGAATACGTGTGCGGCCTTCTCACCCACTCGAATCACCGCCCCACGATCCATCACCAGCCAGAGCCGCCCGCCCCGGTCCAGATACATCGTTCGCACGACGTGGTTGGGCACTTTTGGAAGATGGGTTGTAGAAAATTCCTCGAAACGTTCGCCATCAAAGCGCATCAGCCCACCCAGAGTTGCGACCCATAAATGACCGTCACTCGTCTGCGCCACGCCCGTCACGTTGTTGTCCGGCAAACCTTCGTCCGTCTGCCAAGTGCGGGTCAGCCAGAGGTTCGCCGACGAGTTCTTATCCTCGCCATTTAACGCTCTTGCCGGTTGGGCAACGCCGCCAATCAGCACCACATAAACAGCGCAAATGCCTGCGCGAAAAAATTTCGTCCAGTTGGACACGAGCCAAATCTATTTCGTTTGGAGGCCAACTCAAGCCTAGACTGAAAACCGGAAAATCTTTGATGACATGGTGCAGACAGCAGGCCTGAACCTGCGAACTTTAGTCCATGGCCTTTTCATTTAGCTGAACACGACTTGTTTTCTCGTCTTGCTTTACCAACAAGGTGACTGGCGACTAAAAATGGTTTGTTGGTGCAATTTCCTAAAATCGTTTCCATCACGGAAACCATTTCAAAGATCACAGCGTGCGCCTCTTGGTGCGTGGCAAACTCGCAGCGATGGATCAGCTCAATCAAGGGTGGTTTACTGGGCTTGCACTCGATAGAAACGGGTGTGGCCGGTGGCCGGCTCGTTGATGGATTTGACCGTGTTGTCACCGGCAACGCCGCCAAGCGGACTCCAAACCGCGTCCATCAGATCATTTTTATACTGCACTTGATAGTTGAACCCGGATTGAGTTGGGAATGAGATGACAATGTTGGTGCCGGTTTGAGTTGCGTTGATGGCAAAGACCGGGACCAGCATGAGGAAGTTCGCATTACAATCTTGGGTGGCAGTGCTGGGTCTGCCGAGTCGCAAAGTATTCGTGGAGCCATTGAGCGAGACAGTCACGAGATTGCCGGCACTGTCTTTTAAGGGGATATAATTATAGCTTTCCCAGGCTGTTTTTGTGATGGAGAACGTGCCAAGCAAGTTCGTCGTTTGAGTGGTTGTGCCCCAGCCGCCAGTTACTTGAGAAAGCGTGCATGTAGTTGCGCTACCTCCCGCAGCCAGACGTGCATAAATGTTATAGCTGCCTGCCGGATAATGTCTGGTGTAATTCGCCCATGCTCCAGGGCTGAAGTATCCTATGCTGTAATCCGAATAACCAGTCCCTTGGTATTGCGACCTGACAGCATCTCCATTTACTTCCGTATCCATGCCATTGGGGCGATAGAGATCCGTTCCGGCAAAATTCACCTGATGGGTGTCCACATTGGTAATGGCGCTCAAACCGGCATAGGCATTGGTTTGCGGCCCATCAAAAAATTGTCCGCCGCCGTAATTAAAATCCTCCGCTTCCCATTTATAACTTGCGGCGTTGAAAGTATCGAATGAATTGGTCGTCGCAACGATGTTCCCTTGAGCGTCTGTAACAGTGATCACCGCGGTGTAGAGCGTGTTCGGCAGCAAGGATGGACAACTGACATTCCAATTGTTGGTTGTGCCATTGAACAGGAGATTGGTCGCGAGCACGCCATTCAAAGTGATTACAACGTTGTTGGTGGAAATGCCAAAGCCCGAAGCAACATTAAAGGCAAGCGTGTTGGTGGATTGGAACAGGTTTGTGCCATTCGGATAAACGGCGGTGATGTTGGGAATTCCGGGACCCGTGTAGCTGAACGAGGCCTGGAACGTCTTCCCCAGCGAGCCGTTGACATTGACTAAGAAGATGATTTGCGGCGAAAGTTGCAGAATCGTCACTCCGGCGTCGGCGGCCAGGAGACCGGAAGCCGACCGGTTCAGAGTCACGGTGATGGAACTGTTGTTGGTTTGCGTGGGATCCGAAACTCCCACCAGGAGGTTGGTGGATTGTTCCAAAGTAATGACCGAAGCTTTGCCGTTCACGGAAATCAAGTCAGCGGAGCTGTTCCCGTTGGTCCAGAAATTCGCCGCCACGATTCCCGGCGTCGTTTTTTTCACGGCCTGGACAAATGGCGTGTTGGTCAGGATGACGATGTCCGGGTTGAGCGCGTAGTTGCTGACACTGGTGGCGGTCATGTTGGGCAGAATAACATAGGCATAACTCGCGTTGGTTGGTTTTAGCCCGTGATTGAACCAGAGTTTCAGATAGTTGTCCGTGCGGCTCGTGCCGTCGTCACCCGCGTTGATTTGCGACCACGAACCGCTGTTCGCGACGAAAGTCGCTTGTAAATTTGACACGCCGGCGGGGAAATAATAACCGCCCGTGCCGCTCAAGGCGCACCAAGACGACGTGGCGCCGGGCAGATTTGAACTCCAGCCGACCGTCGGCGTTATGGCGGTTCCGTTTAACGTGAAACTGCCGGTAATTGGAGACCCCAACCGGCGATTCTCGGCTGTGGTGTGGACCCCCCCTGAATCGCCGCAGGTAATCCCCGCGCCGAGACACACAATTTCGTTGTCGAACATGAACCAGGATTTTTTCCCATACAGCGCGATTTGATACGGGTGCAGCGACATGCCGGCGACGCCATAAGTATTTGCAACCTGCGCTCCTCCAACCCAATTCTGGTCCGACGTTTTGGCTTCATGGTAGGAATTGCTGAGGGTATTGGTTTCGGCGGTCGTCCCCGGCAGGTGATACGGATCAACCGTGGGCCAAAAATCGCTGTTAAATTGATTTTCTGTGTTGCCGATGTAAAGATAGGTCATGCCATCCCCTTGGAACCAGCCGCGCAAATTCCCGCTGTTGATGGATTCGTAATTAGCGATGCGGGTTGAAGACATGCTGATGCCAAAGCCAAAGCCGCTGCGCAGCGCCACCACCCGGTCCATGCTCGCAAAATGGAATTGCCCCGACGCCAGGCGCGGCGAGTTTGCAAAATTGGTCAACGCCGCCGCCGTGGCCGCAGGGGCAAACTGCGCGATCTGCCGCATGGCGGAAAGAGCGCCCGCGCCGTCACCGGATTCCGTTTCGTATGACCACGAAACGGCGCGCCCGCGCACCATGTCCATCATCACGCCGTTGTAGATCAGCGGTTCAAAGGAATTGACGGCCCAGTTAAAAACATTGGTCAGATTGGGATCCGTGATCTGCCATGTTGAACCTTGCAGCAAGTTCACTATCTCCGGGATGTCGCCGAGCAAAACCAGGCCGTAATGACCATTGTAGGCGATGGTTGAATGAAAGACGAACGAGCCATCGGTGTAAAATCCGTCGCCGCTGGTCACATAAAGAAAAACCGGACTCAAGTTGGCCTGCGCCGAGGATAGCTTGTCGCTGTTCTTGCCGAGAATGCCGCGTATGGCCACGACCAGCACCTTGTCGGAGGTATTGGCGCCGGTCATCCAGCCGTAGGTCGCGCCGGGACCTCCGGGACTGAAGCGATCCACCGCGGCCAGGTAATTTGTAATCTGCGTCCCGGTCAACGTGGGATACAACAACACCATCGTATCATTCAAGGATTGGGGTCCGCTGATTTCCCAATGAAACCAGTTGTTATACTCCGTCGCGCTCGTGGTGTAGACATTTGCATTCATCCAATCCAAACCGCTGGCCACGACATTTGCGAGATTGGTGTTGCCTTGCAGGGAACACCCGGGCGTCGCCCACGCCAGCGCCATGGCCTGCAACCGGTCGTAAGTGGAAACGATGTTCGCGGACACGGAGCCGAACTGCAGATCGCTCCATAAATAAGTGCGGGACTTATTGGTGTTCATGCTGTTCCAGTAACTATTCGCGGTGTTCGCAATACTGGAAAGGCTGCCGCCGTCGTTGATCAAGTTGGTCTGCCAGGTCAGGCGCAACGTGTCAAACTGGTCGGCCCGCGAACTCGTCACCACGGTCAGGAAAAGGAACAGGGCCACGATCCGAGCGCGCATTATTTTCCACCAGCGGAATGACGGGCGGTCGAACACATTTGCAGTTTTGAAAAGTGAAGTCATGTCAGGTTCCATGAAACATTTTCAAAGGGCGTCAGCGCGATGATTGAGATTGAAAGAAAAGATTTGAACATATCGATGTTTCCTTTATTGAAGCCAGAGGACCGGTTGTGTGATGGCGATGTTACGACGGACTTCCGCATCGGTTGGATCAGGGGACAGCTTTGTCCAAAGTTCCAGATATTTTGGTTTGTGAAGCGCAAGCCCGGCAAACAGCCGGCTCGGTTGCCGTGCTGGCCAGCTGTCCCAAGCCTGGATATCCGGCGGGTATGGCCATTTTGATTTGTCGGCGAGATACGGGCAAAGAAACTCCATGGCAAGGGCAATCCCGCGTCCGTCGGCCAACTTGAAGCTCCAAAGATTTTCGTTCGGCGTTGAAAGTACCTGACAAAGTGTGGCCATATTGTCTAGTTGGAAGATTGAAATTCGGTTTGCGTCGTTCGCACGAATCAACCGCAACTGAAGCAGTTGCGGTTGATCCCGAAATAAACTCACGTCTCCGAAATAATCAGGCGATTTTGCGGCGCAAACCAAACAGCATCAGTGTTCCCGCGCCGACCAACGCAATGACGGAAGGCTCCGGCACCGGTTGTGATAGCGCGTTGAACTGCGCCTGAACCTGGCTGCCGGTTAATTGGGAATTCCAAGTGGCCAATTCGTCAAATGATCCTTGGGGTGAGGAATTTAACGCGCGTCGGTTGCCGAGCGTCAACGTTCCGCCGTCACCCACCTGGGTGGTTGAGGTAAAAGCAGTAAATGGCACGAGGGTGTTGTCGCCCGCGACGAGCGTGCCGCCCACTGAACCGATCCACCAATTGACCGTGTCGCTGGTGGGGGTCGCGCCGTTAAAATTCCACGTGGCCGCAAAATAATACCAAGTGCTTAGAGTGGGAGCGGGCAGGAAAGTTGCGCTGGAAAAAGAATGGTTGCCGACCTTAAATTGGAAAGTGCCAGCGCTGAAATCAAGCGCCAGAGCGCTGACCACCGTGCCACTTGAACCCGCTGTGCCGGAGGTATTTTCACCATCTGAGAAAAAATACCCTGTGCCGCCTGAACCAGTGCTTGTCAGGTTAAAGAGAAATGAAAATGAGCCGCTGCCGGTGGTTGTGCCGGCACCGTTGATGATGTTCGGACTGGTGAGCGTGTAACCAGAACTGCCATTTCCAACATGGAGTGCATCGTTGGCATTGGCGGAATAATCACTGGCGAAACCGGTGCTGGTGCCGGCGGTAGTGAACGTGCCCGAGCCAACACTCGCGCTCAGGGCATTATCAAAATTGAAATAATACGTCGGGCTTTGGCTGTTTACGGTGGATTGATAATTGGCCATGTCCGCGCGAACCGACACGGCGGCGAACAGGAGACTGAGGGCTACTGTGAGTTGCTGTTTCATAAAGAGGCTCAAGGGTTTTGTTTTATTACTCGTTAACGATTCCAAGTCTTTCCCGGTTGACTGCCGTTGAACTTAACAAAACATTATCATTCCTCGACGAATACCACCACCCCTCTTTGGAGGGGTGCATTAAGGCCTGGAATGTGTTAACATGGAATAGAAATGTTGCAATGGGCGTTTCGGAATCAGAGATGCTTTCACAAGGCTCCCTGCTCCCGCCGATGCTTGCTTGGAGACATAGACCCATGCCGGTCTTGCGTCTTGGGGTCAAACTGGTTTGCAGCCTTCGCACGCTGGTCGGCTGTAGCGGCCCTCCTCAAGTTCTGGGCTGCTCCCGCAAAGGCCTGGCGCAGCACATTGTATTCTTCCGACTTAAACCGATTTTTCATTTTGCCACTGGATTTTCAGGACAATCCGCTCAAAAATGTCGCGGCATCACTCGTTATTGGTTGGCAATGAAACACTTTCACAGAGCGTCAGTGCGTCGTCGTGAATGATTTGAAAATTAAAGTGAAGTCTCAGGGCTTTTGCGGGATGCCGCTGGTGGTATTGCCGTTTTTTTCTTTGCCGTCCCTGCCGGCGTCGCGATTGCTCGCCCAAAATGAAAGGCTGCAAACCCATGGCTGCGCCTTCGCCCATTTTTTCAGTTCCTTCGCATCGTCTTGCGTGAAAATTTCACCGCGTTCATCGTTCTGGCCAATCATCGGTGTGAGGCCGATCTGAATCTCCGGGTCAATTTTCCCGCACTGTTCATGAGCCTTGAGTGCGCTGGCGATGGAAACGTCGCTCATCTTTTTACCTTTGGAAAAGTGCGCGCCAAAATCCATCGTCATCACGTTGGCGGAATGAACCTTCACGCCTTTCGCTTTTGCGTCCACAAGAAGTTGTTGCGCATTGTCAGGAATGCCATCCGGGTCAACCGGCAATGTGTAGGAAATAATCAGTCCCGGATTTTTTGCCTGTAGTTTGGCGAGAACGGCATTGCGCCGTTGGTTGACATCCAATTTGGACAAGGCATCACCTTCAATGTCGAAATCCAGCCAGGTCAACTTATAGCGGTCAATGACGGACTGATATTTCGCTTCCAGTGCCGCTGCGTTGGGTTCGACAATGGCCAGTTCGTTCCGCCACCACCAGCGAAGGAAACAATCACATCGCCGCCACGTTTGCGAATTGCACTTATCTGGTCGGCATACAGATTCGTTTCCATCGAAAAACGTCCGTCCCACGCCGGATTCTTATGATCGCCGGAAATAATAAAGGCGATGGTATATAATTTCTGGCCGCAGGCGTCGTCGCATTGCGTGATCTGAAAATTGTCATCTGCGCCAATATACATATAGGGTGCAAATATCTTTGAAGGCCAGTCGGCACTGAACGCAGTGACGACCGAACCCAAAATAAGAAGGGTAACAATGAGGTTCATGGTGAATATTTAACGGTGCTTCATGCAGGTGATTAATCAAAATCGCATGGATTTACATCAGCGTCATCCCCCTCCAAAGAGGGGTGGTTGACGGCTGGCGGATTTGTTCAATTGCTACAAAAAATATGAAAGAATTTGATAGGCGCGATTTTCTAAAAACCACGGCAATGGCCGGAGCGGTTTTGTTGTTCGAAGGAAAAAGCATGGTGACTTACGCCGGGGAGTCCGTAAATGTGCCCGGCAAAATTCGCGGCGTAAATCTCGGCGGCTGGCTCGTGCTTGAAAAGTGGATGGTGCCGGACATTTATCACGACACCGATGCACCGGATGAATACAGCCTTTGTCTTGCCTTGGGAGATCGGGCCAAGAACCGGCTGGACCGTCATCGTGAGACTTTTATCACCGCCGAGGATTTTCGCTGGATCAAAAAATGCGGACTTAACGCCGTGCGTTTGCCCGTCGGTTATTGGGCCCTCGAAGCGCCGAAGCCGTTTGTTGCATCGGGTCAATTCATAGATTTCGCGTTGGAGCAGGCGCAGTGCAATGGCTTGAAATTGCTTTTGGATTTGCACGGTGCGCCCGGCAGTCAAAACGGCTGGGACCACAGCGGGCGGAGCGGGCCAATCAACTGGCCAAAGGACCCCAAAAACATCCAGGAGACCTTGCGCGTCCTCGAAAGCTTTGCGCAAAAATATGGAAAACACCCGGCACTCTATGGGATTGAATTGTTGAATGAGCCGCGCAATGTCGTGCCGCTGGAAATCCTTCAGCAATTTTATCAGGATGCCTACGCGCGTCTTCGCAAATATCTTGATCCGCATGTCGCCATTGTCTTTCACGATTCATTCCGCCCCTTCGCCTGGAAAAAATTCATGCAGGAACCGGCGTTCACCAACGTAATTTTGGACACGCATCTCTATCAATGTTTCAACGAAAAAGACAAGATCCGCAACGCGCAGGAACAGCTTGAGTTCTCCATCAACCGCAAGGAGGCGCTCGACGAGATGCAACGCGAGGAACTGCCTACGATTGTCGGCGAATGGTCGCTGTCATTGCCGGAAAAGGCGATGCATGGGCTGTCGCCGCTCCAGATTACATCAGTCAAACGGGCCTACGCCGACACGCAACTTTTGAATTACGAGGGAACCTGCGGCTGGTTTTTTTGGAGTTACAAGCTCCAGCATGCTTCCGAATGGAACTTCCGTTATTGCGTGGAACGCGGCTGGCTGCCCGGAAATTTTGCGATTTGAAATTCCGGAGGCTTGCAAATTCAGGCTGCGACTGCCGCGAATTTTTGTATCCGTCTGAACGGCCACGGCTAGTTTCCGGCGCTGGATTGTGAGATCATGGCGGCATTGCTCCGCCGTGCCAGACGCGCGCCTCCACCCGGATGCCAAATACCCTCAATTGTCGGGACCCCTTCAAGGTGTTTGTTCAGTGTAATGGAATGGGATGCCTGCTTGATAGAGCTTCAGTTGTGAGCGAATGGCATCGGCCAGCGCGGTGTTGGACTGCGTCCCGGCCACCTGCAGGGCGCGCTTCCCGGTTTCCACCGCTTCGGGAAATCGCCCAGCCTCGGCGTAAGCGGCGGCCAGGGTGCGAAGAACGGCCGGATTTCCATCACGCGTAAGCTGATTCGCCCGTTGAGCCAGTTCCACCGCCTTGTTGCCGTTGCGCAGCGAAGCCTGCGGACAGGTTGCCAGCACCCATGCCAGGTTATTTAGGGTTTGCACGTGGTCGGGATTGATTTGCAGCGCCTTTTGGAAATGGGCGATCGCTTCGTCCACAGCGCCCTTTTGGAGCAGCGCGTTGCCGAGGTTGTTGTAGGCATCCGCATAGTTGGGATTGATTTGGATCGCCTTTTGGAAATGCACAATCGCTTCGTCCAAGCTTCCCTTTTCGAGCAGAGCGTTGCCAAGGTTGTAGCGGGCTCCCGCATAATCGGGATTGATTTGTAGTGCCTTTTGGAAATGCACAATCGCTTCGTCCACGGCGCCCTTTTGGAGCAGCGCGCCACCAAGGTTGTTGTGGGCTTCCGCGTCATCGGGATTGAATTGCAGCGCCTTTTGGAAATGCGCAATCGCTTCGTCCACAGCGCCCTTTTTGAGCAGCGCGTTGCCGAGGTTGTTGTGGGCTTCCGCATAGTCGGGATTGAATTGCAACGCCTTTTGGAAATGCGTAATCGCTTCGTCCACGCTTCCCTTTTGGAGCAGCGCGTTGCCGAGGTTGTAGCGGGCTTCCGCATAGTCTGGATTGATTTGGAGCGCCTTTTGGAAATGCGCAATCGCTTCGTCCACAGCACCTTTTTGGTAGAGAGCGTTGCCGAGGTTGTTGTGGGCTTGCGCGTCATCGGGTTTGATTTGCAGCGCCTTTTGGAAATGTGCAATCGCTTCGTCCACGCTTCCCTTTTGGAGCACAGCGTTGCCAAGGTTGTAGCGGGCTTCCACGTCATCGGGATTGATTTGGAGCGCCTTTTGGAAATGGAAGATCGCTTCGTCCACATTGCCCTTTTGGAGCAGCGCACCGCCTAGGTTGTTGTGGGCTTCCGCATAGTCAGGATTGATTTGCAGCGCCCTTTGGAAATGGGCGATGGCGTCATCCACGCTGCCCTTTTGGAAGAGAGCGTTGCCGAGGTTGTAGTGGGCCTGCGCGTAATCGGGCTCGATTTGCAATGCTTGTTGGAAATGGGCAATAGAGCCGTTCGTTTTTCCATTCTGGAGCAAAACGTAGCCGAGGCCGTCGTGCGCGACGGCGCAATCGGGATTCCCAGATCGGAAGAGCGTCGTGTAGGG
>OBLW0100003625.1_pt1 | contig 11983 bp, 13 predicted proteins | sample 1520161 | NCBI WGS metagenome assembly OBLW01 (sample SAMEA3539309, study PRJEB22396) | soil metagenome | biome: tundra; feature: field; material: soil | place: USA | collected 2010-05 | depth 0.15 m
GGTCCAATCTGAAGATCGCGGTTCGCAGCCGCGATGTCGTCAGCTGCGCCGAGCCCGCCAGCCCGCATCGGGTCACAGACGTCACGGCGCCGACGAGCTTTCGCGCCGCGGTGGCGCTGACCGGTGCCGCGCCGTTCCTCCTGGAAGCCGTCGGCTGGCCGAGCGCGTTACCTGCTCTTGGCGACGGTCTCGATCGCCGCGCGCAGCTGGCTGCGGGTCGGCTGCAGGGCGAGATCGAGCTCACGAGCGAACGGCAGCACCGCCCCATCCGGACGGGTGACCCGTTTCGGCGGCGCGATCAGGTGCATCTCCTCGGCGGCGGTGGCCAGGATCTCGCCGCCGATGCCGCAGGTCCGGTTGGAGTCGTCGACGACGACGAGCCGGCCGGTCCGCTCCAGGGACGCGGCCAGCCCCGGCCAGTCGAACGGGTACAGCGTGCGAGGGTCGAACACCTCGACCGAGATCGTGTCCGCGAGCTCGTCGGCGACCGCGAGCGCGTCGTGCACGAGATGTCCCACCGCCACCACCGTCACATCGCTGCCCGGGCGGTGTACGCGGCCGACGCCGAGCGGTACCGGCCCGAGCGCGCCGAAGTCGACGTTCTCCCGGCGAGGCACGGCGCCGGCCGGTGCGAAGACGATCACCGGGTCGTCGTCACGGATCGCGGTGACGAGCAGGCCGTAGGCATCCGTCGGCGTGGCTGGCACCACGGTCTTGACGCCGACGTGCGCGAACAGGCTGTACGGCTGGTCGGAGTGCTGCCCGGCCCAGCCCGCGCGGGACCCCGAGCTGGGCAGCACGTAGGTCACAGGGACCTTGATCTGGCCGCCGGACATCAGGGAGAATTTGTGCGCCTGGTTGGCTATCTGCTCGAACACCAGGAACAGCAGTGCCGGAATCTGGAACTCGACCACGGGCCGGGAACCGGACATCGCGGCGCCGGTCGCGAAGCTGGTGAATGCCTGCTCCGAGATCGGCATGTCGAGGACGCGCTCCGGCCCGAACCGCTTGAGCAGGTTGCTGGTGAGGTTGCTGACCGCCACGCCGATGTCCTCGCCGAGCACGAACACCGCCGGGTCGCGTTCCATCTCGTCGGCCAGCGCCCGGTTGAATGCCTTCAGGTAAGACAGAATCGGCATCAGCCTGTTCCCGTCCGGCCGCGCAGGCCAGTCGCGTAGAGGTAGTCGAGGGCACCGGCCGGGTCAGGTTCCGCACTGGCGTGCACGAACCGCTCGGCCTCGTCGAGCAGCGCCTCGATCTCGGCGTCGATCTGCGCGCGCAGGCCTTCCGGCACCCGGGCCGCCTGAATCTGCACGGGATCACGGGCCGTGCCCGCGGCCACCTCCTCGTCCGTCCGGTACCGCGGGCGGACGGCGTACTCCCAGGTGTGATGCGCGTCGAACCGGTACGTCAGGCACTCAAGGAACGTCGGCCCGTCCCCCGCCCGAGCCCGGGCCACCGCCGCGGACGCCGCGGCGAGCACTGTCTCCGGGTCCATTCCGTCCACCGTCTGCGCCGGGATTCCGAACGCCTCGGCGCGGCCGGTGATGGTTCCGGCGGTCGCGTTCTCGACCCGCATCGTGGTGGCGAAGCCGTTGTTCTCGCAGACGAAGATCACCGGCAGATGCCACAGCGACGCCAGGTTCAGCGCCTCGAGCAGCACGCCCTGGTTCACCGCGCCGTCGCCGAAGAACGTGACGGCGACGAGGTCGCGTCCGGCCCGCCGGTGCGACCAGGCCGCCCCGGTCGCGATCGCGGCCGAGGCTCCGACGATGGCGTTGGCGCCGCAGATCCCCGCGCTGACGTCGGCGGCGTGCATCGACCCGCCCCGGCCGCGGTTCAGCCCCGTCTGGCGGCCTGCCAGCTCAGCGAGCATCCGGCTGGGATCGGCGCCCTTCGCCAGCACGTGTCCGTGGCCGCGATGGGTGCTGGTGATGAGATCGTCTGGCCGCAGCGCCGCGCAGACGCCCGCCGCGATCGCCTCCTCGCCAAGGTAAGGGTGGATACCCCCGGCGATAACGCCGCTGCGCACCATCTCGATCGCCCGCTGCTCGAACCGGCGGATCAGTCGCACGGTCCGGTACAGGCCGGCCCGGTACTGGTCGGCCCGGTACTGGTCGGCTGAGTCAGCCATGACCGCCTCTCCCGGCCGTTCCGGCCGTCGCTACGCCGCCGGCACCCGGTCGCCGATGGCGGCGAGGATGCCGTCCCACAGCCGGGCCCGGGCCGCGAGGGCGAGGTTGATCGTATCGGCGCACTCCGCCCACTTGGCGTCGTCGTCCCCGCAGAGGTCCGCGAGCATCTGCATCGCCATCGGCGTATGCTGCTCGCCGTCGACCTCGATATGACGAGCCAGGTAGTCGACGAACGTGCCGAGCGATCCGAGGCGCTCGTTGACGCCGACGACCTGCTGGAACATGTCAGGGATCAGGTCCTCGCGGCCGAATGCGAACGCCGCGGCCTGCGCGTGCACCGGCGCGCTCCCGATCAGGCCCCAGGTGAGCCGGACGAACTCGGCCGCCGGCGGCGGCACGTTCGCATCGTCGAGCGCCTCGAACACGGGCTGCTTGCGCCGGAGCCGGTCGATGAAGTCCGAGATCACCGAGGTGTCGGCGCCGGCCTGAGTCATCCCGGCCAGGTAAAGCTCGAAGTGACTGATGAAACCGGCGCCGAGCTCGTCGCTCTCCTCGACGAGCACGATGTCGTTGATGAGCCGGCGGCTGCCGGTCGGGCCGGTCGGGACCCACGGCAGCTCGACGCAGGTCAGGTTGCGCTGCAGCGACTTCAGCAGCGACATGAAGTCCCACACGGCGAACACGTGGTGCTCGGTGAACGTGCAGATGGCGTCATGGCTGTCCAGCGCGGCATAGATCGGATGGGTGACGACCCGGTTGCGGGCTTCGGTGATCTGGCTCTCGAGACGGTCGATCCCCGGGTGCCGCTGCCCCCAGTCATAACGAGACATGCAAAAGCCTCCTGTGTTGGTGTCCGCTCATCCGGACGTGTCGGGGTTGCGCCACAAGACCGGGCAGAACTGCGGGTCGGCGTAGTCAGGACGGCCATCGGGAAGCCGCCGGACCAGCACGTCGTGGTTGTAGGCGAGGGTCTCGCCCGTGCTCAGCACGTATCGGCGGTAGGCGTTCTCGCCGTCCTGCAGGTGGAAGGAAACGGCCCGGCGCGGACGGTCGCTCCGGTTGGCGGCACTGCCGTGGTAGATCCGGCAGTGGTGAAAACTCATGTGACCCTTGGGAATGATTATCGGGACCTTGACGACCCCGGCGTTGTTATAGGCGGCGTTCTCCGCCAGCACACGCTCCAGGTCGCCGCGCTCCCGCTCCGCGAAATGCCTGGTCATCGAGTCATCCCGGCTGATCTCCCGCCAGCGGTGGCTGCCATCGATCATCGTGATCGTGCCCATCTCCTCGCCACAGTCGTGGAACGGGATGAACGCGGTCAGCATCCGGTCCGACGTTGATGTCGACCAGTAATGCTTGTCGAAGTGCCACGGCACGATGTTGCTCGGCTCGGTGGCGATCGGTGGCTTGAGGATCAGCGTCGACTGGAACACGCGGATCTCGCCGGCCTGCGCCAGCCGGGCCGCCACGGCGCCGATCAGGGGCTTGCCGAGGATCTTCGCCAGGCCCTCGTGCTCATAGTGGACGTAGTCGTTGTGCCGCTGCACGTCGCCGTGGGACGGCTCCCAGTAGGCGAGCCGCTGCGGCCGCACCGGCAGGGTGCGATCCCGCTCGCCGGCGTAGTACCGCGTGCTCGCCGCGACCAGCTCGTCGACCTCGTCGTCGGTGAACAGCTTCTTGCTCAGGTACCAGCCGTGCTCGGCGTAAAACTCGACATCGTCATCCGACGGCAGCAGGGCGTATTCCTCGTCCGTCAGCATGAAGGGAGTTGCGATGCTCACCAGTCGTGCTCTCCTGTCGGTTCCGGTCAGACCCTGCTCGGATCGGCGGTGTTGCGGATCTCGGCGAGCTCGCGCTCCTTGGCCGCGTACAGCGCCGGGATGTTGCTCGTACCGAAGGTGCGCGCGCCGTGCCGGTCGATCAGCTCGATGAAGTACGTACGCCGGATGTGCGTCGATTTAGCGAAGATCTGGTACATCTGACCCCAGTGATCTCGGTCGACCAGGATGCCGAGCGGGCGCAGCGCGCCCACATCGAGTTCGGTCGCGCCCAGGCGCGGTGCCAGCACGTCGTAGTAGCTCGACGGCGTCGGCGCGAACTCAACGCCCCGGTCGGCGTACGTGCGGACCGCGCGCACGATGTCGTCCGTCAGGAACGCGACGTGCTGCACGCCAGCGCCGTGGTGCCAAGCCAGAAAGTCGTCGATCTGGCCGGGCCGGCGGCTGATGTCCGGCTCCATGAACGTGAATGTGACCCCGCCGGAGGGACTCTGCACGACCTTGCTGCGCATGCCCTGCTCGCCGACCTCGATGTACTCCTCGAACGTGACGGCGAAGCCGAACGCTCGCTCGTGCCGGGCGATCGTGGCGTCAAGCTCGCCGACCGGCACGCACACCGCCGCGTGGTCGATGACGCGCAGCAGCCCGTCCTCGGCGGCCGCGTCAGCGTCAGGCACCATCTCGATCGCCCCGGGCAGGAAGCTCGTGTCGGCGCCATGGCGCTCAACCAGGCGGTACACGACGTCGCCGAAGCCCGCCACGTCCGCGGTGACGACCGAGGTAGCGCCGTCCGCCCAGGTACGCGGATTGCTCAGACCGGTGCCGCCGCCATCGACGGCCTCTTTGAACGCGGCGGCGGCATCGTCGGTGCTGAACGCCGTGACGGCGGCGCCGTCACCGTGCGTGGCCACGAACTGGCTGGCCGGATGGTTGGGCTGCAGGCCCGAGGTCAGCAATATCCGGATGTGGTGCTGTCCGAGCAGCACGCTGCGCTGCCCCGGCAGCCCTGTCTCTGGCCCGCCGTGCCCGTAAACACGGAAGCCGTAAGCGGTGCACAGATATTGTGCCGCCTGACGCGCATCACCCACATAGAACTCGATGTGGTCCATGTTGAGGACATTCATCGCTTACTTCCCCTTCAGCTTCATGTGGTGCTGGTCACGAGAATGGCGGCGGCACGGTCCCTGTCGCCGTCGGTCACCCCAAGGTCGACGCACACGACCAGCGCCTGGTCCGCGTCCGCGTCCTCGATCAGCGCCGCGGCTATGTCCAGTCCGGCGCCGAGTCCGCCGACACACACGATCGGCCCGGTCAGCCGCCATCGCGCGGCCAGGTAACCGGCCACAGCGTTCGGCACGGACTGGAAGAACAGCAGCGGGCCTACGCGCTGGCCAAGGTCCACCGCGCGGGCGACGTGCGTCGCGCTGCTGACGTCGCCGAGCGCCGTCACTATCACGATGGCGGTGACACCGTCCTGTCCCGTCGGCTCGGGACGACGGCGCAGGACCCGGTCGGCCGTCTCGGCCAGCAGCGGGCTGAACGTGGACTCGATAAAACCGGCGAGCGGCTTGACGTCGGCGTCCGTGTCCGTCTCGGGCCAGCACGCGGAGGCCGACACGGTCAGGCCGACTGCGGTCGCCGCCGTGTGCAGTGCGGTGAGGTCAATGACTGCGGCCGGGGCGAGCTGGGTCATGGCAGGCCGATCACGAGCGCGGTGTTCGCCCCGCCGAAGGCGGCATTCAGGCTCATCGCGTACTCCGGGGTGGCCGCAAGCGCCTCGCCCAGCACGAGGTTGAGGCGGCATGCGTCGTCTGAGCCGAGGAATCCGGCGTTGACCGGGAGCATTCCCTTGCCGACCGCCAGCAGCGTGACGATCAGCTCCAGCACGCCGGACGCCTCCAGGGCCTGGCCGTGCAGCGACTTCGTGGAACTGACCGGTGCTGTCGCGGCAGCGTCGCCGAGTGCCAGCCGCAGTGCATTCGTCTCGGCCAGGTCACTTTGCCGGGTGCCCGAGCCGTGGGCGTTGATGTAACCGAGATCTCCCGCCGCGATTCCGGCCCGCTGCAGCGCGGCGCAGATCGCGCGCGCCAGGCCGTGGCCATCCGGGTGCGGCTGGCATGGATGGTAAGCGTCGCCGGTCCGCCCCCAGCCGGCCAGCCGGGCCAGCACCGGCGCCCGCCGCGCCTTCGCGTGCTCCGCCGACTCGATGACAACCGCGCCGACACCATCGCCAAGGAGCAGCCCGCGCCGCCCGGCGCTGAACGGGCGGACCCGGCCGTCGCCTGCGAGCGTGCGCCCCGCGTCGAACAGCGCGAACTGGTCGCTGTCGACGAGGTACCCGCCAGCCACGATGACACGGTCCACGCGGCCTCGGCTTATCATCGCGGCCGCGTCGGCGATCGCCGTGCTCGCCGCCACGCATGCCGACGTGTAGCAGCGGATGCCGGAGTCCGCGAGACCGCAGCGCTCGGCGACGGCGGCGGCGAATGCGTCCGTGGAGAACCGGTGCCTGTCAGCGGCGGGCACCCTGGCGATCGCCGGGTTGCCGTGGACCGCGAGGAACAGCGGGCTGCGAGCGCGGTCGGATGGCGACAGGCAGGCGTCGTCGCACGCATCCCGGACGGCGCGGGTCACCTCGGTGAGCAGCGTCGGCGATCCGGTCATGGTCGCCGCCACGCTGGTACGCCTGGCCGTGACATCGAATCTCTGCACGGGGGCGAAGGCGGGCTGGCCAGACAGCACCCCGGCCAGCAATGCCTCGGTGCCCCGGCCGTATGCGCTGGCCACCGCGGCGCCCACCAGGACCACCGCGCCCGTCCCCCTGCGGGCGGGCAGCGGCGGAACCACGGCGGGGCGATCAGCCATGCGGTAGCCCGACGTTCAGAACCTTCAGCACGTCGACCACGCCGGCGACCGTCGACATCCGGGCGATCGTGTCGTCGTCGACGTCAAGCGCCCCGTAACGCTGCTCGAGCTGGTGCATCAGCCAGGCCAGTTCCAGGGAGTCGATCGCTTCCGGGACCTGCTCTGGCTCGCGGTCACCGTAGCTGGCGAGCATCGCGATGACGTCCGACCGCTGCGGTACTCCGGGCACGGTCAGTGCGCCGATGCGGGCTGGATCCGCGGCGCCACGGCGCGGCAGAACTCGCCGACGGTGATGCCCGCGAGCGTCTCGACCTCGTCGTCGTCGAACTTCACGCCGAAATGGTCCTCCACCCGCACGACCAGCTCGGCGAGGGCGAGCGACTCCAGGTCGGCGCCGGCCGGGCCGAGCACGGTGTCGTCGTCGATGTCGTCGATGCTGTAGTTCATTTCCGTCAGCGAGTCGAGCACGAACTGGCGGATCTGATCGATCATGGCCGGTGCTTCCTTTCGGCATAGGAGGGAAGGTCCGGAGTCGCTGACCCGCTCGGCCCGACGTCGCGGAGTACGGTGCGGTCGCGGACGAGCTTCCCGGTGGCGGTGCGCGGTAGCTGCCCGACCACGTGCAGTCGCCGCGGGCGCTTGTAGGCGGCGAGCCGGGTCGTGATCTCGCGCTCCACGGCGGACACCTCGGCTCCCTGCGTCAGCACGAGGTACGCCTCGATCGCGTGGTCGTGCACGACTACGGCCCCGGCGACCTCGGGCAGCGCGGCGAGCATGTGCTCGACCTCGGTCAGGTCGACCTTGAGGCCGCCGACGGAGACCTGGGAGTCCCGGCGGCCGAGGATCCGCACGAGTCCGGTCTGGCGATCCACGCTGCCGGCGTCCTTCGTGTGCAGCCAGCCGTCCGACCAGCGGTTCGGGTCCGCCTCGCCGAGGTACGGCGAGGCCGGCAGCGAAACGTGCAGTTCCCCGTCCTCTTCACGGACGGTAAGCCCGGGGGCCGGCATCACAGCGGGCCGGTTGACACCGAACAGATCGGTCGCGATGACGCCGACTTCGGTCATGCCGTACATGTTGCCGAGGCGTATGTCGTAGCGGTCCACGAACGCGGCGTGGACGTCGGCGCGGACGAGCTCGCCGCCGGTGGTCATGCCAGTGAGCTGCGGCAGCCTTGGCGGGCTCAGCACCGACGCGAGCAGCTCGATATGGAAGGGGACGCCAAGCAGTGTGGTCGGTTGCGAGCCAGCGCCGACGGTGGACAAGATGCCGTCCGCGGTCATCCGGGCCGGGATCGTCAGGTTCAGCTGGGCATGCAGGCTGTAAAGCAGGCCGCCGACGAGTCCGAGCACGTGCACCATCGAGGCGAGCGACACGATGCGTTCGCCACCGCGCGGGACGCCATCGATCTGCGTATAGCGCTGCACCTCCTCGACGAGGCTCGCAGCGTCACGAGCGATGATCTTGGAGGGACCCGTCGATCCCGAGCTGAGCTGGATGACGGCGTGACTGGTCGCGGCAGGCCGACCCGGATACGTACTCACGCGCTCGGTGATCTCAGCGAAACCTCTTAAAGGGGCGCCGCTAGAGCGCTCGGCCGTCACGACGACCTGGGGCAGCAGCCGCTGGAGCGCGACGTCCACCTCGTACGGGGTGAGCCGGTGGTCAAGCAGCGCCGCCTGCGCGCCGATCTGCCACGAGGCGAGCAGATTGGCGATGAACGCGAGCGACGGCGCCAGGCAAAGAGCGACGGAGCCGCCGCGCCGCAGCCCGGCGTCAGCCAGGGTCCGACGACGCTCGGCCACGAGCCGGCGCAACCCAGCCCGGCTGACAGGCTCGCCCAAGTGCAGGCACACATGGTCCGCGGCGCCCGCCAGCAGAACCTCGTCAACCCACTCCGGTTCAAGCTGGGGGTACCCGCCTCCGGTCACCGGACCTCACCCCTCTTCGCCCGGTTATGGTCAGCGAATTGACCAGTTCCGGAAGACCCGTTGCGTTTGTTAGCCAGCTCATGAAGACACGACAAACCTAGCAGAACGCCAAGAAACTATGTTGTCATGACTCAATATGGGTCATTACGGACGTTCTGCCTAGCGTCGACTTTACTCGATCGGACTCGTTTGACAAGGGTCCGACGCCACTTCACTCCCTTCAGGCGCATCGGCAGCTGGCCGTGACCGCTAGCGGTCACCAGTACCCGGTCGGCCCGGCGGCCTGTGGCCGGTGGACGCCGCTAGGCTCGGTGCACAAGCATTTTCCGGCGAAGGAGCCAGCGCAGTGGGCAACTCAGTAGTGCGTTTCGAGGTCGGCGCCGCAGATGACAGGCTGCTGGTGACGTTCTACGGAGAACTATTCGGCTGGGGACTGCAGGGCTCCTCCTGGGGCGATTACACGATGATCGACACTCGCGGCGGCGGCGGCATCAATGGCGGTATCGGCAAGAGCCAGACCGGCCAGCCGTACGCGACGTTCTTCGTCGAGACGGACGATCTGCAGGCGACGCTCGACAAGGCGGATTCGCTCGGCGGCACGACCGTCGTGCCGGTCACGGACCGCGGCGGGGCGATGACCATAGCCATGTTCAATGACCCAGATGGTCTGCTGGTTGGCCTGGTGCAGGCAACGGCCGAGCCTGCCCAGGGGGACGAGCCAGCCCCGTCGGCTGGTTCGGGCGAGCCGGTTGACTGGTGGGAGGTCGTCGGGTCGGACGCGGCGCGGACCCAGCAGTTCTACGCGGACCTGTTCGGCTGGACGGTCGGCAACTCAGCTTTCCCTGGCTACGCGGTGGTGGACCCCGACACCGGCCGGGGCATCTGGGGCGGTATCGGCGGGCTGGAGGAAGCCCGCTTGGCGACCGTCTACGTGAGCGTGGCCGACGTGGAGCAGACCCTCAGCCGCGTCGAGAAGCTCGGCGGATCGCGCATCTCCGCTCCAAGGCTGTCCGCGCTGAAGAGCGCCGCGCGCGCCGCGCTCTACGGCGCCGAGGCCGTCGCCAACGACGACATGGAGACCGGCGCGTTCCGCGACCCGGCGGGAAACCTCTTCGGCATCTACCACCACAGCAGGTAGCAGCGCAGCGCAGTCAGGACTGGACCAGCCGGGTCGCAGTGGGCGCGGCCGGGCGGACGGGCACGGGCGTTCGTGCGGCCCGCACCACTGCTCGTTCTGGATTAATGGCTCTATTCTTTTCAGAACGGGCAGTGGTGTCTGGCCGCGGGCTGCTCTGGGGATACTGCGGGCGGTCGCCGGACGGCCAGCGCGCTGCTCAGCTGGCTGCGGCCGCCGCCGGAGCTGCAGCCGCCCAGGACGGGTCCCCGCCCGCCGGTCTCGGGCCGTGCGCTGCTGGCGGAGCTGGCAGCCGGGCTGCGGGTGCTGTGGCGGCACCGGATCTTGCGCAGCATGGCCCTGATCGCCGGGGTGATCAACCTGGTCACCTACGGCATCCTCGGCGTCCTGGTGCTGTTCGCGCGGAAGAACCTGCACCTGAGCACGACCGACTACGGGCTGCTGCTCGGCGCGGCGGCCGCCGGCGGCCTGATTGCCTCCAGGTTCGGTCCGGCGGTGCTGCGAAAGATAGGTTACGAGCCGGCCCTGCTGCTGGCCATTGCCCTTCAGTCAGGCAGTTTCCTGGTGATATTCCTTACCTCGAATCCGCTGCTCGTCGCCGCCATGCTCGCCGTGAGCAGCCTGGGCATGGTGCAGTGGAACGTGATAGCGGTTTTGCTGCGCCAGACAATGGCTCCGCACGAGGTGCTCGGCCGGGTAAACGGCGTCTACAGGTTCATCGCCTGGGGCACCTTGCCGGTGGGCGCGATCAGCGGAGGATTCCTGGCGCACGAATTCGGCGTGCGGTCGGTATTCAGCACGGCCGCGATAGCACTGGCCGTAGTGCTGATATACCTGGTCCGGGTGGCATTGCGGCGGGAAATCTCGGCCGCCGCGTCGAGCCAGGCGCAGGACGCCGGCGATGCCGCCGCGGAAGGAAACGCGCAGGTAACACCGTGAATACTGACGCGACTAACGTGAACGGCCCGCTGACCGTGCGCTACCTGGAGCAGCTGGCCACGGCGGAAGTGGATACCGCGGACCTGATCGCGCTGATCCGGGCATCGGAGCACCTGGTCGCCTCCTACGGCGACCGTTACGTGACGCGGCCCGCCTTGCTGGAGGCCGATCGGGTGCGCGGGCTGCAGTCGGACCTGTCCAGGCTCTTCGCCCTGCTCGCCTCGCTGCCCCAGCGGCTGTTCGGCGGGGACCTGCGGGCCATCGGCCATGCGGCCGGCATGATCCCCGGCCAGATCGACGCAGTGGAGCGGACCGCGCAGGATGTGCCCACCTGCCTGGGCCGGGCCGACCTGTACGGCGAAGCCGATGGCTTCCGGCTGCTTGAGTTCAACATCGTCAGCGCGGTCGGCGGCCTGGAAAATGCCGAGCTGAATCGCGTGCTGCTGCGCCATCCCGCCCTCGCCGCGTTCGTCGCGGAAACCGGCCTGCAATATGTCGACACGCTGGCGCGTATCGCCGACGTGATCAAGGCTGAGTGCGAGCGCACCAACGCCGGCTCAGTCCCGGTGGTCGCCATCGTGGACACGCCGTCGAATTTCGCTCCGTTCGCCGAACGATTCAAGTTCATGGCGGATATCTGGTCGGGAATGGGGCTGGATGGTATCGCCTGCTCGCTCGACCGGTTTGACGTACGGTCCGGCTGGCTTTTCGCGGAAGGCCGCTACGTCGACGTCGTTTACCGTTATTTCCTTATGGAGGATCTGCTCGATCCGGACAGCCAGGCGATGATTGAGCCGGTGCTGCGGGCCGCAGAAAAAGGCAACGTCGCCTTGCTCTCGCGGATGGACGCCGAGCTTTACGGCAGCAAGGCGATGATGGCGCTGCTATCGGATGATGCGAACCGGTCGGTGTTCACGGCGGACGAGGCAGAACTGATCGACCGGATCCTGCCATGGACGAGAATGCTGCGCGCGGGGCCGGTGACCGCCGACGGCGGACCGGTGGACCTCATGGACTACGCCCAGGCCAGCCAGTCCACCCTGGTGCTCAAGCCCACCCTCATGCACGGCGGCATCGGGGTCGTCCCTGGCTGGACCGCGAGCCCGCAGCAATGGCGGGAGTACCTGCTTGCCTGCAGCGGAGGACCATATGTGCTGCAGATCGGAAGAGCGTCGTGTAGGGAAAGAGTGTAGATCTCGGTGG
>OBLW0100003626.1_pt1 | contig 11982 bp, 12 predicted proteins | sample 1520161 | NCBI WGS metagenome assembly OBLW01 (sample SAMEA3539309, study PRJEB22396) | soil metagenome | biome: tundra; feature: field; material: soil | place: USA | collected 2010-05 | depth 0.15 m
TCCCGGGCGGGTATACCCCCGCTGTGGACCAGCGCCTTCACGGCGCACCCGGTTTCCGCGTTACCAGGGTTTAAGGGCAATAGGGCGTTCGTCGGTGAGACCATGGCTTGAGACCAGTCTATGAATATTCGTCGCTAGCGCTCCCGCAGCGCGTCGGTAGGTTCCAATCGCGCCGCGCGCCATGCGGGTGCCACACTCGCCAGCACGGCCACCACGAGAAGGACAGCAGAAGCCGTCGCGACCACGAACGGATCAAATGCCCTAACCCCGTAGAGCATATCGGCAACGACTCGCCCGAAGATCGCAAATCCACCGACGCCCACAACCAAAGCCGTCGCCGCCAAAACCAAGCCGCGTCGTACGACGAGTCCAACCACGTGTCCCCGCTGCGCACCCAACGCCACACGCAATCCGATCTCAAACGTGCGCCGCGCCACCATTTCCGAAAGCGCCGCATACAAACCAACCGCCGCAAGCAGCAGCGCCGCCCCGGCAAAAAGCGTGAGCAGCGTAGCTTCAAATCGCTGTGACGCCGTTGAGCCGAAAATAAGATCATCCATTGTCGCGATCGCGAAGATCGGCAATGTCCGATTCAGTCCCGCAACCACCGCATGTACAGAATTCAAATACGCACGCGGGTCCCCGGAAACTCGCAAAATCACACCCTGTGGCGAATAGGTCGCCTGGTCGTACGATACGAAAAACGCGGGCTTCGGCTTATCGGTCAGGTCGGTCGTTCGGATGCCTGCAACGATCCCAACAATTTCGTACCAGGTTGGCTTCTCTCCATATGTCAAAAAGTCCGGCTGAATCGATTCCCCAATTGGATTTTCGGTCGGAAAAAATTCGCGAGCAAATTCCTGATTCACAATCGCGACTCGCTTTGCGTTCCGGTCGTCGCGCTTGTCGAAAGCGCGTCCCTTCAAGAGCGGGATTCGCAGCGTCTCGAAATAATTCGGTGTGATCGCGACACGATTCGCTACGGGCAGATCGTTCGGATCGGTTGGTCTGCCCGCAATGCTGAATCGGCCCAGAGTGTCATAGTTGAACGGGATGGGATAACCGCTGCTCACCGACTCGACGCCGGGAATCGCGGCGAGTTGCGGAAGCAACTGCCGAAAGAAAATCGGCGCTTTATCCTCCGGATATTCGACCGCGGACATGCCCATCCGAAACGTCAGGATGTGATGCGGATCGAAACCCGGCGGAACGCGCATCGTTTCCACGAAGCTGCCGATCAGCAGCCCCGAGCCCCCGAGCAGCACAAGGCTGGTCGCCGTCTCCGCGATCACGAATATTCCGCGCAATCGATGTTCGCCGCGCCCGCTGCTGATTCCGCGGCCCGCACGCCACAATCCCAACGAGTCGGAACGCGATGCCGCCCAGGCCGGAAACACTCCGGAAGCAACACCCGTCACGAGAGACACCACAAACGCAAAAGCCATCACGATCCAGTCGATTCTCACTTGAACGACTCGCGGCAGCGGCAGGGACGGGACGCCGTGCATCGGTGGCGCGAGGCGAACGGGGGGCTGCCGCACACCAGCATCCGAGCCACGGGCTGGATGTTCGGCGCTCTGTTCTTGTCCTACCTCGCGGAGTTCCTGCTGCTGTTCGCCGACCGCAGCGCCGCCTCCGACAGGGCGTGGCTTCCTGCCGCTACCTACTCGCCCTTGGTGCTCCTGTGGGCTTGGAGGAGGCTGAATGGATAATCTCTCGGGCTGCAAGGTCGTCCATATTGAATCCCGCAGGCGCATAGCCCTTCAGTGCGTCGATCTCCTGCTGCCGGGCGCTGCTCCCGCGAGGAGGACGAGGATCGCCAACAGGATACTGGTCATGTGCGACGGCCGCGTGCATTCGAGGAGGGAGCGCAAGCCCCGCAGGATGACGCCCTCGTTGCTGTCGGAACTCATCGCCGTCCATTCGTCGTGCGTCCACGACCAAGAGGGGCGATGTCCCCTGCTCGTGTCCGTCGCGTCCTTGTGTTGGGAAATCAATCAGGCTACGGGCGTCGCGAATGATGAGGATCGTGCCTTCAAGCGGCATGACCCGATGTGCGCTGCCCGACCCTTGGGCAGAGACCGATTCGAGGAGGAATGACCGTGGAAATGTTCGACGAGCAGATCGCGACCCTGATCAAGGCTGACGGGACGGTCGAGCAGAAGCGGTGGGTGACCGAGGATATCCTCCAGTCCGAGGCGATGGACAAGCGTGCCGGGCGTTCGTCGCCGCCGAGCGACGGTTCAGGAAGCTCGACGAGAACCCCGCCTGCGTGACCGACCCGAGGCTCAACGGCGAGTGGTGGGACAGCTTGGGGCTTCTCTACCGCACCGACAAGACGGTATGGCGGCTGCACGTGGGGCCTTCCCCTTCTCTTCGTTACCGCTTACTCGCCATTTCTTAAAATCTGCTTCTCCTCGGCAGAAAACTGACTGTAGCGGCCGGTTTCGATTTCGCGCTCGCGAGCAAACGGCGGCATCTCGCGCAATCTCTGCAACGCTCTTTGCACTTCCGGTCGAAGCGGCGCATCCGCCTGCGAAGCGGCCCGCTCCGTGGTGGTGCGCTCCGAGTTCGAATGTGCCGGGACCGAACCCGCGCCTCGGTAACTGCTCGGCGTCACGCTCATCCTGTCAACGGAGACAACCGGCCTACGCGGCGCAACGGCCGCGACGTCGCTGTTTCCGTAGTTTGCATTCGCTCCGCCTCCCGGTACCGGGGGTCTCCAGGATCTTGCAGGTCCGTTCTGGTTGGGCTGTGGCCGTGTGTTGGGATCTGCCGGTGGAGGATCGTCGTTGCCGTTCTCAGCGTCCGGATAGCTCGGGGGATAGTCCGAAGGACCGTAGTATGGGTAATAATAAGGATCAGGCGCGTAATAGCCCGGGCCGTAGTAGTCGCCATACGGATACCCCCATCCCCAACCCCAATACGGCCACCCAAAGCCAACTCCCCCGCCGTAACCGTATCCTCGGCCCCAATATCCTCCGCCCCAGCCATACGCGCCGCGACCTCCATAGTAGCCGCCACGATATCCGCCGTAGCTGCGTCCGCCGCTGAACCCAGAGCGGCCTCCGGCGTAGAATCCTCCACCCCCGCGAAACCCACCTCCGCCACCTCCATGAAATCCTCCGCCCCCGCCGCCGTGGCCCCCGCGTTGGGCGAGCGCCGACTGCGGCAACCAACTGAGCGCAATCATCGCAACGAGGACAAAAACTACTCGAAATAAGATGGCTTTTTTCATAACACTACCTTCGGTTCCAGCTTCCTTCAATCGTTTGATGACAAATGCTCTCCTAAGGGTTCAAAGCGGCATTTTACACCCGTGCGACAGTTCCACCACGATTCCGATGCCGCGCTGTCACTGTGTGTCGTCATCGTGGAAATTTCGAGCCTCTAAGCAGCATGTCAGAAATCCAAATGGCGGCGGCGCGGCAATATCGGTCACTGAGACACGTACGTGTCCAGTTTCTTGAACCTTCATGTGAAGTCCCGCTCTCGCGATCTCATCGCGTCCAAAATTCTTTTCTCGGCTGGTTTTCGCGGTCGCGGTAGGGACGCCAGTTGACCTGACGCCCCCCCACGGATCCGCACGTGCAGGATTGCTGCATGCGGCTCTTACCTCGGATGGCTGGCGTCGAAGCGCAAATTGGGATAAGGATGGAGGATGCTAGGTTTGGGGAGCCAGCGCTCTGCGATAGCCACGAGTCGTGGCCAAGTCATCCGACTTTTCTGGCTGCGTCGCCGTAGCGCGCGCATCCAGCGCCGGATCACCTGCAACCGAAAACTTCGAAGGCTGGCCAGATTCCCGGGGACTGCATGATAGTTGAAGTATCCCTGTACGACGGACCTCAACCCTGGGAATTGCCGCTGCAAGCTGCTTCGTGCTGCTAACCATTGTGCGAATCACGCGGCCTAGATCGGGTTCTGCGGGCTCTAACGGCCCTGGCTGAAATGTCAGCGTGACCTAGGTCTCAAATTCCAAGAGGATGCGGAAGGTATCTTTTCCCTCCCGCATCAGGACCTTCAGAGTTCGGATTGCCTGAACCAACGCCATCCCTGCTGGCCCGCTTGTGCTTACGTTACTGGCTACATCGTTGCCTCTCCACCACACCCTGCTACAGGAAGCGCACTGCCTGGGAACGTCGATCAATGAGGCCGTTGGAATCGTAGTTCTGCATTTACAAGCCGAGCATTCAAACGTGATTGCCACGATGTCATCAATGCCGGCGGTCATTCTCTGTTTCAGAGTCATACGGCGCCTCCTGGTTGCGCGTTCGATTGATCGACAAGTTTTGGGAAATGGTCGGGGACAAGCCCTTTGCGAATGCACCACTGGGCCTCGCTAGCGGATTTTGGCTACCCAATTCCGAGCGAATAATTGCGGTGCCGCTAGTCTACGGGCGGAGAACATTTCGCAGCTTGTCGTGTCCGATTCGCTCATCACTCGCTTTGGCGTACCCGCAAAACGGCATCAAGTGACCAATTTCCGCCACCCACGAGCAGGAGAAAGATCAGCGCGAGCAGCATGCTCACGTCCGTCCGGGCCTCATGCAAAGTACTCCAAAGTCCCGCCTTTGCGAACGTAGCGATCTTCGTTGAATATAGAGCAACTGTAATAACCCCGAGAAGCGGCACAACAGCGAATCGCGTCATGAGACCCAACAGGACTAGAGTTCCGCAAACGATTTCCACCGCGCCGACAAAGGGAGCCAATACGTGAGGCCATGGAATGCCGATCTTCGTGAATCGCCCGACTCCGAGCGCGTCAGGAAACAAAAATTTCTGAATGCCTTCGGACAGGAAAACCCAACCAGCGAGGACACGAATCAGCACGACGGCTTTACCGGTTCGTGCCGTCCAAAGCGAAGATGGATCAATCACCATGCCCTCCCCCTATATTTCACTGATACGAAATCGAACAGGGACGTGAATGGAAAATCGATGTGCGGAATATCGCGACATTTCGCTCCGATCACCACGCGCCTAGCTTCGCAGCATGCTGTCTTTCAATAAGAAATGGCTTCAACACGTCAATGGAACCGTCAATTTTGCCGATTCTCAGACCGAGAAGCTGCGCAATAAAAGGATAAATGTTGACGTTTTCAAAAGGCTCTGCCCGCGTGTGTTCACGAACATCAGGACCTGCTGCGTAGAAGATGCCTCGCATATTTGTAAAATGTACGGGATCGTACCCATGCACGCCTTTGTTCACGTGGTCAGAATCTCCGTGGGCCCGAATAACGTACGGACCATTCGCCACGATCACCGGGTCTCCAATGCGCGCATCATCGGAGTAGTGGAGGTACGACGGAACGGCTCGCCTGCGGTAGACGCTGAATTTGTCCGTTGCCGAACTGAGCTGCCGGTAGGCTCTATCTGCTTGCACTTCGTCGTGCGCATAGAGAAATGCACCGTCGGTATCGAACCCGGTGAGGTCGGTAAATTTGTCGAGATTGATCGGTGCACCCTGCTCGCTCTCCATGCCATGATCTGAGACGACGATAAGATCGACGGGGAGAGAAAGTTTCTCTAGACCGGATTCAAGTTTTCCCACGAGATCGTCAACATGGTGAACGGCATCGGCTACCTGCTCACTGTCGGGACCAAAATCGTGCCCGGCGTGGTCGACCGCCGAGTAATAGAGAGTTATGAAATGCGGCCGGTCGCCTTCCGGCAGCTCAAGCCATTGCAGCACCTGTTGAATGCGCTCCTCATCGGGAAACTTGTCATTGAATGGAACGTAGTAGGTCGGGCGGGTCCCATCGATTTCGGCCTCAGAACCCGGCCAGAAGAAGCATGCAGTCCGCATGCCTTGCTTTTCCGCCAGCACCCATAGCGGGATACCTAGGTACCAAGTTCCATCGGTGGCGGTCTTCGGGTCTCTATAATTGTAGTGTTTTCCGATTGCCGGATCGTAAAATGCCATTCCTACAATGCCGTGGTGCTCGGGATAGAGACCAGTCACGATGGTGTAATGGTTGGGAAAGGTCAACGACGGATAAGACGGAATCAGCCCGTCGGCAGAGACACCCCGATTACCCAATGCGGCGAGATGCGGAGCACGGTATTTCTGCACGTAATCGAACCGAAATCCATCAAGCGAAACCAAAACGACGTAGTGTTTGGCCTGCTGTGAGGGTGAATTGGGCCCGTGCGGCACGGTGATGACGGGTGCAATGTTTGGAGCCGCAGCGGAACAACGCAGGAATGTGAGGATAGAGAGAAAGAGCAGCACAATAGTCGTCGTGCGCCCCGATTGACTGACTCGGCTCATTTTACGTTCCCCTTCCGATATGAATTGTTTTGCCCGCACTCATTGAGATATGCAAGGTGAAAGTTTAAACTGCCTTCCCAATGTGATTCGCTTCAGATTCGCGGAAAGGAATTCTAAAGTTGAAACAGCAACGTTCAAGGTTTGCAACTGGCATCTTCCTCTGTGCTCTGCTCACGTATCAGGGATCATTATCAGCGCAATCCGCTGACAATTGGTCTTTCGCTGTTTCTGGCGATTCCAGAAACTGTGGAGACATCGTGATGCCAGGAATCGCCGAGGGTGTGAGAGCCGATAAGGCACAATTTTATTGGCACTTGGGAGACTACCGAGCGAACTACGACTTTGACCAGGACTTGCTCGCCGCCCCGGAGTATCGCAGCAAACATCTTTCCATCGCCGATTACCAGCGGATTGAGTGGCAGGACTTCATTTCCCAGCAGATCGATCCATTCGGGGACATTCCGGTCTATCTCGGAATTGGCAACCACGAGCTTGTTCCTCCCAAGACCCGGTCGGATTTCATCCAACAGTTTGCCGATTGGCTCGATTCTCCAACGATCCGAGCGCAGCGACTTCGCGATGACCCGAGTGACCACAAACTTCGGACCTATAACCATTGGATTCAAGGAGGAGTGGATTTCATCTCCTTAGACAATGCCTCCTACGATCAGTTTGACGACGCTCAGGTTGCCTGGAGCGAGCGCGTGCTTGCCCACGATGAAACCGACGCAAACATACGCAGCGTTGTCGTTGGCATGCATGACGCTTTGCCCGACAGCATTTCAACGGGCCACGGTATGAATGAATCGGCGCAAATGGAAAGAAGTGGACGGCGCGTATATCAGGACCTGCTTGCGTTCCGCAACAAGACGAAGAAATACGTGTACGTGCTGGCCAGCCACTCGCACTTTTTGATTGAGGACGTATACAACAACGTTTGCCATCCGAAACCGGAAACCGTACTGCCTGGCTGGATCGTCGGAACGGCTGGAGCTGTCCGTTATCGGCTGCCCGCAAATATCGCCGGGGCAAAGCAAGCAAGAACTGATGTCTATGGATATCTTCTTGCGACTGTTCATCCCAACGGAGAGATCCAATTTGTCTTCAAAGAAATCAAACCCGCCAACATCCCAGGTCAGACTGTCGAGCGGTACGGAAGCAAACAGCTGCAAGCGTGCTTCGATGAGAACAAGTCGACCTATGCTCCGGAAGGACCGAGTTGCGCAGCCAGTACCGCGGGTGGCAACTAGAGTGACAAGGAGCAGGCTCAGCAGGTAGATGCGACGAGCTTCGTGCCAAATCAGATTGCAGCCCTAAGCTTTAAGTCGATGCCAAAGCCAACGAAGGGGAAACGGATAAACATGAGCACATCTTTGCGTTTCATCGCCGCAATCGGCGTTATGTTCGTACTCGGTCGTGGGACCGCGCGGGCGCAAAAGGCTCCCGTTTCCCGAACACTCGTCGAGGATCTGCGTGAGTTGGTAGAAACACCGGCGGTGCCCGGCTACGAACAAGAGCTCGCCGGAAAAATTGCCGGCAAGCTCAAGGCGTTTTCTCCTAAGGTCGACGACCAGGGCAACCTGACCGTGACGATTGGCAAAGGCTCGCCGCACCGGCTAATCGTAGCGGCCATCGACGAACCTGGATTTGCCGTCAGCGGCATCACGCCCGAAGGCTATCTCACGTTGCAGCGCCTTCCCCAAGGTGGCAATCTTCCTCTCTTCAATGAACTGTATTCAGCACAGCCGGTAAAGATTGGCACTCCGCAGAATAAGTGGATCGATGGGGCCGTGGCCGGTCTTTCCGTGCATTTACAGCCGCAGCGTCAGCATCCACCCGCTGCTTCCGATCTCGACAACATGTTTGTCGATACTGGCGCGACGACTGCTGTTGAAGCGTGGACAGGCGGCGCAGATGTTCTCAGTCCGCTCGCGATTGACCGCAGATTTTACCAAATGGGTTTCGGAAAATGGACGGCTCCGGCAATTGGCGATCGCTTTGGAGCGGCAGCGTTAATCGAGATTCTGCGCAATCTGGATCCAGCAACCATCAAAGGCACAGTCACTTTTGCCTTCGTCACTCAACAATGGGTGGGAGCACGCGGTTTCCAAAGGATTCTGTATCAACTCTCTCCGGACGAACTGATCTACGTCGGCCGGCGCATGCGCGGAGCGGCCCTTCCCGGAGAACGTGAAGCTGCGCCTGTGTTCAAAGAGATTCCAGGCAGCGGCGTGCTAATTGCATCCGAAAAACCTGAAAGTGAGCCGGCCGGCTTCGCAGCGGAATTGAAAGGAGTTGCGAGGCAAAACAACATTACGACCAAGAACGATTATTCTGCTCCGCTGTTGCCACGCGCCGGGTACATGCTTCAGCCAACGTTGCCGGAGCGAACTGTCCACCTCGCAATTGCGACTGCCTGGCCGTCAACTCCGGCCGAGGTCGTTCAGGGGCGGGATCTCACCTCATTGGTTTCGGTGCTGGAAATCTATCTATCCGGACAAACGCAGACGCGCGATTTGAAGGAAGTTAACGCGTTGCCCGAACCGGCTGCGCCAGAAAGACCACGGACAGCTCCTTCCGTTGATGCCATTCTCAAGCACCTCATCGAAACGTACGCTGTGAGCGGCCACGAAGCGAACATGCGCCAAGCGGTTACGCAACTGCTGCCGCTATGGGCCAAGCCCGACACAGACGAAGCGGGAAATCTGATACTCCGTCTTCCATCTTCGTCAAGCAACCGCTCCCAGCGGATTGCCGTGGTCGCTCACATGGATGAGATCGGCTATGAGGTACGTTCCATCTTTCCCGATGGCCGCCTGGAGCTGGAAAGCAAGGGCGGCGGCGTTCTGGCGTACTTCCTCGGACATGCCGCGCTCGTTCATTCCGCCAATGGCATGCATCCGGGAGTGCTCGAGTTGCCAGAAGGCTGGGAAAAGCCGGATTTCCAGTGGCCGCGCGGGCAGCGCCAGATGTTCCGCATGGATGTCGGCGCGGAAAGCCCTGAGCAAGTGGCTGAGCTCGGCATTAAGCAAGGCGACTTCATCACGATCCCCAAGCAATACCACAAACTGCTAGGCACCAGGAGCAGCGCGCGGGCTTTGGATGATCGTGTGGGATGTGCGGCGCTGGTCTCAGCCGTTTGGGCGCTAGGCGAGAATCTCAATTCAGGCCAACACGCAAACGCCGACATAACTTTCATTTGGTCGACGCGTGAAGAGCTTGGGCTCGAAGGAGCCGCGGCCGCGGCGAAGGATATGGCCGCGCAAGGACGAACGCCAAACTATGTGTTTGCCATCGACACATTCGTCAGCGCCGATTCGCCCCTTGAGTCCAAGCGTTTTGGCAATGGCATTCTCGGACAAGGCTTTGTGGTTCGCGCCGTCGACAATTCCAACATTGTGCCGCGCAAGTTAGCTGATAGAGTTGTTTCTCTCGCCCGCTCCAACCACATTCCAGCGCAATTTGGCGTAACGGGCGGCGGCAATGACGGGGCCACATTCCTTCTGTATGGCGCAACCGACGTCGCCATTGGCTGGCCGTTGCGCTACTCGCATTCCCCTGCGGAAGTGATCGATGTGCGCGATCTAGAGGCGTTGTCTAAGATCATAGCTGTCGTTGCTCGAAGCTGGTGACGAAGATGTTCCGCTGTATGGGTTCGCTCACCACCGATGAGGAATTCTGGACGCTCACGGTTTCACGTATGCCAAGGAAGACAAGCAGCCGCAGAAGCAATCAAGGCTTCATGCCAGGAACATTCAGGTTGATGCGGTACACGCTGGTACTGGCCGTGATGTAAAGCGTCTTGCCATCTTTGTCGCCCCACGCAACATTGCTCACCCTCTCTGGAACTTTGATGGTTCCGAGATGTTTACCTTCAGGAGAAATAATCCAGACACCGCCAGGCCCAGATCCGTAGAGGTTTCCTTTCTGGTCCACGCGTATGCCGTCCGGTCCGCCTGGTGCCTTGTCCGATGAAGGGTCAAGAAACAAAGTTCCGTCGCCAAGAGACCCGTCAGGCTGCACGCGATACCGCATCCAAACGCTCTTGCCTGACTCCGCGATGTACAAGAACTTCTCGTCCGGGGAAAAAGCCAACCCGTTCGGTCGGCCGAGATCCTTGATAACAAGCTGCAGCTTTGTTCTGTCCGGGGACGCGCCCGCCTTCTGCTGGCGCGCAGCCGGAATTCGGTAAACACCGTTGATTTGCAACTCCTTCTCCGGATCGTTGTCACTCTGTGACGGCAATCCGTAAGGGGGATCGGTGAAGTACAACGATCCATCTGATTTATACACGAGGTCATTGGGGCTATTCAGTTTCTTCCCTTGATAGGAGTCCGCCAGGATTGTGATTTGTGCTTGTGATCTCAGGGATTCCAACCGCCAGACGGTGCGTCTAGCGTGTCCGGCGACCGTGACCCGCCCGTCCGCATCGAGCGTCATCCCGTTCGAGCCCGGCTCCGGCCCTTTGAATGGCGTCGATCCTTCATATCCGCTTGGGTGCATAAAGACACGCGGAGCCTGGCCGGGAACCAACAGGATGATGTTGTTCGACGGAATTTCCGCAAAGAGCAGACTCCCCTCACGCGTCCAGACCGGTCCTTCCGTCCATTTGTTGAAACCCGTGGCGATGCGCTCCAGCGACGCGTTGCCTGACACGATCAGATCGAGAGCAGGATCGAGCTTCTGAATTTCCTGCGAGGGTGTCGGGGAGACTGTCGCCGCAAACAATACAGCGATGATGCAGAATCGCTGACGGATCGTCATGCGCCTATTGTATTCCAATGCCTCACCCGAGCACTGCACTCCAATACTACGCGCGCCTGCTGTAGAGTCGGAGCAAAAACGCGGCTAAAAGCTGCCTATCCGTCTCGCCAGGCATATCGGTTCTGCAGAGGGTTTGCAAGCAGAAACATAGTCTGTGGTCCCTGAGACTAGATAAGCCGGATCGTCCTGCGCCTCGGACTTCTCACCTTCGTTGGCGGCGTCCGCTTGAGTCTGCTGTTGCGCCCATGGAAGCTGCTTCTCGTGGGCGTGGCTCTGATTTTGCGAAGCGGTTCTTGGTCCCGCCGCCGTCTCCGCCCATATTTCTGCCATGAAGGATTTTCCGTGGGCGGGCCCGGTATTGGTGCCCCTGTTCATCGGCAGGATTCTTGGAATTATCTTCTTCGCAACAGCCCTCCTGCGCTGGCGCTTGCGCTCCGGCACGATCACACCCAGAGATGGAAGATCGCCGAAATCGGATGCCAGTTGACTTGGTTGTCTGCCGTGCCAGCATCCGCAAAAACGATGGAATTCTTCTTTTTTTACCTCCCGATTAACTGCAAATATCGCTTCCTCCGCGTTGCTTTCATCGCGCCACTCCGCTCCGCTTCGCAAGTTCGCGCGTGACGTGTTCGCGAAGGTGCGCCGGGAGTCCCCCGCCTCGTGCCAGATCCCGCAAGTCCTGCAGGAGAATATTCGCCACGGCTGGAGGAGACATGCAAGGCATCTCAGCAGACGCGGAGAACGTCGAACAAATCCGCAAAACCATCCGCAAGATGTCCGACTCGGAACTTTTGCGCTACGGCACAGCTTGCAAGCGTATGTGCAGTCCGGAGGTAAACTTTGGCGAGCGGCCGCCAAAAGCCTGGGTCGTCCAGCTACAGGAAGCGCGTGCGGAGTGGCGCAGACGCCACGAGAATCTTCCGTTGAGTGAAAGTTTTTGAAGTAGG